>WBZO01000176.1_pt1 | contig 166088 bp, 125 predicted proteins | sample 5204261 | NCBI WGS metagenome assembly WBZO01 (sample SAMN12412400, study PRJNA552823) | activated sludge metagenome | isolation source: activated sludge from anammox sidestream of wastewater treatment plant... | place: USA: North Carolina | collected 2017-09 | reverse complement strand
CTATGTAAACCGCCGTGGAGCCGCACAGCCCAAGTCCTCTGAACTTGCGACAATCTTAAGCCGGCTGGCGGCGACAGGGTGGAATTAATCCAACCTCTTGGCCGCCGCCCTGCATACATTCTTTTTGGCGTCGGCACTGGGCCTGATCGCCGCGATTTGGTTTATTTGCTGGTCTTGTCTTTGTCGCTGGCATTGCCTCTTTTACTTAGACCAAATTTGTTTAGACCAAATTTGCTGCAATCTGATCTGGCTAGATTTAAGATGCTCGCCCCTTTAACGCTATTTGCCATCTACGGCTTTGGTGTTTATGCAATCAGCATGCCGGCTCTCACCGATAACTTTGTCTTTGCTGGTGCCAGCATTTTTGCCCTATTGGCGCTCCTCCTATTCTGCTATTTTGAACAGGCCGGGCGGCTTTTCCCTCGTCTTTTCCCCGGTCTGAAAGGGAAGAACTTAATTCTCGCCCTTTTGCTTTTCTTTGCTTTTTTGCCTGTGTTTGAGCTTGAGAGGGTCTATCGCTTTAGACATTTTATCTCTCAACCCAGAGCTGTCGCACCTTTAGACTTAGCTCTGGCTTTGCGGCGATATAGCCGCCACGATGACTTTGTTTTGTTTTTGAATGGGCGTACCGCGCCTGCTTGCCCTCTCTTATCTGATTGTGAGCGGCGCAGCGGCTATTTTATTAGCGGCGATGAACTCGGTCTGGTTTCTTGGCTTGAAGCTCGTCGTAAGAGCTGGGGCATAGATGGTCTTTTTTTGGGGCGGCATAAAGAGTATTTAGCCGAGATGAAAGCTCGTATTTTGCAAAAGCTAGATCAGGAATTAGAGAGGGCGCCGGCACTGGTCTTGATTGAAGGTGGTGAGATCGGTGACTTTCTTAAGGAGAATGGCTTTAAGGCTAAGCTGGAGAAGCATTATGAGATAGTCTGCACGGCTCGCTACTATTCGGAGAATTTGCCGCCGCGCGAGTATTGCGATTGGAACTATAACTATCTGGTCTATAAGAGACGTTAGAGGACCGGCTTGGCTTTCGGGTGTCGAAAAATAGCCTTATGGGTATATATGTTCTTGTTGTTTCTGGCTGGTGTATTGGGAAACTGGGAGCTTGATGGTTTATGGGCGGTACCGATAGGAGAAATGAGGTAGCCGGGGGCAAGACCGATAGGGAAGTGCCCCAGGAGATTAAGCCGTTTGACCAGATGACCCCTGGAGACAGACAAGCTTTTGAGCGCTTTGTGCAGCAGATGACTGCGCCCAACAGTCAAGATAACGGCATTGTCTGCAAAGATATCTATAAAAGTAAGAAAGACGCCACCCAAGTGACTTCGCTTGAGTTTGATACTTGCTATTTTAGTCAGACCTTAGATAACGGTCGTTCGCGACAGATCGAGGCGCCGGTTATGCAGCCCGGGGCTGATGGCACGCCGCGACCGGTGAAAGAGAAGATTACCACCGAAGGTGTGACCATGGACAGCCGCAGGCTTTACGCCTTTGTGCATGCTCTGCCTTCGGTGCGCCCGGTGTCTTTTGATACTGCCGAAGGCAAGAAAGCCGGTACGGCATTTTTTGTATCATCCGACGGCTTGATGGCTACTAATGCCCATGTTGAGGAAGGCTCGCAGGGGCGGCTGAAAGTGAAGCTGTTGCGCCCCGACGGCAGCGAAGAAGAACGCGATGCCTTTGTGGTCAAGCGCAGTCCTGGGCAAGACTTATCCCTTTTGCAGGTGGTGGCTAGACCCGGAGAAACCTTTCAAGCCCTGAAGCTTAGTAAAGTGACCGACTGGCGGCAGCAAGAACCCTTGGTGCAAATCGGCAATGCCAACGGTGAAGGCAAGATCAGTATGGCTAAGGCTCGTTTCTCGGGGCTAATTAATCAAAATGAGATTCCTTTTGACCAACAGCCTAAAGATGTCTATCAAGGGCGCACCCTCTTCAAGGTAGAGGCGCCCATTCCGCGAGGCTATTCCGGTGGCGTCATTCTTTCTATTCCGGGCTCGCAAAAGGACGTCATGACTGGTCGTGTCACCATGAACGGCGAGTCGGCCGTGCGTGGGGTGACTGTCTATAGCGACACAAACAAAACTGCCTATGTTATTCCGGCAGCGCGGGTGCAGTTTTTGCTAGATGAATATCGCAAAGAGAAAGAGCCGCCCGCCAAAAAGCCGTAAGCTTTTAGATGGTCTCCCAGGTGGCGCCTTGGGGGGTGTCCATTACAGCTATACCGATATCGGTTAATTGTTTTCTGATCGCGTCGGCTCGTTCAAAGTCTTTGTCAGCCTTGGCTTTCTGTCTCATCTCAAGCAAGATGCCGACAAGCTTTTCTTTTTGCTCGTCTTTGAGATTTTTGCGATTGTCTAGCAAGGTCAAGCCCAAGACCGCCGCATGTTCGAGCAAGACATCGATAAGTACTTGTCTGGCGGCGCTTTCTTTATCTTTTAGGGCTGAAATCTGATCGGCTATTTGATAGAGGTGTGAAATAGCGATAGCTGTGTTGAAGTCATTATTCATCGCTTGTCTAAACTCAGCTTTGAATTTTTCTGCCGCCGCCAAAATATCTTTGCCGGCAGCGCCTTTCAGTTCCAGTCCATCATTTAAGTGGGCTGCCCTGACCAGTCTTTGCAGTCCGCTTTTCACCGCCGCTAAGCTTTCGGGGCTGAAATCAATGGGATTGCGATAATGGGTTTGCAAGACAAAAAGCCTGATGGCATCAGGTTCATACTCGCGCAAGAGGTCTTTGATTGTTTTGAAATTACCAAGCGACTTAGCCATTTTTTCTTGGCTGACTTGAATAAAGCCGTTATGCAACCAATAGCGAGCCAGTGGGTGCTTGTGCAAGGCTTCAGACTGGGCGATTTCGTTTTCGTGGTGCGGAAAGACCAGGTCTTCGCCGCCCGAGTGAATATCTATGGTTTCACCGAGAATATGTTTGACCATGGTCGAGCACTCCAGGTGCCAACCGGGTCGGCCGTAGCCCCAGGGGCTTTGCCAGCCTAACTCATCTTTGTCGGCACTTTTCCAGAGAGCAAAGTCGACTGCATTTTTCTTGAGCTTTTGCAGTTCTTCTTGTGCCACCACTTGTTCACGGGCGCCGACCATAAGCTCGTCTAGATTTTTCTTGCCTAGTTTGCCATAGTCGTTGAAGCTGCCCACATCAAAATAGACATCACCACCGGCTTGATAGGCGTGTCCGGCTTTGATCAGCCCCTCAACAAAGCTAATCATCTGCGCGATAAATTCGGTGGCGCGCGGCTCAAAGTCGGGCGCTTGCACATTGAGAGCGTGCATGTCTTCCCAGAAAGCAAAGGTGTATTCGCGAGCCAGTTTGTCTGGCCCGATGCCGCGCTCTTTGGCGCGGTTGATTATTTTGTCGTCGACATCGGTGATATTGCGCACATAGACAACGTCATAACCGACAAAGCGCAAATAGCGCTGCACTGTGTCCCAGACTATTTCTTTGCGGGCATGACCCAGGTGACTGGAGTCATAGACTGTGGGGCCGCAGGCATAAATTTTCACAGTCTTACCCGAGACAGGCACAAAGTCTTCTTTCTTGCCTGAGAGGGTATTGAATACTTGAATTTTTTCGACTTCTGAATTCACTTTATTTTGCTAAGCAACTTATTTTGATAAGCAACAATGTTCTAGGGCTGCCTCGAGGCGGGTGCGTACTCGCTTTTCTCCAAGAATAGAGAGTGTGGCTCCGAGGTCTGGACCATGGGTGGTGCCCGAGAGAGCGGCTCTGATTGGCCAGTAGAGATCTTTGCCTTTCATGCCGATTTCTTTACCCAAGGCGTCTACTGTCTTTTTACATGAAGCCGGGTCGGCAAAATCAAAGCTTGCTAGCTTGTCCAAGAGATTTTTGAGCACTACAGGAGCTTTATCACCTTTTAGAACGGTCTCTTTTACTTCTTCTTCGATGGTTGGTTTGGCATCAAAGAAGAAACGAGTCGCCTCTGTGATTTCACTGAGAGTGGTGAGGTTGTTGCGCACGGCTGCGACAATGTGCTCAAGCTCTTTTTGGCTGTACTGGCTGAGATCGAAATCTGGCAAGAAAGGCAGAGCCCGCTCGGTGATTAGTTCTATCGGTAGTTGTCTGATGTAATGACCGTTGAACCAGTTGAGGCGGTCTACGTCAAAGACTGCCGGGCTCTTGCTTACTTTGTCTAGATCAAAGACAGCAGCGGCTTCTTCTAGTGTATAAATTTCCTTCTCTTGCGGATGAGTCCAGCTCATCTGGGTGAGATAGTTGACTATCGCTTCAGGCATATAGCCTTTCTTTCGATAGTAATCGATGTGCACAGATTCGCCGTGTTTGCGCTTCGATAATTTCTGTCTTTCAAGATCGAAGATGAGGGGGGCATGGGCGAACACCGGTGGATTGGTTTCAAGCGCTTCGTAGATAAGCAGTTGCTTGGCGGTGTTGTGAATGTGGTCTTCACCTCTAATCACATGGGTGATCTTCATGTCGATGTCGTCTATGACCACGGCAAAATTATAGATGGCTACGCCCGACGACTTGATGATCACCATGTCGCCGCCCAAGTCTGATGTATCAATGGCGATTTCGCCCTTGATGCTGTCATGCCATGCCACCATGCGTGGTTCTTCCACGATGAAGCGCACCGAGGGGATGCGACCTTCGGCTTCGTATTTGGTGCGAGCGGCATCGGTGAGGTCACGCCCTCTATTGTCATAGCGGGGGGCCTGACCGGTCTCTTTCTGCTCTTCTTTGAGAGCGGTCAATTCTTCGGTGGTGGCATAGCACAAATAAGCAGTTTTGTTTTTGATCAGCTTATCGGCGAAATGCTCGTAATGGTCGATTTTGTCGGTCTGTTTGTAAGGCGGGTAAGGTCCACCTATGTCTGGACCTTCGTCCCAGGTAAGACCGAGCCACTTAAGACCGTCGATTATGTCTTTTGTGTATTCGTCTTTGCTGCGTACTTCGTCTGTGTCTTCCAGGCGCAATACGAAAGTGCCGCCATGACGCTTGGCAAACAAATAGTTGTAAAGAGCGGTACGGGCTGTGCCAACGTGCAAATGACCGGTGGGGCTGGGTGCAATTCTCACCCTCACCTTGTCTTTTACTTGTTGGTTAGCATGGTCGCTCATCGCTTTTGCCTTTTGCTATTTGAGCGCCCATTCTAACAAAGAGTGCGCCGCATAGCATTGCGTCGCACTTCTTTAGCTTCATGTTTAGTTGCGCTTTATTTGACCTTATCTTGCAAGACCATGCAGTCAACCATGGCTACGCCCGATGAGATCATATTGAGTTTGTTTGCGGCGCCTCTGGAAAGGTCGATGATGCGGTCTCCCGAGAAAGGTCCGCGGTCGTTCACTTGCACCACGCATGAATCGCCGGTGCGGCGGTTCATAACCAAGAGTTTGGTGCCGAAAGGCAAGGTGCGATGGGCGGCGGTAAAGCCGTCCTGGTCGAAGACATCACCATTAGAGGTGCGTCTGCCGTGGAACTTGCCGCCGTACCAAGAAGCTTGCCCAGAAAAGTCGGCTTCAAAGTTGGTTGGGGCGACGCTGCCCACTCTAGACAGGGCGACATAAGCCTGGTCGGCACCTTGGCTTTCAGCCATCTTGAGGAAGTTTTGAGGGATGGGCTGTACGCCGAGGATGCCTCTGATGTTGTTGACCAGTTTGAAGCTGGCTTCCAGAGGACTTTCGCCTTTGCCTGAAGCATCCGGCACTGCAAAAGTAACTACGGCTTTGCCGTCCACATGAATGGCAGCCATTTCGCCTTCTTGAGCGGGTACCAATCTTGTTGGGTCTAATTTGTCATCTTTGAGAAGCCCTTGCAGCTTGTCTGCCAGGTTTTCAGCGCGATCTTCCAGTGATTCATCGGAAGAGCTGTAATCGCCTTCTTTAAATGAAATCAGTTCTTTACCGTTCAGGGTGACTGAGGCCAGTTCGCGGTCGTTCTCTTCCCATACAGAAGCTTCTACTTCTGGATCTATCGAGGAAGCAGCCAGTACCTGAGAGGCAGAACAAACAGTGCTGCACAGGCTGATTATGGCGGCTAATAACAACTTGCTTTTCATCGGTCTGTAAACTCTCTTATGGGCTAGCGCGGCAACCGGTCTGTGTTTTGCGGCTCCGTGCGGCTTTCTATTCGAGTCTTTCTCCTTCTGGTCAAGGTTCGGTCCGAAGCAGGCGAAAAGGTATCAGAGTGCCGATGCTCAAGTCAAAAATCTGCTGACAACCCTGGTGGGCTCTCAGTATTGCAGTGATAGCTGCTTTCTTTGAGAAAGTTAAGGGTTGGGTAGATTGACAGGCTGATAAAAGCTAAACGCCGTATGACAACCGGGCGTATATATCGGCTCTGTTTTTGTTCCCGTTTGTGAGTGGTATTTAATGTGGTGCCAAGGGGGTTGTAGTCAAGTGGCGATCGTAACAGACTGTAAAAGCTTGGTTAAACGTCGCCTATTTTTCTCATTAGATCCGTAATACCAAGTCGCATTTTTCTGCCATTAGGCAATCTATGAGCAATAGAAGCCGCCTGGCTAATTCATGACAAGGCGGCTTCTTTGTTTACTTTTCTTTATCAAAAGTTGTGCGATTTAATCTATTTTGCATGCATGGCAATTCAGTTTAGATATTCCGACATCCAGTCTTGATCCATCTCGAAATTAGCAAAAACATTCTGCACATCGTCGTGATTCTCAAGGTTGTCCAGCAGTTTCAAGAGCAGCTTGGCCGTGTCTTTGCTGGTGATTTCCACAGTCGAGAGCGGCACCAAATTGCTCTGAGCCGAGCTTACTTTCTTGCCGTTTTTGGCAAGGGCGTTCTGTACTGCTTCTAGAGTTTCGCTCTTGGTGATCACCAAAATCTCGTCATCACTGATTTCTACGTCTTCGGCGCCGGCTTCCAGGGCTTCCAAAAGAAAGCTGTCTTCATCGAACTTAGCCGGCTTCTCAACCTGTATTTCACCGCGTTCTTTGAACATCCAGTTGACGCAACCGCTTTCGCCGAGGTTCCCGCCAAACTTTGAGAAATAGGAGCGTACATCGCCGGCGGTGCGATTACGATTGTCGGTAGTGCATTTGACAAGCACGGCTACACCACCGGGTCCGTAACCTTCGTATACAAGTTCTTCAAAGTTATCTGAACTGCCTGCGCCGCTGCCCTTCTCGATCGCTCTTTGAATGTTGTCGTTGGGCACGCCCTCGGCTTTGGCTCTATCAATAGCTTGTCTCAAGCGAAAGTTGGCGTTTGGATCGCCACCGCCCAGCTTGGCAGCCACAATAATTTCGCGTGACATCTTGGCGTAAATCACGGCTTTTTTGGCATCTACTACGGCTTTGGCCCTTTTTATATTGGCCCACTTGGAATGCCCGGACACGAATTTCACTCCATATATAAGGAACTCTTGGCCAGACCGGGTCGTCTTAACCCAATCATGGCTTCTACTTTTATAAGTATACGTTGCTACAATTTGCCCAGCGCATTTTATGAGCCTGCCGCTTTTCAAGTGTTGGCGGCGTCATTCCTTTATATGTCTATATGTCGAATAAAAAGTTGAATTATTTGTTGAATGGAGAAACGGAGAAAAATATGACAAGCAGAAATCTGAAGATGGTGAAGACCGTCAAGGTGGCATGTGCATTCAGTTTAGTACTGACCGGTGCAATTACCTTTGCTTCCGCCGCCCATGCAGCTAAACCATTTCAGGTTCGTATCACCCGCGAAGTGGTGCGCGCCGATCAACTCATGCTGCAAGGCAAGTATGACGAAGCAGCAGATCTATATAAAGGTGAAATGAGCCGTTCGCCCAAGAGCGTCGCCGCCACAGTCGGTTATGGAATGGCGCTGGCTAAGCAGTTCAAGCTTGACGCTGCCGAAGAACATTTCAATAAAGTTCTTTCCATGGAGCCGACCAATGCCATGGCCCATGCCGGCAAAGCAATGATTATTCTCAATCGTCTTACTTCTTCTTCCGGTACTGTGATCAAAAATCGCGACGCCATGTTGCGCAATGCCGAAGCCGAAGTAAAGCAAGCTTTGAATATCGATCCTTCCATGCCGGAAGGGCATGTCACCTTGGGCAATATCTATAAAGAACAAGGTCGCATGGACGAAGCAATCAGCGAGTACAAGCAGGCTATCAATCTAGATCCTAAGTATTCTGAAGGTTATTCGCAGTTGGGCTTGGCTCAATTGACCAAAGAGCAGTATGCCGATGCCGTATCTTCTTTCAAGAGCGCCATCAGCTATAACAGCGGCAATTCTCAAGCTCACTATGGTCTGGGACGCGCTTATTTCAAACAAGGTCTCTATGACGAGGCTCTCAAAGAGTTGAATACTTCGCTCTATCAATTCCGCAATTCCGCCCCTGTGCACCAGACTCTCGGCGATGTCTATGCTGCCCAGGGTAATACCGTTGCCGGTATCAAGGAATACCAGGAGTCCATTCGCATCAAACCTGAGAATCCGGATTGCTATCTGCGCATCGCTGATATTCGCGAAGGTCGCGGCGACCTCGAGATGTCTATTGCCGAACTGCGTTCCGGTTTGGAGATGATGCCCAACAACCCCGATCTGCACCTGAGAGTTGCCGATCAGAGTTTGAAACTTGAAAAACTAGATGACGCCATCAAAGAATACAAAACAGTTCTCGATGCCAATCCGCAAAACTCACCGGCTGCTAAAGGCTTGACCCGTGCCTATTACCTCAAGGCCAACAAAGAAGCTACCGGTGCTTTCTTTGTATCGAACGAATTTGAATCGGCTCAGCGCATGATCGATCAGGCCGTTAAGATGAACCCCAACGATATGGAACTTAGATTAGCTCAGGCTAAACTTCGCTCTATGGCTGGAGTTCCGGTTGACCTCGCTTCCATTGGTACTCCTACTAATGATGGTGAGCGTATAGCCTATGCCGAAGCTCTTCTTGCTCAAAATAACTTCAAAGACGAAGATGCCCAGATGAACATGGTCATCTCAAATGCCGCCGATGCTAAGCAAACTTTTGCCGTAGCCGACCTGGCTTTGATGATCAAAGACCTGAAAAACGCTGAAGCTGCCTACAAGAAAGCTTCTTCTTATCCTGGTGCCGAAGAAAGAGCCAAGCGCGGTCTCAATCTAGTCATGAAAGCTAAGGATTCAGCCCGTCAGGATATGACCCTGGCCGACGACTTGGCTCGTAAAAATCAGTTACCTAGTGCTATCGATAAATATCATGCTTCGATATACGGTAACCCCAAGGTTGCTGATACCAGATTGGGCATCGGCAAAGCTCTCGAACGCTCCCGCCCTGAAACCTCGAAAGACTTGAAGGAAGCGGTTGTTCAGTACAAAGCCTTCATGGCTCTTTCTCCCGATATGCCTCCCAAGGAAGTGGAGAAAATGAACAAGAAAATTGAGAGCCTTTCCAACAAAGCTTACAAGTTGGAAATGAAAGAAAAGGAGAGAGCAAGAGGTATTTAACTACCGCCTCTTAGAAGCCTCCTGTTACAATTTGCCTTGTGGCAGATTGGAAAAATAAACGAGTAAGTATTTTGGGTTTGGGTCGCAGCGGATTGGCTGCGGCCTCTTACCTGCATGAAAGGGGCGCCCAGGTGCTCCTTTCTGAGTCTCAGCCGCGCGAAAAGGTTAAGCCCGACTTACTTTCTAAGTTGTCGACTCTCAATATTGAGGTCGAATTTGGCGGCCATACCGAGCGCACAGTGAGCTGGCCTGAATTAATTATCACCAGCCCGGGTATTCCGCCGCGGGCGGAAGTGATTAGCAGAGCGCGAGCTCTGAAAAAAGAAGTTATCTCTGATATAGAACTTGCATATCGCGAGACTCGCGGCGAAGGGGTCAAGCCACTGCCCTTTATTGCTGTCACCGGCACAAACGGAAAGTCTACGACCACTGCTCTCATTTCTTATATTTTGGAATTTGCCGGGCGCAATGCCCCTGCTTGCGGCAATATCGGCGTGCCGATCATGAGCCTTTTGGACGGCCGTCCGCTCGACTTTTTGGTGGTGGAAGTCAGTTCGTATCAGCTTGAATATTCGCCTACTTTTGCCCCCTTTGTCGGGGTCTGGCTTAATCTCACCCCCGACCATGTGGACTGGCACGGCAGTCTCGATGCTTATATCGATGCCAAAAGAAGCATGTTCAAGAATCAGAGCCTGAGCGATTATGCCGTGCTCAACATGGATGATTCGGTGGTGGCGTCTACTATATATGCGGGCGAGTACTTCCCCTTCTCGGTAGATGGCGAATGTGCCAACGCTATTCAGGGTGTCTATCTGCAAGATGAGTTTTTCTGCGCCAACTATGGCAGCAAGAGCCGTGTGGTTTGTCACCAGAGCGAAGTGCGCATCATCGGTAAGCATAACCAAGAAAACTGCCTGGCTGCCATAGCAGCCGGTTTGCTTGCCGGTTTGAACGAGAAAGAGATTAAGGCCGGCTTGACCACATTCACAGCTCTTGAACATCGCCTAGAATATGTTGCCACTATAGATGGTGTAGCCTACTACAACGATTCCAAGGCTACCAATACCGATTCCACCATCAAAGCGCTCGAGTCTTTTCCCAACAACAGGGTGGTTTTGATTGCCGGGGGCAAAGACAAAGGAACTTCCTTAAACGAGCTGGTTCAGGTCGTCAAAAAGTACGCCAGCAGTGTAATCTTGATTGGTGAAGCGAAAGAGCGTTTTGAAAGAGCTTTGCGCAATGGTGGTTACAACGAAGTATATCCAGTTGATAGTCTTGAGGAGGCTGTAACGCTGGGCGGTAAGCTCAACAAAGGTCCGGTTCTGCTTTCTCCGGCCTGTGCCAGTTTCGATATGTTCAAAGATTTCGAGGATAGAGGGCGTGTCTTCAAGGAACTTGTCCATGCCAGGACCAAATGATCTGAGTATGCGTCGCCGTCGCCGTTCGGGGCTGGGCAGCCAGCCGGAACAACCGGAGGCTAAAGAGTTTCGCGGGGGTATAGATCGCACCCTGGCGGGAATCACTTTGAGTCTCTGCGGCTTTGGTTTGATGGCGGTTTATTCGGCATCGGCGCCGGAAGCGCAGCATTTTTATCAAGACTCAACCGAACTTTTGCGCAAGCAGACGATTGCCTTTGTAATTGGCTTGTTTGCTATGTTTACAGTTAGTCGCTATGACTATCGCCGGCTGAAAAAGTTTGCCTGGCCCATCGCCATTTTGTCTCTGGCTATGCTCGGCTTGACCCTCATCCCCAGTCTATCAATCACCACCATGGGTTCGAGCCGCTGGCTCAAAATAGGACCTATGCAGTTTCAGCCTTCCGAGATGTGCAAGATAGCAACAATCATCTTGCTTTCTTCCGGCTTGTCTAAGTATTTCTGGTGGCATCGTCAGGTTTTTTGCCGCATCGCCGTGGTGCTGATTATGGCGGCAATAGTGGTTAAACAGCCCGACCTCGGCACAGCCAGTATGATTATGGCCAGCTTGCTTGCCCTCATTTATGCAAGCGGCGTCAACTCATTCCTTATATTTGCTTCTTTGGCAGGCGGCGGCACTTTCATCTGGCATCATATTCAAAAAACTCCCTACCAGATGGCTCGTATCGAAACCTGGCTCAACCCTTATCTGCACCCCCAGAAAGAAGGTTGGAACATCATTCAGGCTCAATATGCCATTGGTTCAGGCGGGCTCTGGGGCTTGGGTTTTGGTAGCTCATTGCAGAAGCTGAACTATTTGCCTGTGCAGCATGCCGACTTTATCTTTGCTGTTATCGCCGAAGAGTTTGGTCTGGTTGGTTGTTCCATGCTCATCGGTCTTTTTGCTGCCTTCGGTGTCTATGGTTTCCGGGCGGCGTTGGCGGCACGTACTTTGTTTGGTCGTTTTCTGGCAATCGGCATCACCAGCGCTGTTTGTACCCAGGCTATCGTCAATATGATGGTCACCACCGGGCTCTTGCCGGTTACCGGTATCACTTTGCCCTTCATTAGTTTTGGCGGCACATCTCTGGTAATCACCATGTCTATGGTGGGCGTGCTTTTGTCCGTTTCGCGTGACCGCGGTACTATTCAAGACGAAGACGAAGAAGAAGACGGCGACGAAGACGGTGACAATTCGCAGAAGTCGGGGCAGGGCCCGACTCTGGTCAGGCTCTAGGGCGGGCTGTGACGATGAGCGGCAGACATAGAATTGTCTTGACCGGAGGCGGCACGGGTGGTCATATTTATCCGGCTCTTTCGGTGGCGGAACAGCTGAAGGGCGATCCTGAAGTCGAAGCGATTCTATATATAGGTGCAAAAAATCATCCGGAAGAAAAATTGGCTCGTGCCGCCGGACTCGATTTTGCCGGTCTGCAAGTTTCGGGTCTGCCGCGCAAACTATCGCCCCGTCTTTTGACCTGGGGTTTTGAGCTTTCGGCGGCGGTGATGAATGCCAAGGCTCTTTTGAAACAGTTCAAGCCCACCGTTGTACTTGGAACCGGCGGCTATGCCTCGGCACCGCCCTTAATGGCGGCCAATATGCTTGGTGTGCCCACGGCTGTACATGAACCTGATGCTCACCCGGGCTTGGTCAATCGTCTTTTGAGTCGCAAAGCCGCTCTTGTTTCACTGGGCATGCAGGGGGCGGCCACTCGCATCAAAACCGGCGGTAGAGTCGTTTTTAACGGCAATCCGGTGCGCATGAGCTTTATGGAAGAGCGCAAGCGCGACGCTGTCAGTGCTGTTTTGGGACTGCGGGCAGACCTGAAGACTGTTCTTGTCACCGGCGGTTCGCAGGGGGCGAAAGCTTTGAACGATGCCGTGGCCGGCTGCCTCAGTCGGCTGCTTGATGTCGAGCCGCATTTGCAGGTTGTGCATCAATGCGGCGAGAAAAATCTCAACGACCTGAAAGAACAACTGCCGCCCGGCCTGTTCCAGAGTCCACGCTATCATCTGCGTGCCTACTTTGATGATCTTTCGATGGCTTATGCTTCTTGCGATTTGGCTGTCACCCGTGCCGGTGCCATGACTGTGGCCGAGCTTGCCGTTTCTGGTACGCCGGCTATATTTGTGCCTTATCCTTATGCCGCGCAAGACCATCAGACCCACAATGCGCGCTATATAGAGTCGCAAAAGGCGGCGGTGGTGCTTATGCAAGAGAATCTCAGTGCCGAGACTCTTTATGAGCAGATTGTCGCCTTGTTATGTGACGATGCTCGCTTGGCAGAAATGCGCAAGCGTATGAGAGATCTGGCCAAGCCCGATGCCGCAAGAGTGCTAGCCATGCAGCTCAAAGAAATCAGTGCCTTGTATGCCGGTGCCAAGTCTTTGCATGCCGCCGGCATTGGCTAGCTCTTAGTTATTGAACGGAAACCCACGCACATAAAGCTATGTCGTGGTGGAAGGATTTTTTGGATACATTGCCAGCCAAAATAGGCTAGCGATCTAACTATAACTAAAGCTAGATTATTGCCGGGGCGGTAAGCCCTTGAATGATCGGCACGGCGCGATGAGCCGGGATATCGTCTTTGGCGCTGGATTTTTCTTCTATCGAGCTGATGGTGGCTTCGAGGTTGGCGATAATGCGACTGGTTTCAAGCTGGTCGGCGCCTGTAACATGGCATCGGCTCAAAATCTCTCTCAGGTCGGTCAGGGCGGACTTAACTGTTGAGCAATTTTGCAAGTTCATGAAGTAATCTCGCGGTTGGTGAGAACGGAATTGTGCGCCTGATAGGTAGTTTCTTGGGCGGAACTGCGGACTCTCTGGCCTATAGAGAAGGGTTGGGTTGCCATTAACTAACCGAGTGTAACACAGGCTTGAAAAGATGCTAGTCGGCATGAATAACCTTTGAGTTTAAATTTAGTTATCAAGAGGTGGGGTGTTTTAATCATTTCTAAGGCGGTGGAACGGGTATTATCAGAGTGGTCGCCTCGTTATGCCTGGTCAATAGAGCGTTGTGTTTCACTTTGCATTAGCAGTTTTGGCGTTCAGTCTCTTTGTGGCTGTTTTTCTATTTGCCATTTTGTTCTTTTATATATGGCGATTTTTTGAGAACAGAAAAAGGCGTCGTCGCCTACGTCTGGAAAGCTATGAGAAGAGGCTGAAGGCGATTGTGGCTGAGTTATTGGTAGATAGCAATGAAATCGAGTCGGCAAGCCATTATGTCGGCTTGAATCAGGACGAGAAATGGAACAAAGGCTATCATGACGCCCTCGCCAAGCTTTTAGGAGCTTCGGAGCGGCTGGCCGATTGCAAGACTTTTAGAGAGGCCGGTGAACTGGAAGCTACTCAAGAAACCATTTGGTTGGTGACAAGAGCTGTGTATCAGGTGCAAGTGCAGTTTCAGATTTTGCGACCGAAAGAAGCCAAAGTAAAGGTTGTGGCGCCGGAGCCGCCCAAACAGTCGGTTTTGCCGTTGGATAATCTGCCGCACCAGTCTATTGCTAGGCAGTCGGAGCCGATGGTTGCCGAAGACAGTGGTGAAGTCTTGTCGGATGGCTTTACAATTAAGATAGACAGCCAGTCTAAGAAAAAGATTGAAGAAAGATAGATGGTTTTTTTTGGTCGTCAATTTGTAGCGCAGACAACAAATTTTCTCTTTTGAAAACGCCACCATGATCGGTGCCAGAAAAGACTCAAATTTTAACAAAAAATCTGATGACAACCTATTCATAGACTGAAGAAAATCAGTAATAATGGAAGTGTAGGATTCAAACGCAAACACTCGAAAGACGAGGCGTCGCATCACAGCGTCAGATTCTGGCGCCGTTTTCGACTCGCTCTCAAACGTACTCAAAACTAAATCTTAGTGCGATCAGGCGCTAGGTCTAAAGCCTTGCGTGCTATTTTGAGAACTGCTTAAAATCTGATTTTAAGCCATCTTTGCCGTGGCTCTGGGAGCAGAGTCTGGATGTGGTGCGGCTTCGCGCTGAGTTATGCGTGAGTACTACTTTGTTCAACAGGAAATCAACTAATTCTTGACCAATTATGGAATCAGGAGGATTCGGCTATGGCAAAGAAGATGCACAAAAAATCATGCGGTAACCATGTGGAAGAAGCAGCCTGCGCGGAGGCGCCGGCGGCGGAAGTAGTAGAAACCAGTGAGGAAGCGTATTGCCCAGACTCTCAAACAGAAGAAGCATGCGCAGAGGAAGCTCATGCTGAAGAAGCATGCTCAGAGGAAGCTGGCGCTGAAAATTCAGAAAGTGCAGAAGAATCTGCTGGCGAAGAGCCCAAGTGTGAGGAAGCACCTTGCGAAGAGTCATCTTGCGAAGACGCAGAAGCAGAAGCAGAGGAAGAAGCACCTGCAGAAGTAGCAGCAGAAGCGGAAGAATCCGAAGAAGCAGAAGCTGAAGAAGAAGCGCCTGCAGAAGTAGCAGCGGAAGCGGAAGAATCTGAAGAAGCAGAAGCAGAAGCTGAGGAAGAAGCACCTGCAGAAGTAGCAGCGGAAGCGGAAGAATCCGAAGAAGCAGAAGCTGAAGAAGAAGCGCCTGCAGAAGTAGCAGCGGAGGCGGAAGAATCCGAAGAAGCAGAAGCTGAAGAAGCCGAAGCTGAGGAAGAAGCGCCCGCAGAAGTGGCAGCGGAAGCAGAAGAAGCCGAAGAAGCAGAAGCAGAAGCTGAGGAAGAAGCGCCCGCAGAAGTGGCAGCGGAAGCGGAAGAATCCGAAGAAGCCGAAGAAGCAGAAGAAGCGCCTGCAGAAGTAGCAGCGGAAGCAGAAGAATCAGAAGAAGCAGAAGCTGAAGCTGAAGAAGAAGCGCCCGCAGAAGTAGCAGCGGAAGCAGAAGAATCCGAAGATTCCGAAGAAGCTGAAGCCGAGGAAGAAGCGCCCGCAGAAGTTGCAGCTGAAGCGGAAGAATCCGAAGAGGCAGAAGCTGAAGAATCTGAAGAAGCAGAAGCTGAAGAAGAAGCGCCAGCAGAAGTGGCAGCTGAAGCGGAAGAATCCGAAGAGGCAGAAGCTGAAGCTGAAGAAGAAGCGCCCGCAGAAGTAGCAGCGGAAGCAGAAGAATCCGAAGATTCCGAAGAAGCTGAAGCCGAGGAAGAAGCGCCCGCAGAAGTGGCAGCGGAAGCAGAAGAATCCGAAGAAGGCGCAGCCGAATCCACTGAAGAGCCGGCGAAAGATGGTGACATAGGTCAAGCCGCATAGGCTTCAGCGTTCATTCGCTGATTGAGTGGGAGGTCGCCTTGTAGGCCTCCCACTTTATTTGGACAAATTCTGGTTGAGTTGTTATAAAGGCATAGAACTTTATCGGCGTTTCAAAGTAATTGGATACCTATGTCTATCAAAACTTGTGCAGTTATCGGTCTTGGTCGATTTGGAGCTTTGTTTGCCGAGATTCTCAGTGCCAACTTCAGTGTTGTAACTTTTGATATTGATGCGTCCAGGCGAAAGTTCACTCCTGCTCGCACTACCTTTGTCGACGAACTGAGCACTGCCTTAAGTGCTGACGCCATTTTTTACGCAGTACCGATTTCGTCATTTGAGTCGGTTCTTGAAGAGCATGTTAAAGACCATCGAGATCTGCTTTGCGGTAAATTGCTTGTTGACTTGCTTTCGGTAAAGGTTCATCCTGCTGCTGTTTTCGCCAGACTTTTGCCTGCTTTGCCTGGCGCGCGTGCGCTTTGTATGCATCCGATGTTTGGACCTGACAGCGTTGAGCGCCAGGCTGGCTCTCTTTCAATTAGGGATCTCAAGATAGTCATGGATGCTTCGATGGCGCCGTCTGATGCCGCTCAATTGAAAGAAGTTTTTGCTGCCCAAGGCGCTAAAGTGCTTGATCTTTCTTGCGATGAACATGATCGCCAGGCAGCTGAAAGCCAGGGCTTGACACATTTTGTCGGGCGTATACTTGATGAGTTTAATATGAAGGCTACGGCAATTGATACCGCCGGTGCTACTGGTCTGCTGCGCATTAGAGAGCAGGTATCGCGCGATAGCTGGCAGCTCTTCGTCGATTTGCAAACTTACAATCCTTATACGATTCCCATGAGAGTTAAGTTGTCGGCGGCGCAAGACAAGGTATTCAACAAGCTTTTGCCCAATCGCATATTCAAAGACCGCTTAGTTATAGGTATTCAGGGAGGCGCAGGTAGTTTCAATGAAGAGGCGGCGACGCACTATATGTCACGCTATCCCGAGCAACCTTATGAACTGATTTATTTGCATACCACCGAAAATGTATTGAAAGCTTTGCACGAGGGGCGGGTAGATCGCGGTCAGTTTGCAATGCATAACTCAATAGGCGGCATCGTCACCGAGTCGGTTGAAGCTATGTCCTCATACAATTTCGAAATCGTAGAGGAGTTTGCCATTAAGATCGCCCATGCTCTAATGATTGCGCCGGATGCAGAGCTTTCTGAGATTGAGAAAATAATGTCCCATCCTCAGGTCTACCGGCAATGCGCTGGTAATCTCAAGAAGAAGTACCCCAACTTGCCCCAGGAGAGTGGGGAGGGCGAGTTGGTAGACCATGCAAAGGTGGCACAGCTTCTTGGTTTAGGTAAGCTGCCCAAATCTGTGGCAACCATGGGTAGCAAGGTCTTGGCCAGGTTGAACGGATTAAAGATTGTCGAAGACAATCTGCAAGATCTTAGTGAAAACTTCACCAGTTTCTTGTTTGTGCAAAGGCCTTCCTGAGTGCATATAGTGGTATCTTTTTCTCGATATATCAGTCGGAGATACCTAGATGTCCACAACAACTCTCAGGGAAACACCTCTTGCCTCCGCTCATCGGAAGCTGAATGCACGCATGGTGGATTTTGCCGGTTGGAATATGCCGGTTCAGTACAAGTCTATTGTCACTGAGCATATGGCAACCCGCGAGAAGGTCGGTCTCTTCGATGTTTCTCATATGGGCGAGTTTTTGGTTACTGGCGAGCGTGCCGCTGATTTTGTGCAGTATGTCATCGCAAACGATGTTAATCGTCTTACCGTGCCAGATCGTGCTCTTTATTCTCAGCTTTGCTATGAGAATGGCGGCACTGTGGACGATCTGATTGTCTACAGAAGAAAAGACAATTTCATGCTGGTTGTTAACGCTTCCAACATTGATAAAGACTTTGCCTGGCTCAAGAGCCATGCTTCGCATTTCGGCGTCAGTTTGACCAACCTTTCCGATGATCTTGGGCTGCTTGCCTTGCAGGGTCCCCAAGCTGTTCCACTGTTGGCAGAGTTGGCTGGCGGTTTCGTGGCTGATTTGCCCTCATTCGGTTATGGCGAAGCCATCATAGATGGTGTCAAGATTAGCTTTGGAAGAACCGGCTATACCGGCGAAGATGGCTTTGAGATTTTTGTCGATGCGGCAAAAGTTGAATGGCTCTGGAATACCTTGCTTGAGAAAGGTGCCTCCAGAGGAATAGAACCATGCGGACTAGGTGCTAGAGACACTCTCCGCTTGGAAGCCGGTCTACCCCTTTATGGTCATGAGCTTGAAAAAGACATCAGTCCGATCGAATCAGGTCTAGGCTGGAGCGTGAAGCCCGATAAAGGCAACTTCATTGGCAGAGATGTGCTTGCTAAGCAAAAAGCCGGAGAGATTAGCCGTCAGATTGTTTGTCTGAAATCCGAAGGAAAAGCTTTGCCTCGTCAGGGCTATGCAGTTTTTTCGGGCGACAAAGAGGTTGGTGCAGTTACGAGTGGTTCGCAAGGAATCTTTGTGGGTTACCCAATCGCTTTTGCTATGGTTTCAAAGGAGCTAACAAAAGTTGGCACTGAGCTGTCAATTGCAATTAGAGATACCAAGGTTCCAGCCAAGGTTGTCACTAGACCCTGGTACAAGCGCAAGAAGTAGTCAAGCGGTTTGGGCTTGTCGCACTTAGAAGCCGAAAAAGGCTCTGCCGGTTAGATAAAGAAAGGAAAAAAGATTTTCTGCGGAAAATCTTTTTTCCTTTCTTTGCGTCACTTTTTCCAAAAAAAGATTTTCGTCCAAAAATCTTTTTTTAAAGTCTATCTTACCGAAAGCAAGAAAAGAGCATACGCCGCCCACATTAGCGAGAATGCCAAGAAGTCTAGCGTGCGCTTCTTCTCGTTGTCATGAATGTCTACAATTGCATGAGCCCGGCTTTCGGTTTGAGGTCTGAAATGTCTGTCCATTTTTCTGTCTTTCTTTAGTTGACTGGTTGTGAACCTGATTGGTTATGTATAGACTTTCTGCCTGCAGCAATTAGAAGGAAGCTGCGAAGTAATTTCTTACTAGCTAGCTAGAGTGGGGGCAAAGAGCTGGATATCAACTCGGGACAGGTGATAACGATGGCGCTCATTGGCGTCGTTCTGGTTATGGTTTGCATCGGACCAGTTCTACTTGTCAGGATATTTGGAAGCGGTCGCTCCAGTCGAGTCTCTGATTTAATTCCGGCTGCCGAGACATATTTTCTTTCTTGTGGCGAGTCGATGGCGGTTGTGCGCGATGTTCTAACCAAACAAGATTTTTTTGGTTGTCGTTATCGAGTCACTTATGACCGAGTCGATGAAGGGCGCATACAGGCACGGCTCTATGGGCAGCCAAAAGGTCTGGAAGATAGCAAAGGCGCCGCCGACGTCCTTCTCAATATGCTTTTCCATCGCTTGGAAAGCAATAAGACCGAGGTTGAGTGGAGTTTTGTTGTCATGGCAAGTGGTGGCAGCGCCGCTCAGACGATTGTTTCTCTTAGCAATTCAGCTTTCAGATATGGGCTCAGAGCCGCGCAAAACTCCAGACAGTCGACGGCCGAGCAAGTCTTGTCGGACGAAGAAAAGAAGGAATCTTAGTTTTAGGTTACATTCTTTCGTTGCTCAATATTTTTAAGAGCAATCTCTATTAAGCTATCACTACTATGTTAGTAGTGACCGGAGTTTTTGCGATGTCAACCCAAGCGCTCAGCCACCCCGACAACCTCAAGTATGTCAAGACTCATGAGTACATCAAAGTCGATGGCGATGTTGCCACTATTGGTATCACCGCTTTTGCCGCCGACCAGCTTGGTGATGTTACTTTCGTTGAATTGCCGAAAGTGGGCGAGAAGTTCAAGGTCGAACAAAAATTTGGTGTTATTGAATCTGTTAAGTCAGTTTCTGACCTCTATATGCCTGTCAGTGGCGAAATTGTCGAAGTGAACGACAAGCTCAACTCTGAGCCTGAAGTTGTAAACGTTGATTGTTACACCGCCGGCTGGATGATCAAGGTGAAACTCGACAGCACTTCTGAGCTTGGTAGCCTGATGAGTGCTGAAGACTACAAGAAGTTCATAGTCGAGTAGATTATTCGAATCGCAGCTCTTAGGGCAGTTCGCTTTAGGCTAATGTCTAAAGTAAGTATTAATTTACCCCTTCGCTTGATAACCTCGATATATGATCTTGGGGTCTTGTGCCGTTTGGCGGAGATTTAGCGTATTTAGGGGTGATATCTATGTCAGTGCGCCTGGTTTCTGTATTGTCTTTGATGGTTGCTGTGCCTGTTTCACTAGCCACTCAATTTCAAGTTTCGGCTGAAGCCGCTCCGGCTGGCAAAGCGATTGGCAAAAGTAAGTCACAAGAGGCACCTGTTGCTAAGAGTGCCGATGCTGTCACCGGGCAAGCAGGCAAGACAGCTGCGCAGCCTGCCGCCCAGAGTGCTGGTCAGACAGCTTGCGATTTGGTACCGGTTGCCGGTGCTTTCAATGTTCGCCCTGATGGCACTGTCTATTTAAAGAAAGCCAGCAAGTTTCCATTTCAAAACGACACTCAGCAGTTTGTGCCTGAAGTAGTAGTTTCCGACAAGACTTCAGCTAAAGTCGCTTTGCACGAGGTGACTGGCAAGCTGCAGCAAGATGGACTGGTGGCTAAATACAAGCAGATCAATAACGAACTACCCGGCAGCCACAGTCACCGCTCTGGTTTGGCTGGTCTGAATCGCAACTGGCAGTAGAGCTCTCAGCTCTCTATCTCTATCTCTTTATCTCTTGGCCTAGCCTATAGCAGACTTCATTTAGATTCTTTCTTTGCTTCTGCTTCAGCCGCTGCATTTGCACCGGCGCTTGCGCCAACACCTGCGCCAGTTCCAGTTCCAGTTCCAGTTCCAGTTCCAGTACCCGTTCCCGTTTCAGTTTTAGTTTGATCAGTTTCAGCTGCCGAAGCCGGCCCAGCGGCAGTGCCCGTTTCAGCGTCTGATTCGGGGGACGGCTCCTGCTTCTCGGTCTCGCGCCTCAGTTGACTTAGCCTCTCCAGCTGTTCTTGGGCCAAGTCGTAAAAACGAGAACCGGGCGTAATCTTGGCTAGTTCTTGCGGGGCTGTTTGGTCGTTATGATCGTTATCCAGTTTTTCCATGGCGTCCAGATAGAGCGCCTGATTGAGCAGGTCGTCGCTATTTTCCATAGCCGCGCCGCCGAAAATGTCGGGGACCGGCGCCCCTCTCAAGATTTGGATGGCGGCTTTGTAATTGCCCTGCATAATGCTGGTTTTAGCCGAATGGGCGGTATAACTGCGCACAAAACTGACGGTCAGGGCGCCCATGGCAAAGAGCAGACCGATGGCTATGGCCAGGTCAACCACCATTGGATGCTTATAGGTGGCGAGTTTGCCTCGTTTTCTTGGTTCGTTTCCAACTATTCCGGCTGTCTGTGCGGCAATCAAGCGGTCGGCGATGGCGTCTATTTCTTGATTGCGCTGGCTCGAAGCCAAGAAATTGGCAGCACTGGCGCCGCCATTGCCCGGGACTGAAGCTTCAGGGCTTTGACTGTTCTCTGCCGGATTATTGCTTTTCGGCTCTGTATCCAATTAATGTTCCGCCAAACGCTGTGCTGTTTTCTTATAAACTAGCACGATTCATTTGATTCGGTTATCGATGAAATCCACTATTCGTTTACTTTTCTGGCTATTGCGCTCTAATTTTGCTGCTTCGTTCAAGGCTGCCAGCACAGCTTCTTTCTCGCCTTTTGCTGCTAGTTCGGCAAGACTTTCCAGTGCTTGTCTAGACAGCGAAGTTTCGCCAGCTAATACTAGTTTGGCTAAGCCGGGCACGGCGGCGGCTATGCCCAAAGAGCCGCAAGAACGAGCTGCCGCCAGTTTGACCGAGGCGGAGGGATCTGCCAGAGCTTCGACCAAGGCTTGCTTGACTTCGCCGGCGCGAGCGATTTGCGAGTCTGTGCGCTGCAAAATATTGGCTGCTGAGTCGATGGCGGCTTCTCTTTTGTCCGGCGCCACATCTTCCATGGCTTCCAGCATCAGCGCCAAGGCTTCAGCGGTGGGCATTTTGCCAAGGGTCCGCAAGATCTGCCAGTAAATTTCTGCATTGACAGGGTCTTTTTCACTAAGGGGCACAGCACTCTTGGGCAGTTTGCGACTGTCTAAATTGACCAGCTTGCGTGCCAGATTTGTAAGAGCCTGAGCGGCTTCGCTGTCACCAGCTAGATACAAGGCTTCAATGGCTTCCAGTCTAAATTCGGTCGATTCTTCCGCAATCTTGATCAAGATTGCCTGCGCTTGCGCCAATTTGATTTCGCCCGCTAGCAATATTTTGTGGCGAAAGCCGCTATTGCGCTGGTTGTGATTCTTGAAACCTTCGAGATCTTGCAAGAGTTGTTTCTTGTGGGTTTCGTCCTGCAGCCAATCTTGCCAGTGTTTTCTGGCAGCGGTTAGCTTTTCGGGGCTGGGCCAATCAGCTTGGGCGCTGCCTCCGCCTAGGGCGGCATTCTCATCGAGCCAGTCAAGGAGCAGTCTCAGGGCTCTAATCGCCAGGGCATCGTTAGATTTGATTTGGGCTAGATGGCTCAAAGTTTGGGGTAAGCCGAGTTCGGCTGCGGTGTGCATTTGTCCGGCGAAAGTTGAGTTGAAGGCTTCCACCAAGCCGATGGCTATTTCAAGGCCGACTGCGGCCTTTTCGTCGAGGGGCTCACCTTCTTTTAGTGCTTTCAAAAAATGAGCCGGTTTATGATGTTTTGCCGCCGCCACCGATTGATAATCGAAAAAGCGGTGGTGTACTTTGAAAGCGGCGGCAAGAGCCGTACTGACTTCGTCGAGCGGCCAGTGCGAAAGAGCGCTGACCGCGTCTACTCGAATCCAGTCTTCGCCGACAAACTCGGTATAACCGGCCAAAGCTTTTCTCGAAACTTCGGTGCGCAACTGAGAGAGGGCTTGGGCTAGATGGCAAAAAGCGGCACCGGTGGCTTCTCTGGCTTGGCTGCCTCCGCCGTCGTTTGTGATACTGCCGGCGGTGTCGTGAAGGGCTTCGGCTAATCTATCGATGGCTTGATGAGCGCCCAGATAGGCCAACAAATTTGCCGCATTGGCCCGTACTTGCCAATCAGAATGCAAGAGCGGGTCATGGCTTGCGCGTTCAGCTTCTTCCAAATTTTTAGGCAGCAAAACATGAATGAGCGCGTCGAATTGCTTTTCTTTGATCTCGTCGACAATTTTTTTCAACTTGTCTTCCCAATGCAAGGGCGGCAACTTTAGGCAGATGCAAAGATTCTGCGAATTATTTCTATTTACTGAAGAAATAAAATCGGCTCTGACATCTTTGAAAGCCCGGGAAGACTCGGGGCTGCTGCCCACTAGTCCATGATAAAAGAGCACATGTTCGAGCCCGAAATCGTCGCCGGGCGGCGCCGATTTATCCGGTTCGACCAGAAGGTTTGTGGCTTTGCGAATCCACTTTGCAATTAGAGGCATGGTCATTAATCGTTCGCTCCGGGGCTGCGGCATTCAATTTACAGGTGCTATGATCTGGAGTTTATCAGGCTTTTGATGCCAAATATCCAACCATATCGTAGTACTAATTTGTGGGGGTTTCCGTGAACACCTTCTTAAGCGCAGCTCAAAAGAGCTTGCAAGAACAATATCTCAAGTTTGTAAATGAAGTAGTGGCGCCGCATGCTGCCGATCTAGATGCCGGCAAAGCTTGTTCTAAAGATATGCTGACCAAGCTTGCGCAGGCCGGCTATTTGGGCATCACGGTCCCCAAAGAGCTTGGCGGTCAAGGGGGCGACCTGCTTGATGCGGTTCTCTTCGTCGAGGCTCTGGCTGGTCATTCGGCCGGTTTGGCCATGGCACTTGCTTCGCACTACAGCGTTGTCGAAGCGATAAGCCGCTATGGCGCCGAGCTGAAAACCCGCTATTTGCCACTGCTCGCTCGCGGCGAGATGATTGGCGCCCAGGCTTTCAGTGAAGATAAAGCCGGCTCAGACCTCTCTGTCTGCCAAACTAGTTTTAGCGGTGCTGGCGGCGATGCCAAAATAACCGGCAGCAAGACCTGGGTGGTCAATGCCGACATGCCGGCTCTTTTTGCTGTTTTGGCTAAAGACGAGAATGGTTTCAAGGTTTTTCTGGTCGACTCGCAAAATAATTCGCTCTCTCTTTCTGAACGCAAGTCGACCATGGGCTTCCGCTCTGCTCGTTTCTTCGATGTCGAGTTTAAGGGCGCCAAGGTCAGTGCCGAAGCTCTTGGCGGTGATGGTCTGGTGATCGCTGCCGCCGCCCTCGATCTCTCTAAAGTGCTTTTGGCTGGTGCGGCGCTTGGTTTGATGAATGTCGGCATCAAGCTGGCTGCTGAAAGAGCCAACAACCGCGAGCAGTTCGGCGCCCCTATAGCTAAATATCAGGGTGTGCAGTGGAAACTGGCTGATTTTTCCACCGAGTCGGCGGCATCGCAGATGCTCACTTACCGCGCTGCCTGGTCTCATGCCGGCGAGCCAACAGAGTTTCGTAAGTACGCTGCCATGGCTAAGAGTTATGCTTCGCGCAGCGCTCGTTTGCATTCAGCCGAAGCGGTTCAGATTTTTGGCGTCATGGGTATCTCTTGCGATGAGCCGCTTGAAAGAATCTATCGCGATGCCAAACTGACCGAAGTACTGGAAGGCACATCGGAAGTGCAGAAAGTGATTCTCAAAGAACAACTGGGTGTCTAATTAAAATTCAGCACTGTTGGCAGAGGAGAATGGCGTGAAGACAAGCTTTAGTCGATCAGCCCTGATCGCAATAGCGGCAAGCCTTAGTGTGCATGTCGCTATTGCGGTTCCTCGTGCTTTGTCTGCTCCGGCTGCTTCCGGTGATCCTTATGCCACCGGTGTGAAGCTCTTGACCGCTCGCCAGTTCGCCCCGGCCTTGCAGCATTTCAATCAGGCCATCAAGGTTAATCCACGCAATGCCATGGCTTATTACTATATAGGTCTGGCTAAGCACTATCAGGGCGACCGCGCCGGCGCCATGGAAGCTTATTCTAAAGTGGTGTCCGATTTTTCCGGCAGCGATGCCTGTAATTTGGCTCTGCGCGGTATGCAAAGTATTGATCCCACTATCTTGCAACAGTTGGGTTTGGCCGGTGGTGGCGGCGGTGGTCGTTCGCGCCCCAATTCTTCAGGTGCAGTTTCTTCGGGCGATGACATAGTGCCCAATGAAAGCCGCGTTCACTTTACCAAAGAGCACAACTGCATGATTCTAGATGGACGCGTGAATGGGCGTTCTACCCGTATGATGTTTGACACTGGGGCAGAGAACGTCGTACTTGGTATGAATCATATAAGAGACATGGGGCTCAACCTGGGCAAGAGTACGCAAAGTGTTAATGTCTTCGGCACCGGCAGTGGTGGCCCCAAGAAAGCTGCGGTTTATAATATCGAACTTTCGGTTGGCAATATCATCAGAAAGAACTTCCCTGTCATAGTGCAAGATGAGATGGATAACTATCCCATCATCGGGCAGAGCTTTTTGTATGATTTGAAGTTTTCGGTAGATAACAACAATAATTCGATCACTTTCCAAAAACGAACCGGGCAAACTAGTTCGCAACCGATCACGGCTAATGATGTGCCTTTTGAAAGGCAGGGCAAAGAGCTCATGGTCATGACCCAGGTGGACGGGCGTAATGTGCCGATGTGGTTTGATACCGGTGCTTCTTGGATAACATTTACTCAGTCGCAAGCTCAGGCTTGCGGCATTACTGTTCCTGATGATGCGCGTGAAATGTCTACCAAAGGTGTGGTGGGCACAAGCCGCACTCGCTTTACCCGGGTGCGTTCAATCAAGCTTGGACCAGTAGAGAAGCGCGATGTCGAGGTCGGTGTCGTCGATCATTCTGCCCAACCTTATCCACTTTTGGGCGGCAATTTCTTGCAAGACCAGCAGTATTCAATCGATTATGACCGAGGCGTCATTCATTTTGGCAGGCACTAGGCGACGATGACACAAGCGCCGGTTTCAGTTTCTCTGGTCATTATCGCAAAGAACGAAGAGCGTACCATCGGCAAGGTGATTGATGCTGCCAAGGAACTTGTCACTGAGATAATTGTCGTTGACTCTGGCTCCAGCGATAAAACTTGTGAAATAGCCTCGGAAAGAGGTGCCCGGGTTATCTTTCAAGAATGGTTGGGCTATGCCGCCCAGAAAAACTTTGCCATCGATCAAGCGCAGGGTGAATGGATCTTAAGTCTTGATGCCGATGAGATCTTGAGCCCAGCCCTGGTGGAAGAAATGAAGCAGCTCATAGCCTCGCCCGGCTTTGCCCAGTTCGATGGTTATAAGATTCCGCGGGTGCTTTATATCGGCGAGAAGGCTGTCTTACACGGCGGCTTTTATCCCGATGCCCAACTGCGCCTGATCAAGCGCGGGGCTGGGCGCTTCGGCGATAGGTTGGTGCATGAAGCAATCAAGATGGATGGTCCCAAGACTGTGTTGAAAAATCATATGAACCATTATTCTTATAGAACAGTCGATGATTTTGCGCAGGCTATGGAAAAATATGCCAGACTCTCGGCAAAAGAATTTTACGGACGTATTGAGAGCGGCAGAGCCAAGCCCGGCTTTCGTACCAGTTTGCTTAACTTGTATTTGCACCCATATTGGACATTCTTTCAGCGTTTTGTGCTGCGCGGCGGTTTTAAGGACGGTTTGCTCGGGCTAAAGTTGGCTTTGATATATAGCGACTATGTGCGAAAAAAGATACTCTATTTGAGAGAGCTGCTTTCAGGAGGCACCGGCTAAATGAGAATGAAGAGTGGTGTTGTGGTGAAAACTGGGGTTTTCCTGGCGGCATTTGTGTTGCAGGCAATTCTGCCCGGTTATGCCGATGATGCCTATACTACCGGTGTAAAGCTACTCACTGCCAAGAATTTCAACGCCGCCTGTCAGTCTTTTCAGTCGGCGGTCAAGCATGATCCCAAGAACAGCATGGCTTATTACTATTTGGGTCTTTCGCGGCATTATATGGGCGACCGTAATGGCGCCATGACTATCTATAAGCAGGTGGTGAAAGGTTTTCCTGGTACTGTGGCCGCCAATCAAGCCTTGAGTGCCATCGCCACCCTCGACCCCGGTGCCGCAGTTGCCGCCCAACAGGGGCGCAGCGGTTATCCTAGTTCGGGCAGTTCCTCCGCCGGCCAGGGTCGGTCTTTACAGAGCGGCTCACAAGCCGGTGCACAAGCTGGGTCGCAAGAAGCATATTACGGGCGCTCTGCAGCCAACGACCTCATTCCTGATGAAACCAGGGTTTATTTCACCAAAGAAAGTAACTGTTTTGTATTTGATGTGACAGTCAACAACCGTCCAATCAAAATGCTCTTTGATACGGGCGCCGAAAGCACAGTTTTGGGGCGCAATCATATGAAAGAGCTGGGCTTGCCTGTGCCCACCGGTAAGCCCCATGGCGAAGCTCACGGTGTAGGCGAGGGTGGCGCTCAGAAAGTTTGGATGTCGAAGGCCGATGTTTCACTTTCAAATATAACCCGCAAGAATTTTCCCATTATGGTGCAGGAATACATGCCGGGTATGCCGCTCTTGGGGCAGACTTTCTTCCAAGATTTCAAATATACAGTCGATAACGCCGCCCATTGCATTCATTTCGTCAAGCGCAGCCGAGATAGCGGTGGTTCTATTTATGCTTCGCTCAACAATGATAGAAATGCCGTTCCCTTTAGAAGAATGGGCAATGAGATAGTGGTCGACACCGAAGTGAACGGCAAAAAGATTCCTATGTTCTTTGATACCGGTGCTTCGGGTGTGGCTCTCTCGCCTGAGCATCTGCGTCAGCTTGGTCTAGAGATTCCTGAAGATGCTACTACTTCTATATCCCAGGGTATTGCCGGTGACACACTCTGCAAGATGTTTCCGGTTTCATCCCTAAAGGTGGGACCTATAGAGAAGCGAAACTTCGAAATAGGCGTGGTTATGCAATCAAATATGCCTTATCCACTCTTGGGTCAGACAGCTTATAGCGATTATCAGTACACTATCGATTACAACAAAAAGCTTATCTATTTTGTGCGGCGCTAAACTAAGCTCAGCTGGCGCTGCCGGCAGCTGATGATAGTCTATTCAGCTGTGAAACGACAGCCGAGAAAGCTTTTGAGATGCCGGCACTGAGCGCCCCTTGGGTGATCGAGAAGACCACGGCCACAAGTATGGCGACAAAGGCTAGTATTGCGCCGTATTCGGTGATGCCTTGTCCGTTTTCGTCCTGTACAAAGTTAGTAATTGTTTCTCTCATAGTCAAAGACCTTTTTAGTAAGTTCTAGTAAGTATTTGCAACGCTCTGCGTTGCCCCGCAATTTCAATCTTAGATTTGCCGTCTTGGTACGGCTATCAACGATTAGACCGATTTTTAGGGCTAATGAGAGAGAGATTTATCCGCTTTTTGACCGATAGGAAATTTGGGCGAATTAGACTTTAGCGAAAGTCTAGATTGTCAAAGGCAAAATTGGCAAAGCCAAAGTCCAGATTGCCAAAACCAGAATGCTGAAGCCCTCAGGTGGCTTTCCGCAATGATGAACTAGTCGATTGTGGCGACTGCTTCGATCATCTTTATGTATTGTGGGTCTAGCTCGAAAGACAGAGCTTGCAGGTCTTCCTTCATATGTTCCTGGTCGCTTGTGCCGGTTAAGGGCAAAATACCTATTTGCAGAGAGAAGCGAAAAATTAGCTGGGCCATTGTGACGCCATATTTGGTGGCGACTGCCCGCACCGATGGTGATGCCAGGGCTCTGCCATTGGCGGTTAATAGTGAAAAGCCTTGATAGACAATTTGATTTTCTGCGCAAACATCTCGCACATCTCGGTCCCAGCCCATAACGGCATAGCAGCGGTTTTGCACCACCATCGGTTTGATTTCGGCTTTTAAGCAAAGCTCTTCCAATTGGTCGGCGCTAAAGTTGCTTACGCCGATTATTCTGGCTTTACCCGATTTGTAGATTTTTTCGATGGCTTGCCAAACTTCCAGGTCTTCAGCGGTGAGGCCCCGTCTGCCATAAGGACCGTGCAAGACATAAGAGTCAATCACTTCGGTATGCAGATGTTCTAAGGAACTGGCGAAAGATTGTTCCACCTGTGTGGAGGGTCTGGCCTTGGCATCGTAAGGGGTGCGGTGGTCTTGTCCATTCACCGAAGTAAACTTGGTCTGCAGGAAAAGTTCGTCGCGCTTCAAGCCGTCCTCATAAAGAGAAAGCAGAGCCTTGCCTACCAGTGCCTCGTCATAGTGAATCAGTTGATTGGCTGTGTCTATGGCTCTAAAGCCGGCTTTGACCGCCTTCAGCACCAGATCGGTGGTGGCTTCTTTCTTCCAGGCTGTGCCATACATTATTTGCGGTAGCTGCACGCCGTTTGCTGCGGTGAACTGCATTTTATCCTCCGACTGGTGTCTTCATGATTTCTTTTGCCATCTATAGAGTCGCTGGGAACCTCTTCCTGTTTCAATTAACCAGATTTCGTCCTCGTCAAGTATTTTTTTTACGATAGATTCGACAAAGAAAAAGAAGAATAGGCATCTTATTTTGTTTACCTCTTTGTCTAGATCTTCTACAGCGGGTGATTCTGAATTCTTCAATGCCTTGATAATAGAGGAAAAGTCTTCACTAAAATCTTTCTGAGAGGTTTCGCAAGGAATTACAAACCTCACCAGAGCGGTAGTCTCGTCTATAATATACCTTTTGTTTTGGGACAGATAATTGGCGGCCTCCTTTATCTCCACAATTTCAGATGCTCTGAATCTTCCATTTAAGTGTGATATAGAGTATCCGCCGAAGTAGCCGCTTACTACTTTTGCTATTCTTTCTTTGAGTTGACTATCGCTTTCGTTTTCTTCTCGTTGAATTATTTGGGTGATGTTTTCTAAGCCAGCCTCTTCAATTCTATTAATTAAGGTATCCTTGTAAAACAGTTCGTCCAATGCTCTCCTGAGTTTTGCTTCTTTGCTCAATGGAAGTAAGAACTCATACTGAATGAAATTCTCGTGCATAACTCGATTGTATTCTGCGACGCTTTTGCGTCTTTGGCTGAAGTTTTTTTCAAATTCTGCTTCATCAACACTAAGAATATCCTTTCTAACTGAGTATTCGTTTTTCCCTACTTTCTGGAGGAAGTCTTTCCATTGCTTTGAGATGTAAGTTCTAGGCGTTTCTGACGTCGGCCATCCGCCGAGAATGCGAAGTTCCTCAATTGTGAATTTTGTTTCGTTTCTAGCATGCATTTGAAAGAAATCAAAAACGGCTTTGCTCTTATTATTCTTCATAACTTTTGTCCTGTGGTTAATTGAATTTTGTGTTCTTTATTAGCCACTCTAGCCATTTTCTTACCGTTCTACTCCTTCGAACAATAGTACTTTCACTTGTGCCAATGCGACTTTCTTCTTTCAGAACTTTCGAGACATCTTCTGGTCTCAGCGCTCTCATTTGGAAATCTCGCTGATTCAATAATTCTAGAAGTTTTCTGAAAGAAGTTCTTGCACTTAGCTGCGTCAAAATGAGGCGGGTTCTTTGAGTTCTAGATTTTGTAGAAGCAAAAATTTTGCCTAGCTCTGTCAGTTCGAAAAGTTTGTTTGTTTTGTTTCTTTCACAGAAACCGAGATAACCTGCTGCATTTGCATAGTAATCTGCTTGCCTTTCCTCGAAAGCAAAAAAATCAGCTATAGCGCCTCTCGTAAGGCTTTCTTTGTTGAGTAGAGAGATTATATCTACAACTTTATCCATGTCATCTGCTTGTGGAAACGGAAAAGAATCCGGTTCGTAGCACTTTTCTACTGAGTTCACGACATCTCTGAAATTGACCACGGCGACTGGACTTTCATCAATCACGAAACTTCTCTGCTGAGAAATCTGCATCGACCCTATTCTTTCATTGGTATCAAACTCAGTGAATGAAAATATTGAGTTTGAATAGGTCATGAATACACAGCGCACTCTCTTCCTTGAAAGGCTTTTCCAATTGAGATAGGGAAAGAGAAGCTGGCGGGTATTGAAGTTCTTCCTTCTTCCGATCTTTGCTTCCAGAAGTATCACTGAATCTTGATTTTCGTATCCAGCGTCTACTTCAATTTGAACGTTGGATACTTTTATTCTCTCCTCATTCGGAAGTTGTAGGTCAAATGGATTGCAGAACTGCCGTCCTCTGATTGTGAGATGCAAGGAACTGCAGTCGAGGAAGTGATGGAGCAGTTCTGATATGTAAGCGAAGTCAATTGCTTGCGATTCGCTAGTTAGCAGTTTCTCTGTTGATAGTGTGTCCAGTGCATCTATGTCGAAACGAGATGCAAATCTTTCAATTGGCTGATTTTCCTCGGAATCGCCGAGTTCGAAATATAGGCTGTTTGTTAGGTCCTTAAAGAGAATGTACGAACCATTCTGTATTGGAAGAATGTTTATGCCGTGCTGTTTGAAGACCGATGGTATTTCTGCTGTTGTGTCAAGTTTCGCCATTAGTCGCGGCTCTCTAAATTTCTTTAGAGCTTCTGCGGAAACTATCACGGAGCCTTGCTCGTTAATTCCTGAAAGAATGTCATAATCGGCAAAGAAAGAGTCCCAAGCTCTGTCATTTGCTTTCATCAACTTTAGAGCCCTTTGATGGCAAGAACTTCGATTGCCTTTGTTCTATCTCCAGTGCAATTTATGAGTCTCGGAGCTGCTATCTCTCTAAGCTTAAAGCCTAAGGACTTATACAGCTTCTTTATTCTGGGTGTTGACTGGTTTGAGAGAATTACCGGACCTTTGTGTTTTGCTAACCAGTCAGCTAAGCGCTCTTGGTCATCCCAACTGAACCCGTCCTTTGAATACTGTCTAAAATCAACATCATAAGGCGGATCGGCGTAAATAAAGTCTGTTTCTCTTATCTTTACAGATTCGAAATCACCACAAGTGAAATCCCATTTGCTGAAGGGTTCCTTGTAGGCTGTGAAGTCTGAAACATAGTTGATTACTGTGTATCGGCCAAAAGGAACATTGAATTCACCTTGCCTATTGAATCTGCACAGTCCATTGAAGCCAGTTCTGTTCAGGTAGTAGAAAATTCTTGCCGCCTCGGGACTGTTTGATTTACCTAACCTGATTAGATTATTGAATTCTTCTCTCTTTTCATAAAAGAACTTCTCATCGTTCAGCAGTTCTTCTGAAATCTTGAGTCCTTTCTTGAGATGAAGATAGAAGTTAATAGCATGTTCATTGGCGTCGTTCAGAAGGGATTTCTGAGGCAGTAAACCTAGGCAGACTGCTAGACCACCACAGAATGGTTCTACAAGCCTTCTATTTTCATGACCTTTCCATAACCCCAGTAACTCGGGAACTAGCCATCTCTTCCCTCCAGCCCATTTGAGCGGGGGGCGAATTCCAAGACCATTTGACAGAAGAATGCTTGGACTTTCAAGAAGTGGCACAGTGACTCCCATGCTTGTCTCGGAGGCTAAATGAGTGCTCTTAACAATCCATCAAAAGCGCTTTCGCTATTGCATGGACATATTTAGTGCCGAGAAAAAGGTATAATTTAGAGATTTCAATTATAGATTTAGATTTGAATCTTAGCAACGAATTTTTTCTTGCCATTTTGCCATTCAGCTTGGGTTGAAGGCGTCAGTAAATAAAGTTAAGGTATCAAGAAAAACGTGCTCGGCTGTCTTGGCAAGTTTTGAATTTTGTGTTTATTCTTGGTGGCAATGTCATTCGATGAAGAACTAGTACCGCTTCCTGTACCGCCTTTGCATATTCTTCTTGCCGCGCAAGAAAAAGAGCTGGGGCGTCCGCTCAGTGAGAGCGAAATCAATAAAATTAGAGATGATGCCGTCTGTGTAATGGTGCCGCGTTCAAAAAGAGCCACTGTTGAAGAAGGCAAAATAGTCGATATTGATTTTGAGAATGCCGCTATAGACTGGCACAAAAGACGCATAGAGTTTGTCGAAGCATGCTGGCCCAGTGTGGTGCTCTATGTTTTGACTGGTGGCGCCGGGGCTCCGGTCTGTCGTGAAATTTTGAACGAGTCTGGTTTTGATGTGAGCAGGCGTGACTTTGACAAAGGTCTGACCAAGCATGTCATCTCTCAAATGAGCGGCATCTATCCGGCTGACAAAGACGAGTTGAGTCAGATTGCCCGGCATACCACCTATTATGTGGTGCGCAGCCAGCCCTTCAAGGCAAGCGAGGCTCTGGCGCAGTCAAAACGGTTTTTAGCGTTGATAAGAGCCCTGGCAGAGGCGCCGGCTCTTTCGCTATCACTTGAAAGTGCCGGGCTTGCCCATTCGCTTGCCGCATGGCGGGCCGTGAGCGAACTGGCGGCGCAAGACGAGTTGGCTGCTCTTGTTTCTGGTTTTGTCGCCATGCCCATACGTTTCGAAGATATCTATTACTCTTGCGGAATGCACATGCTTGGGCTGCCTGACTTTATCATTTCGGCTTCAACGCTTTCTGCCACCGGCTGCGCCCCTGAACGTTTTGCCGAAACTGCCCGAGATCTCTTTCAAGAGATGGGTTATTTTCTCCTTTCTGAAGGCGAAAAGTTTCAAGCCGGTCATACCTTTTCTTTAACCAGAGAAAGCGGCAAAGTAAAGGCTCAAATTGAGAGCTGTAAGCATATTGCCGAAGAAGATGTGCGTTTCAATCCCTTTGGTATGTTGCGACTTTTGCCTGAGTAAGTTTAGGGCAGTTTCAAGAGACGGATTTTTCTATTGCCTTTTCAAATGCAGAATTAGGCTGGTTTCAAGAGACGGATTTTTCTATTGCCTTTTCGAATGTAAAATTAGGCTAGTTTCAATAGCCAGTCATTTCTATCGCCTTGTCAAAGGCAAGCTCTAGCGCAGCGGCTGATTGAAAGCGCTCTTTCTTATCTTTTGCCAGGCAGCGCTCTAATATTTCGGTGAGATATTGATTCACCGCCGGTGGTTGCGAGATGAGCCCAATTTTCGGCGGCGGATCTTGCAAATGTCTCATCATAATCGACACCGCGTCGTTGTCGGGATAGGGCATGTCTCCATGCACGGCCTCATAGAATGTACAACCTAGACTATAGATATCTGCTCTTTCGTCCACTGTTTCACCGCGGCATTGCTCGGGGCTCATATAAGGGGCGCTGCCGATGACGTGACCGGTCATGGTAATGCGATTGTCCTTAACAATAAGCGGTCTTGCCAGTCCAAAATCAAGCAACTTTGCCCGCACCATATGTCCGGTACGGTCGTGCTTTTCCTTTGTCATCACCATTATGTTTGATGGCTTTACATCGCGGTGAACTATTCCAGCTTTATGGGCATGGCTCAGGGCTTGGCAGATTTGTTTGAAGACTAGTAAGAGGGCTTGAAAAGGCGGTGTTGGTCGGCTTTCTAACCAGTCGTTCAAGGTCTTGCCGTCAAGATATTCCATAACCAGATAGGGCTGCCCTCTTTCGGCTATGCCGAAATCTCTCACTTCAATAATATGGGGGTGACTCAAGTTTCCATTGATAGCCGCTTCTCTGATAAATCTTGCTTTGGCATCGGGCTGCAAATATGCATCGGCAACCAAAATCTTTACCGCCACAGTATTGCCGAGATTGCGATGAGAAGCGCGGAACACCAGGCTTGAGCCGCCGCCACCCAAAGTATCTTGCAGAATGTATTTATTGTCTAAAATGGTGCCAAGCATCTGACTATCTTCAGTATCAGTCGCAGCCGCATCAATTGTTTTTTCCGTCGCAAGATACAAATGGGGAAAGACTAGGGCGCCTTCGGCATCGATTTTTTGTCTCAGGTCTTGCAGTTCGTCTCTCAGCTTCTCTTTTGATATCTGCAGCTTTTCTTGGGCTAGAAAAGACAAAACAGCGCCCTCGTCCAATTCAAGGGCTTGGTGCTTGGCAGCAAGTTCTAAGAGTTTAAATTGAACACCAGACAAAATATAAGCTAAACCATGCAGCGAAGCGGTCATTTTTTCTTTGTCTACGATAACCTTGCCCAAGGTGAAAGTATGGCTGGTAAGTCTAGCCTGGCGTCTTAATTGAGCTCTGACGCGGGCGCCTAATTCGGTCATTTTGAAGGGTTTGGTGACATAATCATCGGCGCCGCTATCAAGACCGGTTTCTTTCTCTTTTGGGTCCGACCTGCCGGTAAGCATAATCACCGGCGCCGTCAAGTTGTTCTCTCTATACTGCGTCAGTATGTCTATGCCGCTCAAGTCGGGCAGGTCCCAGTCCAAGATCACTAAGTCGAGAGGCTTTGAGAGTGCTATCTCTAAAGCAGTCGAGCCGTCGTAAGCCTGCCAGGCGACATGGCCCTCAAATTCAAGAAAAGAGGCGATCATCTGCGCCAGTTCTCGGTCATCTTCAACGATTAGTATTTGCGGCATCAGCTTAGGGTTAGCCTAACTCTTGAAAGGGTAAATTTTTTTTGGAGGTGCCTATGAAAGAGCATAATCTCGGCGACCAGGTTTTTAAGGATAACCGAATTAAGGGCGATGACGGCAAAGAAAGAAAAATTGTCGATATTGCCGAGGATACATGGGCAGGCCCTGGTCTTAAACTTCATACCGAAAATTTGGCTCCTGAAACCGTTAAAGACAAGCCGCAGGCTAATTTAACCGACAAATCAGGCGATAAATCAGGCGATAAGCACTTAGATGCGAAAAACGCCGCCGAGCTTGGTGATTTGAGGGCCCAGCCCGGCTCTCAGTCTCGACAAGAGCTTTTGCAAGCTGCCAGCCATCGCATCAAAGAACTGAACAATATGCTGCACCAGCCTGGCAAACCCCTAGCCGGTTCAGAGCTTGAGTTGGTTGGTTTTGACAACAAAGGGCGGCTGCTTTTGATCCACCGTGCTGATGGCGATGCCCAAGGCAACGGGGCGGGCAAGATAGATTTTAAGGTGCTGGTGGACGGCGAGACCGGCAAGATAGTGGCTAAAACAAAGCCGGATGACATCAATCAATGGCAAAAGAGCGCCGATTACAATAAGGGTGATAAGGACAGTCTCAAGAAAGATACTGCTTCCGAGCATTTACCTAAAGACTGGAGCCGAGAAGAGCGAGACGGCGGTGAAGTGCTTAAGAATAAGGCTGGTTTGGTTATGTCGGTCAGTGATAGATTTGGCGATAGTCGCCACTTTAAGCGCGATCATGCCGGCAATCTTACCGAAGTGACCATCAGCACAGGTTCGACAAGCGAGACCTATCGTCGCGGACCGTCGAGCAGCGGTGTGGAGAACGAGCTTTGGTATCAGATGCCCTATAAGCCAGAGGAAAAGCCAAAAGGCTTTAAGATTGAGCTTGATGGCGAGGGCAATTTATATAAAGCAAGCAGTGCCAAAGAACGGCGCATCTATAAGGCCGACGGCTCAATTATTGAAGAAGGTCCGGACGGCAGAAAAATGGTAAGAAAGGTCGAACCCCTGGTTTTGCCAGGCAATGATACTCGACTGGCTTAGAGTTTCCGGCAGCTCAGCTCTAATTCTCGCTCACCTGAAATAGAGTAGAAAAGGCTGCCTGTCTGCATATCTAAACGTAGTTTCGCCACAGCAAAAGTTTCGGGCATGCGACCTTCTTGATTAATCACAGTCATTGGTTCGGTTAGATAATAGCTTTCTTCACCGGCAGCTGTGCGGTAATGATGGGCTTTCCAGCCGTTATTGAGATAGGCGGTGCTATAGGCGCCCTGATTAGCCTCAAGATAGACATTGCCTGTATTCGGGTCTACAACAAGCCCCGAGAGTATAAAAAATCTGATGTCGCCATCTTCAGGTGAAAGCATCGAAAAGACATAGTCTTGGCGACCTTCAGCTTTCTTGATCAAACAGCCGTCAGCCATCGAAACCAGCTGCACGCCCTCTCTGTCGTAACTGACCTGCCAGAGTAGTTGTCCTGCTTCATCATGAACCAATAAATCCGGCTTGTCTTGCTGAAAGTGTTGCTCTTGCAGCTCAAACGCGGTAGCGGCTTTTGCGCTTTCTTGATTTTCCGAGGTCGACTTTCCCGCAAATGTTTCAGCGTCAGAAGATTCGGCTGTTTCTATGAACTGAGCCAAAAAGGTCTTTTCGTCTATAACGCTCAAGTCTGAAAGCATGTACATAAGCTCGCCGCTTTCAAAATAGGTAGATAGCACTTGCTCAATGCCGGTTTCGGTTCTAACGCTCACGCCTATAGGGTCGCCGCTGAAGTATTGCTCTTTATCTTTAGCGTCATCTTTTGACAGGGGTTTTGACAGGGGTTTTGAGATGTCCGTTATTGCCTTAGCAGAGTGGTTTTGTTCCAACACACCAGCTTTGATGAGCATTTCCAGCGATTCGCGCAATACCAGTCTATCTTCTTCTCGCGGAAAGAGCGTTTGCCCGAGACTTTCTGGATCTTTAGTTTGGGGCTCAATCGCTAGGGCTTCGGGGGGCAAAAGGTCGCTGGCTCTGCCGAAAGCGGCCGATATACCGCTAGCTCTGCCGCTTTTCAGACCCTCGATATAGTGGCGATACCTTTCCAGGTGTTCTGCCATGCCGCCCTGCGACGCTGCTGTCTTTTTGTCTTGGCTCAAATCTACGTCCCTGGTGTTGTTGATTCTATTTGTTGAGGTCTCATCAGACTGGGTATTTCTACATTAGGAACCATTTTATACCCAGTTTTATAGGTTGCTCCTGAACATGGTAAAAGGAAATTCTGGAGGGAAAGCCGCAGCCCCTAAAGGCGGAGGAGACTCTCATCGGGAAGTTGCAGCTGCCCCTAAGGCTTCTCCAAAGGCTTCTCACAATATTGCTTCTGATCTTTGGCATAAGACCACCAGTGCTGTGGTCAAGCATATTGAAAAGCATCCGGTGGTGCGCTATCTGGGCGCCAAAGTGAAAGAAGGACAGAAAGAGGTTAAGTCGTTCATTGCTCGAGCAGAAAAGCAGTCTCATTCTGAGGTGAGCGCTCATAAATTTGTCCCGCAAGAGCGCCGCATCTCTAAAGTGACAGATTCTAAAGGTGGACATACTGCTGAGATTAGGGCAAAAAATGGTTCAACATTAAAGCTTGAATACAAAGATGCGAAGCAACCTGGGAAGCTGACCGGTTATGCAGTTGTCGATAAGCACGGTACTTTTGTCGCCGGTGGTGAAAGTTCTAAAAATGTGTCGATTAGATTTGATGACAAAAGCGGCAATGTCATCGAGCAAAGAAAGAAGCTCACAGAACACAAACAAGAACACAAACAAGAAGAAATCATCTTAGAAACTCATGTCACACCAGAAGGTACCTACTCTGTCATTGAAAGAGATGCCTCTGGTCGTAGGCGCGAGAAGCGATACTTTGATTCATCCAGAACCGAGCGAGCCAGAACACAATATAAATACGAGAAGAAACCGAGCAGGGGACCTGCAGGCAGAGTAAGTGAAGCGGTTGTGGCAACCCAGTTTGATGAAAGTGGAGAGCTGAGGCATCAGTATGTATTTGCCAGCCCTGAGGCACTTGAGAATAACAAGGCTTCCACTCGGCTTGATCGCATTTACAAAAACGAGAAGGGGATACATAGCGAATGTATTGAGCGTTTCGATCTCAAAAAAGACAGTATTAATCCGATCTCGCGTTCCAAAACAGAGAGCGACTTTAACGTCGGCAAAGTTAAGGTCAGTCATGAACAGCTGGAAGGCGGCAAAACTGTAGCTGCTCAAACTGGTGTTTATGATGAAATGGGTCGACTGCGAGAGTTTTCTCTAAAAAGTAAGGCTGGCGCCCAAGACTTTACTGTCAAATTTGATAGAAATTGTCGACCGGCTGTGGTCAATGGTGAAACCGGCGACTTGGGCGAGAAAGGCGCCAAAGAACTAGCACTGCTCTCTGGTATGAAAGACGAGAGAATCGCGCCCATGGATCACGGTGAATTGCTCGCTGTGCGCGGTCCGTCTGCGCCGCGTCAAGGCGACAAAGCATTTGGCACCCTCGCCTTTAAAGACGGCGATAGATTTGTCAGTCGGTATGTTGAAAATGGGGTAATTTATGGACCCAATAAGGAAAAGCTCGGCACCATTAAAGATAATGGTGATGTCACCATGGGCGGTGAAACCTTCAATATTTTGACTGATGCTAAACGTGCCGCCGCCTTCACCGGCAAAGGTACAGACGGGCTCTATTTAGATTTGACCGCCGGGCAGTCTTTGAGCGGGGGCGGTGGTGAAGGTGTAAAGAATGGCGGCTTCACAGGCTATATTGAGAATGGCCGTGAGCGCATGCTTACCATTGGTGGTCATGTTTTTCAAGGCAAACAATTGTTTGGTCAGGTCGCTCAAGACGGCAAGATGTCCTTCAATCGCGAGCTTGCTCAGGCTGAGAAAGATGGTACGCCCATTAGTCAGGTGCTCATGGGTAGCAGTTTTGTCGGCAAAGAAGATGGCTTTGAACGACGTGTGAATTTTACTCGTACCGCCAGTGGTAGCGTTATGTTGCCCCCGAGCTTAGAAATGGGTGTAGATTCGTCCGGCGAGACTGAACTGAGATTGGGCATGCTTATTGATAAGCGCACAAATCGTCAGCTTGCTAATTTTGAAGTGCCTACTTTGAATGAAACAGATAGGCAGTTTTGCGGTGGTGCATTAGTAGTCGGCAATAAGCGACTTATGCTCAATGAAGTCGAAGGCTTGGTCTTTCGGGCAAAAGTCGATGGTGACGAAAAGCTTATACAGGGAGTGGTTGCCGGTAAGGCTGAAAGACAAGCCGATGGAACGATTCGACCCAATAGCAGTCTGATTGTCAATCTAGATGATTATGCAGAACTTTCTACAAATAATTTCAAAGATAAGACCAAACAATACAAAGACTCAGCAGAGCACAAGGAAAGGTCAGAATTGCTTGAGAAATTTAAATACTCAAGTGGAGCGGGGTTTCTTTACTCTGAATATCGCAAAAATGAAGACTATTCAGCGGAGGCGAAAGAAACCGCCTTCGGTTTAGCCGCCAGACAGTTTCACTCTGATATGTCTACCATTAACAACTTACTTTCTGGTGGGCAAGCCGATGCCCAAGAACTGCAAAAGCTCAAAGCCAATCACGAGCAGTATGTAAATAGCGGCCTGTCGCCAAAAGAGAGACTGGCACGTGAAATTGATAGACCCGGTCATGAACTAGAACAAGTTGCCCCTGGTGCGCAAGTCTCAGGCAAGATCTTGCGTCCAGTTTTGGGTAAGCCGGGTGAGATAGAAGAGTTTGTTGTAAGCGGTAAGCTCATTTATAAAGCTGGTTCTGAGCACCCGGTTGGCAGTGTAGACTTTGCCACGGGCAAAGTAGTCTGGCCTGAGCAAGAGGGTGTTAAGTCGCTGGGTGCGGCTGAATTGCGTGGTACCGTTTTTGGTTGCAACTATTTAGATAAAGACGGCAAGTCGCGCACGCTCAATTGGGTCAATGATGGTCAAGGTTTGCTGTCGACAGACACTCTGCGCAAACAAGTTGCTCAAGAATGTGCTTATGCCAAGCTTTTGTCTAAAGATAGTAAAGATGACAATCTTATCTCTGCAGACAAGCGCACAAGCGAGCTTGCTAAGCGCTATAACAAGCTTTTGAATGATGTTGATAGTTTGGGTGTCAAAGATGCTTCACTGCCTGAAAGTGGCTTTACCGCCCTAGAACTTTTGCGCAGAGGTCCGCGCGATATAGTCAGGGCTGAGCACAATAAAGAAGGTCGACACTACCAGGGGCAGACCATCAAAGTGCCTCCTATGAATTCAACTGAAGATATAAAAAAAGCAAGCGGTGCCATGCGCCTCGGCAATGCCCACTATGTGGCTGACCACGGCAAACTTTATCATGCGCAGGCTAAGAGGCGAAGTGATGGAGAAGTCGATTGGGTAAGAGCAGAAGGTGAGAAGGGTAAGGCTCCTTGTGGAGTGCTCAAACCCGGCTATAAAGCTGAAATTTTTGGACAGAAAGATTTGATTGATTTACAGAGTGAACGAAACTTCTTGTTCAAAATGCAAATAGAAGGTGTGAGCGGTGAGCGCTTGATTATGGGCTTAGGGGCGCCCAGGCGGGATGCCGCCGGCAATCTTATCGGCGGAGGCTTAATTGACGCGCAGGAAGTTCTGAGAAGAAATAACGAAGCTAGGTCTTCGATTGCGCTTTCGGCTAAGCAATATAGAGATGAGGAAACTTGGCTTGGTCTTGGCGCTCTGGCAGATAAAGCCATGGGCGGTAGGGAAGCACAGCTGGATGGTGTCGCCGGCAGTGCCGATGGCGCCGCTAAGCTTATGCAAAAGCAAATGAACCAACTCTTTAATGAGGGTGTTGACGGCAACACTCTCACCACTGCTGATGCCATGCGCAATATCGATAGTATCGAGCGGCGTATGCGAGAGCTTAATCTTTCCGCCAGTGATGCTGCTGAACTTTCCGCCCAGGGACGCAGCAACCAAGCCAGTGCCCGAGAAGGTCTGGCCATGGTGGCAACCACTTTTGTCTCGGGCGGTACTTCTTTGCTTGTAAACGCCGGCAAAATTACTTTGGCGCAAGGGGCTCTCACCACTTTGGTTGGTGGAGGTTTGAGCAGTGCCGCCATAAGGCAGACCCGGGGCGGCGATTGGCGGCAGTTTGCCCAAAATGCCGGTGCCGGTGGGCTTGAGACTACATTGATGCTGGCCACCGGTGGCATCGGCAAGACCTCAGGTAGTTTTAGCGCCCTTGGTAAATCGGCAGAAGTGGTCGACGCTCTTGCCGACGCGCGTTATTTGCCGAAATTGCAGGGGCTTGCCCAAGAAGGCAAGTTGGTCGGCAATCTAGAGAAGCTAGCTGACTTGCAGGCTAGCGGGCAGTTATCTAAAGTAAGTACGCGAGTTTTGGCAGAACTATCTGAGAACCCACAGGCGCTTAAGCTGGCCGAACTGCTGTCTAAGGGTGGCAGCGAAGCCAAGGCTGTGCAGGCTGCTTGCGAGCTTTTGAGCAATAAGAAGTCAGCCGATCTGCTCGGTAAGCTTGCTATAGGTGGGCCTCAAAGCTTTTCGGCTATCGGCATGGTCGGCACCGCCTGTAATGCCACTCTCCAGACTGTCGGCTTTAATGTAGTCGGCTCGGGAAGAGCAGGGGCTGAGATTGATCTCAATCTCAAGAACTTTATTGGTAACAATATAGCCGGCACCGCTTGGACTTTGGCTGGAGATTTTGTCGGTAACTTAACCCATGTCAATGTCGGTCCAAAGTTTTTGGAATCGTCCAAGACGGCACTTAGCCAACGTGATCGGTTGTTTGATGGCGTGGTCTCAAGTTATGCTGAGAATCTCATTAATAATTCGACCAATTCAGCCTTAATGGCGCTTACCGAGGTGCGCAAAGTAGAACGCGAGAATATTGCTCGCGAGCTTGGCATTGCTGTCGATAAAGTAGACGATCAGATGTACGAGGAGCATAAGAACGAAGCAAGGATGAATGCCTTTATCTTTGACCGGGCGTTAGAAGGAGCCGCCACTGCTGCTTTCACCCATCCAATTACGCATGGTTTGACCCATCATCTTGGTAGCGGAATTGAGACGCAGAAGACTCATAGGCAAAGAGATGAGTTTCATGCGCAAGAAATTTCATACATCGAAGAAAAGATAAACAGACAGCCGGCAAGCGATGTTAAGTATGCTGATCTGCCTAAAGTAAATGCAATTAGTGATAAGAGTAAACCTGCTGCAGGGCAGTCAGGCTGGGCGGTCAGTGCCGGTAAAGACGAGGGTAATCAGCAAAGGCGACAAGAGCAAGAACAAGAACATGAACATTTAGACAAGACTGTGCAGTCAGCGTCCAATATTGGCTCTTCTAACTCTGCTAAAGGTCTATTTGCCGATGCCAAGTTTCATCGCGATGCTTCGCAAGCGCTAAGCCGTGTAGAGGTTTTTCCGGGTGGTGAATTTAGAAAAGATGAGAGCGGTTGGTCTTTCTATTATCAGGATAAACTGGTTAAGAGCGCTGAGTTCTCTAAGCTTGAGCTTGGTGATAAGGGCCGCGTGCGCACCGTTGACAAGCATGGCACCGAGAGGCTGCATTTTGCCGATGGCAGCTCTTTAGTTCGAGAGCATGGGCTTTTATCGGAATTAGTCGACGCTGATGGAAATAAGACCCAGATATATAGAGATGGAGAAAATCGACTCAGCAAGCTTTTGCTGGGCGGTGAAGTCAGTCTGGATAGACAGCCCGACGGCTGGCATCTGACTGTACCGGGGGCGCCACCAGAGAGAGTGGCTAGATTTCTTGAAGTCTCAGACGATGGAGTCGTGCATCAAACTGATGACTACGGTGTTACAGTTACTCGTTATCTTGATGGCTCGCGCAGAGTTTATGTGCCTGGTGATGCAATTGGTAAAGTCGATCTGGCTAGCGAGAAGAACAAATTGGAGCGTAATTTGCTCTCTGTGCCCGATTCTCTTGTGGCAGGGCGTATTCGTGAAGACGTTTTAGATATAGAGTTTCGCTTGAAGGCCGAGGGGGTGAGCGGCCAAGAAAAGTATGCCAAAGTTTTGTATGAATTGAACTGCCTTTTAGACCATGATGGTAAAGTGCCTCTAGAAAGGCGAGTTCGTTGGGCTGAAGAGTTGACAAGTTTAGCTGCCAGGCCTGAACTTTTGAGCCAGGGGCGCAATCCCACTTGCGCCATGGCTGCTACCGAACAGCGTGAGTATTTCTTGCATCCTGAGACATTCTTCCAGATGATGCGCCGACTTAATGACACCGGCTTGGTCGTGCATGCCAATGGAAAAGTGGTGGACCTTGCCAAAGGCGGCGCCCTCACCATCGAGGCGGATGGCGATGCGCTAGCCCACCAAGCGCCTGGTGTGGTCTGGGCTGATGGTAAGAGGCTGGAAGTAAGTCAGATTGCCCAGACCGCCATGATGGACATCATCAGAGGTAACGAGCCGGAACCGCGCAAAAAATATTATGCCTCTGATATAGAGCCGATGCTGACCAAGTTAACCGGCAGGGTGGAGCGGTTTGTGGTGCAGTCGCCCAAAGACCAAGCCGACTTTGTCAATCAACTTGCTGGTATTAAGGCTAGTGGCAATCTTTATGCCGTAGTGCAGATGGACGCGGCTCACCTGGGGGCACACGGCCTAACAAGAGACGGTGGGCATGTAAGAATAGTGAAAGATATTCGTTCTTTGCCGGCAGATCGCTATACGGCACAAGGTCTTGCTGCCAAAGAGGTCATTGTCGATGGCAAGGCAGTCTTAGTGCCCGATGCCGAGCGCATTGAAGTCGTTTTTGGAAATACCTGGGATAAATCTGACAGCCATGAGGTGATGTCTGCAGCCCGAGCTTTTGTCACCACTTTGCAGAGCAACAGCCCAGAGTTTTTAGAGTTACTTGCGGCAAGGATAAGGCAAGGCGGTGGAGATTGTTATGACAAGGCCGAGCTTTTAGCTTGGAAGACAGGTTTGTTGAGCGCCGTGCTCGATAAGCGTATAGTGGCAGCTGATGCGGGTACAGCCCAAAAGTCCCTGGACAAAGTCATGGATGGCCGAGCGCCGACTGCCAGAGAGCTGCATGGTGAGTATAAGCAAGTTGAAAGCGACTTTGTCGATGAACTCTGCCGTCGTCGCAAGCTCTTAGAGGGCGAAAGAGCAGAGCAGTTATTACGCTTACAGTTGCAGGACATGCTTGCCGGTGGATGCATCAATAAGTCTGATCTTATCGATATGGGTCTGCACTATAAGGACCGAGAGTATCTAGGTGCTTTGGCAAGAGTGCAGCGTAGATTGTCTGATATGGCTATTTTGGAAGAGAGAATTGCCATTGGCGAACTTGACGGACCTTATGAATCTTCAAGGGACCGCTTGCTAAGGGACGGAGGGGCACCGCTGGCGGTATCGGCAGAGGAAGCGGAGTCGCTGGGCTGGGCTCTCCGGTCTATGCGCAATGCATCAGAATCTCCAGATGCATCTGGCAGCATCGATAAGGCTTTTCGAGAACTTTCTTTCAATCTCAAGATTGGCAAGTCTGAACAGCAAGAGCTAGATAGGCTTTTGTCGCGGTTTAAAGAGCAAAATCGCGACTTTATACCCCATAGCAGCGAACTCGACGCCAAAACTCGCATACTCAATGCGCTTAGAGTAAATTTGGGCGAGACCTTCGATAAAACAACTTTTGATGCGGTGCATGGCATTTATAGTCAGGCCGGCATGGAATGGAAGTTGGAGAACTTGCGGAGTCGGGGCGTCCTTGAAAACTATGAAGCAACCGTGCTTAATCTGGCCGGATTTAAGCAGGCTAACGATAAATTCAGCCATGCCACAGGCGATATGGTACTAAAGGCTGCCAGCCAGTATCTGCGCGATTGCGGTTTGAAAGATGCAGTGGCGGTCAAGCTCGCCGGTGATAAGTTTGCCATCATCGCTCCCAAAGGCAATGCCCAAATGACGAGCGAGCTTTTGAAGTCTATGAAGATTTTTCCTGCCTCCGACCATGTTTGGCTTGTAGGTAATAATGCAGATGGTAGGAAAATGCCGATTCGCATTCCACCTTCTGAGCAAGCCGGGCCTTTGGGTGAGCCTCAGTTTGATCGTACAGACAGCAGTGGAGTGATAATTGAAGTTGCTGCCACAGGCAAGAATGCTCCTCGAACTATTAGTTTGGCAGATGCTGATGGAGCGCGCTCGACTCTCGATATCATGAATGACGTGCACGGTAATGGTCCGCAGCAAAATTACTTGGTGATGGTGAAGAATGTTTCTATGCCCTCTCAGCTGCTAGGGCACGAGGCAAGGCGCTTGGTCAGTGATGGCCGCCAGGAATTGCTTTCTTCTGATACGCTTTCGCATACATTGATGGCACTTTTGTTCAAAGACAAGGAGCATTCCGGCAAGCTTGCTTTCGAGCCCGGTAAAGAACGAGATATGCGGCAGCTTGATATTGCCCTCGATAGGCTCTTTACCGGCAAGCTAAGTGAGCGCGACCTTTCGGTTTTGGCTTCTGTCTTAGAGCGTGAAGGAGACAAGCTTAAGGCTGCCTATCAGCTTGATAGGGGCACCGGCATAGTAGCCAAACACCATTATGAAGAGTTACTGAGAAAGGGAATCGCCGATGGTGCAGTGGATAGCTTGATTGTTTGTGATGTGAAGGGTTTTGCTGGAGTGAACGGTGTGACCCGCTTCAACCGCAGTTTGGGTTTCAACAGGCAAGTGGGCGATGCGGCAATCTGTGCCACAGTTGATGCTTTGCGCGATGCCGTTAAAATGTCCGAGATACCCAAAGAATTAGTCGACAAAATTGTTGTAGCCCGTTTGGGTGGCGATGAGTTGGGTTTGGTGCTGCCTGCCGGACTGACAAGAGAGCAAAAGCATTATCTGCTTGGTCAGGTTGATTCAATCAGGCTGGCCTTAAGTGTAGAGGGTGATATTGTCGATGTAAGACGCTTTAATCCTGGTGAAACATTGCGGCCTAGGGAGGTCGATATCGGAGTTGCCGCGGGCCTTGCCGATCTCAAGGTCGCTCGTACTGAATTTGATTTTCGTTTGCAGCTTGATGCCCTTAAATCTGCCGGTCGCATTGAGGAAGCGCAGGCAATGTTAGCGCGCGCCAAAGAGAGTCACCTTTTGCCGCATGCGCGTTTGAAAGATATAGATAACAGTCTAAGCCGGGAAGGTGCTCAGCTAAGATTGGAACTGCATAGCATTTTGCAAGGCCAGGGCGATGCTGCCTCTGAGCATGTCAAACAGCGACAGAAACAGTTTAGAGTCTTTAAGGAAAACGCCTTGCCGGTGGCTAAAGAAATTATGGATGCCCTTTTGGTGGTTGAGGACGATTCCATAAGACTGGCTAGTGCTGAGAAGATTCTCAGAGCTTCCGCTTTGGGGAAAACGGCAAAAGATTCTATACGAGAGCTTTTGCTTGACGGTAGAAACCGCGAGATGACAGTCGAGCAAGTGGCTTTCATTCTGGGTGAACGTATGAGCTTTTCTAGAGCCAATCCGCAATATGCCGGGCTCAATATTCAGATAGCTAGAATGCATACCGCAGCCTTTCCGCTATGGTTTAAGGTTGGCGAGTCAGTCGAACGAGTGCAAAGGTCAAGGCTAGTCAAGAATAGCGAAGTATCAAGCGTTTTCAGCATGAAAACGACTGTGGTGGTCGGTGGTATGTATGACGATAAAGGAAGATGGAAGGTAGGCGAGCTTGCTGTCTATACCGATAACGGCACCTTAATTGGCGGCCGTGCTTATGACTTGCAGAATCAAGCAATGCAGGCTTTGAAGAATGCTAAGAGCCCAGCTTCTAAAGAGATGTTTGAGGCGAAGGCGAAGCTGGCTCAAGCGGATAGGTTGACCTATATCATTGAGCAAACTCAGAAGAGGCGTCAAGAGCTTGGGACGGATCTCGTCGGCGGGATAGTGAGGCAGAAATTCGATGGCAGTGGCGGCATCAAGACTTTTGTACAACAAGCAAGAGAACGCAACGGCGAACTTTCGATATTAGATGCTCACGAGGCTCTCTCTATTAACTTTGCCGAGTTGTCTGAGAAAGGCACGGCCAGGCTTCGGGATGTCCATTTGCTTCTTAATGACCATCCACACTTCAAAGAAGAGAGCATGAGAAAATTTGCTATGCATCTTGATGATGCCGTCACCGAGAAAATCATGGAAGAGTATGACGGCAATTTTGACCCAGCTGTCGCCAGGCGCTTTGCGCAGCACCTAGAGCGCGGCATCAATGAGTATGCCCGCCAGTGCCAGCCAGATGAACCTTTGCAGATTTCTGTGGTTGCCATGCCCGATCGTTTCTTTAAGCCAGGCGAGTTAATGGCCTATCGTCCTGGCTCAGGTCAGATCTTGATACGTTATAGCGACTTGGCGAATCCAGGGATGTTGGAAAACTATGCGCTCTTTCACGAATTTGTGCATGCGGATCAAGACCGCGCTAAATTTAGGCTGGCAGCATTGACTTGTTTGCGCAAGAACGGCACTGTAGATGTGCCAAGTATGGTTGAGGAATACTGTCTTCAATCTGGACATTCCCGCATCGATCCTCTTGAGCTTAGTTTTGCCACAAATGAGCTAAAGTTGGCCCAGGGCTGGCTTGCCGAGAGAAGGAAGCTTTCGGATGCTGAGTTGGCAACCGACCCTGAATATATTAGGGCGTCTCGCTTGATGGAGTCTTCTAAGAATCCCCAGCCGATAAAGACTGAGCATATCAAAGCGCAAGCTGATGCGATAATCAAACTCAATCCCCTTCAGGTTGAGACTTCGCCCTCTCGGTTTTTGCAAGAAGTAAGGGGTAGTGTAGAGCTGCAGTCACTCTATTTTCGATCGCCAATTTTCTCAGATGTTTTACAGCAGAGAGACATTGAGTATTTGGGTCGGCTAAAAGAAAGCGGCAAGTTAGAGGCTGTTTTGTTTGATTCTGATAACAAGGCTGGGCTTAACGCGCGCACTAGAATTAGGCTGCAATGCAAGTATTTGGCTGAGCAGCTAGAGTCAAGCGGCAATACTGAAGTATTCGATAGGCAGATGAAGAGTTTCTTTGAGAAGATGATGGTGGAGAATTTTGTGGAAGCCTTGCAGCATAAAAAGAAAGTCGATTTTAGAAATTATGTCCACGATCAGCGCGAGCTAGAGGCAAACTATGCAGGGCATCTATTTGCCAAAACGAGCGGCAGTGGAGCGCTTCGATTATCTAAGGCTGGAACATCTATTCGTCATGTGGATGACATGATAAGGGAACTGCGTCAGGCTTTCCCAATTGAAGGAAAGGAGGCAAGAGGTTTGCTTTCGGCCCTCGCTTCGCCTGACGATAGGAAAAAAGCAGACTCGAAGAAGACAGTTGAAGATGATCAAGACTTAGTGGATTTTTCTGCTCTTTCTGATTTGCTAACTTCGTTTGATAGGGGCTCTGAGGCTTCCAACGTCGCCGATGATGCCGCCGAGAAAGGCGTAAATATTATGATGGATACCGGCGTGCCAAGCACCTCTATCGATTGGTCTCAGCTGAGCCGTTCGGTCTCTAGTTTGCAAGATGACGATGAGAAAGCCGGAATGTCTCATATTTTGAATACTCTTAAGGACGATGCGACAGCGGCAGCTATAGAGAGAGCCAAAGCCTATCATGCCTATCTTGAAGCCGTGCGCCTGCATCGTTCAAAAGATATGGGCATTTAGTTGAGGACTTTTTTGCTTGAGATTTTCAGCGCCCCGGGCATAAGAGAACTGACAAAGGCTTAGAGCATTCACCGAGGATCAAATGAAACGCAGAGTATTTGTTTTCTTGGTAGCTCTTTTGTTGTCTTTAGGGGAATTCTCACCCGTCTTTGCCGGTTCAGAAGATATTGACTCTTTTAAGAACGCTCTTCAGTCTGGATTTAGTAAGTGGGACCTCAATAAGAACGGTTCTTTGGAAGACAGCGAGATTGATTATGATATTCAAGATCCGTCCATTAAGGGGGCTTACGCGGCAGCTCTGTCGGCGATAAAGGTCTATAGACGCAGCCATAGCGATCTTGAACCACCCAGTCTCAATGCCCTGACTGCAACCGCTGATGTGGGCGAGCCGACTAAACAGCAAAAAGCAATTGTTGCCATTTACAGCAGGCTGCTCAAGCGTTTGGCAAATGATCCCCCAGTGCTCTTTGCGCGGGATTTGCCGCATATTGATGGTATCAAGCAGGGAAACACCGGTGATTGCTACTTGCTTTCTACAGTGGCCGGGCTTGCCTATCACGACCCACAGCGTCTCAAGTCGATGATAGCGCGAAACGCAGATGGATCTTACACTGTTACTTTTCCGCAGCACGAGCCTATTGCCGTGCCGCCGCCCACTGATTGTGAGATTGCAAGCTATACAGATGATGCGCAAGATGGTTATTGGCTGCACGTTATAGAGAAAGCTTGGGGGATCTATCGCGATCGCAATCGCAGTCATGCCGAAGCCGTTGATTCTGTCATTCATGGTGGCTCTAGCGGTGCGGCAATAATGTTTTGTACTGGTAACGCTTGTGTGCGTTACCCCACTTCATCCACCAGTATAGATAAGATAAGAGAGCAACTGGTCCAGGCGCTGAGCGATCGAAGAGTGGTGAATACAGGCACTCCCTCCCATTGTCTGACAGTTTTGAATTATGATCCTGCCGTCGATACCATAACTATATGGAACCCCTGGGGAAGTTCGAAATTTTATAAACCCGCCAATCAGGTTATGAAAAATGGCGTCTTTACAATGGCATTGAGCGAGTTCATGCAGAACTTTGTCTCTATCTTGGTAGAGAAGGACAGACCTGCCACTCAGGAAGACTATAGCAAGTTGAAAAAGTCGAAGAAATTGCACCCTTAGGCGAAAGGGGTTCATTTGTTTAGTCGCCTTGCTTTACAAGATTAGCTCAGAAAGAAAGAGCTCTGCCAAAGGCCTAGTTCTGAAGACCTAGCTCTGAAGACCTAGTTCTGAAGACATAGTTCTATCAATGGTTCTCTGATAGATAAGCTGTGCTAGACCCGAGTTGATCTATAATTTCTCAACTTAGTAGTGGAGTTTGCTTGGTTATGCCTGGTCAAAATGAGTTTGAGACTGCTGATTTAGCTCTGGCTATGGAGCGAAACTATATCACCGGCTTTAAATTTCTCAGTGGTATCAATAAGGCAGTCTTCTTTGATAATAGTTCAATGACTGGCTTTTGGTCGGGTTATGATGCCTCATGGATGAATGCTGTCTTTAGAATCGATGGTTCATCCGCTAGGCTTGATCAACTCATAGACGAGGCTCTGGCAAGATTTTCTGATGTTCCTCTTGGTTGGCGCGTGGGTCCGCTGACCGAGCAACCGGCTAGAGTTGAGCAGAAGCTGGCGGAAGTCGGCTTGACCCATTGCGAATCTTCCCCTGGCTTGGTGCTCAGAAGTGGTGACTGTTTAGTGCCTGGCGAAGAGCCTTCTGATTTTGAAGTTAGAATGGTCTCTTCGCCGCAAGAAGTAAAAGATTGGCTCTATGCCTATTGCCTGGGTTTTGAAATCGCTGTCGATATAGTGAAGCATTTTGAAATTTATATGTTGAGTCGTCTAAACCAGGCGCCGTTTGAGGCTTGGTTTGTCGGTTATCTAAAGGGAGCGCCTGTGACAAGCGCTTATTATCTTGCTGATAGCGCTATGACTATGATCTATAACGTGGCTACGGTGGCGGAATCTCGCCGACTAGGTTGTGCTAGATGGACAGTAGAGAAAGCAATAGAACATGCCTGGCAAAAATTTGGTTTGCCCATTGGACTTTATGCATCTCAGAGCGGTTTATCTGTCTATCAGAAGATGGGCTTTGAGCATCTATATAAGGTCGAAGTATTTCGGCGTCTATAAAACTATGTTCCAAGCTCCTTCCAAGTTTCTCGATAGGTCATCCATGCCAATCTAGCCGTTTAATCTGCTGAACATAAGTTCGCCATCTTTTTCTAGCACTATATTGTCACTTGATTGATGTTTTTCTGCGATTGCGAGGGCTATGAAACTTATGAAGTCTAAGAGTATCCTGCCTTGCATAGCTCTTCTTGCTTACTATTTTATTTGTGTTTGCAATGCCGCCATGGCAGTTGAAGAGAAGAAATGCGAAATAGAAGCAAATGATCGAACCAAGAACGTCGTCTCGCTTGCTATGCGCAGATTGGCTGATTTAGTCGCCTCTAAACGGACTAAATCTTTGCATAGCGACTTGCACAGCTATGGCAAGCTCTCAGACCAGATTCTCACTGCCAGTCGTTGCGAAACGCTGGTGGCCCCTGTGATTCAAAATCTTCTCACCCCTGAACAGTTGGGTTTGTTTGCGGCGGAGTGCCGAACCAAGAGTCGCACGGCTAATTCTGCCGGCAGCGCTGCCGACGCTCTTTACTACGAAGCCGGTTACTCGGTGGCCTTGCGAAAACTGGCAAGGGTGAAGGGGATGAATTCCAAGCTAGTAGTTAATCCGCTCAAGGCAGTTTTTGAATGCGATGAGGTTTCTGCTCTTTTCTTTGACGAGCAGCTGGAACTTATGCGTCAACTGAGGACAAGTAAAGGCTTGTCGTTCTCGCCGTGAGGCGCATTCCCCTTGCGGCAGGTGCTGTTAGTCATCTCGGTGCTGCTCTATACTAAGCCTGGTTATGGCAGGGGATTGCACATCTAGTATAAATATGCCAATCAATGAATTCTAAAAGCGAAAGCACTTCCTGAAGGCAATATCAAGATATTTGGTTGCCATAGCGTGGGCCTCTTTTGGGTTTGACTGGAAGGCTTTCTGGTAGTGCAGGCTCAGTGCATCCACTGCTTGAGGATACAGTTTTTTGAGTTCTTCATACTGTTTTTTGTAGACAGGACTACCTTTGCTCCAGTTCTTCAAACCTTGATCTACTTCTTTTCTCGTGTTGTCGGGTTTGCCTAAGCCCCATGGACGTAGTATCAAGTTAGCCAAGGCGAGCTGTGCATTACCGTGCTGATGAAGGGTAGATTGCAGTGTGCCTTCGTTGCCTGATGGAAAGCCGATTACTTCATCCAAAAGAATTCCCATTTTGCGCAGCGGGCCTTTGGGAAGGATTTGAAACGCGTCTCCCTTTGACGCAAACTTGATGGTACCAATTTCTTTCACTTGCCCAGGACCACTTGCTTGGTAAATCTTCCAGTCGAAGATGATTTGGTTTTTTCTTTCACCTGCTGACTTTAGCCAGTCGGATTGGGTATTCACCGCCACTATTTTCTTCGTTCTGGCGTTTCGAAATAGTAGCGGTTGGTGCCATAAGCCTTGATAGATAATATAGCCACCGTCAATTTTCTTCAGTTCTTCTTGTCCTGCCCCTAAGTCGATTTTGTCAGCAGGTACTTGGGCACTCGCGCAGTAAAGACCGTATACATATCCTCGCCAACTATGCTCCTGGCTAGTCACTAAAAAACGACTTCCGTTTTGAGTATCCTTCTGTTCGAATAGAGATGGACTCTCATTTGCTGGTCGATCCGTCTTTATGTATTTGGGGTCGAACCACGTTTCGTTTTCGCCTGAGCCTTCTACAAAGGCTGCCCTGCCTGATAGAGCCAAGAGCGCACCGGTCTTCGATTTTGTCAGCGGTTTCAAGTTTGAAAGCAGTTCAGCTGAATCTCCATTAAACAGTGTCTTTGCTGCTGCCAGCACTTGTTTGCATTCCGGCGTCGATTTACCAATTAGTTTTGGCCATTCAGACTGGTCTTGCGGGCGAGCTTCTGCCGTGTTGGCATTCAGAAAGAGCAAACCGAGGTAGAGGCTGATTTTAGCTAGTCTGGAGGAAGCCACTTTAGTTCTCCAAGGGGGTTGAGTAAATGGATGACTTTTCTTTGGGCAGTTTTAGGAGAGGGCTAGAGTCTCGTTGTGTCTCAAAGCTTTTTGATCTTTGTTAACAGGTTACTGCTCTATGGCCAGCTATGTTGGCAAGTTTCCAAGCTTGTTAAGCTGGAGTCTAATTTTCATTTGTTGAGTGGAGAAACTACCTAGAGCTTTCTCACTTAGACCTTTTCTCAGCTTTGAACAGCGCGCTGCGGGCGTAGACCATTGAGAGCACCAAGCATTTGTTCGCTGCTTTGAAAGCGCTCATCTTTTGACTTGGCTAGGCAAGTGTGAATCACTCTCTCCAAATAGCTTCTTATGTTTTCTGGAATACCCTCTACCTTTAGTGGAGGCGGAGGCTCACTGGCATGCAGGTTCAAGATCTCGATGAGATTATTTGACACAAAGGGCGGTGCCCCGGTAAGAAGTTCATAGAGAATACAGCCGATACTGTAGATATCGCTTCTAAAGTCAACGGGTTCGGCATTGCACTGCTCGGGGCTCATATATGAGGGCGTGCCGATTAAGGCTCCGGTTTGAGTAAGTCTAGCCATGCCATCTTCGGCTGAGGCCGATTTGGCTAGACCAAAGTCTACGATTTTTACGGCATAGGTGCCATTTTGCTGCGGCAACATCATCACATTGCCTGGCTTTAGATCGCGGTGGGTGAGCCCTTTTGCGTGGGCGCAGGCTATGCCTTGCAAGATCTGGCATACTACTTCGACTGCTTCTTGCGGGTGCAGTTTGTTGTTTTGCTCAAGCAGTTCGGCCAAACTGCAACCGTCCAGCAACTCCATCACCAGATATGGTTGCATTTCCTCGGTCATACCCATGTCGTGCAAGATGATAATATTATTGTGTCTGAGCGAAGCGCAGGCGCGGGCTTCTCGTTCAAAACGGCGCACGTATTCTGGTTGCATGCTTAGCTGTGGTGCCAGCACTTTTACTGCCACCATTACATTCATATGCACGTGCTTGGCTTTGAATACCGTGCCTGAGGCACCGCCGCCGATGGCCTTGATTATTTCATATTTGCCATCCAAAATCCGCCCTAAAAGCGGCTCAAGCTCTTCTTCCTCGTTTGCTTGCAGACCGGGTGTGGTGGTACCTAATGAAAGTGATTGTCCACCCGGAATTATTTTATCTAAGCGCAGTATGCGTCCATCAGGGTCTAGCTTTTTTGACAGTCGCCTCGCCACTGTTTGAAAACCTTCCGGTGTCATTTCGGCATCGGCGGTCCAGACTTTATTGACTATCTCTTCTGTTGGCGCCGATATGCTTTCTTCTCGATTTTTGGCTAAATAGGCCAAAAGCTGAAACTCTCGGGTGACCAGTTTTACCGCTTTGCCGCTTTTCATTACTTTGGTTGTGTCAAAGTCGATGACGATGTCTCCTAGCGACATTACGTTGCCGATGCTCGTTTGGCTGCGCTTGATCAGGGCTTTAACTCTCATCAAGAGTTCTTTCACTGCAAAGGGTTTGGTTAGATAGTCGTCGGCGCCCGATTCAAAGCCGGCTTCTTTGTCTTCTACTTGATTGTGGCCGGTGAGCATCAAGACTGGGCAAGTGCCGCCAAATGCCCTGTAGTCTCTCAAGATTTCAATGCCGCTAAGGCCCGGCAGATCCCAGTCGAGCACCAACATGTCGGCTTGATTTGCCAAGATGAAATTCTGGGCTTCCAAGCCATTATGAAATGCTTTGACCAGATGTCCGTCGCCCTCCAGTGAAGAGGCGATTACATAAGCTAGACTCTGGTCGTCTTCAACAATAACGATGCGTGCCATTCGGCTTCTCTCGGCTACTCTTGTTTTTCCTGAGGTCTCTTGGCTACTTTGCCGCTCTATTTGCTGCCTAATAAGTAGTACCCGGTTGAGGGCTGTATTATACTTCCCGAGGGCACAGCTAGAGCAGTATTTTGGGGCGATTTCTTGGCAAAGGCGGCGGCTGGTACAGGTTCCTCGGGCGTTAGGTGGGGCATAAGCCAACAGGGGTTAGCGCTCGTCCTTTTGCTTTTGCTTGGACAGCTGGCAATCGGTGCTGGTCTTTTGTGGTTGCTTGGGCAGGCCGAAGCTGCCGCCGACCGCATGGAGCGGGCGCGCAAGGTGAGCGCTACCGCCGATAGTCTAATGCTGACAGTCTATTACACCGGCGATGGGCTTGGTCGTCTGGCAAAGGCTTTGCAAGGGCAGGGTGAGAGTTCCAGTCAGAGCAGTCATAGGCAGGCAATAGAACAGGTGCACTTTCTCAAAGATGAGATGCCCGATAATCAGGCAGCCATCGCCTTGCTGAACAGTATCGAGCGCAACATCAATGTCTGTTTGCCGGTGATGGACAAGATCGAAAGTCTGCAGAACAGTTTAGAAGATGAGCGCTCTCTGCAGGAATGGCGTGACCGCAGAGCGCAGATACAACCAAATGTGAAAGAGTTGGTCAGAGACGTCTCTGCCCTTTTGCATTTATGCCGCAACCTCGATAGCAGCTCGCCGCTTGAAGCCCAGGTCAATAGAGAGACCACACTGAAGGTTCTCTATCTTACTCTCGCCTTGAATGTCTTGGCGATACTGGCGGCTTTTGCCTTATTTACCTGGCGAATTACCAGGCGCATGAGCACAATGCGAGATAACTTTGAAAGATTTAGAGAGCATCGTGCTTTGCTGCCACCCGTAGGCGGGTCTGACGAACTTGCCTATCTTGATGAAGTATTTAGAGATGCAGCCCGCAAGCTTGATAGAGAGCGGCGCCTCAATAAAAGCAGCGAAGAGCGCATGCGTCTTTTGGTGGAGAGTCTGCCAACCGGTATTGTAGTGTTGGATGATAAGAGTCGAATTGAATTTGTCAATGAGCAAGTGGAGCGAGACTTCTCACAGAAGGCTCATCATATGGTGGGAAAACCGCTGCGAGACTTTGTCTCAGGTGAGAGCGCTGCTAAGACTGTCGGTACTTTTGGCAAGCTTTACCAAGGGCAGGGCCGTGATGGCCAGTTTCCACTGGAGGGACGCGAGATTGCCCTTGTGAGCGGCGGGCAGCGCAAGAGTATGTTCGTTTTGCAAAATCTAAGCGAGCGATTCGCTCTAGAGCGAGAGCGCGAACAGTTCGTCTCTATGGTGCGTCAGCAGTTGAGAGAGCCGCTCAAAGGCATTTCCGATTTTCTGGCAAAGCTCTCGGTGGGGCGTTTGGGTGTGATTAGCCCCAAGGCTTATAAGTCTTGTCGGCAGATGGAGATGAATATTGATCGTCTCTTGACTCTCTTGAATGATCTTTTTGATCTAGACAAACTTGAGACCGGGAAAGTAGATGTGGAGCCATGCTTGACTCCTCTTAACTTGATTTTGGAGCGGACCTTTAACGCTCTTTCTATGTTTGCTGAAAAGTATAAGGTGAAGTTAGAGGTGCCGCCCAGTCAGTTGAGTGTCTATGCTGACGCCAATCGTATTGTGCAGGTGCTTGTAAATCTTGCCAGCAATGCCGTCAAGTTTTCTGAGAAAGGTGGTGTTGTTACTATCGCCACCAGACTTGGTAATGACTGTGTCGAGATTGCTGTGATTGACCGGGGTCGCGGCATTCCAAAAGAAAAGTTGGATTTGATCTTTGAGCCATATAAGCAAGTCGAAGAAGGCGATGCCAAAGCTAAAGGCGGCACTGGTCTTGGCTTGGCTATTTGTAAGGCGATTATTGAAGGGCACAACGGTGCAATCGGAGTGGAGAGCGAAGAAGGCAAAGGCAGTTTGTTCTGGATTCGTTTGCCTTTACGGGAGGGGCAAGGTGTCTGACGGTAGCCGCTCCAGTGGCGTTGAGGCTTTGTTTTCGCCCAAGCTCTTTGCGAAGAGCTTGATGGTTGCCATCTTTATCTTATTGCTTGAGTCTCTTTTCTTTGCCTGGCAGATTTATCTTGTTAAAGAAGCTGAGGCTGAGGCTAAGAGACAGGAAAGAGTGCGCAACATCATAGTCGGCGCCCATAGTCTGATGCAAAATCTCTATGCTGCAGGCGACGGCGTGGCCAAATATGGAATCAAGCATCAGGCTATTGAACTTGCCCGTTATGAAGAAGCGAAAGGTAAGATTCCACAGTTGCTTGCTGCTGTAAAGGCTGCATTAGTAGATCAGCCTAAGCAGGCTGTTTTGTTCAACGAAATTGAAATGCAAGTAAACAAAGGAATGGAGCGCATCGCCGAGTATAGAAAAATTATCGATGTGGAAGAGCCTGAGGCTGCAGCGAAGATTGGTTTGGAACATCAGGCTCGCATGCAAGGTCTGCTTGAGGGACTTGTAAAAGATTTGATGGAATTTCTTGAGCAGGAAAAGGCTCTTGAAAGTAGAAGCCCGGCTGTTCTCAAGGCGAGGCGAGATGAAAGCCGGTTATTGCTTTTCTCTGGGCTCGCTGGCAATATTTTACTAGCCCTCTTGGTGGTTTATCTCTTTACCGGCAATATAAGCAATCGGCTCAAAATACTTGTGGAAAATTCCGAGCTTTTGCAAGATGGGCATCCTCTAAATACTCTGATGGAAGGGCGAGATCAAATCGCCGAGTTAGATCAAGGTATGCATGAAATGGCTGAGAGCCTGCGCTACGAAGAGCGAATGGTGCGTGAAGCGGAGGAAGAGTTTCGCACCATTATTGAGCAACTACCGGTGGGGCTATTGATAATTTCGGCTGCAGGCGGAAAGTCTGCTTATGTGATTGATTATGCCAATGAACAGGCTGAGTATATTTTTGATGTTCAAGGTGAGTTTATAGCCAAGAGAAATAATGAAAATGGTTTAGTCGGCAAGCGCTTTTTAGAGCTCTTTACCGAAGAGAATGCCGGCGCTCTAGACTTTTCTGAATTGTCTAGGAAAGAGCGCGTTTTGCTCAAAGCTAAGACTATGGGTGAACCGGCTAGAACAATTAGTATCGAGCTTGGCTTGGTCTCACTCAAGATACGCGAACGTGATTGTTATTTGGCAATTGTGGTCGATGTTAGCGAACGAATAGATTTGGAAAATATGAAAAAGGCCTTTGTCGCTATGGTCAGTCATGATCTGCGCACACCGCTTACTTCGGTAGTCGGCTTTTTGCAGCTTTTGCCTGCCGGTGTTTATGGACCGGTGGAAGAGCGGGTGGTGTCGGAAGCCAAAAGATCAGAGGCAAAAGCAGATCTTTTGATTGGACTAATAAACGATCTGCTCGATCTTGAGAAACTGAAGGCGGGGCATCTTGAGATGCATCGTGCCGAAGTCAGTCTGGAGGACTGTCTTGATAATGTAATCGATAATCTCTCGGAACTTTGCGAAGAGCGCAAGGTCAATATTGTTTTTGAAGGTTGCCGTGCCACCGTTATTGGTGATAGCGATCGTTTAGTGCAGGCTTTGGGCAAACTTGTCGGCTGCTTTGTCAGGCTTGTTAAGCATGGTCAGATTACTTTGTTGGTGCAACAGGGGGCCGCTGTTTCAGTTAGACTGCTTGCCCCCGAGAAGCTTTTTCCGCCATCTATATGTGATCTCTTTTTTGAACCTTTTCAAAAAATTGATGAACACAAGGCTGTGCCACCAGGGCTGGGTTTGGCTCTGGCTCGCGCCCTCTTAGAAGCAAACTCTGCTTCAGCGGTGGTGCGAGTAGATCGCTCCGCCACTGAATTGCTTGTACAGTTCAATTGATGCTAATTAGAGACTAAAGGCGACGCTGTTTTGCTTAGTCTTTATTGTTCATTGCCTAGAACATCGCGCATGATTGAGCGATAACGGGCCAGATTCTCGCCATAGTCGTCCGAGGATCCGCCCATTTGAATGATGCCGCCGCTCACTCGGTCCACTACTTGTTTTTTCGAGCCGGTGGAGGTGCTGCTTACTTCGCTGCTTTTTTGTCCGCCTTGCAATTCACTCAATTGCTCTTCGGTAATCCAGCGTCTGGCTAGCAAGACTTCTTCGATACTCATGCCTGTGTTTTCGCTGTCGCGCTTGACTAAGTCGGCTTGAGCTTGCGAGATAAAAGAACGAGCCAGGACCGCCTGTAAAAGGTCTGATCCTGGCTCAGAATCTGATTTTTCTTCAGTCAACTCGCAGAACTCCTAATTGGCTCAGGAGACTTCGATGTCTACTCTCTTGCCGTAGCGACTGGCTGCGGCTCTGATAAGTGAACGCAAGGCAGTGATGGTCCGTCCATCTTTGCCGATGAGGCGGCCTGTCACTAGCGGATCACAGGTGACGTTGACACGGCTGCGACCCGGGTTTAGCTGTTCTCTCTCAAACTGTAGTGCGTCAGGGTCTTTGGCTAGTACCTTAAGTATGTACTCGGCCAGATCCTCAGGCGCGGTCGTATCGATGACCGGCTGTCTTACGCGCCCGCTGTTTGAGCCGAAGCGCCTTGGTCCCTTTTTAAAAGGCTTGCTACCGTATCGCTTGCCTGGGCGCCGTTTTTCATCCATTTTTCTACCGCTTCCCTGTTGACTTTGAGCTCTTTGGAACGAGGATTGTAATAACCCAGTTCTTCGATGGGCATACCATCGCGTCTCATGCGGGAATCAACGGCTACGATTCTGTAGTGAGGGGCTTTCTTGGCGCCGACGCGCTTAAGCCTTAATTTAACCACGAACTATCTTTCTCCATTTAATTTAAAAAGACTGCAAATAGCAATTCTACCAGTATGTCCCGCCGCATCGTATGTCTTCAATGTATATGTTGTTAAGCTTCTGCAACTTGACATGCCTCGGTTCTCTGTCTGACCTGGGTTTGATGGCTGAAACGCCCAACCGGCCGCTAATTAGGACATTCGGAAGAATTTGAAGAAAAATCCCCTTTATTTCTTCTTTTTCTTGCGTTTGTTAAAGAAGGCTCCACCCGAATAACCACTTGAAGACTTGGCGCCGGGTCTGGGCATACCCTGGAAACCTGGCGGCATAGGGGGCATACCGGGCATACCGCCTGGGAAACCACCCGGCATACCGCCTGGGAAACCGCCTGGCATTCCGCCTGGGAAACCACCCGGCATTCCGGGCATACCAGGCATGCCGCCGCCAGCCATCATCTGTCTAAAGGTGCCGAAAACCGAGCGCATCTTTTGGAAGTCGTTTAGCATTTTGCCGATTTCGTTGTCTTTGAGTCCGCTGCCCTTGGCAATGCGGCGACGGCGTTTATAGTCGATGAGGTCAGGATTGCGACGCTCTTCCTTGGTCATAGAATTGATGGCTATTTCATACTTGCTCATCATTACTTCGCCTTCGGCAGCAATCTGTTTTTGCTGCTCGGTGGAAATGCCAAACATGCCGCCGAAGCCCATCATTTTCATGATGTCGCCCATTGGGCCCATGCCTTTCATCATCTTTTGCATTTTTACAAAGCTCTCAAAGTTGAGATCTTTGGTGAGCATGTCCATAACAGTTTCAGTGGCTTCGCGCTCGTCGATGTTCTTTTGCGCACGCTCTACCAAAGAGACCACATCACCCATGTCGAGAATGCGGCTAGCCATGCGGTCTGGATAGAAAGTCTCCAGATTTTCCAGCTTTTCGCCGGTGGAGATGAACTTGACCGGCTTGCCGACTGCTTCTCTGACTGAGAGAGCGGCGCCGCCTCTGGCATCGCCGTCTACCTTGGTGAGCAAAAGACCGGTGAGGTCTAGCTGGGTGTTGAAAGTTTCGGCAACGTTGACTGCTTCCTGACCGGTCATGCTGTCTACCACTAAGATTTTTTCTTGCGGCTTGAGGAAGCGGTCGATAATGAGAAGCTCGGCCATGAGGGGCGTATCAACCTGCAGGCGACCGGCCGTATCGAGGATAACCGGGCTCAGTCCCTTCTCTTTGGCTTCTTTGACAGCTAGTTCGGCAATCTCTTGCACATCTTGATTGCCTTCTAGGGCGAAAACCGGCACATCAATCTGTTTGCCCAGAGTTTGCAATTGGTGAATGGCGGCAGGACGTTGCACGTCGCAAGCTACCAATAGAGGTTTGGCTCCTTCTTCTTTCAGTTTGAAAGCCAACTTGCCGCAGGCTGTTGTTTTACCGGCGCCCTGCAAGCCTACCATCATAATCACGCCTGGGTCACCCTGATAATTGAGGGGGCTGTGTTCGCCACCAAGAATGGTGACTAGCTCGTCATGCACTATTTTGACGAATTGCTGGTCGGGACGAACTGCCGTCAAGACATCGGCGCCGAGAGCTTTCTGTCTAACATTTGAAATGAAAATTTTGACCACTTTCAAACTGACGTCGGCTTCGAGAAGTGACTTTCTTACTTCGCGAATCGCGTCTTCGATGTTGTCGGCAGTGAGTTTATCGTTGCCTGTGAGGCTGCGAAAAGCGCCGTGTAGCTTGTCTGTGAGATTGTCGAACATTTTCCTTTCCTCTATTAGGTGCTTTAGACTCTGGAATGAGTCAATGCAGGTTCTTTTATTTCTAAAATTTTCTCGCTGGCTTCTTGCGGATAGACGAGCCAAGACGATTCATAGTTGCCCTTGACCAGGGCTTCTATTGCCAGACTAAGTTGCGAGAGTTCCTTCACTTCACCAGATTCGGTGCGGACCATGATATTGGTCTGTGGATGCTCTTCTTCGGGGCGATAGTAGTCGTAAGGACGGAAGCCCGTCGACTCTACGGCTACGTAATAGTCTGGATCGTAGCCGATCGAGGCCACTGCTTTTCTTGCTTGTGCTTCGATTGAGTCTATCTCGGTTTTGTCCGTGCTCTTTATGCGGCTGGCTTTGAATATTTTGCGATTGAGAAAACGGTAAGAGAGAGCGGCCAAAATCGGGTCATTGTCTTTGAGCCAGCGCTTTATATGGTAGAAGAACTGCACATCGTCTAGGCTGAGATAGTCATCGACAGTCAAATGCTCGCCTGTGAGCCAGAGTCTGGTGGGTTCATCAATAAAAGAAATCTTGGTGTCTTTGTCTTCCAGTACGTATCTTGCTCTTTTGATTAGTTTGCCCAACATGGCGCGGGCCGCTAAGTTCTTGCGGTGATAATAAACTTGCGCATACATCGAGTAGCGAGCAAATAGGTAGTCTTCAACGGCAATTTGACCTTTCTCACCTACCACCAGCAGGCGGTCCTCATCATCGTCGATTTCCATAGAGCGCAAAATGCGCTTAAGGGCAAAGAGCCCATAGGCAGTGCCGGTCATATAGCTGTCTCTAAGCAAATAGTCGAAGCGATCGCAGTCTAATTGGCTCGAAACAATGTGCGAAACATAATGAGGCGTGTAAGTTTTTTTGAGCACTTTGACAATTTTGTCTGCCAGACCGGGCTCTTCTTTAAAGTTGTCGAGTATCTCGCGCACTTGCGTATCACCCGAGATCACCTTGCAAGACCAGTCTTCGTGGTCATAGCCCAGAATTTTTTCAGTGACATGTGAAAAGGGTCCATGTCCCACATCGTGCAATAGCGCCGAAGCCAGTATCAAGGCTCTCTGACTCTCGGCTTGCGGTTGGCGGCTGGCGAGAATATCGCAGAGGCGATGGGCGACATGCATGACGCCCACAGAGTGGGTAAAGCGCGAACCTTCGGCGCCTTGAAAAGTGAAGTAGGAAACGCCAAGTTGATGAATGCGGCGCAATCTCTGGAATTCAACAGCATCAATCAGGTCGACAACGAGTCTCTCCGCCGGCTTATCTCTGTCCAGAACTATGTCCTGGTGGATTGGGTCGAGGTATGTCCTTTTGTTTGCGACTCTTGGCATGCCGTTTCCATTAAATATAGACTTGAAATATTATACTGATTGTTCAAGCCTTTCTATTGTAAAGTTGCCGGAGATTGCGGGTCGGGATAGTTGTCGGAAGCATCAGTTCATTCACTCTTGGAGTCAGGAGCCGAGCCTCGTGTGCTGGCTCTAGCCGACATGGTCAGTCTCGCCTTCCGTTTGGTGCGAGTTAACATCAGGCTTTACAGCCGTGTTTTGTTTCTGCCGGCGCTCTTCAGCGCTGTTGCTTCAAACTTGGCCCAGTATTCAATGATGGAATGGCTCAAGGTGGCTGCCGAATCAAAGCTGGCTGTGGCTCCTTTCGCCATTGCTATGGCTGTGATTCTTGCCTGCATCGTGCTCTGGTTCTACGCTGCCTGGGAGCTTTGCATGCGCTGCTCAGCAATGTCGCGCTTCCTTTTGCAACTAAATGCCAGCTATCAAGAGGCTTATGAGGCTATCAAGAAGCGGCGTTGGCTTATCTTTGGTGTGTACAATCTCGCGGTCCTGCCGCCTCTTTTGGTTCTGATTGCCTGGACCGTGGTGATCGTATCTGCCCTGACCGTTGTCTCCAGGCTTGGTGCCGAGCGCCTTTTGGTAGGCGGTTTGGTCTTTTTTGTCATTGGCTTGTTGCTCACAGTTAGTTTGGCGATCACTTCGCTCTATGGTGCGTTGCTTACCGCCGGCGCCGTGGTGGAAGATTGTTCATTCAAGACTTTGGCAGCAAAGAGCTTTCATTTCGCTAAGGCGAGGTTGTTGCGCGGCGCCTCATTTATCTGTCTTTTGACGGTGGCGATAATGGTGGCAAACTTCGCCATTTCCAGCCCTCTTACTATTTTAGAGGCGATAGAAACAGCTTTTGTCATCAAGCAAAGCGGTTTGAGTTCCTTTTCGGAAACTGCCGAGCCAACTCACCTCAGGGTGATATCGGCTATGTTTGACGTGATGCTAAATATGGTGACATTCTCGGTGGCCTATACCGGTTATGTGCTCTTCTTTAGAGATTTGAAACTGCGATTGGAAGCCACTGACCTAGTCGGTCGCCTGGAAAAATTAGTCAAAGTAGACAATTAAGAATGAGATTTATATAGGTTCGTGGTCCGGTGATGGCTGTCGCTAATTTACTTATCGTTAGTCTCTGGCTCCATCACCGGGATTTATATAGGTGAGTGGTCCGGTGATGGCTTGCGCTAATTTACCTATGTCTAGTCTCTGGCTCCATCACCGGGATTTACATAGATGCGTGGTCCGGTGATGGTTTGCACTAATTTACTTATTTCTAGTCTCTGGCCCCATCACCGGCCCACTGGGTCCCCGGCGGTAGTTTGTCGAGGTTGAAGTGAATTTCGGCGGGCAGATCTGGGTTGCAGTTGCGCGCCGCCACTATGTCAGCATCCATCAAGACAGAGCGTCCAAGCTGATAGTAGAGCGAGGCGCGGCCGACATAATACTTGCCTTGCTGCGGATCTTGCAAAATGGCATGGTTGAAGTCTCCCATAGCCTCATTGACCTTGGTCAACTTTTGGTATGCTTTGGCGCGTCGGTAGTAGTACTCTGCGTTTGTGGGGTCGAGTTTGATAGCCTGACTATAGTCGAGGATGGCTTGTTTCGGGTCGCCGGGAAACTCGCCTGCCCCTGACAAAAGACCAAATTCGCCGCGCATTGGGTCTTGGTCTAGGTTTGGTGTGAATCTTTCGTTTCTTGATCTGGCAATAGTGTCGTCGCTATCAACGTCGGCATTGTTCTGGGCGTCTTTGAAAATATATGGCAGCCTGTTGCCAGGATCGGCTGATTTGCGAGGGTCTCCAATGAGATTTTTCTTCACTAGAGCCTTGCGATTGGAGTTGCTCTTCTCGTCTGAAGTGGGCGCGCTTTCACCATAATCGGTGGCACCTTGGGCGCCGAAATCACCGTTGTCAGAGCCGGGCGTTTGCGCTATACCGGCATTTTTGCCCGTTCTGCCAGATCTGCCGCCCGTATTTGCCGCACTATTATCTGGTGTTCTATTTTGAGGGGCGTTCTGTGTTTGTTGTTGGGCTTGTGCCTGAGCCTGAGCTTGTGCTTGCGCCTGAGCCTGAGCTTTTCTTTCTTGCTGCTCTTTGAATAGCTTCTTCGCTTCTCGGAAGTCTTTAATGGCATGCACATTGATGCCGGCTTCGTCGTCGGGTATATCGGTGCCGGCATCGCTGCCGTAGTCGGGGTGCTGTCCGGCTTGCAAACTCTCTAATTTCTCAAGGGCGCTTATGCCACCACCGGTAATGCGATTGAAATAGCTTTCGGCTAACTTATCATTTAGCTTTAGAGCCGCCTGAAAGTCAAGGAGAGCCATGCCGTCTTTGCCTAGGCTGCAGTGACTAACGCCTCGCAAAATCAAAGCTCTAATGTTATTTGGTGAATACTGCAGGGCGCTGGTAAGGTCTTGAATCGCCAACTTGAAATTGCCCATCTTAAAGAAGCACTCGCCGCGCAAAACCAAAGCACGGGCGTTGTTTGAGTTAAGCCCTAGAGACTCTCCCAGTGCTGTAATGGCGCCGTCATAGTCACCGGTCATCATGCGGGCCCGACCAAGATCGAAAGCAGGGTCGCTATAGCCTAAGGCTGGCGTCGAGCCAATCAACTGCAAAGAAGCAAGGGTAAGGCTCAAGGACAGGGCGATGAGGTGGCTATGAGTTTTTGCGGGCATTGATTGATCCTTATTTAGGTTTTCTGGATTTAGGTTTTCTGGATTTAGGTTTTCTGCATTAGGCTTTCTGGATTTAGGTTTTCTGCATTAGGTTTTGTGCAAGTGTTTTTCGCGCTTTGATGTTTTGCGCCATAATTTTCCGCATTTTTATTTTTGCATTTTGATTTTTTGCATTATTCCATATGGCGTCCGGGTCCTAACACCGGAATAACCAGAGACACCAGGGCAAAGACTATGGCTGCAGAGAAGACGCCGCGGGAGACATGGTGCAGCTTGTCGAATTCTGCCTTAACTGAGGCGTTGGTCTTGATCTGGGGCTGCAGCTCCTTCATTTTGGGCACTATTCCGTATGAAAATATGAAAATTGCCACTGCCGAAACTATGCTGGCAAAATAGCGAGCCATGGGCCATTTGCTGCGCTTTTCCAGGTTTTTTAGGTCGCCCTTAATTTCTAAAGCTTCTGCTACCACCAGGGCTATGGCGAAGCCCACTGCCACTTTGGCGAACTCATAAAAGATTGGGGCATTGACTGTGGCTGCTTCGGTGGCTGGGATGCCCTGCGCTTTGGCGGCATTGACCAAGGTGATGGCGGCGAAAACAATGCCCGAGCCAGCGCCGAAAAGCATGGCCAGTGCGATGATTCTGACAATGCGTGCGAGTTTTATCATGATTACTTCCGTTTTGCTTGTGGTGGTGATTCTAAGACCTAGAACCTAACATTTGTCCCTCAGCCGGGGCGAAACGCCGGTAAGACGGCTGCTTCTTCTTGGCTGAATAGGTTGAAATCTTCTCCGGCTAGCCTCTTTGCTGCTTGTGTCAGGGCTTCTCTGTCAAAGCCTACTATAGTGCTTTCAATAGTGTAGTCAGCGTTTATAAGAAATAGCGACGGAACATTGGTTAAGCCGTAGCTTTCGGTGGCCAGAAGGTCTTCGTCGATGAGTATGGGCAGGCTCAGCTGATATTCTGTTTTGAAGTCGAGGGCTTGTTCATGGCTGTCCTGGCAAAGCAAATAGATTTCGTTCTTGGATGCTTTGTTGTTTTTCAAATAGCCAAACAAACGCTCTATATAAGGAAGCGTCATTTGACAGACTGGGCAATCGACCTTGAAGAAAACCACCAGCGCCGGTCCGTGTTCAAGGGCTTTGGCTAATGAGTAGGACTCGCCTCGGCAATTTTTGAAATCAGAGACTGGGAGATTGAAGTCTGGGGCTGGGCTGCCCTCTGCTAGTGCTGTCATGCGGCCCCTCCTTTGCGCACCCAGTATAAATATATCCCCTTGGCAGGGGCGGCGCGTTTTCGGCGCCCGCTTGCTTAAGGCTTTACCGGCAGATTTGTGTGGTTGCCAGCAGCCATCAGTTGATATTAGCCGTCGCCTCAAACCTGTACACTAAGGCTGCCGCCTATGCTTCGTCGGCGGTATCACTTTCGGTGCTTAGGTAGAGACTGATCTGCCCGGCTGCGCAGGGAAGCAGCTTTTAAGATGGGAAGTGACTCTTCGGAGTGGCGCTGGGAACCTATTCTGCGCAGCGGCAATGAAGACAAGATCTTTGTAGAAGTGATCTGTAGTTGAACGCAGCCGCCGTCTGCGGGATCTCGAACTGGCAGAACAGATTCTATAAGGATGTCCAAATTTTGGCGCAGATCGTGATAAAAGCGGTATGGTCAACCAAGCTTTGTCCCGATTCGGTGCGAGTGGCGGCGTCCGCTTTGTTCTCTCTGCAGCTGGGTGCGTCCAGGTCTTCATAACGGCTTGTCATCAAGACTTTGTTGGCGGCATTGATTTTGACTTCTACTTGCAGACCGGCTTGGTCTTGCAATGAAAACAAAACTTCTCCTCGCCAATAACCCACCTTAACGGCGGTGTTCTTGAGCAAGAGTCCGAGCATTTGAGTGAAAACCAGCTTTTCTTCGGGCAAGAAGAGTACCAATATCTCAGCCAGATATTCTGCCCTTGGCGCTTTGTCTGTTATCTCATAGACAGTCGCTTCTAGAGCCAACGCAATGTGTTCAGGCAGCGGGATATCTTTAAGCTGCTCAAGCATTTTCTGCTTTGCTGACTCGCGCAGTTTAGCCGCTTCTTTCTCTCTATTTTGACGGCGCAATATTATGTCGTTAACCCTTGGTTCGTCGGCTTTGAAGATAGCGGAGTCGCTAGTTAGGCTTTGCAAGCCAGAATTTGGAGCTGCGAGATAAGTTTGAGCCGCTGTTGCCGTCTGCTGCATTTGTGCTGTTTGCTGCTGTAGAGCGGAGTTCAATTGGTTGCCGGTTTGTTCTTTTGGGTTGCTTCCAGTCGAACCAAAAATGTCTTGAGTCATGAGTTGCCCGCAAATCTTTATTTATGGTTTTCTTACCAATGCCAACGGCATCATAGCCAAAAATTGTTACAGACCTGTGAAAAATATCTCTTGATAACCGCATCCTTACTTAATTATTGTCAATCCTCAGCGCCCCACTTTAAGCTGCTTTCTGTCTAGCTATCTATTTCTCTGTTTGTTCCTCTGTTTCTCTGTTTATCTGTTTATCTGTTTATCTGTGTGTCTGTTTATCTGTTTCTCTATTTCTCTATTTGTCTGTCTGTCTGTCTGTCTGTCTGTCTGCCTATTTGTCAGTCTGTTTGTATTTATGCCTATTTGTTGCTTTTGCACTTTTGCTTATGTTTTTCGATTTCGCTTTTGGGTGAACTTTGTTTGTTTGTTTGTTTGTTTGTTTATATGTTTGTTTGTTTGGCTCTAATCCCTACTTAAGGCTAAGCTTTATTGCTTGGCGATGTTAAGGCGAATTGCTTTGCTGCACCACGGGTGATGCCCTTGTACTAGTTTTGAGGCGGCTAAGTTTTTGATCGATTGTCTTGATTGCAGGGCAAAGTTTAGCCTCAGTTGATCTTTTGCAGGAAGATTAGGAAAGTTTGCCTGTTGAGACCGTGGAACTTGACCCGCCCTCGTGCATAATAGGGAGACGAAATTTTGCGGCTTGCGGCACGGGGAGATGGAGTTGAACCTGACCTTTCTAGGACATAGCGCCTTTTGTATTGAAGTCGGTGGGCTCGTTGTATATACAGATCCTTATATCCAGGCACCTGTTGACATATCACGTTTGCCTAAAGCTGATTTGGTTTTGTTTAGTGTCGGTCATTTTGACCATGGTGCCTTAATGGCAAGAGAACTTTTCGAGCGCTGGGACTGTACTTTTTTCGGTCCTCGCGCCTTGATTCAGTGGATGGCTCGCAAGTACAAGCGTAAGATTCCAGCCAACAGGCTGATTGCCATCGAGCACAATGAAACTATCAATTTCAAGGGACTGGAAATAACAGCGGTGCCAGCGCATCGACCGCTCAATCGTCTTGGCAAGACTATCCTTACCCTCTTCGCGCGCAGTTCGGCGCCAGGCAAGCCGGTAAATGGCTACTACTTCTCGGGGTTCTATCACGGGGGCGCTACTAAATATAGTCCACTTATCGCCCAAGCCTTACATGGCAAAAAGATTCATACGGCGCTGTTGCCGATTGGCGGCAAGTATGCAACAGCCACACCGGCTGAGGCTCTCAAGATTGCTGAAGAAGTAAACTGCAAGCGTCTGGTCCCGATGCACTGGCAGCCCCTCAAGGAGCAGGTTTTCTTCCGCTACCAAAGTTCTGATTTGGTGAAATTGGCTAGGTCCAGCGATTCGAAGGTTGAGGTGCGAGCCTTGGCTATTGGTGAGCTATTGCCTCTTTAATGCCAAAATCTCAAATCCACCTGGAAAATGTTTTTTCAATCGGGGTAAGACTCTATATATAGGTGGTGTCATGTTCGGCAATAGGCGCAACGAAGAAAGAACCTTCAACCGGTTGGCTAAGCAGTCTGGCTTGCCGACCTTGAAGCAATTACAAGAGATGCTCACCGATTCGTTGCGGAATGTCGGACGCACAACTGAGCTGCCCTTTGGCGACCCACCTGAAGAGTATGCCCTAGCTGCTTTCAAAGACCGGGGCAAGGGCGATATGCATTGGGCTCTTTATCGCAGCGACGGGCACTCCTCAATGATGCTTTAGGATCAAGTCAGTACTGATCCGGCTTACATCAACCAGCTCATCACCGCCCAGTTTCCCGGCTTCGATCTGAAGAGAGTGGCGCTCAGGAACACCGCCGAAGTCGCCCAGAGTAATAATCAAGTAGGCTACAGTAGTTCCGCCGCCTCGGGTTTCTCTTCATCTGCGCCGCAGGGCTTGGCCGATGGTTTCGGCTCTTCCATTAATGCCACTGGTGCTTATGTAGACAGTGGTGTGAGGTCAAAGGCTAGACCCACTCTGGAAGGTGATCTTGAGAACCTACAAGTACCCAATCTTTTGCAATCGATAAATATGAGCAAGTCCACTGGTCGGCTCGAGGTCTTATCTTCGAACGTCCTGGCGCAGGTGATGTTTTTGGACGGAAGACCTATACACTGCGTCTTGGGTAGTCTCGAGGGGGCTGCGGCGCTTATTGAGCTGATAGGTTGGGATTATGGTCAGTTTCGATTCTTCCAAGGCGATCCTGGGGAAACTCGCACAATCAAACATCGGCTTGACTTTCTGCTCATGGAAGGAGCGGCTCTTGATGACCAGTTTAAGGCGATTAAGGCAAAAGGCATCAAAGAAACCACTTTTCTGATAAGAAAGGGCGAACCTCTCTCAGAGGCGAGGTTGGAAGAGATTTTGAATGAAGCCGCTGGAGCTGATATGGCTTTACAGAAGCAGATTTATCAGATGATTGACAATAGAAGTCGTCTGGGTGACATCTTGCGCCGCTTCAAGGTGACCAAGGCTGATTGGGTGCCGGTGATATTCAACTTCGTTACTTGCGATCTCGTTTCGTTCGTTGATGAGTTGCCAGAAGCACCTGGCAAAAGGTTCGAAATTAATCTTGATCTTTCACACGCGCGCTCGGTGGATCGAATGTTGACCAGGCAGGACACTGGAATCTTCAATTATCCGAGCCTCTTGTGGATTCTCGAAAGAGAGTTCGAGCGATGGCAGCTTTATGGGCGTCCCTTTTCTCTAATTTTGCTAGACGTAGCTGTTCGTCCTCAGTCTCCGGAGCAGGTGCCGGAAAGGCTACCAATTACGTGCGTGAAGGAGTTGGCCGATAGAATCAACAGGAGCAAGATAAAGCTGGATATCTTGGCTCACTATGAGACATTTGGATTTGCTTTGGTTATGCCGGAGACTGATGCTCAAGTGGCCAGAGTAAAGGCGAGCAAGCTTGAAGAGTTAATTGTCTCTACGCCCCTGAGTGGAGGCATGAACGGTTATCCTCTACTTGCATCTTTAGGTTTGGCTTCTCTTCCTGATGACTGTGTGACTCTGGGGTCTTTGGTTGGTAAGGCTAGGGCGGAGCTTGCTAAGAGATAGGGCGAGTCTGTTTTGCGCCTCTGGGTGGGCTATCTGAGGAAAAAAAGATTTTCGTCCGAAAATCTTTTTTTCTCTCTTTGATTCCCAAAAGCGGTTTTTGGTTTTCTTGTTGAATCCGTGGAACATTATCAGAACCATCCTGAAGCCAAGGATTAGGGCTAGCTCTTGGAAGCCCGCCCCTCTTGGTTTCCGGTTGGGTTGTAATTAGTCGACCCGATTATTAAATATAAACGTTTGTATAAGTTTGGACTTTCGCTTTCAGCTGAACTGCATGATGGAAAAAGACGGATTTTTCACACTCTTAATGGTAATTGACCTTCTAGCCGGGTAAATTTCAAGAAGTGTGGCATCTAAATATCCGAAATTTGCCGCTATGTGGAGCCCTATCCCAAGTATAATTCCTGGGTGTCTCCAGCCTTAGCTTTCAAAGTAGGTCCGAAGGGAGTTTCAAAGTAATATGGGTAAGTCAGTAGGCATCGATTTGGGTACCACCAACTCCGTCGTAGCAGTGATGGAGGGCGGACAGCCGACTGTGGTCTCAAATGCCGAAGGTGGGCGAACCACTCCTTCAGTAGTGGCATTTACCAAATCCGGTGAGCGCCTTGTAGGTCAGTTGGCTCGTCGTCAGGCAGTTCTCAATCCAGAGAATACTGTTTATTCGATCAAGCGCTTTGTAGGAAGAAGATTCTCTGAAGTCGATTCAGAGAAGAAGATTGTCTCCTATAAGGTGAAAGAAGGAAGCGACGGCGGCTGTAAGGTTGCTATCCAGGGCAAGGAATATTCGCCTGAAGAAATATCGGCGATGATTCTTCGCAAGCTGAAGGAAGATGCTGAGAAGTACCTGGGCGAAAAGGTCACTTCTGCTGTAATCACCGTTCCTGCTTATTTCAATGACTCACAGCGTCAGTCGACCAAAAACGCCGGCACAATCGCTGGTCTCGAAGTCCTACGTATCATTAACGAGCCGACAGCTGCTGCTCTCGCCTACGGTCTAGACAAGAAAGATAACGAGACCATTCTCGTTTTCGACCTCGGCGGCGGTACATTCGACGTTTCCATTCTGGAAGTGGGCGATGGCGTATTTGAAGTTAAGTCCACATCCGGCGATACACACTTGGGTGGTGATGACTTCGACCATTGCATCGTTACCTTCGTCGCTGATGAATTCAGCACTTTGGAAGGTATTGACCTGCGTAAAGACCGTCAGGCTCTGCAGAGACTTACTGAAGCTGCCGAAAAGGCAAAAATCGAATTGTCTTCGGTGACTGAGACCAATATCTCATTGCCCTTCATCACTGCTGATGCTTCTGGACCCAAGCACCTCGAAATGAAGATTTCACGTGCCAAGTTCAATGACCTGACTCGCCATCTAGTTGAGCGTTGCCGCCAACCGATGGAACAGGCTCTCAAGGATGCCAAGCTTAACTACGATAACCTCGATGAGGTGGTTCTAGTAGGTGGTTCAACTCGTATTCCAGCCGTTCAAGAGTTGGTTAAGCAAGTAACCGGTGGTAAAGAGCCCAACCAGACAGTTAACCCAGATGAGGTTGTTGCTGTGGGCGCCGCTATTCAAGCTGGCGTTCTTGGCGGTGAAGTCAAGGGTGTTGTTCTGCTCGACGTGACACCTCTTTCTCTCGGTATTGAAACCATGGGTGGTGTCATGACCAAGTTGGTCGACAGAAACACCACAATTCCGACTCGCAAAACTGAAGTCTTTTCGACCGCGGCTGACAACCAGACCGCTGTTGATATCTACGTTTTCCAGGGCGAGCGCCCTATGGCTCGCGATAACAAGCTACTAGGAAACTTCCGTTTAGACGGTATTCCTCCGGCTACTCGCGGTGTGCCCAAGGTTGAGGTCACTTTCGACATCGATGCCAACGGCATCATGAACGTTACCGCTCGCGACCAGAGCACCGGCAAAGAACAGCGCATTACGATTACAGCCTCCACTAACATGTCGAAAGACGACATCGAGAAGGCCATTCGCGAAGCCGAAACCTACGCCGGCGACGACAGAAAGCGCAAAGAAGAAGCAGATGTACGCAACGAAGCCGATTCTATCGGATACGCTGTCGAACGTCAGATCAAGGAACTCGGCGACAAGGTCACCGCTGGCGAGAAATCGCGCTGCGAAATGCTTGTAGCCGACCTGCGCGCCAAGCTCAAAGAAGACGCCGATCTCGAAACTATCAAGACCATCATGAACGAACTCAGGGGTGCCTTGGTACTCCTGCAACAGGCTGCACATCAGCGCGGTGGCGGTGGTGATGACGGTCAGGGCGGCTACGATGGTAATGGTGGCCATGGCGGTGGCTATGATGGCAACGCCGGTGGCTACGACGGTGGTTATGACGGCGGCGGCTTCACATCCAGTGGCGGCGACGACGTTGTTGACGCTGAGTTCAGAGCTTCCGAAGATTAAGCCAAGGCAGCGGTCGCAGTTTCGGACCAACAAACCGAGACCGAGTCCAAGCCAATCCAATCCTAAAGAAAAGGACTCGAACAAGTCGAGTCCTTTTCTTTTGCCTATTGCGATAACTGTTCTGCCTATTACGATAACTGTTCTGCCGATTGCGCTAACTGCGTTGACCCCCTACGCTCGCTCTTTGCAATATTCGTGCCGAATCCCGCACATTCCCTTTGCCTGCAAAGTGATGTTATGCTGTTTACTAAAGCACAGCATTTGTTGAAAGCGTTTGTGGTCGAGGTTCTTATCAAGATATGCAAATGACTCTTTATCAAATTTATTCAGATGTCAGAGGTCAAGCCTTTAGAACCTTTAGAACTTTTAGAGACTTTAGAACCTTTAGAGACTTTAGAGACTTTAGAACTTTTAGAATTTTTAGAGACTTTAGAAACTTGGGCGGCTTTCGATCTTTTGAAGCCTTGGGAGCTTTGGGTTCTATAGTATTTAGGCGCGGCTTGCTTGTTTCTGCTTTGCTTTTGGTTACCGGGCAACAAGCGGCTCTCTCAATTAGTCCGGAAGAACCAGAGATTACTTCTGCGCCCACACGCGTTTCGGGGAATTCGGCAAGATATTCGTCGGCTGGCTCAAGTTCAGCGAAGCAGCCGGGCTTCTCTGCAACGCTCAAATCGGTACCTACTCCCACTTTGGATAGAGAGATTGCCATTCTGGAGAATCGCTTTTTCTTTCATCAGTATGGGCACGACCCTCTTGAAAAAAGACTTGAACGGCTGGAACTGCTCGTTCTAGGTGAGGCTCGCTCGGGTCTGGCTTCAGCGCGACTGGACTTACTGAAGGCAACGATTCGAGAAAGAGATGCGCAAGGGGCTAAATTCATGAGAGAGAGTCGCAAAGCGACTCCTGGCTCTTCGCAAAAAGGTTCGCAGTCCGGCGATAAAGCTTCTTCTCCTCTAGCGCCAAAAGGTGCTGTAGGTTCTGACTATACCGGCGGCGCTGGCAACTTCAGCGATAACACCTCTTTCCCGGATAAGGAGCGAGAACGCGGCGCTGGCGGCAATGCCAGTAAGAGTGAGTCTTCTTCCAGTTATCCAATGGTTGGAACTCTAGAGTGGAGAGTATTGAAAAAGACCTACCCTGGAGAGAGTCTTGATCAGCGTTTGAACAGATTGGAAGAGCATATTTTCGGTGCACCGGCTCAGGCGATGTCCTATCTCGATAGGGTGGAGCGCTTGCGTAAGACAACCGGAATTGGAGTTTCTCAGGCACCGTCAGATACTGGTGTCACCGCCCCTGGTGGTAGGCTCAAGTATGGACCATTGCCGAGAGCCGGTGTAAATGACTTCTCAAGTCCTTTCTCTGCGCCAAATTCCAGCAGGATCGAGGGCTTTGGATCTAAGAAGCCGCCTGAATCGAGAATGCCATCTCCAGATTCTCTCTTTAGGACTTTCCGGGACGGAAACGGCAACGGATTTAGCTTTTACTACAGTAGTCCGGAGTCTTCTTTGGGACCACAGTTCCCACTTGATACACCTGGTTTTTCTGAGCTTACGCCGGACAAGCTACCCGGTTTTTCTTTCGATGATGAATCCAGTGGCAGCGGTTCGGGGAACCTGCAGCCCGCACCGAGGTCTCTTCCTGATCTTATGGGCGATTTGAATCAACGCATGCTTGAAATGATGCGCAGATTTAATGGTGTAGATGTTCTTCCTTTCTCAATCAGTCCTGATGATGCCTCGAATCTACCGGGGCGAGGGAGCACGCCTAATCAGAATACCGACTCAGATAACATTCTTCCGAGAGGTAGTTCGCCAAGAGGTAGTTCTCCGACTCAAATTTTGCCTCCGAGAAATGCAAAGCCTGTTGAAGAATTGCCGCCGTACAGCGATCCGAACAGCATCTAGATTTAGCGCGAATTTTTCTTTGATAGGCCGGTCAAGTTCAAGCCAGCTCTACCGTGGCATGAGTTGAGCTTTCTCTCTATTAGAGGATTATCCGCTTTCCTGGTTTATTGAAATCTCCTTTCCGTCCCTCTTTTCTTACTTTGATTGAATCGACAATTACAGAAAGTGCTTCATTCGGTCCAAGCGGAATACAGTCACTTATCCATTGGGGTAGATACTTTTTGAGAGCCGGGAGAAGCAGTCTTTCTTGCTTTGTTGAGTTGATTAGAATCAAGTCAACGTCATTACTTGAGAAGTACTTTTGTCCTTTAAGCCAAATTTTTCTGAATTCTCTGGCAACTCTGGTTTCTCCAAGCGCAAATTTGCGAGTGCCTTTTCTCTTCATTACGAGCCTAACTTCCTCTGTTTTGTATTTCCTCTCAGCTTTATTGACGACGCAATGAGTGAACAGAAGATCTGAATTGCTACCGAGACTTGCGAACTGTCTTTCCTGAATAGCTGACGCGGAGGCGTCCTCACCCGAGACGTCGGGCACTAGTTCTAAACTTTCAGTTTCAATCGAGGTCATTGAACCTGCGAATGCTCTTCTCTTGATGGCGGCAATCTGCTCAGGTTTTACTTGCTTGTTTCTTGCGTCGAGTTTCCGGTAGACTCCCCAAGCTAGACGCTCCAAATAGCCATCCTTGGCAGCGCTATAGAGGAAGTAATCCAATTGAGCGCGTTTCTCTGCAAGCTGCAGAAGTTCTCTTGTTGTGAAGATGTAGTAGAAAGGTGCCATAGAGATGAACCGTTTTACGTAAGCAAGGCAGTCTGCTTTATCTAACTTCGAATTCAAGTTACTCATGTTTTCTCTCCATACGAAAGGACGCAAGTTAGTAACGAAAATTCGACTGAAAAAGTTCAAGTCAAGAGGAGTCGCTTTCCCTCGCTTTTGCCGAAAAGCCTTTGGCAGACTGAGGAAATTAAAAAAAAAGATTTTCGGCAGAAAATCTTTTTTTCTTTCACTGTTGATTTAGGGAGAAACGTTTTTTTTGTGATGTCACCTTTTTCCGTGCTTGATTGGGCTACGGATTAACAGACACCGAGACTATCCGGTCTCCGATAGCAATGCTTCTCACTACATCCATACCTTGAAGAACTCCGCCAATCACCGTGTACTTCTGGTCAAGCGATGGTTGCGGGTTGAGCGTGATATAGAACTGGCAGCTTGAGGTATTCACATCATTTGGTTGGCGAGCCATTGCTACAACACCGGGCGCATTGTGCTTAAGAAATGGCGAGACCTCAAGGGGCAAGAATCTAGGTTGATTGCTCCCCTGTGGTACATAGTTTCCAGTGCCATTACCTACAGGGCATCCCCCTTGAACTACAAATCCTGGCTCAACTCTGTGAAATTTCAGACCGTTGTAGAATCCTGAATTGGCCATTTCGGTGAAGGCTTTAACTGTTATTGGAGCGTACTTTTGAAATAGGCGAATGACGATTCTGCCTTTGCTTGTCTCTAGAACGCAGGTTGGGTCGGCGCTATCTTGCGATGCTATCTGATTCATCGACTGTAAGGATGTGCCCGAAGCTGGCGGCGTGCCTCTAAATGCGGAGGAACCTGGAGGCGGACCACCAAAGATATTCCCTGCTGCTTCCCCAGTTGGAGCAAAAGTTGTGCCGGGCTGTTTTCTTAGCAGGTCCACAGGTCTGAGAGCAAACGGATTAGGCTGTCCAGGTTGAGGCGTAAAGTTGATGGGAGCGAAGCCAGCAGCTGCGTTTCCAGCCGCTTGTTGGTTATTCAGTACTTGCCCAGGTACTATTTGGTTTGGATTGGAGATACCTAGTGCGTTTCCGGATACTTGACCTACTTGTCCGCGACCATATGAGGCAGCTGTACTTTGCGAAGCTGGTGTCATGCCACCGGAGAATGCCGAGCCGGTGCTGTTGGAAGCTCCCGGCAAAGACAGAATTACCTCTGGTGGAATAGCATCTGGTTCCTGGGCAAATGCTGTCTGGTTTGTACCATGTCCAACTTCCAGCATTCCCACTAGCAGTATTCCTGAAAGCAGCTTCTTTGAGTGGTAGTTGCAGGGCGAAAGAAGACCAGATAAGGCACTCGCGTAGGTGCTTGGCTGTAGAATTCTATGCTTAGGCTCGAAGCGACTCATCACTACTCTATCCTCACTGAGCTTTGCAGCAACCTAGATTCGATATCTGAAGATTCTTTTTCTGAAGTTTCATTTTATCGACTAGTGCGCAATTTCGCTTGCTGGGTAAACTACAGATATCTACTTTCCTGCCAAGAGTTGGTAGTGTCAAGACTAAAGCCGAAATCTGTCAAAACCTGCAGATTTCGATGTTTCTGCAGAAAAGAGGCCGGCACACTGCGAGTGATCTCGCCTCTAAATGCTCGCTTGACGATTTCTTTTTTATTGTTGCCTGCTGCGATTAGTATTATTCGCCGGCTGCGCAGAATTGTTTCTATACCTACAGTAATGGCTCGATCCGGCTGTTCGCCGCTGAAGTCGCTCCGGTTTGCATCGAGAGTAGATTTTTCAAGCCAGGTGCAGTGAGTGAAACTCAAAGGACAGGTTTCAGGTTCGTTAAAAGCTATATGACCGTTCTGTCCGATGCCGAGTAGGGTTAGGTCCAGACCGCCCATCTGCTCAATAAGTTCGTCATAATTGATGAATTGGGCAGGGCTAAATGTGTTTGCTGCAGCGATATTTGATTTTTGGTAAAGGTGCTCGAGCAAAAATGTTTGAAAAGAGTCGCTCTCTTTGATTTCCAGATATTCGTCGAGGGCGAAGCAGCGAGTCTTAGACCAATCCAGTGCAGGATCTTCGCTGAAATGTCGGGTGAGTGTCCGATAAGTTCCCAATGGAGTTTTGCCGGTGGGCAGAGCCAGGCAGGCGTTGGGTTTTTCCTTTACAGTCTCAATTAATTTGAGCGCGACTTGCTCACTTAGCTGATCATAGGTTTGAATATGCATTAGGGGCGCCGTGTCTATTTGTGATCCTTACAAAGTCATGGGGATGACTGGGAAAGCAGAAAGGCAGGGAAGGCATGATGGGAATAGCGGAAGCCTGGCTTGCATTACTGGCAATCTGGGTATGGAAATATTTTATACACTACTTAGAAAAAGCGGGTGGAAGTTTGAGAAGGGCGATAGAGGGACTGAAGATTAATTGCTCAGCTATTGCTTGTCTGAGTATATTGCCCGGTGCCTTTTTCGGTGTCTTGTGCGGAGAAGGTGCGCAAGCCCAGCAAATCGGTCAAGTTCGCAAATTGCAGCGTGCAACTTTTCAGTCCTTTTCTTCCGGTGGCGAACCGCTCGAACCAGTGGGCGGCGTGCACCTGGCGCCCGGGCTTGAACGTCGTCCCGGTACCGGCGGGCAAGTGTACAATCCCGGCGAACCATCTTTGAACATGGCTCTTTGCCGTTGGGAGCCCAAGAAGATGCCCTTGAAGATATGGATTTCTCCAGGATTGCAGCTTCCAGAGAAGCCTTTTTCTGAGTTACAAAAAGTGCGCCCCGATGAAGTTTTTGAGATGCTGCGTCAGCCTGGGGCGCCCTTTGAGAATTGTGGCTTGACCCAAGCGCGAGAGTGGAGCGAAGACGTGAACTATCAGGTTGCTGCAGGTATTGAGCAGTGGCGGGAGTTTGAGAAAGAGGGTTTGTTTAGTTTCGGCTTTACTGATGATCCGCGCCAAGCGCATATTATGGTCTTCTTTGTTGATTCTTTTAAAGATTCCACTTCTCCTGGCGGTATCATGGTTGGTGGTAATACTTGTGCACAACTTTACCCCTATGATGTGGCGCAGCGCGTCAATATAGCCCAAAAGCCAGTTGTAATCGAGATGTCGACACTCGTCAATCGTAGTCCAGAGAAAATGATTGCTGCATCGTGCCATGAGTTTGGACACGCCCTTGGTATCAAGGCGCATAGCCCATATCGTGATGACATAATGCACGAGAATCGCGTGGTCGATTATCTTTCGCCAGCCGATAAAGCCACTATTCGGGCACTCTATAAAGCCAAGCCCGCTTATGTAATGTAGTCTGTCTCAGCTCAATCAATAAAAACTTCTTGCACATAGACGTTACGCACAGAGAGAGAGTTCTTGCATATATGCCTATTGCACCGACAAGTGAATGTCGCTCAGTCTCGTGTCACCTAGATTGTTTGCTGGAATAAAGATATCGGCAGAAGGGCTGAGGCTCGTGCCTGGAATCTTGATTGTGCCAGTGGTGCTGCCGCCTGCTGGAATCTTTTTCGAGCTAAAGTTGACTTTGGCGCTTTGGGTAGAGATGTTGTTTCCTTCTCTAATTGAGGCTGTTGTGCTGCTCGGTAGTTTTAGATCGGCATTGCCTTCATTCTTGAGGGTGACCTTAAGTTGGACCTCTGATTTACCGGCTTTTACGCCGGTAAGCAGTAGTTTCGGTGCTGGTTGTCCGCTGTTGAATGCCATCATTGGTAGTGCCGAGCGCTTGTTGGTCTCTGTGGGCGCCATGGCGAGATTAGTTGGTGCATTCATGGCTGGTCGAAGGGGCAAGCCTCCATCAAAGCCGGCAGTTTGCATCGGTTGAGCACTTGGGAATGATGCCATTGTATTTTGTGGAGCCATCATATTTGGTGATGAGTTCATCGGTGCCTGCATATTCATAGATGACACGGCGGGCATGGATGACATGGCGGGCATAGATGACACGGCGGGCATAGATGACATCGAGGGTATAGATCCGTCGCTCAATGGCGGCACCGAACTGGACAGAGTCGGCATATTCGGCATGCTCATACTCGGCATATTGGTCATGCCTTGAGTGGCGAAATTTTGCGCTGGTGGTGCGCTCATTGGCATTGACTGATTTGAAAATGACTGATTTGAAAATTGCTGAGTTGAAAATCTTGCTTGATTTGAGGATGTACTTTGATTAGAGAACATAGTCGGATTCGAGTACATTGAATTGCCGAAATCTTTAGCAGGAGCGGCCGTTGTTATAGTCGGCAATAGTCCGGTATTTGCCAGAGCTTTCGCCGCTGAAAGCAATGCTTGGTTGGCGGTGCCTGTCCCGGTGCTACTGGTGGTGCCGACACCAGTGCCAATACCAGCACCAGCGCCGATACCGGCACCAAGTCCGGCACCTAGACTTTCGCCTGAAGCGAAAGGTGCTGCTCCAGCTATAGCACTGCCGGAAGGAGAGTTCCCCGGAGGCGAATTAAGAGAAGGCGAATTAAAAGTCGGCGCGCTTATAGATGGACTTGCCGGTGCGCTCTCCCCGCCAGGTGTTAATGCTCCAATATTTCCAGCGCTAGACCCGGCGCCATTTCCCAAGGGATTAGTGAAATTGTCCGCCGCCGCTTTTAGGTTCTGTCGAACTTCGTCGGTCGCTTTTGAGATTTGCGCCTGCTGGGCAACGGTGAAGGCTCTCATCGAACTGAGAAAGCTAGCCAAAGATTCGACATGGTTATCGGTGTTTATTGGGCGATAGCCGTTTTCGTGGGTGGGTAAGGCTTGTGCCGCTGTTTGCGGTTGGGCCAGACCTATTGCCTGTGCTGTGGGCAAGTTCAGCGCTGGCGGTTGTTCTCCAGCTTGAGAGAGGGCTTCGATCTGAGCCATAGCCTGCGGGCTGATACTCTGCACAGGCGGCAAGAGCTGGCCTTGCGCCCGCAGTCTGTCCGCCAAAGAGCTTCGATAGTCCTGATACGACTTCTCTGAAGGCAAGAGTCCTACAGCATCGGTGGCTTTCAGATAAGCACTGGTTAGATTACCGCGCGCTTCTAGATTGCGAGCATCTTGAAAGGCTTTTCCTGCCTCTTGCTTAACCAGGGCGTATTTGAAAGACTGCCTTGCCGCGGGCAAATGCGGATGGTTGGGATTGAGCTGCACAACTTTCTTGTATTCTTGATGGGCAGCGTTCAGGTCGCCCGCCACCTGGTAGGCGCGAGCCATACCCAAATGGCTGTTAGGGTCGGAAGGGCGGGAATGAACTTGCTCTTTCCAAAGATTGATCAGGTTGCTTGCCGCTTCGCCGTCATTGGGATTAATCACCAAAGCCCTGGTTAAATCGGCACTGGCTCCGGCATAGTCATGCATATGATAGAGCGCCACGCCTAGTTTTCTCAGGGCTGCCGAAGAATCGGGATTGAGTTCTAGGGCGCTCTGGTAGGCAGTTCTGGCTTGCGGCAGGTTGCCGGCTTTGATAGAAGCATCCCCGGTCTTGATATGAGCGGCTTCACTGGGTGCCAGTCTGGCCGCCACTTTGTACTCTACCGCTGCTTCCATGTGCCGATTTTGAGCACTGAGTTTGTCTCCGAGCGTACTTCTTTGGGCCGCGTTCTTAGGGTCGACGCCTAATTTGGCGATGCTGTTGTCTAATGCTTGTCCTGCCGCCTTCGACAGTTCGGGTGAAACTGCGTCGGCATGGCTTACGGCAAGGCGGGCGTGTTTGGCGGCTTGGGCATGGTCGCCCTTTTGGGCATGGGCTTTGGCTCGACCGAGCGAGACTTTGGCTAGTTCGGCTTTGAGCGAGTCTTCTTTGGGATATTCCGCCACATATTTTTCCAATAGCGCCTGTGCTTCCGCTGTCTTGCCGTTCTTGAAGAGTGTTTGGGCTTCGGTTTTGATCTGGGTCAGACGAGCATTAGTGAGCTTTACGTGGTCTTGCACAGTGCTACGTGGCGGGACAGCCGTTTTGTGAGCTTCAGCAGACTCGGCCTGGGGCAGCGGTGCAATGCTCTTCGGTAAAAGCGAGGTCTTCACTGGCGGCGGCGGCGGTGTGATCCCTTCCCTTGATTTATTGGCAGCGCTAGAGTCGAATTGGCTCATAGCCTGGCTTGGCAGATGATTCGGCAGAAGCAGGCTGTCTCTAGTGGTGATGCCTTGATAGTCGATACGTCTCGATACTTCATGACCGGTGGGCGCCACAATCACCCGTTTACGATAGATTTGCTCTCTGGGTTTGCCGGTCTCGTCACTTGTATAGTCGTAGGTTTTTACAGCTTTTCTAGCTGCCTGGGCGGGTGGTTCGGCGCAAAAGAGCGTCAGAGACAGAGATAGCGCCACCCACATAGACGGTTTCAGCCACATAGACGGTTTCACCCACATAGATGGTTTCAGCCACATAGATGATGCTGCCCACATAGATACTGATTTTATCGAAGGTGAAACTTCCGCCGACTGACGCACCTCGAGGGTGAAGTTGACCGACCCGGTTTCATGCTCTTTCATTAATGGCGGCTCCCGCAATATGCCAGTTTCATCCATAAGCGCCTCTTCTTATGGACCATGCAGATTATTCTATGATCTATATCTTGACATGCAATGGTGGTTTCGCCTCTTCTGCCATGAATTTCTCGTAGATTCCCCACCCTAGCCGGCTTTTTCCTCTTGTCGAAGAGCGAGGTCTGTGAATTGGTTTTTTTTAAAGATTGCAAAAGTCTATATTCTATATAGGAAGTTGCCCTACACTTGATAATTGCATAGTGCCGATGCTTGTCTCGGGGCCGGTGCCTAATTTGGGAAGCTTTGAAAATTTCCAAAGGGCCCGTTTCTCAAGCCTTGTCGGTGGCACTAACTCTGACTTCAAATACTTGAGCTAGGCTAATTGCCCTAAAGTACTTGAAAAAAGCGAGTGTTATTTCTAAATCGAGCGTAATCTCTAGATCGAGCGTTATCTCTAATTCGAGCGTAAGAAAATGGCAGCGACAACCAAAGAAGAACTGGAACTAATGTTGACCGAGAGGGCTCAGAGCCTCACCAGGCAGGCTCGCCTTGCCGCGGCGGTCTTTAGCCAATATTCGCAAGAACAGGTTGACGCCATTGTTAAAGCTATGACCACTTGCGCCATTGATAACGCTCCGCGTTTGGCCAAGATGGCTCATGAGGAAACCCGCATGGGTGTGACAGAAGACAAGGTTCTCAAAAATCTTGTTGCTTCCGAATTTTTGTATGCTCAAATTAAAGATAAGCGCACTGTCGGCGTTATCAAAGAATTGCCCGAATTGAATATGGTGGAAGTGGCCGAGCCCATCGGCGTCATTCTTGGTCTAGCGCCAGTAACCAACCCTACTTCTACTGTTATCTTCAAGAGTATCTGTTGCGCCAAGACTAGAAATTCAATTATTTTTTCACCGCATTTGATGGCAGCCGAGTCTTCCAATCTGGCGGCAAAATTATTGTATGAAGCGGCTGTGGCTGCCGGTGCCCCTAAAGGATTCATTAGCTGGGTTGATAAGTCTTCGCGTCTGAGAAGATTGTCCGAGATTTTATTTAGTCACCCGGAAGTGGACTTGATATTCGCCACAGGCGGCACTCAGATGGTGAAAGCCGCCTATAGTTCCGGGAAACCGGCTTTAGGCGTGGGCGCCGGTAATACCCCTGTCTATGTGCATAAGTCTTGCAATGTGCCTTCAGCGGCTATGGAGATTATTATTTCCAAGACTTTCGATAACGGTACCGAATGTCCGTCCGAGCAAACACTGATCATTGACCGTGAAGTCGCCGACGAACTAATCGAAGAGTTTAGACGTTGTGGTTGCTATATCTGCAACGAAGAAGAAGTGGAGAAAGTGGCTGATGCCGTCATCGATGCCCGCACCGGCGGTATGAATTATCGCTTGGTCGGTCAGCCTGCCAATCTGATTTTGGAACAGTCCGGTATCAAGGTCGACCGTCACATCAAGATGATTCTCTGCCCTCTCAAGGGCGAGCTGAGGCAACACCGACTGGCTGTAGAAAAACTGATGCCGGTGCTTGGTTATGTCCTGGTCGATTCGGTGGAAGAAGGCATCAACCGCTCTCTTGATATCAATTATGGTGGCGGTACAGGTCATACTGCCGGAATTTTTTCAGAAGATGATGCCGTGATTGAGCGTTTTGCCGATGCTATCAATGCCGGCAGAATCATCGTCAATTCACCCTCTTCAATAGGCGGTCTGGGCGGTGTCTACAATCACCTCAACACTACTTTGAGCTTTGGCTGTGGCACCGGCGGCGGTAACATCACCACCGACAATGTCGGCATCAAGAACTTAATCAACTACAAGCGCGTGCCGCGGCGTAAAAACTATTTGATCAGTTTCCAGACCACCAAAAATATTTATAGCAATCCAGGTTCAATCGAGCACCTCAAGAGCCTGAAATGCAAGAACGCCTTTATTATCACCAGTCGTTCAGCCTCTAGGCGTGGTCACCTTTCCATGGTCACCGAGAATCTGCCTGCCGGCTGCCATTCAGATGCCTTTACCGATATCGGCACTGAGCCTGATTTTTCTACAATTCAGAAAGCCGTGCAAGCTATGCGTTTCAGCAAACCAGATGCCATAATCGCTCTTGGCGGTGGTTCGGTTCTGGATGCCGCCAAGATCATTCGACTTTTCTATGATTATCCCGAGCTCGATGTCAAAGAGCTGGCTGTCAATTTCCTCGACTTCCATCACCGTATGGTCGAGTTTCCGCAAGTAATGAAGACACAGCTGGTGGCTATTCCCACCACATCGGGCACCGGCTCGGAAGTGACGCCGTTTGCCGTTTTGAAAGATGGCTATCGCAAAGTATCGATGATTGACGAATGTATGCTGCCTGATGTGGCGATCATCGATGCTCAGTTCACTAAGAGTTTGCCTCGTGATATCACCAGCGATACCGCATTCGATGCCCTGACCCATGCCCTCGAGTCTCTGGTCTCGACATTCTCTTCCGATTATACCGATGGTCTGGCTCTAGAGGCGCTCCGCCTCATTTTTGAAGCTTTACCTGCCACGCTCAAGAATCCTTCTAGTATTCTTTTCCGCCATAAGCTGCATAATGCCGCCACTCTGGCTGGCATGGCCATCGGCAATGCCTCGGTGGGTGTCAACCATGCCCTGGCGCATGCCTTAGGCGCTCGCTTCAACATCCCGCATGGACGAGCAAACGCGGTTTTCCTCATGTCCACCATCGAATACAATTCACAGATTCCCTCCAAGTTTGTTTCCATCCCGTGTTATCCACTTTGGGTTGCTGACCGCAAGTATGCCAGAGCCGCTCAGTTTGTCGGTCTAAAAGAAGAAGCCGTGGCTGATGCCGGACCCTATGCCGGCTATATCTTGGCTCTGCGTCGAGCTGTCTACGATCTCGGTCGACTGGCTGGTCAGCCACTATCGGTGGGCGAACTGGGCATCCCGCTGGAAGAATACATGGCGGCTTTGCCGGAGCTTGTTGAAACTGCTTTCAATGATATGAGCGTCCGCTCTAATCCACGCTATACTCTTGCCCCCGAAGTAGTCGAGCTCTTTAAAGGTGCCTATGCTCCGCGTGAAAGACCATAGAAACCAAGTTTAGGAAGTAAGAGCAGGAAATTGAAACGATGACAAATAATGAGATGCGAGTACGAATTTTAGGTCAGCTTGACCGCGGGGTCGATGAGATCGATAAAATGTTGATTTCGGGCGACGGTCCCCTCGAGATTGACTTTTCGGCTTGTACTTTTGTGGCGGTGGACGGGCTGGAATGGTTGGAAGAGTTGATGCTCAGAGCCGATTCTGCCAAGCGTTCTGTTCACTTTGTCAATGTGCCGCCGGTAATTTATAAGGTCTTCAAAATTTCGCATATCGAAAGCTTGATGAGAGCCTGCGGTGGCGTTAGTTCAAACAAATCAAGTAAAGGTCCGGTTTGCTAGATTAATGTCAAACAACACCTCTAAGCAGGTCGGTCCCGCGTCCTCATCTACCGAGTCTTTATCAGGGAGCAGCATCAGTGCAGCCGTTCCATCGTTGAGTGCGGAGAATCTCACCAAGACTTTTGGACCTAGGGTTTCGGTCGATAAGCTCAATCTCAAGATTTATCCAGGTGAGCTTTATGCTCTTTTGGGCGATAACGGTGCCGGTAAAACCACCACAATCGGCATGCTTACTACCTTGATCAAGCCCAGCTCTGGTACTTTCAGCATCTGCGGGCATGATGGTCTGAAAAACAGCAATAAAATTCGCGGTCTTTTTGGTGTGGTCTCGCAAGACGTTTCGGTCTACCACGAACTTACCGTTTACGAGAACTTGCGCTTCTTAGCCGAGCTTTACGGGCTAAAGGGCGAAGCTGTCGATAAGCGCATCGAGCAGGTTTTGGTTGGCTCTAACCTGGTCGACCGTCTCAATGATAGAGCCGGCAATCTATCTGGTGGCATGCAGAGACGCCTGGCTATCGCCTGCGCCATGATCAATGAGCCCAAAGTGCTCTTTATGGATGAGCCCACTGTGGGGCTTGACCCGGCGGCCCGGCGTGAGATTTGGACGAGCTTGAAAGATTTGAAGAAGCTTGGTGTGACGGTTCTGCTCACCACCCATTATCTGGAGGAAGCTGAGATTCTAGCCGATCGAATCGGCATCATCAGAAGCGGCAAACTAGTGATAGAAGGCACAGTGCAAGACCTTTCCTCCCGCATTCAGGGTATGCGCGGTTTGGCTCTCAAATTAGCCGACGGTCTAGATGTAGAAGATGCGGTCCTGCAGAGTAAACTGGAGAAGGTCACTAGTCGCTTTGCCTGTACAGTGAGAATTGATAAGCTGCGCAATACTCTTTATCTCAGTCAACCAGATGAAGTATCGGCCCGCGAGTTTTTACGCTTTGTATTTGACTGGCTTGAAAGCGAAGCGATACCCTTTATTAAGTTCGCCAGCGGCGAACCTAACTTAGAGGATGTCTTTATGGCAGTGACCAAGACGCATCAGCATAAAGGAGCCGATGATGTTTGATGCGATTCTAGCGATTGTGCGCAAAGATATTCTGGCTTGGACCAGGCGTCCCCTCTATTTCATCGCCAGCGTCATTATGGCGGTCTTGATTTTGGTCTGTGTGGGTAATACCATATCTGGTGCAAATGACATGCCCTTCGGCCTGTATGATCCAGGTGGTATCAGCGAACTATCTAAGCACTTGACTGAAAGCGGTCGCTTTAGAGTGAAAGTCTATGATGATCTAGAAAGAGCAAAGACTGATCTGGCTCATGAAAAGATTGTTGCCCTAGCCAATGTTTCGCAAGATCCCTTGGAAGACTCGGTGCAGATTTTGACCGCCGGCAATAATCCCCTCATTGATGACCAGATCTCGATGGGTCTTCTTTCGGTACTGACTCAGAAAGCCAAAGAGCTCAGTCTGCCTTTGCATTCGGCAGCTCTTTATCAAGTGCAGTTTGGCTTGAAAGATTATATTTGTGCCGGTCTTACTGCTTATCTTTGCTATGTTCTAGCCTCGATGAATTTGGGCTTTAGCTGGATATATGAGTGGATGGAAAAGACCTATAGACAGATTGTGCTTGCCCCAATGGGGCTGGACGCCGCCATTATCGCCAAGACATTCACTGTCACCATGGAGGCTTCCACCGTGCTCTGGCTGGCACTGAGCCTCACTTCGCCCATTTCAGGCTTTACTCTCGGTCATAACTTTCCTTTTCTGGTCGGTGCTACCCTGATTTCGGTCTTTACCTTCACTTCTATCGCCCTTTTGTTTGCCTGTTTTCTGCGTACCATTCGTATCTATACAATGACCGTTTCTATATTGGGGGTGGCCCTAATGTTCGTTTCGGGCATTATCACCCCCATTAAAGCCATGCCATCTTGGGAGCAGAAGTTGGCCATGATCATGCCCCTTTATTACGCCTGTGATCTGACCAAAGGTGCCATGCTTGGCATTCCTTGCCAGGTGGTTAGAGACGTTTTAGTCTTGCTTTCTTTCGCCTTTATATCGCTTCTGATTTCAAGAACAGTACTTGCCCGCAGTCAGGCTTCAGTGTAGTCTGGTTAAGCAGATTCGGATTGAGCTGGTTGAGCTAGGTCGAGAATTTAGCCGATAAAGAGGCTTAACATTGTTGGTATCCAAAAAACACTTGCTTGCTGCAGCCGCCGTATCTGAGGGCACATTGCCCGGTCCGGTACCCTCTTCAGTACGCTCTTCACGGCGCTCTTCACTGCGTATGAGAGGCAAGTTGCTTGCTCGTCTCGGTTCTTTCGCCTTACTAACTGTCGCTTTCGCTCTGTTTTCCTCGTCTTCCAGTTCTTCGGCCGCTGCTCCTGCCGGCTGGACTACAGTTGACCAGCTGTTGAAAGGTTTCGGCAGCAGCGGTGCCAAAGCCAAACGACCCAATTCTTCCTCAATCACGCCTTTTATCGACTATGATGAAATGTCGCAGCGAGCACTGGGCCGCAAAGAATGGGACGCTCTCAGCGTTAATCAGCGCCGTGATTTTTCGCAGAGTCTGCAGACCCTGGTGGAAAAGCGTTACTACCCACGTTGGCGCAAGATTTTCAGCAAGGGCAAGGTTAGCTTTGTGGAAGAGAGTTCTTCCGGGGGCGACAACCTGGTCAAGACCCGTCTTTTGCTCGGTAAAAAGAGTGAAACTTTAGCCTGGCGCCTATCTGAGAAGAGTAATAAAGTCGTAAGCCTTTGTGTCGGCGACAAAGATTTGCTTGAGCGGCTCAAGCACCGCATTCAATCCAAGCAAAAGAAAAGCAAGGGCAATATCGAAGTCTTGATCGCCTGGATGCGCGGCGCCAGCGGCGAGAAAGAAGTGGCTTCTCTCGATCATGCCTCTCTGGCGGCCGGTGATAACGGCGCTGGCGTAATATCCGACTAAGCAGCCAAATATGATTTTGAGTGGTCTTCTTGAAGGTCGCTTGCTCAAGCGTTATAAGCGTTTTCTTGCTGACGTCGAGCTGGCGGACGGCAATACTTATACGGTGCATTGCCCCAATCCCGGCAGTATGCTCGGTCTGGCGCAGCCGGGCAGCCTGGTCTATCTTGCCCCGGCGGCGCCCAAAAGCAAACTTCCTTATGCTTGGCGCTTTGTCGAAGTTGATGGTGGTCTGGTTTGCATAGACACAATGGTTTCAAATAGGCTCTTTAAAGAGGCTTTTCAAAACGGTGTGCTCACCGAATTTGCCGCCTATGATCAGTTACAGAGTGAATATAGCTACGGCGATAGTCGCTTTGATTTTCGTCTCAGTAAGGCTGGTCAGACAGAGGGCGTTATTGTCGAGGTCAAGTCCACTACTTTGTTGGAAGAGACTGAAAATGAGAGCGGGCAAGAGAAAGAGCAAGAGCAAGAACAAGAGCAAGAGCGACTTCGATATGCTGCCTTTCCTGATGCTCGCACTGAAAGAGGGCGCAAACATCTCAATACTTTGCGGCAGGTGGCTTTGGGCGACGGCGACAGCGCCGTTCAATACTATATAGTCAATCGCACCGATACAAAGAAATTTCGCCCAGCCGATAGTATTGATCCCGATTACGGTAAGGCATTGCGTGAGGCCAAAAAGGCTGGTGTGCAGATCTTATGCCGTGACACCACTATTGATTTGGTAGATAGAACTGCCGGTGGTGCTTGCCAAATTGAGATCAAAATAGGGGCACCCTTGCCAGTAATTCTCTAGAATAGCTCTCTAAAAGTTTTCTCTATAATTTCAAGATTCGGCTGCTCAGCACCCACTTGTCTTGGCTATATTCGGCTCTATTCTTTTGCGGCACTTGATATAAGTCAAAGACAAGCTCGTCTATCCTGAGTTGGTGCTTTCTTTCTGTTTCAATAAAGTCCTTTTCAATAAAGTCTTGCTCGCACTTAGTCTTAGTCCCACTAATTTGAACAGCACTTTTCTCTCTTGATCTTGCCTGTTCTTTGACAAGCTCTACGCAGCAATGCGCTAGTTTGCTCAGTTCATCGCCAGAGGCTCGGTCGGGCAACTTTATGGGCAGGCGGCGCAAGTCGCCTATTTGAAAGTTGATTGTCGGGTTCAGTTTGCTAAGCAAATAAATGCTCAAGGACGAATTGAGAAAAGCCAGCAAGGCAAGCAAGTCGATTGCTTTGTCTTTGCAAAAAATTGCCGAGCTTGATATATCAAAGACTGCCTCTGGGCTCAGTAAACGGGCGCGAAAGCCCGAAGTGCCTATGTAAGAATAAGTCAGTCCCGGCTGAAAGTAGTGACTTTCGCCGGGCAGGCTTTCGGACTGTCCGCGTTCTTTTCTATAGCGGCGAATGAGATCGCCATTGCCTTGCCACTTTAGTCTCAGCCTGGTGTCGTGGAACCACTTCTGACCGCCGCCTTTGTCATAGGGTACATAGTCTTCAGCCTTATCTTGCCCCAAATGCACTAGTCTTGCCAGTTCCTCTTTGTCTTTGATAAAGAGCTTATTGTTGCAAGTAAAAAGACCGTTGGTGAGAAGTACTCGCCCCTCTTCTTCGAGATCGCCTAGTGACTGGTGTTTTTCAAAATAGGCTGCCGCTCCGTCAGCCATTGAGAAAATATATGGAAAGCCTGAAATAGCTGCACTGGTCTTGAGCAGGTCGGCAAGCTCTACTGTTCTTTCTTCTTTGTTTTCTCGATAAATGAAACTTTCAGTCGACCCAGCTATAGGTTTTCGTTTTTGCAGACTGATTATGGCGGTGTTTACTTTTTCGCCCGGGCAAGTGGCAAAGATGCCCGGACCGAGCGCATCTACATATTCAAAACTGGCTTTCTCGATCAAGTGCATGCGTAGGGCTTTATAGCGCGCTATCGAGAAGAAGCTTTTTTGGCAGATGGTACTTAGCCTGCCGCCCTCTTTCAAGAGATTGAGAGCCATTTCCAGAAAACCGGCGTAGAGGTCGTTTTTAGCCCTGGGATAATTTTCTTTCAAGTAAAGCGCTAAAGCACCATCCATGGTGCGAGAACTTTGATAAGGTGGATTCATGATAATGGCGTCGAAAGAGGCAGGCGGCCAAAGAGATTGGTCGAGACTGCCGATTGGCGAGGGCAAAAGACGCAGGTTGAGCTTATTGAGCAATGAAATTTTGCTTGGATAATGCCGTCCCAAAAAAAGATAGAGAGCGAAGCGGCTGAGGGCAAGCATGGTTTCGTCGATATCGGCTCCATAAAGTTGGCTGCTTAAGACACCGTCAAGAGAGTCCAAGAGGCTGCTTTCTCCTTTAGCGGTCTGCAATTTCAATAGGCGTTTCAGTGCGGCAAGCAGCAGATGCCCACCACCGCAAGCTGGGTCTAAAACTATTTCTTCGCCGCTTTGTAGCGCCCTTTCAGCCAGTTGCTCGGCCACCCAGGTCGGCGTAAAAAACTGGGTGCGAGCAAGCCAGTCCGCTTTCTCTTCTTTGGCTGGCTGCTGGTTTTGAGCAGGGCGGGGGATATATTCAAATACTTCTGAAAGCCAGAGTGGGTTATCTAGATCAATAAAGTCTATAAATAGGTTATTGTCCGGGTTATGAGCCCCGAACTCTCTCCAGGATCTTTCTAGTGGCTTTAGTTGCGGTATTAGTTTCTGCAGCCTTTCCAGCTCGCTTTTGCTCAAAGAGAAGAATTCCAAACCTTTGACAGCGGCAGTCCTGTCAAGAAGAGCTTCGGTGATATCAAGAGTTTCAAGAAAGCTCTTTGATTCTGGGCTGAGCCCGTCCGGCAGCAAGCGGTTTCTTGCTAAAGCAAGGTGAGCAGCCAGTTTTAGCGATAGCTGCGGTGCATCTTCCAAGCCTTGGCTTAAGATTTTGGCGGCTTTTTTAGGGTGAAGATTGGTTTTTGTGACGGTTTTCAAGGTGCTTTTGGGCTGGTTCTTTATTAGCAGTATGAAGATAAGTCTATTATTTGTCCCGAGACCGATGTCATTTGGTGTATAAAAAACCCATCTGCACTTAGTTTGGGGAATCAGGTCATGGTCAAGGCAGGGCTTGAAGATATAGTAGCCGCGTCGTCCTCTATCTGTGATGTCAACGGAACCGAAGGACGTTTAATTTATTGTGGATATGACATCAGCGATCTCGCTGACAACTCCACATTCGAAGAAGTAGTTTATTTGCTGTGGTACGGGCGTTTGCCCACGAAGACCGAGCTGGAAACGCTCACCAAAGGACTTCAAGCAAACCGCCGCATTCCAGAAGATGTGGTGAAAGCCATGAAGGCGTATCCCAAAGATGCGCTGCCCATGGAAGTTCTCAGAACCGCCGTATCGATGCTTTCGATGTACGACAAAGAAGCGGAAGACAAAGGTCGCGAGCCTAACGTTCGCAAAGCCATTCGTCTCACCGCCCAAATTCCGACCATCGTTGCATACTGGGATTTGATCAGGAACGGTAAAGAAGTAGTTGCTCCTAAAGAAGACTGCTCTCTTTCCCATAACTTCCTTTATATGTTGTCCGGCGGCAAGGAGCCCGACGCCGTCGCCGTAAGATCGCTAGATATAGCGCTCATCTTGCACGCCGACCATGAGCTCAATGCTTCTACCTTTGCTGCTCGTGTGGCTGCCGCCACCGAGACCGACATCTATTCCGCCATCACTGCCGCCATCGGCACCCTGAAAGGACCGCTGCACGGCGGCGCCAACCAGGAAGTGATTAAGATGTTGCTCGAAATCGGCAGCTTGGCCAATGTCGAGCCGCACCTCGAGAAGATGTTTGCCGAACACAAAAAGGTAATGGGCTTCGGACACCGTGTTTACAAGACAACCGATCCTAGAGCCGCCAACCTGCGCCGTATGTCTGAAGCACTCGGCAAGCAGATGGGTGACACAAAATGGTTCGATATGTCGGCTAAGATCGAAGAGATTGTCAAAGCTGATAAAGGACTGAATGCCAACGTAGACTTCTACTCGGCTTCGGTCTATTACATGCTCGGCATTCCCACCGATCTTTATACACCTATCTTTGCCATCAGCCGTATGAGCGGCTGGGCTGCCCATGTGCTCGAGCAATATGCCAATAACAGGCTGATTCGCCCGCGCGCTGATTACACCGGCGAAAGAAATCTGAAATACGTTGCCATAGACAAGCGCTAGACAATAGCCGCTAGGCAATTAGCAGAGATAAGCAAAAATGCCGGACCCTTAAAAAGTCCGGCATTTTTCTATGCTACTGAGAGCATTGCTCTCTTAAACATTCTCTTCTAGGCCCATTTCTTCTCACTGCTCGGCGCGCAGTTGATATGAAAGATAGATTTTCTCCAGAATATTTTCGTAGGGGGCAAAGACTTTACCATTTTGTCCGCCGACTGCTGCCTCTTCCGGTATGTCAAGCTTGGCTGCAAAATGGTCAAACATTTGTTTGGCTACCGAGGGTCTGGAACTATCAGTGAGGGCGCCGCGGCGCTTGAGATAGTCGACCAGAAGGTCGTATTCGGCTGGGCTTATTCTGCCGATGTCGAGAGTCTCGTCGGCTGCGGCAGTGGGTCCGACCTTGATGGCACTGTCGGTCATTTGGGCTGGGCGTTCTCTTATGACTAGGGTGCCGGCGCACATATCGCCCAGGCGGCGCTCATTTTTGTCCACAAGCATGACCACTAGACCCATAAACAAAATTCCATCCACCATTCTAAGCAGGTTGCGAATCAGTGAGGCACCCCAGCCAATTGGTTGTCCGTTGGCTTCAATCACTCTTATCTCGGCTATCTTTTTGCCTGGTGTCTGACCTTTCCAAGCTCCTTCCCAGATAATGAAATAGAGATTTTGCATGAAAAACATAAAGAGCACAGCCACCAGGGCAATGACGGCATAGAGCATATTCTTGGTTTTCTGGTCGACTGGGGCAGCAGATACGCCTGCGCCCACAATTAGTGCCACAATCACTAAAGAAATTGTGATGGCAAGTTGGATTAAACCGTCTACGATTTGCGCCAGGAGTCTATTGCCGATACCGGCAATCTCAAGGTGTAGATCGACGTTCTCGGGGGTAGAGATAGAATAATCGGGTTGTTGCATGCTTTTGGCCTACTAACTGGTTAGATACTGGATTGATTACCGGGTTTTGAATAGATGAATGTTGAGCGGTGGCTTAGAACCCGCAGAGTTTCCTGGCAAAAATTGGAAGAACTCCTCAAGAAAGTGGACTCGTCCGGTTTAGGCAGTCTTGACAGGCAGGGCTTGACCGAGTTGGGTCGTTTATATCGTGCCACTTCTGCCGATCTTTCTCGCGCCCGTGCCCTCAAACTAAATTCAGAGTTGCAGATTTATCTGAATAATCTTGTGGTACGGGCGCACAACCAAGTCTACCAGAATAAACAAAGCAGGCTCTCCGACCTCTTTCTCTTCTTTTTGCACGGCTTTCCCCGGCAGTTTCAGACCAATATTCTTTATGTCCTGACCGCTTTCCTTCTCTTTCTTTTGCCAGGCCTGGGTTGCTACCGAGAAGCTCTCTATGATCCAAACTTTGGGCAGCTGGAAATTGTGCCCGGGCAGAGTCTGGTTTCGGAAGAGCTTTATCATATGATTGAGAATCGGCAAATGTGGACCGATTCAGTACAAGATTCCAGCCCGGCCGTAGCCGGCTTGATTGCCACCAATAATATAAAGGTCTCGCTTTTAGCTTTTGCTACCGGAATCACCTTTGGTATCGGAACAGTTTATGTGCTGATCATGAACGGCATGTCAATCGGCACTGTATTTGGTGTATGCCAAGACTATGGCATGGCTCATCGACTGGCCGCTTTTGTGGCCGGTCACGGCGTTATAGAGCTAATGGCTATTTTTATCAGCGGCGGCGCCGGTCTGATGATTGGTGGGGCTATGCTCTTTCCGGGTCAGCTTAGTCGTCGAGACTCTCTCAAGAAAGTCGCCCGCCCGGCTATGGAGCTTTTCGCCGGTACGGTCTTGATGTTGTTGGTGGCCGGCACCATCGAAGGTTTTGTTTCGCCGCGCACCGATATTGGTGCTGACGTAAAATATATGGTCAGTGCCGCAACAGCGGCTATGTTGACACTTTATCTTTTGGTGCCGAGAACTGAGCCTAACAAGCCTGTTGCTTCTCTGAGCGAGCGGGCTAAAATTAAGGCGGATAGCACAAGCGATCTTACAGTTGATACAAAAGGCGAAATGGTCGAAACTAGCGGAGGGAACCCAATTGGATGAAGCGACTTTCTGGTACCTGCTCGCTCAGGCTATCGAACTAACCGAAGAAAAATTAGAGCAAAAGCAGGTTGCCGAGTTTCAAGATTTGGAGCTGGCCAATCTCAAGAAGCTGCTTTCCAAATTGGGCGAGGATGAATTGGTCGGCTTTCAAGAAATAGTCGACTATCTCATGGACCAAGCCTATACCTGGCCGCTCTGGGGGGCCGGTTATCTGATCAGAGGCGGTCTCTCCGATGATGAATTTACTTATTTCCGCGCCGGTCTAATCATGCGGGGTAAAGAAGTTTATGAAGCGGCTCTGTCGGAGCCGGACAGCCTAGCTGATGTTCCCGAAATTTTGCCCTGCGAAGACTTTCTTTACCTGGCTTGTGAAACTTATGAAGAGCGCAGCGGTGATGGTGCTATTTACGAAAGATATAGAGAAACGATCAATCTGGAACCAGCCGGTGAACCCTTCGATGAAGATGATGAAAGCCATCTGCGCGAGACCTACCCGCGTCTTTGGGAGCTCTACAGCCAGGAATAGTTGGCTGCTATAGTATTAAATGTGGTGTGGCACCAAAATTTGGTGCTGGACATGTCGGCGATCTAAGTTAAAATAAATCCGCGGTTGATCATGGTGCTGTCGGCTACCGGCTAATAACTACGGTACCGCCTGTAATATCAATAGTTTGTAATACAAATAGTTCGTGATACAAATCGCCTGTAATACAGCTCTATTGTATATACAAAATGCAACTCTGTCGCAGTTTACTTCTGCTGCTCTAGGTACTAATTGGCAATGCCAATGCCCTGAGCTCAGCGCTCTCTCTAACTCTCGCTATCTTTAAGTAAGGAAACTAGATTGATGCCTGCCGCCGAAGCGAATTCTGAAAGAACTTTCTGGCAAGACGAAGACCAACTGCAAAATGACAAGCCGGAGCTTGAAGCCAGTAAGCTGGATAAAGTACCACTAGAAAATGCGTATATGGGCAGCCACAGCTCTGATTCTAATAAAAACTCTGCCACCTGCCAGGGCGCTCAGCCCGGCAATTCGACCCAAAAGGCAAATGTCTTGCAGCTCGAAAAGGCTGTAAAGCTCGATATTTTTTCCCGCCCTGAGGGTGTGCCCGCTAAGAACTTGCTAGCCGGGCTATCCCTAGCGCGAAAGCAAAAGAGCACCTCTGGTTTGCCTAGGCAGTCAGACAGTGAAAGAACCGCTCAACAGAAAGCTCTGCCCTCTAAGAATAAGCCTCAGGTTAAAAGTAAGGGCAAGCGTCGTCGTCGCCCCCTGCCCCCCGGTCAGCGCCTAGTGAGAGCCGGTGCAGTAGCCTCTATGCTTGTTGTATTGCAGAGCTTTTTCAATCCGCTTACCGGTCCTTGTGAGAACATCACCGCTGGTGCCAGCCCGCTTGTGCCTATTGCCGCACCTTTTTCAATGACCGCCGAATTAGGCGATCTTAAGCAGCAGATCGAAGCTATGTGTCAGGTCAAGAAACTGACACCCGGCATCTTTGCTATTGATCCCAAGACCGGCAACTATGTAGATTTTAACGGAACTCGGAACTTTGCTGCCGCCAGTATGATCAAAGTACCAGTTTTGGTGGCATTGTTTAGTGCCATCGACCGTGGTGACATTGATCCTAAGATTATCCTAGAGATAAAGCCGGAGCACGTGGCTGGCGGCTCGGGCTATCTGCAATACCGCGGTGTGGGCACCAAGTTGCCCCTGATGCAGGTGGCTGAGTTGATGATTATCATTTCTGATAACACTGCCACCAATATGATTATTGACCTCTTGGGCGGCAAGAAAGCAGTCAACAAGAAATTTGCCAATTGGGGTCTAAAAAACACAGCCATCAATAACTGGTTGGCTGATTTGGAAGGTACCAATCGCACCAGTCCCTACGACCTTGTCTATCTTTTGGCCCGGGTCGAGCGCGGTGACCTCATGTCTGATGCCTGGCGCAAGAAAATGCGGCAAATTATGGAGCGCACCAAGACACGCACCCTTTTGCCTCAAGGCTTGCCGGCCGGTGCCAAGATCGCTCATAAAACAGGCGATATCGGTTCGATGGTGGGCGACACTGGAGTGATCACCACCTCGGACGGCAAGAAATATATAGTAGCCGTGCAAGTACAGCGCCCCCACAACGATAGGCGCGCTAACGAATTGATTCGTAGGCTATCGGCTGTGATTTATCCAGCTTTCGCCAGTCAGGCTAAACCTCCTGCCAAGCCCCCCGTGCCAGGTTCGTCTGGACCGGCTGCATCTGGTGTCAGCCTCGAACCCTCTAGCCCTTTGGTTAATCAGAGTTCTCTCGGTGTGGACAAGGCCTCCCCGGCAGAAGCCCCCGCCCCCGCCCCCGCCCCCGCTCCCGGTCATACAGCGGAAACAGTGCCGCCGCCGGCGCCAGGGTCTGGTCTATAAGAAGCGTTTCTGTTTAATTCAATTTGACATGGCGAATTAAAACTGCTACTGTGAAAACAGTTGGGTAGTTCTTTATTTCTTTCATTCGGCGCCTCTGTTTCCACAGTTCCTGAGGAGCTTAGTTTTGTTGTGTCTGAAGATCTTGATAGTTACACACTAGAGCAGCTTTCTGAGATATCCGGCTTTGATAAACGGGTGATTCGCAGTTTCATCGAGAACGGCCTTATGCTCGGTCCGGCATCGAGAGGGCGCTATGCCCGCTATGACGAGAATCACCTCAAGAGATTGAAAGCAATCAAATATATGCGCGAGAAGCAAGATATGTCTTTCAGTGATGTTAGGCAGGCTCTGCTCACTATGAATGATGCGCAGATCTCATCGGTTCTCGAACCGCGCCTGCGCCGCTTTCAAGGCGACCGCCGTACTGCTCTTTTGCAGTACCTTGACGGTCTGTCTACGGCATCGGTCTCTCCCGTCGAGAAACTTTCGCAGGCTCTTGGTGATCTGGTCGGCCCCGAGAAAGTGCGCAGTCAGGTGCGTTCTGAAAGTTGGCATCGTATATCAGTCACACCCGACGTAGAACTAAATATAAAGAACTCAGGTGATCTTATTCAACTGGCCCAATGGGAAGCAGTAGCCGGTATCCTTCGCGAGATTTTACTTGGGGGCTCAAAGAATGAGTAATTGGCTTTCAGTTAAGGCAGACTTTGATAGAGACTTGGTTTCCGACTATGGTGGGTCGGTGCGCTATTTGATGATCAATATGAAGGCTCGCGATATTTTAGAACAATCGGGCTTTCACGGCGATACCGAATGCGATATCGATATGCAGGCTGGGCACCCACTAAATCTCGTCTTAGTTATCGATGCCTCAAGTTCGATGACCGGAAAGTATCTTGAAAAAGCCAAAGCTGCCGCTTCGCAAATAGTCAAGGGATTGTGCAAGCGTGACTTTATTTCAATCGTTTCCTTCTCTGACAAAGCAAACGTGCATGTCGATGGTGTCTCTTGCGATGACCGCGGGCGGCGTAATGCTCTTAGGGCTATTGAAGCTCTCACTCCCGAGCTGAACACCAATCTCTCTGAAGGTTGGATGACCGGTGCCCGCTGTGCGGCTAAAGTTATGGCTAAACACCCCGAGAGCACAAGCCATGTTTTGATTTTGACCGATGGTTATGCCAATCGAGGCGTGCTCAACAAGAAGACTTTGGCTGATCATGCAAGAAATATGCAGGAGCGGGGCTTGACCACCTCGACAATCGGTATAGGGTCTGATTATTCGGTCGAGCAGATTCATGCGATTGCCATCAATGGCGGTGGTATGGTGCATCATGCTCCCGAAAGCGAAGAACTGGTCGCCATCGTGAGCGGCGAATTGAATAGTCTGCGCAATCGTGTGGTCGAAAACATAGAAATTGAAATCGAGTTCCCTGACTTTGTGCAGATCGAGGTACTCTCGATTTTGCGCAGCGATCTGCGCGATGGGCTGCTCTATGTCGGTGCCGGTGGGTTGGAATCTGGTGCGCAGCGCTCTTTTGTGGTGCGGGTTGTTGTTCCGCAAAAGACTAACGATTTACCGGAAGAATTGCCTTTCAAGATCAAGGTTTATTACCGTTCTACTGTTGAAGATCAAGAAAAGGAGCTGCAAGCCGAGGCCTTGCTTACCTATGTAGACTATGAAGCGTCTTCGGCACAGGCACCTAATTTTAAGCTTACTATAGCCTTAGCCAAGAGTTGGGTTGCCTGGGCGGTCTATCAACTGGCCGAGTTTAATCGGCAAAGGCAATATTTGAAAGGCGCCAATTTTGGCGAGAGAGAAGTGCGCTATATGAAGCGCCTGGGCAAGTCGGTAAATGAAGTGCTCAATCTTGCTTTGGTGCTTGAACAAGCGCGTGTCTCGGTGGGTCAAGACTGGGGTGAGTATTCGCGAATGGAGATTCAAGCCTCGTCATTTCAGACCAGTTTTTCTGTGCCCGATTACAGAACCAAACGCCCATCAGAGTGGCAGACATTTTTGCCAAATCTGTCAGACTAGCCACTATTTCTTATTTCGGCAACGTAGCTTCCCCAGTGCCTTACCCGGCTTAGCAAACTATCATAAGCTGGTCAGGTAAGCCAGCTAGAGAAGCGCATGGGAAGTGATTTAGAGCCATCTGAAGTGGAACCAAAAGCGAGGCAGGCGCCGCAAGAGGCAAGGCAGGCTTTGCTGGCTGAGTTTTTGTCCACCAATCTAGATGGACGAAGTGATCCGCTTAAGCCCATAGATAATCAATCTCTTTCTCATCTGAAAGAATTGCTTGTGGTCGGTGGTTTAGCCATGGCTGCCTTAGCCGGTCGTCGCTATTACATAGCTAGTTCTGAAATTTCCACTTTTGTTAGGCGCAATAGCAGTCATTTTTTGCCGGCGGAAGCTGACATCCTAAAGGGCATAAACTGGCGAGCCGAAGCAAAATTGCCCAATTTAGTAGATAAGCGCAATCCACAGAGCAACACCATGGTCATAGGCAAGGTCGGCGACCTTGACCGTCATGTTTTGCAGCCTGATCAGTTTATGATGCGCAGCCCCGACCATGCTTATAATACTTTTTCCAAAGCTCAAAATCTTGCCTCCATTCAAAGATGGATGCAGAGAGGCGGCAATATAGTTGATATAAGCCCAAGCAATGCCCCACTCGGCTTTTTGCACGGAGAGAGAGCTTTCATTACTCATCTATCCAAAAAATACCCTGGTCAGTACACTCTGATGCAGCCCTAAATTAATAGGGGCGATAGTCGCCGCCCCGGGCAATCGACTTGACTCCAGGCACGTTTGCAAGCGAGCCGTATCTAGAGTAAGAGTAGTTTATGCCTGCCACCAAGTTAGCCAGGGGATCTCTAATTGAGTTGCTGTGCCCAGCTGCTTCCACCTGACCGGTGCGATCTTTGTGCGCGTTAAAAGTAGGTGGAATGGTCTGCATCAAGCCTTGTGAGGGGATGCCTTTTCTGGCGTTGCTGTCCCAATCGTTCTGCACATTGGGATTCCAGCTGCTTTCATGCTGCACAATCAGATTGACTGCGGCTATATTGGCATCGGTAACGGGTTTGTTGGCAATTTCCAGTGCTTTAGTGATAAGTTCTCTGCGGTCGCCTTCGGGTAGGCGTCCCACCACATTGCCTTCCACTGCTTGTCGGTTGGTGGCTATGTCATAGAGTGTCTTTCCAGCCTGTGATAACTCTCTGGCCTGGGGCGAATTGATGAAGTTCTGATCAATCGTACCGGCGTCGCGACCTGAGACTGCCGCGGCTGCCGCCATGCCCGGATTGTCTCCGACTGCGCCCGACATTTTTTCCAGTATTTGACCAGCGATTGTTTCTTGCGCTTCCTTCGGCAGAAACTGTTTCATTTCATCAGGCGTTGGCTGTTCGCCGTTCTTCATTTTCTGCAAGAAGTTCATAAACTGCTCGCGAAACTTAGGGTCGGCAAAGTTTTTGGGCAATTTGCCTTCGGCAATCAGTTTATCAATCTGCTCAGGAGTCAAGCCGTTCAGCCAGTTTTCCAACTGAGTGGCGTTGAAGCCGTAGCGACCGACTCTCATTTCGCCATCGGGATGCCGTCTTACAGTCTCATAGGGATGGTCTTTGTCTGGTTTGAATAGTCCAGCCCACGATTCTTTCATGGCTGCCACTTTATCTGTCTCGCCCTGTTGGCGCGGCACCGTTCTGGTTTCAAATGAACCCATACCGTCGGTGGCCGCCCTGGGCATGTCTACACCGCCAGAGCGGTGCAGTCGCTTGGTCTGCTCCACGCTTTCTTTTGTCTCAGGCGAAAGACCTTCCTTGTCGGGCGGGCTCTTCAGACCCGCTGCTTTCTCGGCTTTAGACGAGACTAGGTCGCCTTGGTCGTCGAGCACGACTTGGTCGGCTTGCTGCGGATAGGCCTTTTGCAAATCTTGGTTTATCTTAGCCACCAATTGATCGGTGACTGCCAACTGTTGGTCGCTGGGGTTTACCGCGCCTGGGTCGCGCTCTACTTCCACCCGCACTTCTTTAGAGCCCAATTTGACCGGGTCGCCGTGCATCTCCACGGTTCCGTCCTTTTTCACCACATAGTGTGGTTCTTTCAGGTCTTTGTCTTCGCCGAATTCTTGCAATGAGACAGTAATCTTTGGTGGTTTTTGCCCGTCGGCTGCAGCTTTTGCATTGGCTTCAGTGGCTTCTGTTTTGAAACTGTCTGAAAACTGTGCCGTTTTATCTGCTATTACCAGTGGTTTGGCTTCGGCTGCCGGTTTGTTGTCTTTACCAGCGGCTTCTGGTTGCGCGGCCGCTTTTACTTCGGCTTTGTCCGGCTGAGCGCCAGGTTTTGCTTCGGCTTTATCTGGTTGCGCGGCCGCTTTTACTTCGGCTTTGTCCGGCTGAGAACCAGGTTTTGCTTCGGCTTTATCAGGCTGAGCGCCAGGTTTCGCTTCTACTACTTTTACTTTGTCATCGCCTGTCTTTTCAGCGCTTACGCCACCGCTTTTCTTGGCGGCTTTGCCGTCTTCGGCGCCGACAATAGTCAGTTCGTGTTCGTGTCCGCTGTCGTGCTTGCCGCCGGCTTGTTTGTGTTTGGCATGGGCTTCGGCGGCTTTGTTACCGCCTGCGCTCGATAATTCTTTGGCCGCCTCTGAAGCGAGTTTGTGCTTTGGCTCGCCTTCAGAATGTTTCTCGGTCTGGTCGCCTTGATGCTTTACTTCGGCATGAGGTTTCTTATGATGCGCTTCGGCTTCGTTCTTAGACATGGATTCCTCTTGTCTCGACGACAATTGGTAAGGGCTATGGGTTTTGACCGGTCCTGATAGATAGCAAAAAACTTCTATATTGAATTCGCGGCAGGTCCGGGTCTATTCCACAGAGGGGCAGGTGGATATAAGGGTAGAGGTACAAAGGTAGTCCCTTTAGCCTTGTAGGTCAATTCGTATTTTTACGAAGCCCCTGGCGGCAGAAGCCCGTGTGCTTGCCATGTGGTAGCGCTGGTAGTATCATCGCAGGTAATCTTTTGTTTCTATTAGAGTCTGCCTGTGGCTCTTTGCAGCACTAAATGCTAAGATTCAGCCGATCCCAAAACCAAATATGGTATCACTTTGCGTTTTATGTATCTCCTCAAAATATTGACTGTATATTTTCAAGAGAGAGGGCACAGCCATTTCTAGCCATCAAGTAACCGATAAAGCAGATTCCCCCTCGGTTTTTCTTCAGCTTTTTGCCTCGCGCTTCGGCTCAAAAGTCACCACCCTTGGTAGCGATAGTTGGCGCAGTTTAAGCCGCTATCATTGCCTTTCTGATGGCGAACTGCTTTGCTCGATAGAGAAAGATTCGAAGAACTATCGCGCTCTTTGTGTCGATGACACTGAAAAATTTCTTTTGCTCACCTTTAATCCTATTTCAAGAGAAAGCGACCAGGCCACTTATGACTCGCTCTCTCAATCGATTTCTGCTTTAGTGCAAACCGATAAGAACGACTTTGCCCTGCGTCTTTTTCAAGTGACTGAAGAGTCTGAGTATCAGAGCTTTATTGTTTTTGACAAATTGGTCAAACTTGCCCCCATAATTGACGCGCTGGGCAGCTATCTGCGCTATCAGGGCTTGCACAATATCAATATACTCAGCCCCGGCGACCACTATATTTTACCCTTGCAGTCAGGCTTCCGTTGGATGAACGAGAAAGTCAAGCCGGTGGTGGCTCGTCGTGAAATGTCTTTAGATGTTGCCCTTGATTTCTTCTGCAGTGAAGTAATGAAAGGACGGGTCGATGATGAGCTCTTCCTCGCGGCTTTGCTTGCCGCCAATGAGGCGCTGGCATCAAGTGGTGCTAAACAGAGTGCTAGATTGTTCGCCATCTCTGGCGGTGCTGAAATAGAAGAAAAGCAAGAAATAGGAGAGAGCGAATCTGAAGCTGAAGCGCTAGATTTGATTTCACCTCAGCAAGTCGAGCCCGAGACTACTAAAGCTGCTGGAGAAGTTTTGGGAGAAGATTCTGGTGAGGAGTCAGGAGAAGAGGCAGTTGAAGATTCTCCTGCTATACAGACTCCCGCCGGTGCCAGGACGGTTGGCTATCTCTCTAGACTTTTCTCGCTTGATCCCCTAGATGAGATAAATACCTTGCCGGCAATTCTAGACGATGATCTAGATTCGGGAATTATCTATGAGGACCGCAATTCAGACTCTGAGCCGGAACTAATAGCCGACAATGTAGTGGAGGTCAATTTCTTTCGGGGTGATTCGTCTGCTTCCGCAAGGCAGGCTGAAATTATGGAGCTTTTGCAAGCCCCGGCCGTCAGGGAGTTTCTCGACGAGCAGGCTGTTCAGCAAGAAGAGCCTGTTGCACATGAGCTACAGGCAGTAGAAGACGAAGAAATTTTATTGCAAGAAGAGCCTCTTCAAGAAAAATCTATCGAAGAAGAATCTCTTCAAGAAAAATCTGTCGAAGAAGAGTCTTCTCAGGTAGTTTCTGCAGAAACTCTTTCGGAGCAAGAAGTTGCTTCTAACCAAGAACCCAGTGCGGAGCTGGAATCTGCTTCTGCTTTGCCTCTTATTCTCGACCAAGAAGAGGCGGTAGTTTGCCCGGGAAAGTTTGAAGAGGCTCAGACTGAAGCTGAAGATATCTTTACTGAATTGGCTTCTGCTGAGCCTTTAGATGCTGTTGAAGAGACCCTAGATGATCAGTTTAGAGTCGTTGGTCTAGACAGTGGCGATGATGAGCCCGGTGCTGCACTCTATGAACAATTGCATTTTCCTTTTGCCCAAGGCTTGGTAGAGCCGCAGGTATATAAAGAGAAAGTCGATCGCAAGTCAGCCGGTTAGTTGTCTCTGCTTAAGCCAAATTTCAGAGCAAGCTAGGCTTTCATGTTTGGTGACCATTGGAGCTTGCACCATATACGGTGCAAGCTCCTGGTCTGCTTCTTGGTTTGCCTTCTAATTGGTTTATCTCTTCTCTGATTTGCCTACACTAACTGCATCTTTCAGGTGACTCCAAAGATCTAGGTTGGGATCTAAGCGATCGGCTGTCTGGAAGGGGACCATCCAGCCGGGATATTCAGGCGGCAGTTGGCTTACTTGGTCGAGGGCGTTCAGATGTGCTGCGCTTAGCGTCACATCAACTGCTTTGATGTTGTCTTCCAACTGGCTCAAGTTCTTAGCCCCGATTATTACCGAAGTGACGGCAGGCTTTGCCAAAAGCCAAGCCAGCGCCACTTGTGCTACAGAGGCATGCAACTCTTCGGCTATTGGTCTAAGCACATCCAATATTCTCCACACTCTCTCTTTATCGACCAGGGGAAAATCGAATTCGGAGCGGCGGCTGTTTTCCGGCTTCTGATTTTCGCGGCTAAATTTGCCTGAAAGTAAGCCTCCGGCAAGCGGGCTCCAAACAAGTAGTCCTGTCTTGGAGTGCTCCATCAGTGGTATCAGTTCTCTTTCTAGGTCGCGACCGGCAATTGAATAATAGGCTTGCAAAGTATCGAAGCGTGTCAGATTTTTGAATTCGGAGATGTCTAGGGCGCGTTGCAAGCGCCATGCTGCCCAGTTTGAGCAACCGACATATCTTACTTTGCCTTGGTTTACCAGGGTGTCGAGAGCACGAAGCGTCTCTTCGATTGGCGTGACTGTATCGGTGCCGTGAATCTGATATAGATCTATATAGTCGGTTTGCAGACGGCGAAGGCTTGCATCAACGGCTTCAATAATATGCTTACGTGAAGCCCCGATGTCGTTGTGTCCCTTGCCTACCCGTCCAAAGCATTTCGTCGCTATGACTACGTCTTTTCTTTGTATGCCGAGGTTGCGAAACGCTTGTCCGAGCATCTCTTCGCTGCCGCCTTCCGAATAGACATCAGCAGTGTCGAAGAAGTTGACACCTTTGTCTACGCACGCTTTAATCAGTTGGTCGGCTTCATCTTGTTGAGTCGCCCCAATCATTTTGAAGAGTTTGCTGCCGCCATGAAATGTCATGGCGCCAAAGCATAGCGTCGACACCAGTAACCCGGTGTCACCGAGGGTTTTGTATTTCATTGTTTTACTCCTGCTTGCAGGCAGCCTAATTTGTGTGCTGCCTATCGGTTTTGTTTACTCCGGTCCAGAAAAGTTCAAAGCCGCGCTCTTTATATAGTTCGGCTTTGTCTGGATCTTGTTTGATGAATTGCATCACTGTCTCTGTCTGGGCCGAAAAGAGGGCGAGCATAAACTCATAAGGGATGTCTTTCAAAGCACCGCCGGCGATGGCGGTCTCGGTAAGCGTTTGCAATTGGCAAAGGCGCTTAGCTGTCTCTTCGGGTATTTCGGGCTTTAGGCCCTCCCATACTTTTAGCTTGTGCAGAACCGCTAAACTATCGGGGTTTTGTATACCCCAATCTATATAATTGTTCCAAACATGCTTCATTGCTTCTTCCGCTGATGAGTTGTCTCGATAGTCGCGCAGCATGGCTTCCGCGAGATCTTTCTTGATCTCTACGTAAAGTGCGTTCAACAGTTCATCTTTGCCTTTGAAGTATATGAAGAGCGTGCCTGCCGCCATTCCTGCCTCAGTTGTGATTGATGAGGTGGAAGCGGTTAGGCCGTTTCTAGCAAATACTTTTGTGGCTACTGATAGAAGGGTGTTTCGCTTTTCCTCGCTTTTAGGACGAGCCATCTTTCCTCCATTAATGAGTGAGTATACACTCATTAATTCACAGCGGTCAATAGTCGGTTTTGCTAATTTTAGAATCTATTGCTTGGGAAGCATCAAAGTCAGCAATTAATGAAGAAAGTCTCTTTTAGAGGTAGACCTCTGAATAGAATTACTGACCTAAAGGACGAGACCTTAATTCTCCATCTAGATCTAGCACTGACTCCGGCAAAGTGGGAAAGATAGAGCTCAGTTGGTCTTCAGTAGCGGGGGTGTTAGACATTTTGACCAAGTTAGATCCTGCGCCATGAATCCAAAATTCGCCTGGAATGTGTGAACGGACTTTACTAAGGAGCGGCTCACCAAACCAAGCCAGCCATGTGTAATTGGTGGGAATTCCATTCCAGAAACCATGCCTGTCAATTTTCCAAAAGGGCGAAGGGCGGTTACTTGAGCCTGAGTCGCCAACAATAACTCCTCCGTAGAAACAGGCAAACTTCTGGCATATAAGCCGGAAACAATCCTCTAGGCGGCTTTCATTTGCTGTTGTCTGCCAGTTTGAAACTGTCATCTCAACCATTGCGCAGGAATCATCAAGCGACTCTGTGTCAAGATAGAAATTCAAATTCAAACTCGCGTCTACAGAACGTAAGTAAAAGACGTCTGTTTCGGCAAGTATTTTGAGAAGTGGCTTTTGTTCAGAAGGCTTGCCTGAGTATGAAAATTGAAGGGGCTCCGCAACGCCGTATAAGCTTGGAAAAAGGCATGGGAAAGACCGATGTATCAATTCCAAGAACTCAGGAATCCTATTGGTTTCAAGATTCTCGGAGTCCGTACACCAAATAAAGGATATAGTCTTTGCGCTCTGCTGAGATGGTGTCGGATTAGTTAGAGAATTGGCAATCTGCGGATCAACAAGAAAGCCACCATAGTCTTTAGTCAAACGCTTTGCTAGTTCATTAATCACAGGGGGAGCGGCTAATGCATCTCCTGGTAGATCAACAGTAATGAGCCAAGAAGCGCTCAAGCTGAGGTTGCTATGGACTTCAGGCTGCACCAATTTGACAGGTCCGAGAATTACTATTGGATTTTCATCTTTATCAAAGAAAACAAGCTCTTCTGAGGGATCTGTCAAACCTGGGCTATTAAGGCTTAAGTCTAAGTCTGTTAAGCATTGAACAAGAGCATTCTGATTGATTTCTCGCTCCAAATAGATTTGCACTGTATAGCTCACAAGCCAAGAATCCTCCAACTTGCCAATGGTGAATAGATCTGCGAGTTGCCATTGCCTGCAAATCGCAGACTGTGATAATACCAGGATTTATCGTGACCCCACCCCCAAAACTTGAACTAAGATCTGAACTGCGTAAGCAGATTAAGGAGATCGCCTATGCTCGAATGCGATTTGGCCAAGAGCGAATAACCTGGCGGTTGCAACCCGATGGTCTGCGCATGTCAGCGGCGATCCAAAATCGCCTTTACCGAATATACGTGTCCGTTCGGCGGCTTGAATTTCTCCGAACGCTTCTGACCTTTTTTATCTTTAAATCGCCATTGCCAGTGATGGCACATTTATTCAAGCCCTTGGCTGCGAGTGTCTTGTAAGATCATTTATGCTCAAATTCGAAATTCGAAAAGGTCCTACCGCTGGGCGTTTTCGAATTGAATTTATCGTAAAGCTAATTTTGGGGTTATATGACAAGCCTTGAAATCGAGTTTTTGTCCTTTTCTCTGCCAATTGTTTGGAAGAAGAGAATCTGTTTGAACGCTGGGTCCAACTGCGAGTGTTTCAAGAATATCTTTGACATATTCCGCCGGGTTCATTCCGTCCTTTTGCAGGTGGAGGTGATCGAAAGGAGCAAAGCCGCATGCTTTCCGGCATTATCGCTGCCTGGAAATATCAATTCCTTCCCTGAGTTGTATCCCACTCGCTCCCCGCGCACAAAAGTCTTTTGCCTTTGATTTGCAGAGTAAGTGGGGGTGGGTTGATTCACTGGCGAAATCAAAGTCGAGGAGAGACAGAACGAGAGAGACTTTCTAGAGGAAGGAGTTTCCAAATTTTGCTTATTTTCAAATCTATTCCTTCGGCAGCATCTTAATTTCTTCCAGCCAAAGCTCTGCTAGTTTAGGCCAATTTGAAACAGGCAAAAGTGTCGGTTTGATGCCGAAGGCGTGCTTGCCTTTGGCGAAGATATGCAGTTCAGCAGAGACTTTTGCCTCTTTCAAAGCAGCAAAATAGACCAGTGAATTATCCGCGGCATCAACTGGATCGTCTGCTGCCTGCACAATGAAAGTGGGCGGCGTGTTCTTTGTTACGGGCACATATTTGTTTAGTTCAAACTTCTTGGTGCTGTGTTCGGTTAAGTGCCCTGGATATACCGCTATAGCAAAGTCAGGGCGACAACTGACTTTGTCTATGGCATCGATTGGCTTATAGATATTTCTGTCATAGAGCGTGCTTGTGGCGGCGACAAGATGGCCTCCGGCTGAAAAACCAAGAACGCCTATTTTATGAGGATCTATTTTGAGCTCTTTCGCCCGTGAGCGCACTAGCCTTATCGTTCTTTGAGCGTCATCGAGGGCGGCCGCGTGGGACGGATAGCAGCCAGAGCGCGGATAAAGTTTGTCGCCCGGCACCCGGTATTTCAAGAGAATGCAGGTGATGCCGCGACTAGTGAGCCAGTCACAGACATCGGTGCCTTCCAGTTTCATAGCCAGGCACCAATAGCCCCCGCCTGGAAAGATAATAACAGCGGTGTCGGTAGGCTTGCCTTTCGGTGGGTAAACGGTCATTGTCGGAATTGAGACTTTGCCAACAAAGTCTCCTTCTTTGTTTAGCTCTTCCGGTCCGGCTATTTTAAAGGCATCTGGAATCTGACCGGACCAGATTGGACATTGCTTGAACTCAGGGGCTGGCTGCCACTGCCCTTTATGCCATTGCGATTCATCTCTTTTCTCTGCTGCAAAACTTATCGGTGCTGCCGCCGTGAGCATGTAAATTGAAAGAGCAAATGTGCTGCAAAGTTTGCGCCTTAGTTGTGCAGAATACGGCAAAGTGTCTCTCCTATATTTTTCTTCGGTGAAAGCTGTTGAGAAAACTTTCGACTATCTTGGCGCCGGTCGCTCCAAGGGTCTCAATCTATTTTGTCTTTGCCCTCTGATGTTGAGCTGTTCGCTCGCCGGTAGCACCTTAAGTCCGGTGCCTGCAAAATATTTTTCTTGTATTTCTTGGTCGCTAAGTTCTTCATTTTGATAGCCTACCGCGCTTCCGTTCCAGTCGTAGCTCTCAATCTGCTGCTCGCTAAAGAAGCGCTTTCTAACCCGCGCCAGGTTGGGCAACCCTGGTCGGCTTGCATTGAGAAAATCTAGGGTGGCTTTCTCTGTCACTGCCGCATGGCTAAGGTCGAGATCAGTCAAAAGCGGTAGGTCGGCTTCACTTAATTGCAACAAGAAGTCGTCACCGAGTTCGGTGCCTAAAACTAAATACTCAAGTCTTGGTAGCTTGCTTGATAGAACAGTCTTGGCTAGATCGCGGTTGAGAAAGAATAAGCAAAGAATTCGCAAGTTTAGAGATCTACCAAACCAGAGATCTTGCCACAATTTGCTATCTTTCAGACTTGCCAGCTTCAATTCCAGCTGTGTTAGTTTTTCCCACCAAGGTGCTTGGCACAAACCTTGCAAAATCGAATCTTTGGCCTCGGTGTATTCGGCTACTAAAATTTCTAAATTCGTTAGGCTGTGCAAAAACTTCCAGCCTTCAGGCTGGTCGAAAAAATAGAGACTTGGTATAACCAATTCTTTTAGGTTGGGTAGAGACAACTGATAGAGTCTGCCGCTCAATAAGAAAGATTGGCTGAGAAGAGTAAGACTCTTGAGCTTTGAACCGGCTGCTTCTATTTTGTCTTGAACGAGATCATCGCTGCTTTGATTATCAAACCATAGTTCGTCACCGGGCGGCATTGCTGTTATTACTCCGCGACTACAAGATAGCCTAGCCTAGTAATATTAGCAGTTGGTAAGTGAGTTAGTGAGCCGGTTAAATGACCGGTTATTTAGTAAGGATAGTCAAGTCTTTTGTACAAAGCTTCTTTGTCTTGGTCTTCATCGTTATATTCAGGCTGGCTTGTTTCTCTAGCTATTGATTCGGCTAGAGCGACCAGCTTATCTGCCAATAAATTTAAAGCCTGGCGATCAAGCCAATATACATTCAACTCTTCTGGGGTATGGCATTCTATTTCGGTGAGCTTTTTGAGAGTAAGGGGAGGAGCAAGGGTTTCCATGTGTTTATCCTCAAGGTCGTAAGTATTAAAACGCCCTTGAGGGAAAGATGAGGTTAAGAAGATCAAGTTAGAGTGCTGAGACTATTTTCTCGACTTCATCTAAGTGCTTGAGTCGGTCGGCGATTAGCTGTTCTGGCAGACTGTTGTTTTTGCGCAAACGATTTTCATAGTTGATGCTTGCCAAAAGCCAAGCGACGTTGCCGACCAGGGCCAGGCTGGAACCGACTGTGCCGACGATGGCGCCTTTGTAGCCGAGGTCGAGTTGCTTGCGTGGTCTAGAGGGAAAATATTTATAGTAGCCTCTAGTACCAAGAATACCTTGGGTCATAAGTAACCCGCCGATGATTGGACCAGTCACCGAACTTTGCACTGCTACTTTGTTCAGTCTATGAATTGTGGTCATTTCATTTTCTAGTTGCTTGGTGAAAAGTGAACCAGACTGCGAATAGAGAGCAAAGCGCTGGGTTGAAGGTAGGGTGGGAATCAAGGCGCCGGTATTGTCTCCATCTACTGCGTGCAGATTGCGAATTTCTTTTTCCAGCTCTTGCAGGCTGGCTTCTTGTGATAGTTTGCGTTTCTTTTGGGCTTTCAATATCAGCTGTCGTTCGGTCCACAGCAGGGCAGAAGCCAGCAGAGGTGTGCCCATGGCCATAGCACCACTGATGGTGAAGCAAATATTTGAGGGACCGTTCCAGGTCGGCTCGGTCACTGCTTTATAGCCAAGACCGGCGCCGACTGCCCCGATGACATTGTAAGAGCAGTTCATCAAGAAAAACAAATTGCGGGCTGCTGCTTCGCTTCTAGAATTAGCGCTGAACTGTGCGTACTCATCTACGAAAGACTCTCTCAAGGCAAGCAAAATCTTACTTTCAATGAGGGCGCGACCATGTCCGGGATGAGCGGTGTTGGCGCTGATTAGTTTGTCTCTTTCGGCCATGAGGCGGTCTATTTCTTTCAGCTTTTCTGTGACACGCCGGTTGGCTGAGGCAGTGTCATAACCCTTTTGCTTAGCCTTGATATAGCGTGCGGCATTAACGGCCAATTGCATACCAGAACCGCTGGCGGCAATGATAGAGCCGACTTGGGCGGCTCTCAATCCACCTTTGAGATTATTCTGGTTTATGGTCAGCGGTCTTTTCCTTCCTTTATCAAACTCTTTCATGGCAATCACTTCAAAGGCTAAAAGCGTTGCGGCGCTGGCTTCTTGGCTGCCAAAATAGAGTAATTGGCAAGCACGAGATCTCTTGGTATTTTCAAGTCGATAGTTGAGGCTGTATCTCTCTAGGGCGATGCTCTCGCTCAAGATTTTCTTGGTTAGCTGGGTGTATTGTCTGCTGAATTCGTCACCGCTAATGGCACTGGCGGCAGTATCGGCACCAGTTGTAATTTCGGTGCTATTTGTAGTATCAGCATTAGCCACAAAGTCGGGGCTAGATCCAGATTCTGGGCTAGATACAGATTCCGGGCTAGATAGAGAGCTTGGACTGGCTACATTGTCTATCTTGGCGGCAATCGAGTTTGAATCATGGGCGGCTATGGTGGCAAGAGGTTTCTCTTGAATATCTACTGCGGTATTAGCTTGAGATTGAGCTTGGTAATCCGGCTTGAGAGACTCACCGGCACATGGTAGTAAAAAGCAAGAGTTATTTGCCGCCAGTAAAAGAATAGCCAGGGCTGAGCGTTTTCCTGCTTGACCTAAGTTCCGATTCGTCATAAATCTCTCGAGAATCAATATAAATGGCGACTGCATCTATAATACTGTTAGCTTCGCCAAGAGTATGAGCCGGGTTTAAACTGTGCCTGTTGAAAAGTCTATTTCTCGCCTTCTTTGGGTTCTATGTCTTTCGGCAATAGGCTCAGCATCTAGTACTTTGGGTTTAGGGTTAAATGTTGTATTGGCCAAAGATTTTTCCACCACGGTCGAGAACAAATCTAAGCCCAGGCTGCTAGCGCCACCAGATATGGTGTGGATACCTGGTGGTGAGTTCGCTATGGGGATTTTTGATGCTAAGTGTGCCGATAGTGCAAAAGACGCCCTCCCGGTGCATCGAGTTTATGTCGACGGCTTTTATATGGACCGCACTGAAGTGACAAATGACCAGTTTGCTCGTTTTGTCAAAGAAACTGGTTATAAGACCGTGGCTGAGCTTAGCCCCGACCCTGCTGAGTTTCCTGATGTGCCGGTGCAAGATCTTGTGCCTGGTTCGACGGTTTTCACGCCAAGCAATGTCAAAGAGGGCTGTTCTTTAGATAATGCACTTGCCTGGTGGAGTTATGAGAAGGGCGCAGATTGGCGGCATCCTTCAGGACCGGCCTCGAACATAGAAGGTAAGGGTAGTTATCCTGTGGTGCATATTGCTTATGGCGATGCTCTGGCCTATTGTCAGTGGGCGGGCAAGCGGTTGCCCACCGAAGCCGAGTGGGAGTTTGCTGCACGCGGCGGCAGGGGTGGGGAGCCTTATGTCTGGGGTCGGCAGTTGAAGCGGCATGGTAAGTGGATGGCGAACACCCATCAAGGGCGATTTCCAGCTCAAGACAGCGCCGCCGACGGCTTTGCTGGTTTGGCTCCGGTGGCTCAGTATGCGCCCAATCGCTACGGACTTTATGATATGGCGGGTAATGTTTGGGAATGGTGTCAGGATTGGTATCGCGCCGACTATTATCAAATGCTCGCCGACAAAGGTGGCGTGGCTGTCAATCCGCAGGGACCAGAGTCGCCTTGCGACCCTGAAGATAAGCAGGCGAAAAAGAGAGTGCAGCGCGGCGGGTCGTTCTTGTGCAATGAAGTTTATTGCACTCGTTATGTTCTAGGTTCTCGCGGTAAGGGTGAAGTTTCCACTGCTTCCAATCATGTGGGCTTTCGCTGTGTGAGATCTGGGCCCTAAGGGAAAACTATATTATGCAGACCTATCAGTATAGAGTTCGAGATTGTGGCAGTGTCGCCTGGGGTGGACGGCTGCGGGCTCTGGCTTTGGTGGTTTTATTGCTTGTCGCCACGCCTGGGGCTTACGCCGAACCAGCAAAGAAAAGTAGCAGCGGGGAGGGGCGCTTACAGGCGGCATGTTCAGCCCTTAAAAAGAAACAGTACAAGAAAGCTGTGCATACTCTTTTGAAGCTTGATCAGGCTAACGATGGCAAAGGGCAGACTGTTTTGGGGCTCTTGCACGAGAAAGGTCTAGGGGTGAAGCAAGATTTTGCCAAGGCCCTGGCTTATTATCGTAAAGCCGCCAAGCAAGGCATACCTGAGGCTGAGTCTAACCTTGGTCATTTGCTTTTGCGACTGAAAAGGGATGCTGTACAAGACACTAAGGAAGGTATCGACTGGTTGGAGCGCGCCGCCAATCATGGAATTTTGGAGGCGCAGGTGACAATGGGTAAGCTGCTCAATGAAGGTCGTCGGCTGCCAATGAATAACAGCAAAGCTGCCTACTATTTGCATAGAGCAGCCCAGCGCGGCAGCCGAGAGGCTCAACGTATGCTCGATGATATACCGCAGTTGCGAGAAGCACACCAAGCACTATTGCAAGGCGGCGCCCAGTATCAGACGGGCATGGAAAATCTCACCCGTTCGTGGGTAGGCTATGCCGACATAGTCAATAATCTCAATACTGCTTCCAGTTATTCAAGAAAGTAGCGCTATTTGTTTACTTTGAGCTGAGCGGCATGGTGGCAATAATCTTTGAGATGAATCGGCACCGAATGTACGTCCCAAATTTCTTGGCAGTACTCTTTGATTGAGCGGTCTGAAGAGAATTTGCCCATACGAGCCACATTATAAATTGACTTGCGTGTCCAGCCGTCTTTATCTTTATAGGCTTTGCCCACTTGTTTATGGCAGTCTACGTAAGAGGCAAAGTCGGCGAGCAGCATAAAGTGGTCGTCGTAGAGCAGGTTGTCGATAAGCGGTTTAAAGAGACCGCGGTCGCCTCTAGAAAAGAGACCAGAGCCGAGAGAGTCAATTACTTGTTTGAGCTGGTCGTTGCTCTTGTAGATATCGAGCGGTACATAGCCCTGAGCTTTTCTGTCCATGGCTTCTTGGGCGGTCATGCCAAAGAGGAAGAAGTTTTCATGACCGGCTTCTTCTCTGATTTCGATGTTGGCACCATCCAGAGTGCCGATGGTGACAGCACCGTTGAGGGCGAATTTCATGTTGCCGGTGCCGGAAGCTTCTTTGCCGGCCAGTGAAATCTGTTCACTTAGATCGGCAGCCGGATAGACTCTTTGACCAAGTGAGACATTGAAGTCTGGCAGATATGCAACTTTGATTATTTTGCTTACCAGCGGATCACTGTTGACCACTTCGCCGATTGAATTGATCAGCTTGATGATCAGTTTGGCCATATGATAGCCGGGCGCCGCTTTGCCGCCAAATATAAAGGTGCGCGGCTGAACATCGGCATTAGGGTTTTCTTTGATGAGGTGATATAGTGCCACTATATGCAGTGCGCTGAGATGCTGGCGTTTGTATTCGTGTATACGCTTTACCTGAATGTCAAAGAGCGAATCTGGATCGACTTTTAGTTCGAGGCGATTGTGAATCCAGCGCGCCAATTGTTCTTTGTTGTGTTTCTTGACGGCACGCCATTCTTGTCTAAACTCGGAGTTGTCGACGTGCTTCTCTAGATTGCGCAATTCGTCGAGATTTTTGGTCCAGGTATTGCCGATATTCTTATCGATTAACTTAGACATGGCTGGGTTCGCCAGTCTCATCCAGCGGCGCGGGGTGACGCCATTGGTTTTGTTGTTGAATTTTTCGGGGAAGATTTTGTAGAAATCAGCCAGGGTGTGTTTTTTCAAGAGGTCGGTGTGCAGTGCCGCTACGCCGTTAATCGAATGGCTGCCGACTGAAGCCAGGTTGGCCATGCGGACATAGCGTTCGCCGCTTTCATCGATGATTGAGAGTCTGGAGAGCATTTCCTCGTCGTTGGGGAAGCGCTCTTTCACCGAGGCGAGGAAGCGATAATTGATTTCAAAGATTATTTCAAGATGACGAGGCAAGACATCTCTGAAAAGTGAGATTGGCCATTTTTCCAAAGCTTCCGGCAGAAGAGTGTGATTGGTATAGGCCATGGTTTTGGTGGTGATATTCCAGGCTTCTTCCCAAGAAATATCATGCACATCGACGAGCAGTCTCATCAGTTCGGCTACAGCAATAGACGGATGGGTGTCGTTTAGCTGCACTGAGAACTTTTCGTGGAAGGTATGAACAGTTTGACCTTCTTTTTTATGAACTCTCAGCATGTCTTGCAGCGAGCAAGAAACAAAGAAGTATTGTTGCTCAAGGCGCAGTCTTTTGCCCTGTTGCGAGTTGTCGTTCGGATAGAGAATTTTGGAGATTGTTTCTGATGCAATCTTTTGGGAAACAGCGCCTACGTAGTCGCCATGGTTGAAAGCTTCTAGATTGAGCATCTCTGGAGATTCGGCTTTCCAGAGTCTGAGGTTATTGGCGGTATTGTTGTTATAGCCCGGTATGGGTGTATCGTAGGGTACACCAATGACGGTGCGTTCCGGTACCCAATCTACTTTGTATTTGCCTTTGGCATCGGTATATCTTCTTGTATAGCCGCCTAGATTTACTTCTACTGATGCCATTGGCCGCACGACTTCCCAGGGATTGCCGTTGCGCAGCCATTTGTCGGTAATTTCAACTTGCCAGCCGTCTCTAATGTCTTGGTCGAAAATACCAAATTCATAACGAATACCATAGCCTATTGCCGGTATTTCCATGGTGGCTAGAGAGTCGAGATAGCAAGCCGCCAGCCTGCCTAGACCACCGTTGCCCAAGCCAGGTTCTTCTTCCTGTTCGAGCAGTTCTTGCATGTTCAGACCTGACTCTTGCAAAGCCTTTTCCAGTTGGTCGTGGATGCCCATATTGATCATGGCATTGGCTAAGTGTGGACCCAAAAGGAATTCAGCAGATAGATAGGCGACTACTTTTACGTCCTTTTGCAGATATGTTTGAATGGTGTTTATCCATCTCTCAAACAAACGATCTCGTACTGTATAGGCGAGCATCATGTAATAGTCATAACGATTGGCAATTTCGGGAAACTTGCCCTGGATGTAGTAGAGGTTGTCCGCCAGTGCTCGCCTTAAGGTAGGCACGCTCATCCCAGTGCGGTCGTCTTCGACAGCCGGCAGCGAAGGCGAAGGTTTGTCCATCGGTGTTTCCTCTATCTATAAGTACGGGTCTAGCCCCATGCAGTTAGGGATTATACCGTTTTGTCGCAATTAGAGGTTAATTCGCCGTCTTAAGCCTAGTGGCCAAGCAGAAAGCTTTACAATCTCATTTTCAGACTTCTACAGCCTTTTCGCTGAACTGCTTGCGAAACCAAGCGATGCCACGATCGCTGGGATAGAGTTTTTCTTCGCTGGCTAGCAGTGAAGAACTGGGGCTATGGGTAATCACTGCGGCCTTGTCTTGATTGAGAATGACCCGGTTTGAGGCTGCCAAAACTTTACCGACAAGCTTTTCAACCAGGGGGAGGGTGACGAAAGCTTGATAGGCTCTGACATACATCATTGTTGTATCGTCGTCGACCGGCACAAAGGCAAGCATTTGCTTGAGTGTCGGTGAAATATTTAGGTACCAGATGTTGGGAAATTTGAAGTGAAAATAGCCTGACTTGAGAACCACTTTGATTGAGCTTTCATCAAGCAAAAAGTCGTATTTGCCTTGTACGTCGAAGTTTTTGCCTATAGAGGTGCGGTGCAGGTATGGTAAATGGGCATAGTCGAGCTGGTTTTCAATACAGCGAGAATAATGAATATTCCAGCTTTCCTTGAACTCGCTGTAGCAAAATTTCTTTTCTTGCAGTTCATTAAACCAGGGGATTGAATCTTCGCTGCCTATATCGTCTTCATTTTTCGGCACGTAAAGCCAAATAAAGCCGTTCTTTTCAGCGCTTTGCCAGGTCTTCACTCTTAGATTGGGCGCTTCTTTGCCTGTCTCGGGCACATGGCGGCATTGCCCCTGGCTGTCAAACTGAAAACCGTGAAAGGGACATGCTATATGGTTGCCGTTTTGGCAGACTTCGCCGCCGGAAAGCTTTACAGATCGGTGTGGGCAAAGGTCTTTCAGCACCGCCGGCCGACCGCTTTGATCTCGCCAAAAAACGAGGTCTTCGCCAAAGCGCTTTTGTCCGAGAGGTTTATTTGGCTTTAGTTCTGCGGCACTTAAGACGGCGTACCAACCGGAAGGAACTTTCAAAGTTAATGCACTCAGACCCTGTAGGGTGTCAGAAGCTTGATATCGGCCGACAGGTTAATCGATGATTCTAGCAGTTTCATTCTTCTTCTGACCAGTGAGAGCGGATCATCCGGCAGGGTGCTATCCCATTTTTCAGCATCAGAAAGAATTTTTCTCAGTGGGCTTGTTTTCATGCGCTCGAACATTTCTTCCATGCTTTTCACTTCTATGGGCGGCGAGAAATCGACTGTTCCAGATTCATCATCGTTTTCTTTTTCTTCTTCTTCTCGATTGGCGAATTCGCCGTTTTCTTGACAGAGCATATGGATTATTGCCGGACGAACACCAGTGGTGCCTGTTTCGAAACCTTCTATGTTGATCTGGATCATGCCTTCCTGAAAAGGCAGCCAGAAAATGCCCACATAGACCATCGCCAGCGGATTGTAGGGGGCCCGATACTTGAACAGTCCAGAAAGAGCCTCGACGCCGTCTAGTTTGAGAATTTTGCCGTCAAGCATGACACCTTGAGCTTCGCGGCACTGATTCTCATAAAAAGAAATGGCTTTTTCCGGTGTTCTTAGGTCGAAATTCCAGTCTATATCGGGATTGTAGCGCAGCATAATGCAGGTATGGGTTTCGTCAATAAAGCCTAGACAATTTTCGTCATTGATTTTGTTTTCACAGTTGCCCATGTCGAAATGGACGCCGCTCAGAAGTTTTCTGGGGTTATGCTTATCGTTCTTAAGCAGACTTTTAAATATGCCCATTAAATTCAACCCTGTTCAAAGCGATATACCCGGGTCGCTTGAAGGCAACACGGGTATTGCTTTGAATGCTGCGAAAAGTAAACTAAAGACTTACTGGGTCTGAATCTCTAGTTTGCGTCCCTCGGCTTTGGCGACTTGACTGCGCGGAGCTGTGATGACCAAAACTCCGTTTTTTAAGGTCGCTTTGGCTTTATCGCTTTCGATGCGGCAAGGCAGACTCATCGAGCGTTGAAACTCTCCGTATGATTTTTCTTTCGCGTCAGAGGCAACGGCTTTGCGCCCCTTAATGGTAAGAAAATCATCGGTGACAGTAAGTTCTAGGTCTTTCTCTTCTACCCCCGGTACTTCTGCCGTTATCTTCACTTCATTGCCGATCACTTTGCTTTCTATTCTTGGCATTGAAAATTTAGAAATAGACAATTTAGGCATCGAAAAATTATGCCAGCGCACAAAGTCATCAAAGGGGTTGAATAGTTCGGAGTCATACAGATCTATAGATTCTGCAAAACTGGCTCTCGGTTTTTCAGTGGGCTCGGCTTGACTATTGAGACCGTGACCGGCGGCAAAGCCTAAAGCCAGTCCTAGAGCGAGTGTAGGAATAGAAAGTTTGAAAGATTTCCAGTTCATATCGCACCTCCTAACTTATGAGTACCAGTTGTCTAACCTAAGCTCAGTCGCAGCTGGTCACCGAGATTTTGCGAGGCAAAGAGGCTTTGCTCTTGGGCAAGAGCAGCTTCAATACACCATTTTTGATGGTGGCTTGAATGCCGTCTTTGTCGATTTCGTTTGAAAGTGTAAAGACCCTGCGATAGTCACCGACTCCGTATTCGCTATAGACCAGGTTATAGCCCTCCAGTTGAGGCTCTTCCACCTTGCCGTAAATAGTCAATATATTTTGTTCGATGGTTATATCAATTGATTCTTGCCTGACTCCTGGCATGTCGGCTAGTACCACCAGCTGATCTCCCGATTCATAAATGTCGGCTCTCGGTACATAAACCTGGGCTGCTTCTACTTTTTGGCGGGGTTCCAAAAGGGCGGTTGTCATAATTCAATCCTCCAGATTTGATTAAACTTCGCTGACCGAAATGCGCCGCGGTTTGTCTGCTTCTGCCCGCGGCAGGGTTAGTTGCAAAATACCGTTGCTATAGCCGGCGCTTACCTTGTCTGGGTCTACAGCAAAGGGCAGCTGCAAAGAACGAGTAAAGCGTCCCCAGCCTCTTTCTTGTCTGAGGCAGTTTTGTCCATCTGTTTCAGATTGGCATTTCTCACCTTTAATGGTGAGGGTATCATTCACTACCGTAATTTCCAGATCGGCCGCATTAATGCCTGGCATCTCGCAGCGCACCACAGCACCGCTTTCGTTTGTCCAGACATTAGCCGGGGGAAACTCACCGGTGCTTCTCTTTGAGGCGGCGGTGAGCAGGCGGTTTAGCTGACTTTGAATTTTCTGCAGTTCGTTGAAAGAGCCAAATACATCCGGATCACTCAGTTTTTGCAGAAGCATAGTTATTACCTCCAGAAAAATTGTGCATCGCCGGGAGGGTCGGTCTTATCTTTTTTGATTAATTAAACCCTGCCGCTATGTGACTTCGCTTGATTCAGCGATTGCTTGGTTACATTGATAATTTAGCCAATCGAAAATAGTTGATTGAGAATTTACAGCATTTTTTAAACATGATTTTCAAGGCTATATAGTAAGTACGGGGAAGTTTAAACGGCATCTAAACGGCGGTTAAGAGTTTTTGTTTGCACTTGTCTCTTGGCAAAAGTTTTGCTATATAGAAATTGAAGGAAGTTGTTTGTGAGGCTGGTGATTAGCAAGCGAGAGTGACTATTGGTGCCGCGTGACCAAGTTGTCGAATGACCAAGTTGCCGCAGGCTAGTCGCTGAGAAAAACTACATTGCTAAATCGCAGAGTCCGAAACTTCTCAAAATAGAAATACAAACTTGTGATCATCGAAACTTATTTGCGGAGGTGATTGCCGTGTTTAAAGGCGGTATTTCTGAAGATCAAAATAACGATTGGTTCTCTGACTATATAGATGCCGGCTCTGAGTTTCTCGATCAGCAGGCAGTTGAAAGCATAGAGCGGCTTTCTAGGCACGCCGCGGCGAGAGTGCGTCGCCGCTTAGCCGAAAATTCACGCTGCCCGCAGGCTATTTTAGAAAGGCTTTCGCGTGATGGCGATGCCGAGGTGCGCAGCGCCGTTGCCGCAAATCCAGCTACTCCTGTTGACCTGGTCTTTGCTTTGGCGCTTGATGTCGATGCGACTGTGCGCTATGCCATGGCTGAAGACGTCTCTTTGCCTGCTGGTGTTTTGCGCTTGCTTTCGCGCGATGATAATCCCTATGTAAGTTGTCGCGCTCGCAAGACCCTGGCTTTGCTTAGGCGCAAATGGCGGCGCTCATCCGAGCATGGTGGGCAGAATATTATCGGTTTTCCAGGCACTGGCAATGCCGATGACGCCGACCATGAGAGATCTGCCTAACTGCGCTCAGTGCCTTAAAAAACTAAGGTAAGAAAGCATTGAGAATGGCGCCGATCGTACAGGCCAAGCTGGTTAGTCCGAATATACAGGTAAGTTTTCGGCCCAGGCAGGAGGTGTTGTACTGACTGAAGAGAAACCAATAATAAGTAGTCAAAAGAAAATAGATAACAATGGCTCGGTAGCGGAGAGTATCGAGCGGCAAGAATGTCACATTCTGAGCTAAGAGGCAGAGAAACGGTGGTCGGAATTCCAGATTATTGAAAATTCCGAATATGTTTCTTCCGACCACCGGCTCTGAGGCTTGCAGATGCACTTCGGAGCCGCTTTGGTTCAGGGCTAGATAAGTACGCTTGACACCGTCCGTGGTGATAAGTTTGCCGTCTTGATCGCAGCCGTGTACCGCCGCCAGTGATGTGGCTCTGTCTTTGCCTCTTGCATAGTAAAGACAAGCATCAATGCAGCCTGGGTAGAGAGCCGGTTCAAAGGGGAATTTGCCGCCGCTGGAAAGATCTTTGAGCACTATTTTTAAGATCTGGTCGGCTGTTTGTCGAGAATCTTCTAGTACAGCTGTACGCAGCAGGGGTTTGTCCTTGCGTCCCGTATAGGCGTTGTAATAGCTGAATTTGACATCGGGCATGTCTTCCAATTTTTCTGGATAGTTTTTGTGAGCAAAAAAGTAATGCTGCATACTGTCTGCGGTGAAGTTGATCATTTCGACGATGGATGTTTCTTCTGCGCTTTCAGCATAATAGGCGGTACCATGCTCATCGACTATCGATTTGCCGCGGTCGAGCATCCATAGCTCTCTTCTCAATAGCCCTGATGCCAGTGAACTACCCCAGAGCAAAATAGGATTATCGACACGCCAATAATTGATTTGATGACTTTTATTACCGTCAATTAGTTCAAGTTGCTTAGTGGAAAGAAAACGAAGACTGGAATGTTTGCTGGCAGAGTGCATAGGTTTGGCACCCTGGAAGGCGATGTTTGCTTCTAGGGCGGGGGCATAAAGAAAATAGAGGAAACAGATAAGGACGACGATTGTCGCTAGTATCGAGTAGCCTGAGATAATGTCGTTCCAATGTTCTTTGATCTTTGTTTTTACTTGCAGAACCCTTTTGTCTATCGTTCTCAAGCCCCTTTCAAGGCTTGGTTCGGGTGCTGTTTTCCTGAGAAATTTCTCTGGATCATTTTCTTCGGCAAGAAGTTTCTCTTCAGGCTCCGGTTCAATCAAGTCTTCGATGCCCGAAGCCAAGGCTTTGTGGGCATAGATCTCGATCATTTCTTCTTGCTCTTGGGCTAGCTCGAATCCTGGTAGAGAGCTTTGAATAAACATGGCATCGTCGTATCGATTGAGCAGGCGATAGACATTAATTAGTTCGTTCTTCCAGTGAACGACCTTTTCTCCATTGTTGCCTTCTAGACTTTCGCAGATTTCGATAAGACGAGTGAGAACAGGAGCAGCTTCGGCTGCCTTGTTCTGCATTTTCTTAAGAAATAAAAGGCGTTCCAGGCATTCAAGAGCAATTTCATCTGAGGGCGCTCTTAAGCGCACCAATTTTGCATAGAGCGCCTCGCTCTCACTGGCATTCTTCTCGGCAAAGGCTGCTCTTGCTTGTTCGAGAGTGGTTTCGAAGGACTCTGTCAAAGTTCTACTTCCAGGTCATTCAATATGACTTATTGATAGCATATTGTTCAGTTTTTGCCTTTCTCTTGCTGTTAAACTAAAACCTTAACTTTCTTCCTTGGCTTGGTATCGCGTTTTGAAATTCAAAGCACTGGCTCTAGTTACACTAACCGCGCCAATTGTCTTTACGGTCACGGCCATGCCTGGGCAGGCGGCACTCGGTTGGCAAGCTGGTTTGCAAGAAGGCGAAAGACGGCTTACTCGGCAGGAGTTGGAGCCGGCAGAAGCTTGCTTTAGGCAAGCGCTGCGTGATGTTCGCAAAGATAAGTCAGCAAGTTTGAACGATCTGGCATTATGTCAAGAGCGGCTGGCGATGATTCTTTACAAGCAAGACGAGAGAGAAGAGGCGGTCAAGCTCTATAGGCAGTCAATCGCTACACTTGAAAAGGCGCTTACTCTTGATAGAGACAAAGATAAGAACAAAGATGCGAAGGCTATAGACGGCGCCCTCGTCAGTCGATATTTGGCGCTCGGCAATATTCTAGAATTTGATGGCGAGTTTAAGCAGGCACGGTCTTATTACGAGAAAGCCGAGGCTCTGGCGGCAAGCGATCTTGAGAAGGGCGACCAAGAGCGATTAGCTCTCTGTCGACAAAGGCTTGCTGCTTTGCTGGTGAAGTTGGGTGAGAAAGCCAAGGCTGAGGAGCTTTATTTTTCAGCGCTCAAATTATTATTGACTGCAGCCAAGCTATCTTCAGCGACACTTGCCGAGACCATTCTTGCCGACTATCAAGATCTTTTAGAAAAAGAAGAAGGCCGCAAGAATCTTGCCAGCCACGTGCAGGCAGAGCTGCTCAAAGATCGAATCGGCGCCTTACCTAAGAAATCGGGTATAGCCGCTTCCCATTTCGACAAAGAAGTGCGTTCGCGTTTTGTCGCCCCAGCTGAAAGTTCGGAACGGCTGCCGCTTAGAGGCTTGCCCGCTGCCACGGACGTTACAATGGCGCCAGTCTCGGGCACTGAACTTGGTATCACCGGTGGACCGGGCGGCGCTCCCAATACTCCCAGCATTACCAGCTCGGTTGCTGCAGGCTCTGGTTCGACTGAAAACCTTGGCGTTGGCTTGACTGCAAAGCCGACCCTTGCCTCAATTAATCAGCAAAGGCGCGACTTTTATGAGCGGATGATCGCAATCGATATCAAATCTCTAGGTGCGGATCATCCAAGTGTCGCACGAGATCTTTATGGGCTTGCCGTAATCGAGATTTCAGACGGCAACAATGAAGCAGCCAGGCAACTATTGCAGCGCACTTTGAAAATCTATGAAAAAGTCTATGGTGAAGATGCTTCACTCACTCAGCGCTCGCGCAATTTGCTTGAAGTTATTAATGCCGGTGGTGTTGATGGCGGTGGCGCTAATAATGGTCTTGCCCTTGATGCAGCACCGACTTTTGTCGATAAGGTGCCAATTTTGCCTTTGGCTCTGCAAAAACTAGATTTCGCCTTGCGGCTCAATTATTTGGCGGCGCTGGCTTATAGTCTGGGGCGTCTTGAGCGGGCCAATCAGTTTTATTTGTGGGCACTTTCCGATACTTATCTCACCACCGGCGACCGCAATATGCTGCTTGCCGCTACCTTGAAAGATTTTGCTCGTCTGCTCAAGCAAACCCCGGCAGTAGGTAGTTCGCTAACTTCTGAAAGTCTTGAGTCTGATGCTCATTTGGTAGCACAGAAAGCTCGAAGGAACAGCCTCATCGAAAATGAAAACGGAGTATTGCGCTAGCTTTCTTGCGCTAGCTTTCTTGTGTTAGCTTTTTGAGTTAGTTTTCTTGAGTTAGTTTTCTTGCGCTAGTTATCGTGGTGCAGCCAGGGTCGCCCGCGCTCTATGTCGACATGGCCGTTTAGATGATAGGGCACCGGTGCACCGTTATCGGGTGGTGTGGTAAAGCCGCCGTTCCAGAGTGGATCTACTCCGCTGGGAAGCCAGTCGTCCGGCTTAACCTGGGGCGGTGGAGCAAAGATGATGCGGTATTCTTCATCGTCGCGCTCGTCTTTATGGCGCTCTTTGCGGTCGAGCTTATCAAGCAGCTTTAGATCGTCTAGTTCTGGTTTATGTTCTCTTTTTTTCGGTTTGCTCTTGAGCAAAAGATCTATAAAGCTCTCGCCGGAAAAGTCTGTGTCTACAAAAGATGGGGGATTAAATTGCGAACCATCGAAGCGGTTATCAAGCTTTAGTTTGTCTTGATTGGAATCGTCGGCTTTGTCCTTGTCAATAGTGCGCTCAGCCTTTTCGTCCTCATCACTGGGCGGTCCGTCGGCGCGCTCATGATCTTCGGCAGCCCAGATTGGTGCTTCATTCGGCGTCAAAATCGAGACCAAAGCCAAGGCAGTTAACAAGAGTAATTTCGCTCTTGTAAAGAACAATGCCGCTGTACTTTTTCTTTCTTTCGCCATGGTTAAAGTTAGAGCTACATAAGATAAAGCTCGTGAAGTTACTGAGAACTACTTGTAAAATAGCAGATCTTGGAGATAAGGGCTCGTCTTTTGCAAGTTCTGCTTGTCATGAATTCGATTGCAGATAGGCCGCAGGCAAAAGCTGCGCGCCGTTGCCTGCACAAGCTTGTTCTTTTTCTTTGTTTGGCTGTTTTTCTAAGCATGTCTCTACCCCAGCCTAGTTTCTCTGCCGGGCGAGAAGTGAGCTTGCCCGAATTGCAGTTTCAGCCGATCAGGCCACCGCGGGCGGTGACAATCAGAGAAGCCGTCGATGTGGCTTTGCGTAACTATCCCACCATCAATAACAAGTATTACAAGCTGCGGGCTTCGCTATCAAACGTCAAATTGGCTAAGACCCAGTATCTGCCCAACCTCAACTTTGACGTGCAGATTTCGGGTGTAACACCAAACCGCATCGCCAGCGTGGTTATGAACAACGTCAGCGGCTTTGATACTGTGCCGGTCGATAGCGGTCCTTCTGTGCGTTCTACTAGTTATAAACCCGTGGTCAATAACTTGCAGGGCGGCAACCTCAACTGGCTTTTGATTGACGGTGGCCTGCGCAAGGCTAACGACAATTTTGCCTATGCCGATGCTCGCTCGGCAAGAGCCGATCTTAATTTGACTAGGCTAGATGTCGCTTTTGACGCCGCCGATGCCTTTCTTACCGCCGCTGCCGCCAAACAAGTAATCAAGTCGACCCGAGCTGCTTTAGAGCATATGGAAGCGGCCAGTTTGAGAGCGCGCACCTTGGTGGCTGAGGGGTTGCGACCCGGTGTAGACGCCGCCGACTTTGATTTTGAAGTGGCCCGCACCCGCATCAATCTTATTAAGGCCGAGAAAGAAGCGCGTCTAGCGCTGGTCGGGCTGGCTGAGAAAATGGGCACAGCCGCCAATGACCTCGATGTTATTTCTGACCCGCTGGTGAGGCGTCCAGTGGCTGCCTACGAGCGCGAGACCGCACCTTTTGATCTGAACGCCCATCCGATTGCGCTCTTCAAGACAGCCGAAATCAAGCGTTGGCGAGCTAAACAAGTCTTGCTCGATAAGGCTTATCGCCCCCACCTCTGGCTGAACGCTTCGGTCTGGGGGCGCGGCTCGGGCGATCGTACCAATCCGATCAAGCCTGTGGCTGCCGGTGTCCTACCCCAGGTTTTCAACTATATGGTAGGTGTTTCATATAGCTTCCCGGTGATGGAATATTTTCCCCTCAAAGCTCAAAAAGAGATGGCTCGCAATAACGAGTTAGCCGCCCGTGCTGAGTATGAATTAGCCATGCAGGTTTTGGAGAAGAAAGACGCGCGGGCTCGTATTTTGTTGGCACAAGCTCGTAAAGTCGCCGATGAGACGCCAATTTTGGTTGAAACTGCTAAGGTGCGCGAGATTAAGGTGATGAAACGCTATAGCGCCGGTCTCACCAATATGGTCTCGCTGGCGCAAGCCGAAAAGGCTCTTGCCGAAGCCGAAGTTGAAGATGCTCTTGCCCAGACTGAGGTGTGGCGGGCTATGTTGGCGCTTGCTTATGTTCAAGGCGATTTGGCTCCCTTTATGCAAGTGGTTGATCTGGCCCAGACTAGCTTGGGCGGAGAAGTGGCCAAGCCATTTTCATTGCCTGGAAAATTTGAAGATAGCGGAGCAAATTAAGAAAGACCATGTGGATCATCTCTGTGGCAATGAAGCGACCGATCACCGTGATAGCGGCGATCTTGAGCATCATTCTGATTTCGGTGATGGCCATCACTTCTATGAAAAGGGATATTTTCCCCGACCTCAAGATTCCAGCTATTTATATTATTCAAGGCTATGGCGGCATGTCGCCCGAGCAGATGGAAGGCTACATTACTTCCACCTACGAGCTTTACTTTCTTTATGTGCCTGGTATCGAGCATATCGAGTCTCGTTCCATCCAGAACGTCGCCTTAATCAAGATCTTTTTCCAGCCTGATACCGATATGGCTTCAGCCATGGCTGCCGTGGTTGCTATGGCTAACCGCGCCACCAGCTTGATGCCTCATGGCACGCTCAACCCCTTCGTTTTGCGCTTCGATGCCGGTAGTTTGCCTGTGGGTCAGTTGGTGCTCTCATCTGATACCAAGCCGGTTAAAGATCTGGAAGATTTGGCCTATACCCGTATCAGGCCCATGCTTGCCACCGTGCCTGGTGCAGAAGCGCCTCCTCCTTTCGGCGGCAATATCAGATCGATAGTGATCAGTGTCGATGCCGATAAATTGCGGCGCTACAATATTTCAGGCGACGAGGTCGTTAAGTCTCTCATTACAGGCAACCAAGTGCTGCCTGCCGGCAACGTTCGCACCGGCGATTATCTGCGCATCGCGCCGGTCAATTCAGATTTGCCCGATATACACCAGCTTGACTATATGCCGATTCGTACCGGTCATGGTCCGCAAATTTTTATCAAAGACATAGGCAAGGTGGAAGATTCTTCCGACATTCTTTCGGGCTATGCTCTCTTTCAGGGGCGGCGAACCGTCTATATTCCGGCGGTCAAGCGTGCCGACGCCTCGACGGTTTCGGTCGTCGACGCCCTCAATGCAGCACTACCTCGCATGCAGGCTGTTTTGCCGCCCGATGTCAAAATTAGCTATGAATTCGACCAAAGTAAATATGTGCGCGAAGCCATCAATGACGTTTTTCATGAGGGTGTGCTCGGTACTATTTTGCCTGGTTTGATGATCTTGCTTTTCTTGCGCGATCTGCGCAGCACCCTCATCGTCGTCACCACTATTCCTCTATCTTTGCTCTCGGCAATTGTCGGTCTCTGGCTCTGCGGACAGACTTTCAATATTCAGACTCTCAGCGGTCTTGCTCTGTCTATCGGTATCTTGGTTGATGAAGCCACAGTTTGTATCGAGAATATGCATAGCCACCTGGCAGAGGGGGCGGTGAAAGCCCGGGCTGTTTTCGACGCCTGTGTCGAGACCATGGTGCCCCGATTGTTGGCTATGTTTTCTGTGGTTTCAGTCTTCCTACCCTCTTTCTTTATGGTGGGCATCACCCGCGAACTCTTTATTCCACTGTCTCTGGCTGTGGGTTTTGCCATGATCGCCTCCACTACTCTAGCCAGCACGCTTGTGCCGATTATGGCCGTATGGCTGCTTAAAGACGGGCATAAGCACGAAGAAAAGCCCGACTTTATTGAGCATCTTAAGACCTTGCTGGGCAAATTCGTCCATTCTCTGATGCCTGTGCGCAGCATCATCATTCCGGTTTATCTAGTTGTCACAGTCACTACAGTCATTACTCTCTATGAGAATATCGGTAAAGAACTCTTCCCCGACTCTGGCAGTGCCCAGTTTAGGATGCGCATCACCGCCCCCACCGGCATGCGGGTCGAGGCTCTGGAACAGAGGGTGCTAAGAGCCATCGAAGAAATCAAAGTTGAAGCGGGAGCGGCCAATGTGGAGAAGACTCTGGGCTATGCCGGGCAACAGCCGCCGATGTTTCCCATAAGCTCGGCTTTTCTTTGGACAAGCGGACCGCACCAGGCGGTGCTTGATGTGCAATTGAAGGAAGACGCCAAGATCAAGATGGGCGAGTTTAAAGACCGCCTCAGAGAGCGCTTTGCTAAAGCCTTGCCCGATACCATGTTTTCTTTCGAACCGGGTGATCTGGTCAGTCAGATTATGAACCTTGGCTCGCCTACACCAATTACTGTGCAGGTCACCGGCCATAACTTGGTGGACGATAAGATTTTTGCCGGTAAAGTCTTGAAAGAGATGTCCAAGATAAGCAAGCTGCGCGACCTGCAATGGGGGCAAGCTCTTGATTATCCGAGCTGTCAGATTAATATTGACCGCGAACTAGCTGGGCAGCTTGGTGTCACCGCCAAAGACGTGGGCATGTCTTTGCAGCCGGCTTTCTTTTCCAGCCGTTTTGTTAACCTCAGCCTCTGGCGCGACAAAGAGAGCGGTTTCTCGTACCAGGTGCAAGTGCAGGTGCCGCAAGATCAAATTCGCAGCAAAGAAGATATAGAAAATTTCCCCACTATGAATAGTCTGCGCTCTGAGCAGATGGCGCCGCATGATTTTGAAGTAGATCCGGCTGTCGATAAGTTCTATCCGGGACATATAACTAGACGTCTGCAACGCCCCCTTATCTCGGACGTTGCTAAAGTCGACTATGGCGTCACCACCGGAGAACTCGACCGGTACAACATGATGCGTATGGTTTCGCTCACTTCCAATATTTCGGGTAATGATCTCGGGCGCGTGGGGGACAGCGTCAAAGAGGCGGTGAAGCGCGCCGGTAAGGCGCCGGCAGGTGTCTTCTGCGATGTAATGGGACAGGTGCCCCTCTTGGAAGATACTTTCTTTCACTTGATCACCGGCTTGCTTTTGGCTGTGGTGGTTATTACTCTCATGCTTCTTGCTTATTTCCAGGCACCGAGGGTGGTATTAATAGTGATGTCGACCACGCCTGCTATTTTAACCGGTGTGTTGACCATGCTGACCGTGACCGGTACCACACTCAATGTACAGTCATTTATGGGTGCCATCATGTCGACCGGGGTTGGTATCGCCAATGCCATCTTGATGGTGGTATTTGCCGAGACCAGTCGCCGCCAAGGTATGTCGGCTCAAGAAGCGGCTGTGCATGGGGCGCAGCAGCGTATGCGTCCTATTTTGATGACTTCTATCGCCATGGTGGCAGGAATGATTCCCATGGCAATTTCAGCCGGTCAGAGCGCACCTCTTGGTCGGGCTGTTATTGGTGGACTTTCGATGTCCACTCTATCTGTGCTGACAATTCTGCCCCTAGTATTTTCGATGGTACAGAACAAAGCTCCTGTGGCGTCTGGTTCTCTGCATCCTGAAGATCAGGGTGTATAAGCGTGCATGTGTGTAAGGATTGAGAGATGACTGAGGAAGATAAAGGCGAAGATAGAGGCCAAGAAAGAGGCCCGCAGAGAGAAGAAAAATCGAGCGGACTGGCCGGCGAATATAAAGAGCCTCTGGTCGCTTTTCGCATGGACGGCTCGGTCTTCAACCTGCACAACCTCATCTTTGTTGTGGTCTTTTTAGCTGTTGCCGGCGGGGCTTTCTATTACATGTGGACCACCCACAATAAGAAGCCGGAAGAAGCGACCGTGCCGGTCAATGTTCGCCCAGAGTTGCCGGTGGTGCCGGTTACTTCTAAGATTTTGATTAGAGAAGACCAGTTGCCCGGTGAGATAGAAGCCTATCAGGATGTACTGATCTATCCCAAGATCAAAGGTTTTGTGCAGACTATCAATGTCGACCGAGGCTCGATGGTCAAGAAAGGCGACTTGATGGTGCGTATGTATGCGCCGGAATTTTTGGCAGAAAGAAACAAGGCTCTAGCCGAGCTATCGGCTACAAAGGCGGCGGTGGCGGTAGAAGAGTCGGGTCTGGAAGATCTAAAGGCTCAACTGAAGAAGTCGCAGGCCAACTTGCTTGCCGACCAAAGTACTTATCAGAGAGTCTATACGGCTTCGCTCGTGCCCGGTGTTATAGCCGACAACGATGTCGTGCAATGGGCGCAGACTGTAGAGACTGATAGACAAGACATCAATGCCCTCATGAAGCGGGTGAACGCTAAAGATCACGAATTGTCGATGCGCAAAGAAGAGCTTGCCGCCAAAGTGAGAGCCTTCGAGAATTTCGCCGATTTCGCTTCTTATCTAGATATCAGCGCCCCCTTCAACGGCTATGTCACCGAGCGTCGTATGCATGTGGGCAGTTTCTGCGGACCGGACGGCACCGGCGCCTACCCTCCTATTTGTCGCATCAAACAACTCGATCTATTGAGAATTGTCGCTCCGGTGCCTGAAATCGACACTGCCGGCGTGGTCGTCGGCAGCGAGGTGGAATTTACCGTGTCGTCTTTTCCTGGCAAACGCTTTGTCGGAACAGTGGCCAGGATAAGCAACAATCTTGATAAGGCGACCCGGACCATGCCTGTGGAACTGAACTTCTTGAATCCTAAGTATGATATTTTGCCCGGTATGTTCTGCAAAGTTTATTGGCCGACTAGGCGCAAAGAAAGCTCGCTATTTGTGCCAATCAGTTCGGTTATCTCGACCCCTTTAGATACCTATGTCTGCAAAGTGATTGGCGACCGCGTCGAATGGGTTTCGGTGCGGAAGGGTCAGGTGATGGGCGATCTGGTGGAGGTCTTTGGGCGACTTTCCGAAGGCGATCTAGTGGCTAGAAATGGCAGCGAAGAACTGCAGAATCAGTCGCAGGTGACACCGGTCAAGGTGGCACTACCGACCACCGACAAGGCGCTTTAATTTAAGATACGAGACTTTGTCACTGAGCGCAGATTGGTAAACTAGCAGATCGGTAAATATTAGCTCGTGATTTTTAGCTCGTAAATATTCGCTCGTGATTTTTAGCTCGTAAATTTTAGCTTGTGAATTCTAGCTTGTACTGATTAGTCTAACCAAGCAGTTTCTGAACTAGATGGTGCAAGGCATCGTCTTCATCCATTACAAAGCCTAAGGCTGCCGACCGATCAATATCTTTTCTGGCTTTGCTCTCGTTGCCGCTCAAGGTCAGGGCAATACTGCGTATGAAGTAGGCGCGTCCATCGCCTTCACTGATTGAAATGGCGGCGGTGGCTTCCTTGATTGATTTGGCGTAATTGCCTTTGGCTAGATAGCCCTGCGCTCTGATTAGATGAGCCCAGTCAAGTTCTTCATCATAAGAGAGGGCGTCTTGGGCGAGTTTGACGGCACGGTCATGGTCACCCATGACCAGGTGCGCTTGAGCCATCACCAAGAGCGGCGTGGCGGTGCGCGTAAAGGGAAACTGATAGGCATAGCGGGCATCTTTGATTGCTTGCTCGTAGTCTTTCAGGTCGAGATAGCAAAGGGCGCGCAGATTATAAAAGGCAACAAAATCCATTTCATCAAGATTGGCGCGGTTGGCGCTCAACCGTGCTGCTTCCGAATGGTTTCGCTTGAGATCGACATTGTCGACATTGACATTGTCGACATCTTCGTCGCTTTCGAAATATTGATCTACTATTTCTTGGCGGTGCTGTTCTTCCACAAGTTTGATGGCGTTATTGAGAACTTTGATGGCTTTGGCCGACTGCCCCGAAGCGTGCAGATAAGTGGCTTGACTCGCTAGAAAATCTGGATTATTCGGTTCTAGCTTGAGCGCTTTATCAAGATGTTTCTGACATTCTTTGAAGTTGCCCATATGTAGATAGAAATTGCCGAGAGCCAGCCAGGCTTCGCCATTTTTGGGATCTTGTTCGAGAGCCATTTTGAAAGTTTGTACAGCCGCTTCGTTCTTTCCTTGCAAGAGAGCCAAGGTTCCTTTCTTGACCAGGGCCTGGCTGTCGCCTGGGTCTTTGAGCAGAGCCCGCTCTACTTCTCTAGCGGCGCCTTCCATATAGCCGGCATGCAGATAGACTTCATACAGCTCGAGATTGTTCAGGGCTTCGCTATCTAGTTTGCGAATCATCGAAAAAGCATCTTCAGCTCTTTTGAAGTCACCGCAGTTGGCCGCCAAGAGACCAAGGCGGTAGTAGAAGTTGATTTGGCGCGGCGCTAATTCAATCGCCTTTTCGTAGTCGGCCAGCGCCCCGTCCATATCTTCCAATTGAATGCGGGCATTGGCTCTTAGTTCTAGCCATTGCAAATCGTCTTTCATCGAAAGAGCAGTGTTGTACTCCTGCAGCGCTTCTTCCGGCTTGCCTTGAGCCATCTTCAGTTCGCCCTTGAAGGCGTGAATTGAAGCAATATGCCAGGGCGAAACTTCTTTTGGATAATGCAATTTGGCTTCTATAGAATTGCGTTCCGCCTCTGCCAATCTGCCATTCAAGAAGTTTATATGGGCTTTGATGAAAAAGACATTAGCCCTGAGCATCTCAGCTTCAACCGAGCGACCCAATTCATCTAGAATTTTCGTATAGTCCAAAATTGCTTTGCGCACATCTTCGTTTTCACCATGGAAGCCGCCGATGAGCAGGGGCAACATGCGGTGGTAGACAATATCAGCGGCGCCCAGCATCCCTTTCAGGCGCAAGGCACGCGTCAGCTTGCCCAACAGTTTAGCCGCGCGCGAACTGTCAAATTCAGCGATTTCATAGTCGCATTCTTCCAGAAAGGGCTCCAACTCTTTGATATTCCAGTACTCAGCGAAAATCAAATCGTCGTAGTGAGTGTTTTTGCCAAATTCATGCAGGCTAAAGGCTTCCAAATTTTCCAGCAAATAAGAAGTACGTCTTTTCTCGGCATGAATAAGCAACTCTGTATATCTTTGATTCTCACGCGCGAAGCGATTATGCTTGGAAAAATTGCGCTCGCGCTTCAAGTCTTCCAGCTTCTTGCCGCTTCTTTGAGCTTCAAGCATTTCTTTCTCGAGCTCTTGTTTGGATGGCACTACTTTGAGGTGCTTTACTTTGCTGGTTGCCTCCTCAAGCAATTCCACGATCTCCGGCAAGCCAATGGTTTCGTATGCCGTTTTGGTCATTTCAATATCGGTGGTGGCACTGCTCAGAATGGTTTCAAAGCCACCTTGTAGAAACAAATTATCAAAGATGGTAGTGGCAAAGACAGCCTGCCAGTGAGGCGGTAAGAGAGCCGGGCATTCTTCTCCCGAAAATACGGGCGACAGAAAGAATGTCTTATTGAGCTGCCCGGACAAGAAATCAAATAGCACCGGCGGCGGTACTTTAGTGAGAAGCGATATTGGTAGGCCAGGCGGTTGTATCTTCATTGCTTAGTCGTAGTGGTTTAGTTGCCTAATTTGTCTTGTGTATGTGCCGAAATTCTCTTATTTGTTTTTCGGAGTCCCTGTTTTTTCTATTTCTGGATTTTCTATTTTCTATTCTCTGTTTTCAGTATTCTGTTTTTCTATTTTTCTATTTCACTATTGCTTCGCATCAATGATTCGTTCAGCACGGGCTTCTGCCGCCGAAGCCTCTTGCCCTCGCCCCAGTCCTCTCAAAACTTGAGCATAGTCTTTCAGGCAAGCCGCCAAAAGAGGGTCTTTCTGTCCTACTGCCCCTTCAGTGCTGGCTAGAGCCCATTCGTAGAAAGTACAAGAGTCTTCTAATTTTCCTTGCTGAAAATAGAGATAGGCAAGATCGTTCAAAATGCGCGCAGTTTCTATGCTATTTGGAGTGAGTGTCTTTTGCCCTCGGCTCAGCGCCTGCCTATAGACAGCGGCGGCTTGCGCGGTCTCACCGAGATGAAAGAGCGTAGAGGCAAGGCTCGCCCTGGTGTTGATGGTGAGAATGTTATCTTGCCCATAAGTACTTTCATAAATTGGCAGAGCTTTGCTGAGCAATGGTTTGGCTTTAGCAAATTGTGCCCGAGACATGTAAAAAACGGCAAGACTGCACATGTCGTTGGCTACTGCCGGATGCGTCGCCCCAAGCGCTTCTATATCTATCGATATTTTGCGCTGATAATAGTCTTCGCCTCGCTCAAAATGACTTTGATTATAAATAGTCTCATTCATCGTCTTGAAGACAGGTGCGAGGGTGGCTTCTGTTTCAGGGTGATTTAAGCCTTTTAGAACTATCTGTGGTGCTTCACTGATCTGTTCTTGGGCGCTCGCCTTGAGCTTAAAGGCTCTCTCTGTCTCGAAAGAGGACTGATTTGCCTTAGGCTGCGGACTCGACTGCGCATCGCCTTTGGGTCCCTTCTTGTCGCCGTAGATGTCTTTGTTGAAGTCTTCGATGAGTGTCTGATTGGATTTGTCTTCACCTTTGAGAATGTCTTTATAGTCTTTGAGGGTGCGCTTGAGCTGTTCGCTGGCTGACAAGCTCGGTTGATTGGTCAGGATCTTTATCGACTGCTTGAAGTACTTATGTCCATCTTCAGTCTGTCCCAATCTAAAGCTGGTTCGACCAACACTCTGTAAGTTGTCTGCGAACTCCGGGCTGTAGTATCCATAATTCTTTTCGTTGATCTTCAGCGCGCGCTGATAGTAATCCATAGCAAGCTGGTGATTACCTAAAGCTTCTTGTATTGAGCCGAGTGAGATGAGAACCTTGCCAAGCTTCGGGCTAGAGCTTCCATAACGGCTGACCAGTGCATTTAGCAGTCTGAGATAGAGATTCTGGGCCTCCGATACTTTATTGCGCAGCATGAGAGTGTCGGCTAACTTCCTGACGCAATTTTCTTCATCAACAGGTTTGTGTGAATTCTTTTCGACCAATTCAAGTGCTTTTCTGTAAGCCGCTTCAGCCTCGCTGATATTCTGCTCGGTTAAGGCTGAATCGCCTTGCTCTAGATAGGCTTGCCAGGTTGCTGCCGCTGCTTCTTTCGCCAGTGCTGATGGTGTGGCAATGAACAAATTGGTGCTCTGCAAAGCCACTAGAGTAAGAGCAATGCTTGAGATCGTTCTATGTTTGAAATTTTGAGGCAACAAGATTTGAGGCTCCCGACAAGACCTGAAGAGCAAGAATATATAGTTTACCGCGCCTGTTTTATCCTTGCCTGATTTAAGTCTCTTGGCAAGGCTTAGTCCTTAACCTACATATGTTTTGCATGGTCTTGGCTAGTTTGGTTGGTTGTTTGTTTGGTTGGTTGTTTGTTTGGTTGGTTGTTTGTTTGGTTGGTTGTTTGTTTGTTTGCTTGATTGTTTGTTTGATTGTTTGTTTGGTGACTTGCCATACCAAGAGAAGTAATTTGCAGCAGGGCATCGGGCGGAGCCTTGTTGACAATTCCGATGCCTTTTATTGGCATCAGTACCTCCTAGAGGGACAAGGTTGGGGAATCATCTTTACCAGTTCCGAAGTTGGGTAGAACGGAATCATCTCTCCGAGCCACTGAGGAATGAGTTTCCTATATCTAGTCAGTGGAAGAAGGTCTCGATAGGTGAATCTGCTTAACATGCACTGAACTTTGTCGAGTGTGCAGAGCTTTCTGCCGAGCAGCCATAAATCTCTGAGGGCGAGTGCCAGAGTGGTATCACTTAGGGCTAGCTTCCTTGGCGCCATGCCCTTTCTATTGGCTCTTTTATTGTGTTGTGTCAATTCCAGAGATGAGGAGTGCCCATCGCCGAAGTATTGTTTGTCTAGGAGGGCTGCTTTTTGAGTCGTTTCGGGTTTGTGTGAGCATTGCCTGCATAGAAATTCGCTAGGTTTGTCTTTGGCTACAAGCTTTCCTGCGAAGGCTTGCCTCTTTACGAAATGGATTTCTGCTTCGCTTGGCCTTGGCAGTTGTATATCAGGATGCAGCTTTCTGAATGCACCTCGCGTCAGTCTTTCTAAGTAGCCATTTTTCACTGACTTAGAAGTAAATTGATCCACTGAATTACGAGAAGCGAAGGGGAGAAGATCTCGGCTCGTGAAGATGACATCGTAAGGTAATCGATCCACATAAAGACGCATTAGGTCTACGGTTGACTTGTCTGTTGACTTCTTCTCTGATGATTGCTCTTTCATAGGCGCACCTCTCTAAGTGAGAATTTCTGGATTTAAAGAAAAAGGCAGAATTTTCTGAAGACCTTCCTGATCCTTAAAACGATCATTCGAGCCAAAAAGTTCAATTTTTTCGCCAGATTTAATCTTCCTTAGAGATTCGATTTTCTACAACGCAAACAATGACCCTGCCTGCCTCGACAGCAAGGTCGCGCAAGCGTGTCAGTCGCTGCCATCTATAGAATGCAGAGCACTAGCTCGTCGCTTTAGTCTTACTGACCCCATTATTCCAGCTGATATAGCTGAGCAGGTAAAGTACGCCAGACACCAGCAGAAGGTTGCTTATTCCGATGTAGCCGGAAAGATATTCCAAGAGTCCTCCAAGAACACTGCCCAGCAGGTTGAATGCAAATGAACGAGAAGGATTCGCCGAGCCCTTGAATGAACTTGCAAAAATTAGTCCAGCAACGAAAACAGGTAGCAGAGTGGCGATAGTTATTTCTAATGAGTGCAAACTTCCCAGACCTTTTGAGGCAAAAGACGGGGCTAAGAATGAGATGAGAATGCTGAGGAACAGTAATAGATATTGTTTGCGCATGCCTAGATTGATGTTTCTTAGAGCAAACCAATTGGCAAGAAGAATCATGACAAGCACGCCATTGATCACAACAGATGATGTGATCCAAGTGGCGCCGTAAATTAGGGATAATCTGGATATGGCTTGCAGTTCTAGCAGGATGAAGGCTGCTCCCAAGTAAAAGAGCTGTATGTCTACATGGTTTTTCGCTCCGAAAATCAGCCCACGACCCACGTAAATTGTTATTGCTGAGAAAAGTGCCAGCACAAAGAGATAAGGTAAATCCAGTGATTTGTCCTTGATATAAAGGAAGGGCCAGTCGTCTGAAAGAACAATATTGTCTTGTATTGATTCGGCTTTCATGTTGATTTCGCTGAAACCAATTTTCTGCATTTTCGCTGCAGGGCTAATCTGATTCTGCGTTGATTCTGGCGCGAATGATGAGTCTTGGCTCTGAGATTTTTCAGGCTCTTTGAGATTGCTTTGGCGAATTGGTTCGCCTGTTATAAAAAAGTAGGCTGGCCAGTTGAAGTCTGATTTTTCGTCAGAGAATACCGCCGGTGGGTAGCCTGTTACTTGCAAAAGAGTTTGGTAGATGCGGTCTCTCAGCCAGTTTGATGCACCGCCTACAGAGGCACCAAAACTTAAGACCATAATGCCATTTGGTTTGAGATGTTCGACACAGTCTTTGTAACTTTCTTTGGTATGTACATAACAATCTGTGCGCAAGGAAGAGCCGCTGCCGGAGAAGGCTCTTGAGTCTAGGCAGGCTAGAATTACCATGTCGTATTTCTTGTTTGTTCTTGCCAGGAAGCGCCTGCCGTCGTCTAAGTAATAGTGGACGCTAGGGTGATTGGCATACTGATTGTATTTTTTAGCCAGATTGATGATTGTTTGGTCTATTTCTACTGCGTCAATCTGGCTTACGCCTTGTTTGACTGCTTGCGCTACATCGGAACCGGTGCCGGCTCCCAGAATGAGAACCTCTTTTGGTGATGCAAATTTGTAAGGTAGGGCGTAGTATTGCTCACGAACCAGCAGGAAATTCTTCAGGTAGCGGGCTTGCTCTATTTTTTCACCGCTTTCTGAAAGTTCGATTCGATTGTTGTTTGTGTAGCTCTGCGAGAAGCCTCGGTTTGTGTTGAGGTAGATGCCGAGTTCTTCATTCTTGCCGCTCTTCGTGAACTGCGGTGCTAGGCTTATTTCTTGGAGATCGAGACGATAATATGGTGACCAGAAAGTATTATGTTCGTTGAAAATAGGTATTAGTGTTGCCACTGCCGATAATGGCAGATAAAGAAAAATACTTTTGTGCCAATCTGATACGCCCCAGATGATAGTGAACAAGACCGCTATCGTGATGAGCAGTTCCACATGTGGGGACGCGCCCAGAAATGACATCAGTGCAAAAGTGAGGCTGCCGCTTATCGCTCCCGCAATATCGATGCAGTATGCCTTTAGTGGAGGAAGTTTACTGAAGCAATGTCCGATGACATTACCTAGACAAAACATGACCGCGAAAGGACCCATCAATAGCAAGATGAGGAGCAAAGTCATTTTGACTACTTCGATTGAAAGAGCGTAAGAAGAGCTCAGTTCGTTCCACTGGTAGATGCTCAAGGATGGAAAGGGCAAATAACCATAACCGGCATAACTTGTGAGGCTGGTGACTATTATTGTGATTAGTAGCGCCGCCGGTGCCAACCTCAAGATAGACTTGTCGGCTCTGGCCACTCCTGTGCCGAGCCCGACATAACAAGCCACGAGTGGAAAAGTCTTGAAGACTCCGAATAGAACGAAATCTGAAGATAGCCAGCGAATGATAAGTAGCTCAAGGAAGAGCGAAAGGAAGCTGGTCGCAAATAATGTTGGAAATTTGTTGTCGCCTTTGGTGCCGGACATTTGTGTCTCCTGCAGAGCAATTGATTGACTTTCGATTATTAGTGACTTAAGTCCGGGGTATGGATGCTTTATTGATGGCTAGACTTGTCTTAGCATACATTAACAACAAGCTGTTGAACTAAACAAAGAAAGAAGACCGCCCAATCTTAGGCGGTCTTCTTTCTTGAATTTTCTACTTGTTTGAGTTGCGTTGAGTTGAGTACTTTGTTTTAGAGGTTGGTTCTCTAGTTTTCTTACTCGAACTTGCCCGAAAGCAGTGGCGAACTCAGTCCCGACGGCATGGTGAGTGGGCCGCCGACCATGGGAGCGCCTTGTCCAGCTGTAACCGAGACCGAAGCGGCCGAGATTACGCCATGACGTTTGACACCGCCCAGAAGTCTTTGCCCATTGCGGACAATCTGCTGTGATTCGGTGACGCGCTGGGCGAGACCTTGCAGGTCGTTCTCCATACGGGTGAGCACTTGCTCGGCGTAGTGGTCGGCACCTTCTCTGATTTTGGCGGCATCTTCGTCGGCTTCGAGTCTGATGCGTTCAGCTTCAGCAATGGCTTCGCGGCGCATTTGCTCGACTTCTTGCACTACTTGCTTGCGAATGCGTTCTACTTCTGCCTGCACGGCTTTCAGCAGTTCTGATTCGTGCAGCATGGTTTCAGCTTGGCGACGAGCAGTGGTGATGATTTGCTCAGAGCGTCTCTGCGACTCGGCGATTATTTCATCGCGTTGAGCAAGTACGTCGGCTGCTTCTCTCAACTCTTCGGGTAGGCGAGCTCTCGCTTTGTCGAGTACGTCGAGGAAATCGTCGGCGTTGATGAATTTAAACTTGTAGATACCGGCAGCATCATCGATTAGATGCTCAAGCAGATCTAAGTGTTTATAGATTGTTGTCTGCTTGAATGTGTTGGTTGCCTGTACTGTTGGTGCAGTAATCATGGTCATTTTTGTTTGGTGCCTCTGCTGAAATGCTCTCTTAGATAGTCATTCACCGGATGCGGTACGAATTGTGATACATCGCCGCCCAAACGGGCGATTTCCTTTACAGTTGAGGAGCTTATAAAAGAATACTCGGCTTTTGTCATGAGAAAAATAGTTTCTAGTTCAGGAAAGAGTTGCTTATTGGCTTGAGCCATACCTAATTCTGCTTCGAAATCCGAGATAGCTCTCAGTCCACGTATCAGAACCGTGGTATTGGTGGCTTTTGCATAATCAACTGTTAAGCCTTGAAACTCTTCTACTTTCACTCCTCTTAGATCTTTTACAGATTCCTCTATCAGGTTCTTTCGTATATCCATCGGCAATAAAGGTGATTTACCTGGATTGCCGACCACCGCCATAATCACTTCATCAAAGAGCTTGCTGGCTCGACGAATGATATCGAGGTGACCAAGAGTCATGGGATCGAAAGAGCCTGGGTAGATGGCTCTGGCCAATCCTTTTTCCTCCTTCCCTAATGGGCTTTGGCGTTAGCCTCGCCCACTTTCGATGGATATCCCCACGGACGCCAGTCCTTAGAGACCTTGTCAACGAAAGGATGATAGCACGACCCAGCTTGAAAACTAAGTGTTTAAATGGATAAGTTGCTAATGTTCACCCGATTTAGGAAAGTAAGCAAGGGGTATTTCTGGGGTATATGCAAGGGCTGTCAAATGGATAATCTGGGCGCGATTCCAAGTTCAATATTTATCGGTCGAAAAGGGGTCAAACCAGATCCGGTTCTTCTTCCCATTGGGTTAAGCGGGCCACTGCTTCAGGGCTCAGTGCCGGCAGGTAGAAGCTGAAGGTAGAGCCTTCTCCGAGGGCAGAGGCGACGGTGATTCTGCCTCCGTGTTTTTCGATAATTTTCTTGACAATTGTTAAGCCGAGGCCGGTGCCCTTGATGGTGTGTACTTTTTTCTCGACTCTATAAAAGCGGTCAAATATATGCTCTAGAGCGTCATCAGGTATGCCGATGCCCGTGTCCTTTACGTGCACCGCCACTTCCTCGACTTCGCCTTCCTGATGCTTTTCCACCTTGACTGTGATTTTGCCGCCTTCAGGGGTGTACTTGATGCCGTTATTGAGCAAGTTAATGATGACGCGTTCGATCGATTCTTGATTGATACTAGCGAGCGGTAAATTCTCGGTTTGTTCGAAAGCGAGTTCGATGCCGCGGTCGCGTGCCATCAAGTTGAGAGAGCGAATCGCCGCCTCGCAAGCCCGATGTATATCCATTGGTAGCATTTCGAATTCGCGATCGGCTTCTTCGATTTTGGAAAGCTCGAGCACGTCGTTGACCAAGTGCATGAGGCGGTCTGCTTCGTTGTCGATGATTTGCAAAAATTCTCTATGGATATCCGGATCAAGTTTTTCGCCATGATTGCAGAGAGTATCGACATAACTTTTGATTGAGGTGATGGGTGTGCGCAGTTCATGGGAAACATTAGCCATGAACTCGTTCTTCATCTTCTCGAGCTCGGCCTGCTTGGTGATATCTTGCATGATCATTACCGAGCCCAAGAATTCCTTATTAAGGAAAATCGGTGCCGTATGCAAGCGCACCGTCAGTTCGCCCAGTTGTAATTGCTGCACTATGGGCTCGATGGCGCCAGGGGTGATGTTTACATTGCTGTCGGTGAATTGCTGCACTATATGGCAGATCTGCGGCTGGTCGGGACCTTCGGTGCAAACCACCAACGGTTTACCAAGCAGGTCTTTGGCTTCTTTGTCGAAAATTTGAGTGGCGGCGCGGTTGACTATTTGCACTCGGTTGTCGCGGTCACAGACGACTACGCCATCGGCGATAGACATCAGTACAAGCTCAAGCTTGTTGCGCTCAGAAATAAACTTGTTTCTCTCGGCCATCAAATTGTCGACATTGTGCTTGTCGTAGAGTTGCAGCCGACTGCTCATATAGTTGAAGGCATTGACCAATTGGTCGATTTCTTTGCCGGCTCGCTGCACCTTTATCTGGTGCCCGAAATGCCCGGTGGCAATCTGGCTTGCCCCCTGTGAAAGGGTGCGCAGCGGGGCGTTAATCAAGGTGTAGTTGGCCCAGACGCCGAGGGCACCCAAAACTCCCACAAGACAAAATATAGTGATAAGAAAGTTGGTCGTTTCTTGTTGGGTGCCCAAAATAGTGAAAAGGTCGTTATAGAGTCCCACCCAGCAAAGACCGAGATCTTGGCCGTTTTTGTGCATGCGCACGACAATATTGGTCACCGACCTATAGCCCGGCGGTGATGGATAAATGCCCGGCACTGTGAAGTTTTCTGGATTTTCTTTGTACTGCTTATAGACCGGAAATATTTCTTTCAGGTCTTTTTTACTGGTGGGGTCGAGCAAGATATTGCCGGCGTTATCTTCGAAGACGATGTAGGCAATTGTTTTCAGCTTGCCTCGCTGGGTCAAAATGTAATATCTCAGGCTCTCCAGATCGCCCGAATTGCTCAGTGCTTCAGCACCGCCGCGAGCCAAAGCTTCGGCCAAGCCCTGGCCGAACAACTTAACCGATTCATTTATAGAAGCTTGGGCTCGGGTCACCCAGACCCAAGCGGTGAAGGTGACTAGAGCCGCTATACAAGCCAAGCCCATGTACAAGAGCTGCTTTTGCGCCGGTACGCGCGACCAGATAACTCTCAGTCTGGTAAATGTCTTGGTGGCTTTCTTCACGTGCACTCTCTTTAGATGTCCAGTCTAATTATATTTGCAGTGCCGCCAGTATTGCGCATCGGTTTAAAAAGGGGTTGTCAGGGGAATATCGTCACAGGGGCGCGAGGGTCACATTACTTAGTTACCTAAGGAGTAATGACCTTGGCTAGAAAAAATCAGACGCGAAGTGAAGTTTTATTGAGTGATAGCCAGGCGAAAACGGCTAATCATGCCAATTCGACTGGCGCTGCTGCCGGGCGACAGGCGCCTCTGGGTCCATCTGCAAGAGCTCTGGAGTTGTCTTTGGAAGGCGCCCCGGACGGCGGCTTTGCCGTTAGGCTCAACATGCCCGAGCCGCCGCAAGCGGTGCATGCCGCTCCAGACGGCGACCCCTCTGAGATTGTGCGTGACCATATGCCTTTGGTGCGGCAGATAGCCCGTAAGTACAGTCAATATTCACCCGATAGTTTTGAAGACCTGGTGCAAGTCGGCTCTATCGGCTTACTCAAGGCCATTCGCTATTACGACCCCAATAGGGCCCGCTCGGCCAGCTTCAGAACTCTAGCCACTTGTTACATAAGGGGTGAGATTCGCCACTATTTGAGAGACCATTGCTCACTGGTGCAAGTGCCAAGGCGGCTCACCGAGATGAATTCAGCCTTGTCACAGTTGGAAGAGAAGCTGACAAAGGCTCTGGACCGAGCCCCCACCGTGCAAGAGTTGTCTGAGCACAGTGGTTTTGCCGTGGCCGACATATTAGAGGCGCAGCAGTCTTGGGAAGTGCGCTTACACTACGAATCACTCGATGGCGCCGCTGAAGAAGATGACCGCGATGATCGTCGCTCACTTTCCGAGGTGGTTCCCGACAGGCGCTATCAGGACGCATTTAGCGCCTCTGAAGACCGTGAGCTTTTGTCCCAGGCTCTAAAGCGTTTGGGTGAGCGAACCAGGCAGATAGTCGAGTTTGTTTTCTTTTACGACCTCTCTCAGAAAGAGACCGCATATGTTCTCGGCTTGTCAGAGATGGGGGTCTCAAGGGCAGTGCACAGTGCTCTCAAGAAGCTTCGCGAGATCATCAGCCAGCAAGATAGTCATAAGTAGATATCTGTTTTATTAGATATGCAGTGAGTTTCATTAAATTGTTACGGAGGCGCCGATTGTCTGTTGACAATCGGTTAATCTCTGCTAACATTCTCCACTTGTGGCATTTGCCGATTTACTCAATTTCTTGAAGTGAGGTCCGCCCTCATGCAGAACTTACCAGAATTCACAGTTGTTCCTTTGGAAATGCTGGATGACCACCTCAAGGCCATTCTCAAGATCAAGATTAGAGAGTTTGTTCATCTCAATCCGGTCTTCAACTGTATTCCTTCCATAGATGTTGATGCTTATTTTCAGAACCGCAAAGGCCGCAAAGACGCTGAAGCTAATTTGCGAGACAGTATTACCAGAGAGAGTGTGGAAGCCATTTCTAATGGTTTGACCGAGGATGCCGCTCGCCTCTTGGAGCAATTGGCTGAAGTAGAGACCCAACTCAAGGCTTTACGCAATGACGGTGTGATGGAGCTTTTGCCCCGCACTTATTTTGCCGGTTATGATGTCAGCTGCCCCCACAAGGGCCGCCCCTTACCGCATAGAAGACGTCGCCAGACTTTTGTCTAGTTCTTTAGGCTGGTCTAAAGGACGGCAAGAAAGTATTGCAAAATGAAAGGGCAGTAATAAACACCGCCCTTTTCTTTGTTTTTATTGGCTTTTGCTAATGATTTCGGGACGAGAGGAATCGAACCTCCGGCCTCACCCACCCCAAAGGTGCGCGCTACCCCTGCGCTACGTCCCGGTTTAGCTGCAGAAAACCGCAACCACAAGAATTATACATCACTCCTTCTCAATTGATTTCAAGTGCATATCTCTTCAGTAATCTTTGGTATCGAAGCGAAAGGCTGACAAATTCAAGGGAAAGCTCTCCTGAAAACCGATTTGCAATAGCTGCTAAAATCTCTTTGAGTAATTTCTTCAAAATCTCTTCCATCAGTAAAGTAAATCGGTACCTGTGCAAGTTGACGTAGCATCACTCTTTCCTTTCCCTCTAGATGATTTTCAGCTTGAGGCGATACAGCATCTTGAGAATGGCAAGAGTGTCGTGGTCTGCGCGCCTACCGGCTCGGGCAAGACAGTCATTGCCGAGTACGCTGTGGAAATGGCCCTTATGTCCAACAGTCGTTGTTTTTATACAACCCCGCTCAAGGCGCTCTCCAACCAGAAACTTTACGATCTGCGCAAGAAATACGGTGAAGATCGAGTCGGTCTGCTCACCGGTGACATATCGGTCAATAGAGATGCTTCCATAGTTGTGATGACTACCGAAGTTTTTCGCAATATGCTATATGGCACCATCCTTGGTGATGTCAGCCGCAACTTGCAAAATGTTTCCAGTGTCGTCCTCGATGAATGCCATTATATGAATGACAGCGAAAGAGGCACTGTCTGGGAAGAATCGATAATTTATGCTCCCAAGAATATTCAACTGGTGGCACTTTCCGCCACCATTGCCAATGCCGCTGATCTGACCACCTGGATAGATGAAACCCATGGTCCCACTGAGCTGGTTGTTTCTGATTATCGCCCAGTGCCCCTGCGTTTTCATTACTTTGGTGAACGTCGAATTTATCCACTGCTTGCTCCCGGCGGCGCCGTCAATAGTTTCTTGAAGTCGCGTTTCGGCAAGAAGAAGTTTGTCCGTACCGAGAAGCGGCGCCGTCCTCCGGGCGGACTCTATACCCATCCAGCCGATGTCTTGGCCAACTTATCGGCCCGCAATATGTTGCCTGCTATTTATTTTCTCTTTTCTCGGCGCGGCTGCGAAGAAGCGATGAAGATGGCTCGGGGTATACCTTTACTCTTGCCTGAAGAACAACGTGAATTGAAGAAGCGAGTGGAGATGTTTACTCGCGACAATCCAAATCTGGCTTCTCATCCTCATTTGCCTTACTTACTCGAAGGTATGTCGGTGCACCATGCCGGTATGTTGCCCAGTTGGAAAGGTATGGTCGAGAAGCTCTTTCAAGATGGTCTCTTGAAAGTGGTTTTTGCCACAGAAACCTTGGCGGCAGGAATCAATATGCCGGCTCGCTCTACAGTGATCAGCTCTATTCATAAGCGATCTGATGAAGGGCATAGAGAGCTTATGGCTTCAGAGTTTTTGCAAATGTCCGGCAGAGCTGGTCGCCGCGGCATGGACGAAGTCGGCCATGTGGTGGTGCTCAATAATCCCTTCGAGTCGGTGGAAGACGCCGCTAAACTGGCTACTGCCAAGGCTGATCCCCTCTCTAGTCGCTTTACGCCCTCTTATGGCATGGTGCTCAACTTGCTTGAGCGTCACACCATAGATGATGCCCGTGATTTAATTGAGCGCAGTTTTGGTCAGTTCTTGATTAACCATCAGTTAGAGCCGCTCTTTGCCCAAAAATTAGAATGGGAAAGTGAATTACCGCGTTTGCGCGCACCGCTTTGTCCAGCTGAGCCGGGCGATCTTTCACTGTATGCTAAGCGTTTGGAAAATGTGCGAAGCCGCCATAAACAGCTGAAGCAGATGGAAAAAGGTCTGAAAGGAACGGCAGCCAAAAACAGGCAAGAGGCTATTGATGCCTTAGCTGATATGAAGATTGGCATACAGTCTCTGGTGAAAGAAGCCTATGCCATGCCCTGCCATGGTTGCCCGGTGCAAAAACAATGCAGTAAGCAAACTGAAAGAGTGGCTAGTCTAGAGAAGCGCATCAAAGATTTGGACAAGCGGGTGGCTCGCGAGACCACTTATTATTGGCGCACTTTTGAGGCTCTTGCCAATATCTTGCGCATGGAGGGCTATCTGGACGGCAATCGTCCCACCGCCCTGGGGCGCACCGCCAGCGGTATCAGAGGGCAGAACGAACTGTTCCTCACCGAAGTGGCCATGTCTGGGCTGTTTGAAACACTGGAACCGAGTGAATTAGCGGCGGTCCTTACCGCCTTGGTGGGTGACGACAGCCGCGCCAATGAAAATATGAAAGTAAGGGTCAGTCCTCAGGTAGACATCGCCTTACTGGAAGTGGGAAAAATCATTCGTCGTCTCTTGCGTCAGCAAAAAGATTTCGACATCGACATGCCAATTACTATCGGTACCCATCTTTGCGGACTGACTCAAATGTGGGCCCAGGGCGCCGACTGGGACGCCATCCGCAATGCTACACCTTATGATGAAGGTGATGTGGTGCGCGGTATTCGTCGTACACTTGATCTAGCCAGGCAATATGTCAGAGCATCGGGCATGCCCGATGCGGTGGCAGATCGATGTCAGCGCGTAGAACTTTTGCTCAACCGCGATGAAGTCTCGGAAGATTTCTAGTATTTATCTAGACAAATCAATATAACGATAGTGCCAGAGAGTTATTCTATATTTAGATTCGCTCAGGGTGTGAGAAAGAGCTGGGTCATCAAAATATGATTGGCTCGGTCGTCGGTCGGGTCGCTGGCGTTGACATATTGTTGCTGGTAGCCCACTTCCATACGCACTTGATTGCTCATTTGTCGGCCGATGCCTGCATATATACGATTTTGGTCTATGCCTCGTAAGGGACCGTTCTCTACCGAATTTAAATTGACGAACAGCTCATCAGAAACCACGGCATAAAGTCGCCATTTCAGAGGTAGGGCGAATCTCAAAAGATAACGGGCGCGCATCGAGCAGGCCCCATTAGTATTTTGAATAAAACGTTCTTCCAGCCTGGTTCTGTGCAAAACTTCCAGTCTTTTGAAGAGCACATGCCCGACTCCGAATTGTTGAAAGATTCGCTGCTCGTGGGTATGGTCAGGATAATTTGAAACCCAGACATGGCCTACATAAGCACTGGTATGTTTGGAAATTCTGTAGCCTATTGCTTGTCGAATCAAAAGTTGGCTCATGCCGTTCAGGTTATTGCCCAGGCGAGGGCTGGCTTCGAAATAGCCGCGCAGGCGCTTGCCCCGCGACATAGGAAAATCTATGAAGACCGGTGTCCACATTTGAAAGGCATGTGCGGTTGTGCCGTTTTGATTGGTCGGTACAGGGTCGGGTAAAGACTCGGCCAGTCTTATCGGCGAAAGCTCAATCTGGGCTTGGGCGGCTGGACAAGAGAGACCAACCGTCAAGAAAAAGAAAATAGTAGCCAGTAGTTTGAATGCCAAGTGAAGACAGAGATGGTCGAATTAATATAAAAGAGAAAGGGCAAAATCAAAGATAAGCATTGATTTTGCTCCAGTTTAGAGCAAAGCTCAAATTAACTGCAAATCCAATAACTTGGCTTTGACCTTTTCAGTTTAACCCAGCTCTAGGGTGCCCCACTCAAAGTGGTGTCCTTGCTTGTCGGTGGGCAGCCAGTTTACATAGAAACCGACTGGATTTTTGCGCAACATCGAGACTTCGGAGTCACTGGCATAAAAGGTCTGTTTGTGACCATCTGGAAATTCTACGGCGACAAGCTTTACCCAAGGGTAGACGTCTATCGAACCGCCGGCATTGGGACGCAAGCTAACTAGGCTGCCGTCCGGAGAGACAGTCATTGTGCCTTCTTTGCCTTTGAAAATGCGCCTTCTATCTGAACTAAGTTCGATTTCGCGTTTTTCCTTACCCAAGGAAAGGGTGGCATATTTGGCTCCGTTCAATGTTTCGATAATGCGAGCGGTGCCTTTGCCCATCTGTCTTTTGTATGAAATAGAGCCATCATTTAAATCGAGTGTCAGTTGGGTGAGGCGCACTGATTCTGATTGACTGTCTTTGTATACAGTATTTTTGCCTTGCGCGGCTGTAAGCTCGATAAGCCTTCCCGATTGAAAGCGAATGCTTGTCACTAGCTCACCATTGATGGTGGCAACAAAAGGGCGGTTGCCCTGGAACTCGATGACTGTAGGTTCGCCTGCAGTGCCCTTTCCGCTTAGAGAAGTGGATCTTGCCCTCTTTGATGCTTCTTGCAAGATAGCCTTGAGCTCGGATACTTCCGAGCTTGCTTTGCTTTGTTCGGCTTTGGCCGGCAAAGTAGCTGAGTTTGTACCTGCTTTGTTCTTTTCTCGAGTAGAAAATTTTGCCATCGGCGGATACCTGATTAAAGTCGCACATTAAACGGGGCTTCTGTTATAGCTTGTTAAGAATAGCGCTTTGTATATCTTTTTGTCGACCCCAATTATTTATATGCCACTTACTACCAAGATTAACTCGTGGCAGCTCCGGGGGATAAATACTCGATTTTAGATTAAATTTTGAGGGCGAGCATCAAGGCGGCGGTGTGCTTGCTGCTCCGGCAGGGCTTGGTGGTGCCGCGGCAAAGGCTTGGATGCGTTTCTTTATTAAGTCGATTGTGGCTGTGAAGCTCTTTTCGAAGAGTAGTCCGCCCGTGGCGCCGCCTTCGCTTGCCGCTATGGCCTCGGCCACTGTTTCGTCTGCACCGATGCCGCCGCCCTGCAAAAAATAGGCAAGCGGTTTCTGATTGATTGGATGTATGGCTTTCTTTTCTGCCTCATAAGACTGCAGAAAGTCGGCATCGTCTGAGATATAGTCCATGGCGGCATTGACCGCATGCCCGGTCTCGTGTCTGACCAGGTCTTCGGTGCGGTTGTTTGGCGCCCAGATGCCTGGTTTGACTTCTTTCTCTTCCGCCACCACAATTAGTTTCTTGCTCGGGCTATAGGCACCGTCAACCGCATCCCAGGTCGATCCCGGCGGCCAACCTCTTGGTCTTTGCCCCTTCAACTCGGGCAGGGTGTCGGTGATGCGTCTGGTGGGCACCAAGGTGGCGCCATCTCGACTGACTATATTGCGCACGTCATCCGACATTTTGTTATAGGTATCGTTCACCTTGTCGCTGAATTGCTTTGAGGGCGGCGGCGGTGGCTGGTCCAGCGCACCTGGTTTGCCTGTGTCAGTGCCATCTTTGGGGTCGACTTTGTCTTGAGGGTCTTTCTGATCTTTTTGGTCTTTTTGATCTTTGGGATCTTGAAAAGGCGCCACCAGTTTTGTCTCACCAGGAGTGAGCCCGCCTAGGTGTTTCAGTATGTCCTGGTAGTCCTTGTCACCCGGACGATAAATAAGCTCAGCTTCGCCTTCCAGGTCTTTAGTATGGGCTTTTAGATTGAGTTGAATGCTTTCGTCTGGCAGCATTTTGGCCACGCCCACCGGCGGCAACTTTTCTTGCTCTTTATTGCCTTGGTTGGTGAGCTTCACCCCACCCGGACGACTGAATAAATCTATGATTCCAGGCAGCCCCGAATTTTGGGCAAAGTTTTTGCCGTCCTTTTCGGGGCGGTCATGCTTCTCTTGATCATTGCCTGACTGGTTCTGCATGCTTATATCAATACACAGATTTTAGCCAGTGGTCATCAGTAAAACTACGAAAGTCCCGAACTACGAAAGTCCTGAACTACAAAATAGCCGAACTACAAAAGAACCAAATTAGACAGCTGAGCGTTTGGCTCCCTCGGCCAGCACAAGAAGCTTATCCACCACTTGGTCGATACTGAGATTGTCAGTGCTCACTTCGATGGCATCATCAGCCATCGTCAGGGGCGAGACTTCGCGAGTGCGGTCTTTATGGTCGCGGTCTTTAATTTGAGCGAGCAATTCTTCAAAGTCTGGGTTTTCACCTTGGGCATTCAATTCTTTCAGCCTTCTGCCGGCTCTGACTTCGGCTGAGGCGGTCAGAAAGATCTTCAAACCGGCTTTGGGCAAGACCACTGTGCCAATGTCTCTGCCGTCCAGCACGGCATTACCCTGGCGCGCCAGCTCTTTCTGCTTTTCTACCAAGACTTCTCTTACTTCTTTGAGAGCAGCCACCGGGATAACTTGCTCAGACATCTTTTGGGTGCGAATGTCGCGGGTTATCTCTTCGCCGTCGACATATACCCTAATTTTGCCGTCTGATGTTTCATCGGCCGCCGCCAATAAAATTTCGGTGCGGCGCGCCAGTGCGGCAATGCCCGGTCCGTCGTGCAAAGAGAGTCCGTGTTTGAGGGCCAGCCAGGTGGAGGCCCGGTACATAGCGCCGGTGTCTATATATAGATATCCCAGCTTGTCGGCCAGCTTTCTTGCTACTGTAGATTTACCGGCGCCTGCCGGTCCGTCAATTGCTATCTGAAGGTGTTCTGTCATTTATTTGAATCGGATGGGGCGCGGAATAAGCTGAAGAACCATTCCAGGATGGCGCTGGGCGGTGGACCGGCCACGCTCTGCGCTTCTTCCAGGCTGAGACCTTCGGCAAGTCCTTTGATGATTTTCAAGACTTCACCATCTTCCGGCATTCTGCCTGAGGCTTTTTTAGAAAAGATGAGAACGCCGTTGTCTTCTACTTCAAAAACACCCTCGGCGGCCGGTTGAATCTGACATTCAGCTTTCAGCTCTTGTTCGAGCTGTGTGGCTAAACTGTCGGCACGGTCGCGATAGCCGCATTCGGTGCAGTAGGTGATTTTGAAACGTTTGTCGGCTGTAGACATAGATAAACTCCAAAGGGAAAGTCAGAGCTTCCCTAAGCTTACTACGCTTGCTTCTTATGAAACAGTCGTTTCCACCATGGCAACTGTAGAAATTCTTGATACTGTTTCTTGTGTTCAATAAGTAGAACCTGGGCTTCCACCAGCTCTTCCTTGAGGGTCCTGGTTTCGCGGCAGTGGTCTTCTAATAAGCGCATGGAACCTTGCATCTCGTTTATGAGCTTCAAGTCTTCCAGACGGGCTCTTCTTTCGGCGGCTAGCTCTTTCTGGCACTGGGCCAATTCACGCAAGAGCTTTTCTACTTCGTCCGAGCGGTCGATTACTATGGTTTCCACCGGAGCATGAAAAACTTCGGTTCTCTCTTTGCGACCTTTGACAAACGAGGCCAGCTCTTTTTGCGCCAGTTTTGATGCCGAAGTGAAGAGTTTTTCTAAAGAGCCAAACATGTCATCTTCGAGGACTTTGTTCGGCATGCTCTCTACCTCTTCTTGTTTGATGCGGGCGTCATCTTCAAATCTTTCTTGCTGGTTTCTTTCTTGTTGGATACTGTCTTGTTTATCTTGTTCTTTAGATGACTTACTGGCTTTGGTGTCGCCGGTAGTGTCTAAATCACTTGTATAGGTTTCCACTCGGCTCTGAGCCGATTTGCGACTGTGTTTGCGATAACCTGCCGGTGGTACGACCCGCCATTCATCATTGCCGTCGATTCTCACCTTTCTGGCACTCCAGCCTTCGGGTAAGCGGTTGCCCCAGCGTCCCAGTATGCATCTTTCCAGAGCCCGCGGCGACTTGCCTAAAACCCTTGCTGCTTCGGGGATGGAAAGCCATGGTCTTTGGGTGACGCAGTCACCTTCTTCATCTTCATTGCTGCTTTCTTCGGCATCAGCCCAGTCCCAGGCATCATCCCAATTGTCTTGGTTCTTAAGGCTGGACCACTGCTTAGCCTCTGGGCTTTCAGCTTTAGGTTCAGATTCGCTATCGGCTATGGTTTCAAGCTCTGCTTCAGCTTCGGTTTCTGCTTTAGTTTCAGCTTTAGTTTCAGCTTTGGTTTCAAATTTAGTTTCAGTTTTAGTTTGCACTTCGCTAAAGAAAGCGGCGCTTTGCTTCTCTTCCTTTTGTTCTTTTGCTTGAGTTTTTATTGGGCTGGTCTTGATTTGATTAGGCTGTGCGTACGCTTTCAATTCTCTTTCGAAAATCTCGTTTAAGACTCTATCTAGCAAGCCCGGTCCTGGGGTCTTCACTGTTTCGCCTCTTTCTGACTAATCGCCGACACCTTCACTAATAACTAGTAAGAATAGCGTTCTCAAGTGGGGAAGTCTTGAATTGTTGCTCAGTTGCAGCCTCAAATAGGGACAAAACCCTTCAAATATTTCTCATGTGTTGGCAGGGCAACAAAAGAAAAGAGAGGTTGCCCTCTCTTTCCTCGATTGCTCTAGCTTTCAGTTAGCGCTTATTTGATCAGTCTAGATTCGACTTTGGCCCAGTCTACGTTTGCATAGAAGGCTTCGATGTACTTGGGACGCTCAGCCGGTTTGTAATCGAGCAAGAAGGCATGTTCCCATACGTCCATGACCAGAATCGGCTTGAAGCCGGCGATATTGCCTTCTTCGTGCAAGGTGACCCAGTGATTGGAGAGCACTTTGGTTTCGGGATCTTGGAAGAGGATAGCCCAGCCAACACCACGCATGCCGCCGACTTTGAAGAAGTCGTTTTTCCAAACTTCTATAGAGCCGTAGGTTTCAATGATGGCTTTGCCGATTTCAGAATTTTCTTTCAGTTCTGAACCACCAGCTTTAAGGTTGCCGAAATAGTACTCGTGCAATCTCATGCCGTTGTATTCGAAGCCGTAGCGACGCTTCAATTCTGCATATTCGGGGGTGCCGCTCTTGCCTGCTTCGGTAAGCTCAATCACCTTTTCGTTCAGGGTGTTGGTGTTGGTGACATAACCGGCATAGAGAGCCAAATGGATCTCAAGGGTCTTGTCTGAAATACCAGTCAAACCGCTCAGATGGCTGAAGTCATGTTTGGCATAAGGTTTGTACGAAATTTTTTGTTGAAGCATTGAAAACTCCTGTGCAACACAGATTTTGTGGGGACAAGAACCGCTCCCTCTTGAAAGCGAGGCGGCTCCACTTAATTCCTGATTGCGAATTAGTGGCTAATTTTTACCATATTTGCCTTGTTGAAATCTGGTTTTTCAGAGATTTCAGCTATTTAGCCCTGGTTCTTAATCTGCGGAATCAGTTCAGAAAGCTTTTTCTTGCGATTGCTATCAGATGAGCCTGATATGGCGGTGTTGTCTCCGGTGGTTTCCCCGGCTCGGTCGCCATGACCTAGTTCGGCTCTAATTGTCGGTTGGTTGTCGCCGGTATTTTCTAGTTCGTGCAAAAGATTCAAAGCCGGCTGCCCAGGCATGGCTAGAGCCGGCAGGGCGGCGGCGGTGGCATCTGCCCTTCTTTCAGAGCGCTTCTTGGGATCGCCCTGGCTGATCGAAGGCAAACCGGAAGCTGTTGAGTCACCCATGCGACCTTTAGAGAGGGCTGCCGCCAAGGGCGATTGATGGGGTTGGCCTTGGTTGGTGGGTTGGAAGGCAGCAGGTGCGCCAGCAACGGTTATGCTGGCAGCGCTCTGGGGTTCCTTGGGGAAGGCTGCGGCAATGATCGCCGGGCTCCAGCCCAATTGTCTGAAAGCGTCTTCCAGGCTGCCTTTTGTTTTCCAGCAAATACCCAGGGCAATCACTGCCTGCTCTGCTTTCAAGATACCCTGGGCCATGAGCTCAGAGCACTTGAGGGCGATTTGCAGTAAGTTCTGGTCGATGGCGCCGGTGAGCAAAAGCATCTGCCCCATCAGTTGGGCATTGCGAGAACCGGCTTTGAGAGCATCTTCTATATCTTTGGGACCAATTACACCTGCTAATTGCAAAAACTGATAGAGAGGCAAATTATTGCTTATCTGCTGCTTGTCAGGCTGTATGCGCTCCACCGCGGTTTCGACCGAAATGCCTTCACGGGCGACAATCTCTAAGACCTGTCCGCTCAGGCTCTTGCGCAATTTGCCCGAAGCTACATAAGTCTGCACCGAAAGAGCCAGTTGCAGAAGGCTTTCTGAAACCAGACCACTTTCCACCAAGACCTGACCAATGGGTTGCTCTTTCACTAGACCCATTTCCACTATCTGCATGAGCTTTTGCTCGTCGAGCAACTTGGCCATGACAAGCAGTTCGCCCAATCTCACTGTTTCGGCATTGAGATTGAGCCCTTTCTCGGCCAGGGTTTGTTCAAGCGGAATCTGTCTATCTTTGGCGGCACGCAAGCTGCTAATCGCTTGTTCGCGCTCGACCCGTTTGTCGCGTATCAAAATTTGAGCATTGAGAGCCGAAGCTAAGAGTTGTTCGGAGATTATATTGGTCACCACCAAGACTCGACCAAGCGGCAGTCCGCTTGACTTGCCGTGGGCCAGGGCGTCGTCCAATTGTGCCTTAGTCAAGATGCCGGCTTCTATGAGCAATTCGCCGAGTTTATTAGTGCTGTTGCCGCTTTGGTTGAGATTGACCGAGAGTTTTTGCAAGGCTTCATCGAGGCTGATATTTTCGCGATGAAGAGTGCGCAGGGCATTTACTGCAATCTCGGCGCTCAAAATGCCGTCTTTGAGAAGCGACTGGCATTGCACCGCGGCTTGCAGATTGTTTTCAGACATAAAGCCCGACATGATGATGACACGACCGACCGGCAGTCCCTGGCTCTTGGCGATCAGCATGGCTTGTCGCAGTTCTTCTGCTTTCAAGAGCCCGGCGCTCGTGAGCAAATCACCCAGCCTCAAGGGTTGATTCTGGGGGGCGGCATTAGCTGTAGGGGTGCCTTCTGTCATCTTGCTCCAAAGATTTTCTCTATAGATTCTAACAATTACTTGCCTCGAACTAACGAGGGATTATCGCCCTTTTTATTCTCTTGACTGAGAGATTTTTCCTCCTTGGCGATTTTGGTACTGCCGGTGATGTCAATTGCTTTACTTGTTCCATGCAAGAAAGCCGGGCTGTGAAGCCCGGCTCGCATAAGACCCATTACGGGTAGCTTTCCAGATTGATCTGGATATTTTTGCTTGGTACTGTCTAGATTTGTTCGAATTGTCTCAAAGATTTGGTTGATAAGGGCTGCTTACTTAGTCGGAACAAACAAGTGCTCTCAGCAAAGTAAATTACCGCTTACAACCGAGGCTGACCTCCATCTAATTGACCACAAATTATTGATACCCGGTTGCCAGAGTCTTATAACTTTCATTCGGTTTTATTTGCTCTTGTTTTGCAACTTTGTAGTCTAGACAACAATTACAGCTGGGAAAAGCCGTATGTACGAATACAAAATATGGGTGTAGACTTCGCTTGGTTGATTAAAGCGAGCCGATGGACAAAATACTGCTTTCACTGAAGAACCGCGTCATAGTGCCGTCTATTCTCTTAGGCGGAATTTGTCTCTGGCTGGTCGTCTGTCAGGCTCACTATCATAGTTATTGGATGGGCACCATCCATCGGGTGCAGACCACTGATTTCAATCTTTTGCACCATACTCTGCCGCCCACTTTGGCGCAGATGATCCTCTCCAATCGCGGTGATTTGATTCAGCGCACCTTAGACTGTTCGTTTGGATTATTCGGCATAGTCATCACTGATCCGTCCGGTGAGAACGTACTCTACAAGACCGAGAAAATCTACAAGCGTGAATCCTGGCAAGGTCGAGCCGCTGCCGACAGCCTTTTGAAAGAAGGCGAGCCCTACGATTTAATCACCGACCCGCCGCAGCTCGAACCGCTCTATGCTCATGCCTCGCCGCGGTCTGTCGCCGCCAACAAAGTGGGCGCTCTCAAGCCCGGCACAAGGGTATTGGGTCGCATTTATTATCTGCGTTCGGCGCCGCCCACCTTCTTCGAAGACCTGACCAATTTCATGTTCAAAGGTTTCTTTGAACTATCCGGTTCTAAGCGTGGCTATTGCTATATCACTTGTTTTTCCTTCGGCTTTACTTGCACTGTGCTGCTTTTGGTTTATTTAAGACGTCGAGGTCTTGAATTGAAGCAGAAAGAGCTTGAACATATGCGCCGCGAACTAGATATAAGGAAAAAGGCCCTGGAGAGTCTAAGTTCCGAGTTGGCTACTCAAAAGGCACGTAAAGTGTGGCTGGAGAGAGAAGCTGACCAGGCTTACAAGCGTGCTCTCGGTCTCAAGCAATCGCTCGAAAGGCTGAAAGAGTCTCTGGTTGGGGTGGAAGATAATTTTGACCCGGCTGCCGGCGGCGGCTTTGTCTCTGGCATGCAAAACCAACAGCCCAGTCAGAACAATCAGAAAGTCTCCCAGTTCAAGATTCGTCCGCCTGTGGCCCCTCCAGGTTCTATCCTGGAAGAGATAGAGTCGCTCTTGCCCTCTCTTAATGAGAACGCCAAGAATTTGCGCAGTCAAGCCGATGTGTTGCAAGACTATTGTTCGGCCCTAGAAGACCGGCAGTCTGAAATGAGGCGCATCGTAGAGAATGCCTTCAACCGCGCCCAGGTGTCTCCGTCCCCGCTCAATCCCAGCTCTCACGCAGCGACTGGCGCCGGGGCTGAGGGTGCGGTGACCGAAATAATTGACATGAGTCCGCGTTAACCTTGGTAAACAAACCCAGTCCAAGTCATGCTAAGCTATGGGACGAAGTGGAACTTTCAGGAAAGAAAGATTCTGCCCGACCGCTCTGAGGCGGTCATCTATACTGACTGGATGAACTTTCAGGAAGGAAGTTTCCGCCAAATTAATGAAGCAAGTATCTGGAAAGAAAATCGCACTTACTCTTCAGGCTGTGCAGGATGCCAGCAGCGAACCGGTTTATCGACGCGGTGTGCAGTATTACCGCCGCAAGAAAGTTCTCAAATATACTGAAGACGAGGGTGTGTCCAGTATAGAGGCCTTGGTCATCGGCTCGGAGCCGCAGCCCTACAAGATCACTGTTTCCATCGAAAGTCCCGAAGTCTTCAAGGCTGAATGTTCTTGTCCCTATTTCGAAGAAGTTTGCAAACATTCGGTGGCGGTGCTCTTAACCCATATAGCTCGGCACAATCCCGGGATTAGATTTGACCTCTTGGACCAACCCGAGAGGAAAGAACCGGTACAAGAGAAAGCAATTAAAGCTCGTGAATTGCTTGATGATCCTAAAGATCAAGTTGGTGAAGGTAAAGAACCTCCTTCTCGCGATTTTCAGCTTGGGCTTTTGGTTTTAGAAAAGCCTCTCGCTATGATTGTCGGTGATGTGCCGCCTCAGCCCCAGGGCAAGGTCAATATTCTCAAGGTACCACCTGAGACTCTCAATTTCTTCCCGGAAGAGTCGCGCATCTGGCGTTTGGCAAAGTATCTTACTTCTTTGCCTCAAACCACCAAGGGCACTGCCGGGGGACACCGCATTCCCCGCGGCGAAGAAGGTGCCGTTATTGGCCACCTCAGTCTTTGTGCGCGCTTGATTAATACAACAAACGGTCAAGAAGTGAGCTTCAGTGAAAAGCCCCTTACACCACGGGCGGTATTGTCTGAAACTGAGAGCGGCGAACTCTTGCTGAAGTTGGAAGGCATACTGGAAGGTCCTGATGGCGTAGAAGAAGCTGTTGAGCACCCGGTCTTCTTTATGGGGCAGAGTTCCTGGGTCCTGGCCAACAATGTTTTCTATCCCATAGATCTGAGCGCCATTCACCGATCTTTTCAGTATTTTGATTCATACGGCTTTATGACCGTCAAACTAGATCATGTGCCGAAGTTTCTTTCGGTCGACCTGCCTGTATTGCTTAGGCGCATGCCGGTCATCTTCGATGAGACCACGGCACCTTTCCCGATTGCCATCACCGAGCCACCACAGGTGGTGATTCGGCTTTCAGAAAGAAAAATGCCCGGCGGCAGCAGCAGTGTCATCATATCTAGTTCATCGTCCGGCTCGGCTGCCGGCGCCCGTGAGAAGAACGGCGGTGAAGCTGCTTCTCTTGAAGTTTCGCTTGGTTTTCGCTATGGCAATTTGGTCTTGCAGTCGCGAGATGAAACTAGTGCGGTGGAATCAGAAAAATTTACCCGGACTATTTCAGAGAGCGGGCAGAGTGTTTGGGTGGAGCGGCAGTGGGATCTAGAGAACCAGGTCAGGCGCTTCCTCACCAATATGCAGCCGGTGCGCACCGTGGCCGACCGCTTTTCCTTTGTTGAAGAGCCGGCTTACGATGTGCTCTTCCATTTGCAATCGGAGCAGGTCTGCGACTGGGACATCAGCGGCTTTGACCAGTTGGTCAATTGCCGTGTGCGTAAAGAGCCCATGTGTCTCAAAGCAAGGCTTTCACTCAAGAAAGATTCTTTCAAGTTCGACTTCGATCTGCTTTGCCTTTCCGATGGCGAAGAAGTTCCCTTCGGAAACGTCATAGAAGTACTGTTTAAGAACCGCAACTATCTGCGCATCGGTTCTGATTTTGTGCGCATTCCCACCACTACCTTGCTTGGTTTGCTTAAGGGTATAGGTCAAAGCAAAGATAGTGCCCGTCCTCTCTATCAGGCGCTTTCCATCTTGCATGCCCTCGAAACCCATGAGATAGAAATCGAAGCTGATCAAGGCTTCCAAGACTTTATCCACAAAATTCATCATTTCAGAGAATTGCCGCCGCTCAAGATTCCTTCTTCTTTCAAAGGCGAGTTGAGAGAATATCAAAAGGAAGGCTGCAACTGGTTGATGTTCCTGCGGGAGTACGGCTTGGCCGGCATACTTGCCGACGACATGGGTTTGGGTAAAACCATTCAGGCTCTTACCTTGCTCTTGACCCACTACGCAAATGGCAAAGGCGATAGAGCGCCTTCGCTGGTGGTGGCGCCTACTTCGGTGGTCTATAACTGGCTTTCGGAAGCATCTAAGTTTACGCCTGCACTTAAAACCGCGCTCTTCCTCGGTCGCGATCGCGGCGAGCTCTTGGCTAAACTCAACAAGGACGGTGCCGGTAAGCCCCAGGTGATCTTCACCACCTACGGTATCATCAGGCGCGACTATGAGCAGCTCAAGAATATTCAGTTCGAGTTTCTCATCTTAGACGAAGCCCAGAATATCAAAAATCCCGAATCAGTCGGCGCCGTAGCGGCTAAGAGTTTGAAAGCCTTTCACCGCCTGGCTTTATCTGGTACGCCGGTTGAGAACCGCCTGAAAGAACTCTGGTCCCTGTTCGACTTCCTCATGCCCGACTTCCTCGGTGCCTACAAAGACTTTAACGAAGTCTTTGAGAGACCCATTGAAGCCGGTTTGGATGGAGCCGGTCAGAAATTGAGAAAGATAGTCCATCCTTTTATTTTGCGCCGCCTCAAGAGCCAGGTCGAAAAAGAACTGCCCGACCGTACCGATATTATTCATCTTTGCGAACTAGACGACGAGCAACGTTCGCTCTATTTAGACGTATTAGACGAATGCCGCGCCAAGGTCTTCCCCGAGATTGCTATGAAAGGCATCAAGCGCTCCAACTTCTCGGTGCTTGCCGCCTTACTGCGTCTGCGTCAAGTCTGTTGCGATCCGCGTCTGCTTAAGTCGCCAACCGATAAGCCGGTCAATCAGTCTTCCAAGCTCGATGCCTTAGTAAATATGATCGGCGAGATCGTAGATGAAGGACACAAGATTTTGGTCTTCAGTCAGTTTGTTGAGATGCTGGCTATAATCAGAAAAGAATTGGAAAAGAACGGCTATACCTATGAGTATCTAGATGGTCAGACTCCTGCAAAAGAAAGGCTTGACCGTGTAGAGCGTTTCAATGCTACGCCCGAGATTCCGATTTTCCTTATCAGCTTGAAAGCCGGCGGCACCGGTCTCAACCTAACCGGCGCCGACTATGTCATTCACTATGACCCGTGGTGGAACCCAGCCGTCGAAAATCAGGCAACCGACCGAGCCCATCGTATTGGTCAAACCAGGCATGTTTTCAACTATAAGCTCATTACCAGGGGCACTGTTGAAGAAAAAATATTGGCTTTGCAGCAGAAGAAGAAAGAACTAGCCGATCTGGTTATCGGTGGCGACGAAAGCGTAGCTAAAGAGCTGACACAAGAAGACCTGGAATTCCTCTTCTCCTTCTAATTTGGTTCCTTATGATTTTGACAATTGCATCAAAAACAGGTCCGGCTTCGGATCTTGGTTATCTACTACATAAAAATCCCAGCAGCGTTCAAAGCTTCGATTTGAGCTTCGGTAAAGCTCAGGTTTTTTATCCTGAAAGCAACGAAGACTATTGCCGCTGTGCTTTGGTCTTGGAAGTGGATAGTTTGGCGCTTTGTCGCCAAGCCAGTGCAAACAAAAGTACTGGCTTTGCTCTTTCGCAGTATGTCAACGATAGACCTTATTGTGCTAGTTCTTTTCTATCGGTGGCAATCGCTCAAGTTTTCGGCTCGGCCCTGGCAGGGCGCAGCAAAGAACGGCCCGAACTTGTCGAGCAAGCTCTCGATCTTTGCGCCACTCTTGATGTGGTTTATAGCCCTTCTGAAACCGGCGAGCAGCTTTTGCACGATATCTTTGCGCCCTTGGGTTATAGTGTGAAAACCAAGGGTTATGTTCTCGACCAACGTTTTCCCGATTGGGGTAAGAGTCCATACTATAGTTTGCAACTAGAGGCGAAAACCACCCTCAGTTCTCTTTTGAGTCATATCTATGTTTTGGCGCCGGTGCTTGATAATGACAAGCATTATCAAGTCGACACCGCCGAAGTGGAGAAGCTTCTGCGTCATGGTGCCGGATGGTTGGCCGGGCATCCTCTCAAAGAGCTCATCACTCGGCGCTATTTGCGGCACCGTCGCCACCTTAGCGATATGGCACTTGCTCGTCTCACCGAAGGTGAGAATCAGCCTCTCGATGATGAAGCCGATGAAAAGGAAGAGAGCAGTCTGGAAGAACGCATTTCTCTCAATGAGATGCGACACAATGCCGTGCTCAATTGTTTGCTTGAGGCTCAAGCTAAAAGAGTTATAGATCTCGGCTGCGGCGAGGGGCGCTTTCTGCGAAGCTTGGCTGACGATAAGCGCTTTGAACGTTTAGCGGGCATGGATGTAAGCAGTCGCGCCCTTGCCTCAGCCGCCAAGCGCTTGCGCCAGAATGACGCAGTGGAGTTGTTTCAAGGATCTCTCACCTATAAAGACAAACGTTTGAAAGGCTTTGATGCCGCCACTTGCATAGAAGTAATCGAACATATAGACGGCAATAGACTAGACGCTTTCAGCCAAGTCGTCTTTAAGCAGGCTCGTCCCGGCTTAGTCATCGTCACGACTCCTAATATCGAGTACAACGTGCGCTTCGCCGCATTAGCCAACGGCAAGCTCAGGCACCGCGACCACAGATTCGAATTCAATCGAGAGCAGTTCCAAAACTGGTGCCAAGAGCAAGCCCAGCGCTTTGGCTACAATGTCACTTTCCAGCCAATCGGCCTTGTCGACGAAGAAGTAGGCGCGCCCACGCAGATGGGGGTATTTAAAATTGTTAGATAGAGAAGCAGCCAGAAATATCTATTTGCCCGAGCTTTCGCTAGTGCTGCTTATCGGTGCTTCCGGTTCGGGTAAGTCTACTTTTGCCAAACGCCACTTTAAGCCGACCGAGATTGTTTCGTCTGATTTTTGTCGCGGCTTGGTCAGTGATGATGAAAATAGTCAGGCTGCATCTGGTGATGCTTTCGAACTTTTGCATTTTATTGTCGATAAACGCCTTAAGACCGGCTTGCTTACAGTGGTAGATGCCACCAATGTGCAGAAAGAAGATCGCAAAAGTTTGCTTGATCTTGCTCGTGCCAATCACTGTTTGACTGCGGCGATAGTGCTTGATATGCCTGACGCCCTCTGCCACGAGCGAAATAGTCATCGAAACGATCGCAACTTTGGCAGCCATGTCGTGCGCAGACAAAGAACTTTTCTGAGAAAGTCACTCTCTAGTTTAAAAGACGAGGGCTTTCGGCAGGTCTATGTGCTGAAAAGCCCTGAAGAAGTCGAGAACATAGAGATAAAGCGCAGCAAACTCTGGAACAACCGCAAAGAAGAGTGCGGTCCCTTTGATATCATCGGCGATATTCATGGTTGTTATGATGAACTGACGAGTCTTTTGGCGAAACTTGGTTATGAGCCTATAAGTGCAGCTGAAGCCGGAATTGAGCCCCGGCAGTCGGAAGTGGATGCGCCGGTTTATCGCCATAGTCAAGGACGTCGTGTGATTTTCTTAGGCGACCTGGTCGATCGCGGCCCTGCTTCTGACAAGGTTCTAGCCTTGGTCATGAATACTGTTGATGCCGGGCATGGCTTTTGTGTGCCGGGCAACCACGACATCAAGCTTCTCAAAAAATTGCGCGGTAAGAAAGTGCGCATTACCCACGGCTTGGCCGAAACTTTAGAACAGCTGGAGCCTCTCAGCCAAGACTATAAAGACAGTGCTGCTGTCTTTATCGAAAAGCTGGTCAGTCACTTGGTTTTGGATGGCGGTAACTTGGTGGTGGCCCATGCCGGTTTGAAAGAAGCCTATCAAGGTCGCAGCTCTGGTAAGGTGCGCGAGTTTTGTCTTTATGGCGAAACCACCGGTGAAACCGATGAATATGGTTTACCGGTGCGCTATAACTGGGCGATTGATTATCGCGGCAAGGCGAGGGTTGTTTACGGTCATACCCCTACCTCTCAAGCAGCCTGGTTGAACAATACAATCTGTATCGACACTGGTTGTGTCTTTGGCGGCTCACTGACGGCTCTGCGTTACCCTGAAAATGAACTGGTCTCGGTGCCGGCTTTGCGGCAATATTATGAGCCGGCTAAGCCTCTTCATGGAGCAAAAACTGATACTGCCGGTGATTTGTCTGAGCAAGACGGTTTAAGCATAGAAGACGTGCTTATACCTGGTTCCAACAGCAAGAAAATAGTCGAAACCGGTCTCATGGGAAATCTCTTGATTAAGGAAGAGAATGCCCGCGCTGCATTAGAAGTAATGAGCCGCTTTGCTCTGCATCCGCGCTATTTGGTTTATTTGCCGCCCACGATGTCGCCCGGCGAGACAAGCAAAGAAGCTAATCTGCTGGAACATCCACGAGAAGCTTTAGCCTATTATGGTGCGGCTCAAATAGAGCAAGTGGTCTTGCAAGAGAAACATATGGGCTCAAGAGCCCTGGTCTTGGTGGGGCGTGACGCCGAGAGCTTCACTAGCCGTTTTGGCGGCGAAGAGAAGCTTGGGGTGATCTATACCCGCAGTGGTCGGTCATTTTTTAATGCCGATCAAGTTGAGCTTGAGACAGCACTTTTGAAGCGAATTTCGGCTGCTCTGGCTGAAGCCGAACTTTTCGAAAAGTTCAAGAGCGATTGGTTTCTCATCGACTGCGAACTTTTGCCATGGTCGGCTAAAGCTCAAGGTCTTTTGCAAGAACAATATGCAGCAGTGGCCGCCAGTAGCGAGGTGGTGCTAGGGCTGAAGCGGCAGCTCACCCAGACAGCTCTGCGGCGTTTGCCTGATAGTAAAGAACTGCAGGCTCTAGCCGAAAGAAGTGAGCTGGAGTTTGACGCTGCCGAAAAGTTCCGTACAGCCTACGGGCATTACTGCTGGCCGGTAGAGGGATTGGAAGATCTGAAGGTGGCGCCCTTTCAAATCTTAGCTTGTGAAAAGACGAGCATGCTCTTTGTAGACCATTTAGAGCAGATGAAGTTGTTGGCGCCGCTGGCTGAAATAGATAGCGGCATCTTTAGAAAAACGCGCTATAGACTCTGCCCGACGCCGTTCAATAGCGATGGCGGTGAAGAAGGCCTAAGACTAGCGATGCAGTTTTTTGAAGAGATTACCGGCAAAATAGCTAAAGGCGAAGTGTCAGGTGAAGGATCAGGTAAAGGATCAGGTAAAGGATCAGGTGGAGAGGCCGGTGCAGGCGAAGGTATAGTGGTTAAGCCCTATCTGCCTGATTGGCAGTCAGCCCGGTCAGTCATGATGAGAGATGGTCGGCTCTTGCAGCCGGCAATAAAGTGTCGTGCCTCTGAATATCTCCGCATTATATATGGTGCTGATTATCTTCTGCCCCATAATTTAGAGAAGCTCAAGCAAAGAGGGCTTAGCCTGAAGAGATCTCTTGCCGCCAGAGAGTTTGCACTTGGTGCTGAAGCCTTGGACCGTCTCAGCCGAGGCGAGCCTTTGCACCGCATACATGAATGTGTCTTTGCCGTCTTAGCCTTGGAGAGTGCGCCAGTTGACCCGCGACTGTAAGAAAGTTTTCTGGCTCTCTCTAGTCTTGGTTTTTGGCTTAGAAGCCGGGCAAGCGGCGCCGCTGCAGCCTGCTTCCCCGCATGATACAGCAAGCAAAAACAGCGCCTCTGAGTCGCTGCCGGCCGCCCTTGCCACTGGTCGTAAATCTCTAGAAAAATTCGATTTTCGCGCTGCTTCTTTTGCCTATAGTCAAATTCTAAAAGGTGATCCTGAGAATATAGAAGCTTTGCTTGGTCTTGCTGAAGCATGTATGGAGTTGAAAGATAATAAGCGAGCCTACGAACTTGTTGCTATAGCCTCTGATCGCAAACCAGACTTTTATCGCTGTCAGGCTTTGAAGGCGCGTGTTTTGCTTGGTCTTGGTCGTCGCAAAGAAGCGCTCTCTCTAGCCGGGACTGCGCTCAAGCAGGCACCCAAGAACGCCCAGGCGCTTTCGGAAGTACGGGGTATATTGGGGCGGGCTCAGTATTATTGCGGCATAGAGCCCAGTTTGGCATTCAAGACCCTTGAGAGTTCGCTGCTTCCTCCGCCGACGCGCTTCCATTTTCGCAGCCTGCGCACCATGGCTTTGATTAAGAGCAATGAGAAAGATTGGCGGCAGGCAATCGATTTATATAAGAGAGCCTCTTTAGTCAATGACAATGACATAGATACTTATTTGACCATCGGGGATTTATATAAAAAACTGCAAGATATAAAAGCCGCAGAAAGGGCTTATTTGCAATGCTCCAACAAGTTTAAGCACAGTGATAAAGCCTGGGTAAAATTGGGCGACCTCTACTATGAATGCGGTCGGGGAAAAGACGAGACCAGTCAGAGAGAGGCTATGAATAAGGGAATAGCCGCCTATGAGCAAGGCAAGAAAGCACAGCCATCTTCGGCAGAGCCCTGGCGGCAGGCTTCTGCCGTATATCTGGAAAATGGTCGTCTTGACCAGTCAGTGAAAGAAGGAAGGGTGGCAGTCAATCTGGCTCCCAAAGACGCTTTTGCCCATTATGTCTTGGGCGTAGCCTTGATGGAGAAAGACATGCTTGAGGAAGCGGAAGAACATTTGCAGAAAGCTTTTCTCTTTAGTCATGACTATCGCAAATATTCTTACCTGCGCGAGCTTGTGCATGTTTTAATTTTAAATAGGAAGACCGATCAGGCTCTCAAGATTACCGAGGATGCACTGCGCACCGCACCGAATAATCCCTATTCACAGAGCGCCAGGGCTTGGGCTTTGATGTGTCTGAAGCGCTATGACGAAGGATTTATCATTCTTCGTCGTCTCATTGCCAGCTATCCGCAAGAGCGAGCATTTCGTGTCGACTATATGGGGGGTCTGTATAGTTCTAAACGTTATAGCGAATGTCTGAAGGAAACCCGTGCTTTGCTTGCTTTGGAGCCGCAGAATCGCAGCGCCTGGCTTTGCCTTTTAGATGTGGCTCGGGCCACCGGCGATAAGAAGCTGGCAGAGGAAGCTACCGGTAAACTAAGCAAGTTGCCTCTTGATGCCAATACTCTCACCGAAGTTGGGTTTGATGCCATCAATGCCGGTGCTGCCAATTCTTCGCTGCCGGCTTTCAAAAGAGCGCTTGAATTAGATCCAGATTCAGCAGATTTACTTCTTAGGTCGCGAGACCCTGATGCGCTGCCGCAAAACTCGAAGAAGCATAAGGTAAAGTGAGTTCTGCTTCTTTTTCTTCTTCTTCTTCCGGTCACGTGTTTCGCTTGTCAGTGATCATTCAAAGGGGTTTTGGTGGATCTGGATCAGCGAATTTGATTGGCTCGAATTCTGGGGGGCAATTGTCTCCCAAATTGGCATAGTAATGCTGCTGTAGTTTGCCGGACAGATACGGAAATACGTATTGACTTTCAACTATTGTCAAATACTATTAGCATTCGTGACCTCGGAATTCGG
>WBZO01000174.1_pt1 | contig 166615 bp, 143 predicted proteins | sample 5204261 | NCBI WGS metagenome assembly WBZO01 (sample SAMN12412400, study PRJNA552823) | activated sludge metagenome | isolation source: activated sludge from anammox sidestream of wastewater treatment plant... | place: USA: North Carolina | collected 2017-09 | reverse complement strand
TGCCCGCGCTCATTCGTGCCCTGGATCGCCATCACGTAGACACGAAGAAGGAGGTCGCATAGACGACCATCACCCGAGTCGCCGCTCCCTGCTCAGGCGATCATTCAACAACGAGCGGGACATCCCCATTGGTAGTGAGGCTGCGATGAGCCTCCGATAGATTCCGAAGAGGGGGCAACCTGCCACAACTCCCCGACATTGTTCGCTTTCACTGAATGTACCCAAGGCTTCGAAGCTGCGCTTCGCGCTCGGCATCGATTGCCGGCGGCGGGCTCGAATTCACGGGGCGTGATGCTTCGGCAAAGGCTTGGAGCGCGAGTCGGAGCGCCTCCGCACCTGTTCCGTTACGGATCGGATTCGCTTCGCCCGGGTCGAGGTCGAGGTCGTATAACCAGGTGAACGTTGTCTGAGCCGTAGTCGTACTGACAATCTTATTCGTGCCGTTGTAACCAGCCCGAATACGATTACCATTTGAGTCAACGTCCTCGATCCATACCGCTTGCGGTTCGTCCAAAGGACGGGAAGCGACCCTGGCGGGGAGCGGAAGCCCCAGGGCCTGGTGAATCGTAGCGAAAACACCGAGCGTCGAGACGCGTCGCTTGACGATCTCACCGCCACGATAACTTCCGGGGTACTTAACGAGAAGCGGCACGTGCACTTCGGGCTCAAAGGGCAGCTGCCCATGTCCCGCCATTCCGAACTCTCCCAGAAACTCGCCGTGGTCCGACGTCACAACAATCAGTGCGTCGTCGTAGCGCCCGGCTTGTTTCAGAGCCTCTAGGATTGCGGTCACTGCTTGATCCGCCAACACAATTTCACCGTCGTATTGCGAGATGAAATGAGTCTGCATTTTTGGTGTTACCTTCGCGCCCCCCTGCACGAGCGTCGTCATCATCGAACCGAACTCGGGGTACTTCGTTGGAAACATCGTGTCGAGCGGCGCCGGCGGCTCATAGGGCTCGTGCGGATCTAAGATGTTCACGAAGAGAAAGAAGCGGTCACTTTGCGTGCCCAGCCACGCTGAAACTGCCTTGCTCAGAGTGGGCGGATAGTAGAGCTCGTGATTGAAGTATTCGTCAAATCCACGGTTGAAACCAAAGCTGGGTGACAGGAACACGTAGTTGCCGACGAATGCGGCAGTATGAAAGCCCGAGCGGTGTAGAAGCTCGGCGAGCATTGGAGCATCAGGATTGAGCGGCTGGGCGAGAATTCTGTCCCCAGCCATACGCTCGGCGCCGTGAAAGGATGGCCAGAGGCCCGTAAACAGCGATCCGTGTGCCGCCACCGTCCACGTGCCAGGTGAGATTGCACTTTGATAGAGGATGGAGTCGTGTGCGAAGCGATCAATGCCGGGCGACGTCCTTCGCGGATAGCCGTAGATCGACAGATGGTCCGCGCGCAACGTATCGATCACGATCAACACGACGTCGCGTGGCACGCGTTGGGCTGTGGCTCGCTGCGGCGCTCCAAGCTGCTCATGATTGCACGCCCCAACGAATCCCGCGAACATCATTGCGAAAAAGACATTCCGTGCCACGGCAAGAAAAAATGAGGGTCGCCGGCTCGACACTAAGTGACGGTTTCTCATCTCTTCACGGGCTCGATCAACGAGACCATCTGGTCTACCAGCAGGTCGCTGACCTCCTGGACCGTACCGGAGGGCCAACGTGCACGCAGCCGATGTATTCTCTGGCAACCACCCAAGCCGAAATGTAGATTCGTAAGCGACTGTGAGTAGAAGCTGGGTTGGCCGTTCTGATAGCGGAATTGCTTCCGCCCGCACGCATCGATGACAACTGACGTTCCGAGCCCAGCATGGTTGGAAACCGTACCTTGTAAATTCACGGCCAAAAAGTGTTGTGGCCGAGTGTCGTTGTGCAGCAGATGATAAATGCCCCGGTCGAAGGGTGGCGCCCCCCAACCATTCGTCAGAAAGAGATCAATGCGGCCGTCGGCGTCCAAATCAAAGAATTCCGCGCCGACGCCACGGCCGTTCCCACTCGAGGGTGAGGCCCCGCTCGCCGCGTCGACACGCTGGAAGCCACCGCGGCCGTCGTTCAGAAACATCACGTTGGGTCTGCCGGCTCCGTCTACGCCACTATCGACAACGTACAAGTCGAGGGTTCCGTCGTTGTTGATGTCCGCCCACTGCACGGCTTGCGAGTTGGCGGTGTGGCTGAGAGACGGCGCGGCAACCCGCTCGAAGCCGTGCCCGGTGCCATGCCAGAGCGCGCCACCTGCCTGAAGGGTGTGCGTAAACCCAACCGCCACGGGATTCATACCGCCGCGCAGAACTCCCGTCTGGTGGTGATCTCCCGGGCCACGCCAGCGGAGGTGCCATGAAAAAACTTCCGAAGATCCCCAATACGACATCCGGCTGGAGCGATCGCGCCATATGAAGAGCCCGCCACCCTCCGGGATCCCGTCGCTGACCGCATCTTCGGCGCGGCAGCTGAACTTGCTGCTGAGTGGATGAGACGACCGGCCGCACGACACCTTCGCGGGGTCATGGGGCGAGCCGTTCTCGTAGACGTCACCTTCCACCGTCTTTGCGGCGCTCTCGAAGTCGAATCCGACCGGCTGCTCGCCCGCAAAGAAAGCGTAGGAGATCGTCTCCCCTGGATTTTCGAGCACGACATCGGAGAAGTCGACGCCGTAGCCGAGATAGAGATCAAGGATGCCGTCTCCATCGTAGTCGCCAAACGTTGCACCGGAAACGGATGCCCCGACCGAACCAAGCCCGGCCGCTTGAGTAACGTCTACGAAGCGGCGGCCGGCGTCATTGTGCAGCAACTTGATGCCATGGGTCGTGCCGCCGAGCAGAACATCCGGCCAGCCGTCGCCGTCGAAATCAGCCCATGTGACCCGCGTCGCTGGAAGGGCTGCGATCCCGTAGGCCTCAGATACATCAGCAAAAGTGCCGTTTCCGAGGTTGCGAAAAAGACGGCTCGGCGAGGCGTAGTTTGCAACCAGCAGATCGAGCCAGCCATCGTTGTCGACGTCGAGCCACGCCACGGCACGTGAGCGTCCATTCGGGTCTGCCACGCCGGCCGAGGCTGCGACGTCGCGGAAGTGCCCGTCGCCTTCGTTACGGTAGAGCCGATTCTGCTTGGTGGACGTGCCGCGCCCCGCACCGAGCGAGATGTACAGATCGAGCCGGCCGTCGTTGTCGAAGTCTCCCCAAGCGACGCCGTGTTTGTCGCCATCGGTCGCGATCCCCGAGTTTTCAATGACATCAACGAAACGACCGTCCCCCAAGTTATGCAGGAGGACCGCACGCACTGCGTGGTTACCAACGAAGAGGTCCGCGCGGCCGTCGCCGTCGAAGTCCCCAACCGCTGCGTCATAGGTTTGGGCGATGCGCTCGATGCCGGCACTCTTCGTTACGTCCGTGAAAACGGGTGGTTCGAGAGTCCCCGGCGCGGCTCCGCCGCTGCAGGCACCAGCGAGGACGGCCAACAGCACCGGGATGCTGCACGCTCGCGCCGCGCGCTTCGTCCGGATCGCAAGCAACAAGGACGAGCAGGATGCGGCGACGAGCGACTCAGCAGCTTCGTTGAGAAGCCCCTCGCCCTCCATGACGGAGCTGTACACTCGGTCTGGCGAACTCGCAAGCTCACGCGGGCTTCCCGGCCGGAGGCCCGGCGCCTACCAGGGGCGTGTGGGTTCGTCGTGGCCGGCCCCCTTGCGAGTGTGCGATCGATGCTTCATGTCCCATTTATGGACGTACGCCGCTGTCTCACTCGAGAAGACTATTTTGAGCTCGTCAACGGACCGGACTTCACGGTGCGCTGGATGCTTGAGAACCATCTCGCTCTGTCACATCAAGACCGCCAGCCGTTCACGCTTCCTGGCTTTTGCACCACCTGCAGCTCTGCCGTCGATTTTGCGGTCGATTTTGAAGGTGCTTGGCAGGCTCCCGACGGTTTCGTGGTACCCAACTGGCGAGAATTCATGAACTGCCCGAGCTGCGGAATGAACGCCCGCGTGCGGATGATGCAGAGCCTTTCGACGGCTGTGCTGCTTGACGGTCCGGACAAGAATCACTTCGCCGCCTATCTGATGGAGCAGGTAACCCCGTTCTATGCCTGGGCTTGCCGCACCTTCCCGTGGGCGTCCTGGACTGGAAGCGAGTTCCTCGGACCCGGAGTCAGCTCCGGTACGATCCATGAGGGCATCTTACACGAGGATGCCGAGTGTCTTTCGTTTGCTTCGGCGAGCTTCGACCTGCTGGTGAGCTGCGATGTTCTCGAGCATGTCGACCAGCCGGCTCGCGCGCTTGCCGAGATCGGTCGCGTGCTAAAGCCAGGCGGAACAGCGATCTTGTCGTTCCCAATGGATCCCCATCTCGACGCGAATCGGCGCCGCGCCGAAGTCACAATGACAGGCGATGTCAAGCATCTGCAGCCGCCAATCTACCACCGTAACCCTCTATCCCCGGCCGGTTCATTGGTCTTTACGGACTTTGGTTGGGAGATCTTGGAACAGATGCGCATTTCTGGACTCACAGACGCAGCCATGTACGTTTACTGGAGTTTTGAACTTGGCTACCTCGGCATCCAGTACTACTTCCTCGGCCACCGTCGTCACAGCTAAGACAGGACGTACTTCCGCACCGTATTCACCGCAACCCCAACTCGCCGACCGACCGCACGCAGCGAGAGCCCCCTCTGCTCGGAGTCGCTGGATCTCCCTGAATTACTCAGTTGAACACGGTCGACCGATGCGCCCATGATTCAGGGCAGTCGCGATCTCGACGACTCCGAGGATCGCCTCGGAGACAACGATCAGCCGCCCCTTCGGCGATCGCATCCCCTACTCCCAGCGCCAGAGCGTGGCTTCGTCGACCCGGACGAGCCGGGCAAGATGCTTTCGCCAGAGGCCCTGCGCCTCGCGCGCAATCCGGAGCCGTCCGCCAAGCCGGCGGCCGGGCGTGTACGGGCAGCAGCCGAGGAAATCGATGAGCCTCGGGGCCGCTGCTCGACCGCATCGACCTCCACGTCGCGGTAGCACCGGTCAAGCACCGCGAGCTCGACGGCGGCGAGAGCGCCGCGGAGACGTCGGCCGCGGTCGTCGCCATCACGAGCGTCCGAAACCGCCGTTGATGCTGATCGCCTGCCCGGTGATCCACGCCGCCTGCGCCGAGGCGAGAAAGGCGATCATCGGCGCTATGTCCTCGGGACGCCCGAGGCGGCCGAGCGGATAGTAGCGCGCCCATTCCCTCTCCATCTCGTCGGTGATGTAGGCGGTCATCGGCGTCCGCGTGACGCCGGGGCAGACGGCGTTGACGGTGACCCCGAAGCGCCCGAGCTCGATCGCGAGCCCTTTCGTGAGCGCGATCACGCCGCCTTTGGTCGCCCCGTACACGACGATGCGCTTCTCGTTCAGCTTCCCCGCCTCCGAGGCCAGGTTCACGATCCGTCCCGCCCGCTGCGCGATCATCCGTTCCGCGACCGCGCGGCAGCAGTGCATGGTGCCGCGGAGATTGACGTCGAGCATCGCGTCCCAATCCCCGTCGGCGGGGTCCGACTCCGCGAACAGCCGCGGAATCCCGCCGACGCCGGCGCTGTTCACCAGGACGTCGACCCGCCCGTGCTCGGCCGCCGCCCGCTCGATCAGCGCCGCGCATTGTCCGTACTCGCGCACGTCCACCCGCTGCCCTGCGGCCCCGAGCTCCGCCGCCACCGCCGTCAACGCCGCCTCGTCACGGTCGCCGATCACCAGCTCAGCCCCTTCGGCCGCAAACGTCCGCGCCGCCGCGAGCCCGATGCCCGACGCGCCGCCGGTGATCACTACGACCTTCCCAGCCAGCTGCAGATCCATGACGACCTCCCGTGGGCCAACGATCTCAGCGCTCGGCCCGGTGCTCGTGGCGGAGCAAAGCGAAAAGATGCTGATCGAGGAATCTGCCGCCCACGCAGTGAGCCTCGCGGAGCACGCCTTCCCGACGCATCCCCAGCCGCTCTGCGACCCGGGCACTGCGCTCGTTGCCGACCGCGCAACGCACCACGATGCGATGCAGGTCGGCCGTCCCGAACGCGAACGTCAGCAGCGCTCGCGCCGCCCGCGTCACCACGCCGCGCCCTTCGGCCGCCGATGCAATCCAGTAGCCGAGCTCGGCCGAGCGATCGAACCACTCGACGTAGTGGAGCCCGATGGTGCCCGCGAGCGCGCCTTCGACGCAGATCGCCAGCACCAAGCTGCGGCGCCGACGTCGTTCCTCGGCCGCGTCGGCGATGAAGCGGGCACTGTCGCGCTCCGATCTGGTCTCTTCGACCCAGGGGAGCCAGCGGCCGAGCCGTTCGCGCTCGGCGTCGATCAGGCGGAAGAGCGCGGCAGCGTCCGCAGCCAGCAGCGGCCGCAGCCACAGCTCCCGATCACGCAGCTCGACCCGCTCGAAGGGAAATGCCGGGGCGTCCCATGCGCGACTCGTCCCCATCGCTCCCTCGGACTCGCCGCTCAACCCCCACGCCGGCGATCACCCGTCGGCGCTCCAATCCTCGTCGTCGTCCTCGTCGTCCTCGTCTTCGTCGTCGAAGTCGTCGTCTTCATCGTCGAAGTCGTCGTCCTCGTCCCAATCTTCGTCTTCCTCGCGCAGCCACATGAGGCCCTCCTTCTGCAGCGGGCAAGGTCGCTTAGCGACGGCTCGAAACCTTGTCAATCGCGGTCGACCGCATGCGCGCCGCGACGGCGCGCCTCCTCCCGCTCCGTCAATGATAGATGTCCATGAGCTCGATCACGCCGAGCTCCTTGAGGCGCGAGAAGAGGTAGCCCTTGATTTCTTTCGCCGTGCCGAGCGCCCGTACGTCGCGCGCGACCTCCTCGGCGAGCGCGTACGGCACCGAGCGGATGAAGCGCTTGATGACCGGTACGAAGAACGGGCCCATGCTGAGGTCGTCGAGCCCCATCCCCACGAGCGGCAACGTCGCCAGCGGGTCCGAGGCCATCTCGCCGCACATGCCGACGAGCTTGCCGGCATCCTTGGCCGCCTGCACGATCTCGCCGATCGCGCCCAGCACCGCAGGGTGGAGCGGCTCGTAGAGCGGGGCCACCTTCGAATTGTTGCGATCGACGGCGAGGAGATACTGGATGAGATCGTTGGTGCCGATGCTGAAGAAGTCGACCTCCTCGATGAGGCGCGGCGCCAGCCACACCGCCGCCGGCACCTCGATCATGATACCGATCGGCATGGCGCGGTCGTAGGGTAGGCCCGCCTTCTCGAGCTCCTGGCGCGCTTCTTCGAGGAGCTCCTTGACCCGCAGGATCTCCTCGACGCTCGAGATCATAGGGAACATCAACCGCACCCGGCCGTGCACACCGGCCCTCAAAATGGCGCGGAGCTGCGCCTTGAAGACTACCGGCATCTCGAGCGAGATGCGGATCGAGCGCCAACCGAGAAACGGATTCTCCTCCTGCTGGGCGGTCAGGTAGCTAGCGTACTTGTCGGCGCCGAGGTCCAGGGTGCGGATCGTGATCGGCCCGCTCGGCACGCGCTCGATCACCTTGCGATAGAGTGCCAGCTGCTCCTCCTCGCCGGGAAAATCCTTGTACGAGAGAAACGGCACCTCGGTGCGGTAGAGCCCGACGCCCTCGGCGCCGTGGTCGCGGGCGAAGTTCAGGTCGCCGATCAGGCCGATGTTGGCGTAGAGGTGGACACGGTGGCCGTCGGTAGTCTCGGCGGGGAGATCGCGGAGCGCCTCGAGCTGCAAGTTGAAGGCGCGGTACTCTTTGTCGAGCCGCTGGTACTCACGGCTCACGTCGACGCCGGGGTTCACGAAGACGACGCCCGAGTTGCCGTCGACGATCATTTCCTCGCCCTCGTGGATCACGTCGCCGATATGGCCGACACCGACGACGGTCGGAATCTCGAACGACTTGGCGAGAATCGACGCGTGCGAGGTCACGCCTCCGGTGGCGAGCACGATGCCCTTCAACCGGTCGTGCTCCATGAGCGAGAGATCGGTGAGCGTGAGGTCGTGCGCGACGAGGACCACGTCCCCGGCGAAGCCGCGCTCGCGCTCCTCGTGTCCCAGGAGGTTCCGCAGCAACCGCTGGCCGATGTCGCGGACATCGGCGGCGCGCTCGCGGAGATACCGGTCGGTGACCGCGAGGAACGCGGCGACGTACTCGCCGACGACCTGCTTCAGCGCTCCCTCGGCGGCGAGACCGTCGTCGAGCCGACTCGTGATCTTGCCGAGGAAGGTCTCGTCCTCGAGCATCATCCGCTGCGCATCGAAGATGGCGCCGTCGATCTCGGGCGCAACGGTGTACATCTTCTCCTTGAGCCGCACGATCTCCTCGACCGATCGCTCGACCGCGCGCAAGAGCCGCGCGCGTTCGCCAGCCGGATCGCCGGCATGGCGCTCCTCGACGAGGTCGAGCGAAACCCCAGGGTGCAGGAGATGCGCATGGCCGCGCCCGAAACCCGGCGCCGCACCGAGGCCGGTGAGGCGATGCTGCCCCGGGCGTCGCTTCACTCCCCTACCCGGGCGCTCTTCGGTCGTCTCGTAGGCGTGGAGGCGGCGGATGGCGTCCACCATCCGCGCGCGGTACTCCTGGCGCTCCTTCTCCTTGCTCGCGAGCGACTCCATGAGGCGCGCCTGCACGATGATGCTGCCCGCCTGAGCGGCGATCGCTCGCAGTAGCCGGAGCTCGTTCGGAGTGAAGCGGCGGCGGCGCAGCGTCTGCACCACGAGCACCCCGAGCGCGGTCCGCTTCTCCGCGATCGGCACACCGAGGAACGAGTGGTAGCGCTCCTCCCCGGTCTCCGGAAAGTACTTGTAGCGGGCATGCGCCAGCGCATCGACGACCATCACCGGCTCGCCCTTCTCGATGACGAGGCCGGTGAGACCTTCGCTCACCTTCATCGTCACCTTGCCGACGGCGGCGCGTTCGAGGCCGGTGGTAGCCCAGAGCGTCAGCACCTGGTCCTTGGGGTCGAAGAGGTAGAGCGAGCAGACCTCGGTGCCCATGCGCTCGGCCACGATGCGCACCAGGTTGTCGAAGGTCTCCTGAAGCGTCTGCGAATGACTGATGACGGTGCCGATGTCCTCGAGGACGGAGAGCCCCTGACCTTTGCGCGCACGTGCGCGTCGCAGCCCGGGTTCGGCAACCGACGTTTTTCGCTCGCTCATGCGCTCCGTTCTCGAATCGACGCAGCGTCCGCGCCCGGGAAGGCCGCCGCAGGAGGGAGGCCGTACCGCAAGACCGTCGTCACGACGCCCCAGGGTGACGACGACGGCCGGCCGCTGGGGACGCGACTATATAGCGCACGCGCCCGGCCGGGAACAACGCGGAAACGCGCGGCGTCGCCTGCCGGCACCGGCACTCGAAGCCGGCGTCGCCCGGGCGACGACGGCTGGTCAGGAGTCGATCGCGAGGTGCCCCAAGATTGGGCGGCCGTGGCCAAGCAGGCGCGCCCGCCGGATGCAGGCGGTCACGTAGCGCTTCGCCGCCCGGACGGCCTCGATCAGCGGGACGTCCTTCGCCCGCTCGGCGGCGATCGCCGCGGCGAAGGTACACCCGGTGCCGTGCGGCGCGGGTCCGCCGACGCGCGCCGCACGCAACCGGACGAGCCGGCCCCCGGCGAACACCACGTCGACCGCATCGCCGGCGAGGTGGCCGCCGGTCACGACCGCTGCCCGCGCCCCGGCATCGACCAGGCGGCGCGCCGCCTCCTCCATGGCCCGGACGTCGCGCACCGGGAAGCCGACGAGCACCGACGCCTCCGCGAGGTTCGGCGTCACGATCTCGGCGAGCGGCAGCAGTCGCTCGCCGAGAGCCGCGACGCCGCCGCGCCCGAGGAGCGCGCGCCCCCCGCTCGCGTGCAGGATCGGATCGACGACGAGGCGGCGGACTGCGTGTGCGCTCACGGCGTCGGCAACTGCCGCCACGACAGCGGCGCTGCCGAGCATGCCGGTCTTGACGGCATCCGCCCCGAGGTCGGCGAGCACGGCGTCGATCTGGGAGCGAACGACGGCAGGCGGCAGCACTGCCACGGCGTGGACCGCACGCGTGTCCTGCGCGGTCACCGCAGTGAGCGCGCTCGTACCGTAGACGCCGCGCGCCGCGAACGTCTTCAGGTCGGCCTGGATGCCGGCGCCGGCGCTGCTATCCGAGCCGGCGATCGTGAGCGCCGACGGCATTTGTCGGCGCGTCACGCGCGGTGCCGATCGAGCGCGCGCGCCAGCGCCTCGACCACCGCCCGCGCCGCGTCGTCATCGAGCTCGGGATAGATCGGGAGCGCCAGGGACTCGGCGGCCGCCCGCTCGGCTTCGGGTCGATCGCCCGTTCGGTAGCCGAGCGCCGTGAAGCACGGCTGCAGGTGGAGCGGGATCGGGTAGTAGACCTGCGTCTCTATCCCCGCCGCCGCGAGCGCCGCGCGCACGCGGTCGCGCTCCGGAACGCGCACGACGTACTGATGGAATACGTGGCCCGGTACGAGCGCCGGGGCGGCGACCACGGCGGGCGAGCCGAGCACTTCGGCAAGCAGGTGCTCGTAGCGTTCGGCGTGGCGCCGGCGTGCCGCATTCCACGCGTCGACGTGCGCGAGCTTGACGCCGAGGACCGCCGCCTGGAGCGCGTCGAGCCGTGAGGCGATACCGAGCTCGACGTGGCGGTACGGACCGCCTGCGGCGCCGTGGCGTGCGAGCGAGCGTACGCGGCCGGCATCGGCCGCGCTCGCGGCGACGACACACCCGCCGTCGCCGGCGCCGCCCAGGTTCTTGGTCGGATAAAAGGAGAAGCAACCGTAGCGCCCGACGGTCCCGGCGTACGGCCCGTCGCCGCCGGCGCGCGCGCCGATCGCCTGCGCCGCGTCCTCGACGACCGCGAGCCCGTACTCCGCAGCGAGCGCGGTCAGGGCCGCGATCGCGCAAGGCCGACCGAAGAGGTGCACCGGGACGATCGCGCGCACGACTTCGCCGTCGGGAGCCCGCAGCGTGCCGCCCTCACGACGGCATTCATCTACGAGCCAACGGCGCACGCCGGCGACATCGAGGTTGAACGAATCACGCTCGATGTCGCCGAAGTACGGCCGCGCGCCGGTGCGGGCGATCTGCGTCGCACTCGCCGCGAAGCTGTAGGGCGTCGTCAGCACCGCGTCGCCGGGGCCGACGCCGCAGGCGCGGAGTGCCAGGTAGAGAGCGTCGGTGCCGGAGGCGACGCCGACAACGTGGGCGGCGCCAAGGTAGCGGCCGAGCGCCTCCTCGAAGGCCGCCACCGCCGGTCCGAGCACGAACGCCTGCGACTCGAAGACTGCGTCGACCGCGCGCCGGATATCCGCTCTCAGGCCCGCGTACTGTGCGCGGAGGTCGAGAAAACGCACGCGCGTTTCGGTCACGGCGCATTGTCTCGGCGCTCGCCCGGGCTGTCAATCGACGCCGCAGCAGCGCGCGCCGGCAACACCAGTGTCGCGACGGTGCCGCTGCCCTCCTCGCTGGTGATCAGGAGATCGCCGCCGTGGTCGGCGGCGACCGCTCGCACGACCGCGAGACCGAGCCCGAGCCCGCCGGAGCGAAACGCGATCGGGTCGCTGTGATGGCCATCGACGGGCGCTCCGGTCACGAAAGGCTCGCCGAGTCGCGCCCGCAGCGCTGGCGCGATTCCGATCCCGGTGTCGGCGACCGCCACCTCGATCCCATGTGCCGCCAACGCCAGCCGCAGCCGCACGCAGCCACCGTCCGGAGTGAAGCGCACGGCGTTCAATCCGAGGTTCAGGAGGGCGCGGTGCAGATCGTCGCCGTCGCCCCACCCGGCACAGCTCTCCGGAGCGTCGACGACGAGCGTCAACCGCCGCTGCGCGCAGAACGGCCGGAGATCCGTGGCCGCGCGCCGCACCACCGCCGCGAGGCAGAGCCGTCCGTGGCGGCGCGGCCCCGGATGCGAAAGCCGCACCAGGTCGGTCATCGCGGCGACGCTGCTCTCGAGCCAGCCGGCATGGCGCCGAGCCGTCGCCACCAGCTCTGCGGCTTCGGCACCGAGCGCCAGGCCGCCGAGCGCGTCGAGCGCGGCGCCGAGCACGTGCAGCGGCGTCCGCAGCTCGTGCGCGGCGAGCGCCAGGAAGCGGGCGCGGAGCGCGTCGAGCTCGCACAGTCGTGCGTAGGCCCGTGCCGTCGCGGCATCGAGCCGGGCCTTGGCGCGACGGGCCAGCGCCGCCTCGTGCGCCTGCCGCACGGCGGCGCGCAGCTCGCGCGGATCCCAGGGCTTGGCCACGTAGCGATGCACGTGGCCGCAGGCTATGGCCGCCATCAGACTCTCGACGTCGGCGGCGGCAGCCAACAAGATGCGCCCCGTGCCGGGACAGCGCGCACCGACCTCGGCGAGGAGCTCGGTGCCGAGCATCGCCGGCAAGCGGTAGTCGCTGACCACGACCGCCACGCCGCGCCCGAGCGCCGCGCACGCCTCGCGCCCCGAGTGCGCCATCAAGACCGGCGCGATCTCGCGCAATGTTCGCGCGACGGCCGCCGCGCCCGCCCGATCGTCGTCGACACAGAGGATGGCGTTCATGTCCGGGCCCTCCGGGCGCCTATCGCAGCCGCCCGCCGGCGCTCGCAAGGCTGCGAGTCGCCAATGCCGATTGACCGTGCCGGGGAGTGGGCGCTATGAGCGAAGGCGAGCAACGATGCCGAGCAAGGCGCAGGCGAGGAAGCCAAGGCGGCATTGGCTCAGGCGGATCGCGGCGGGGGTCGGGCTCTTCGTAGTAGCGACGGGCGCAGTTGCCGGCTGGATCGTCTACCGTGAGATCAGCGCCAACCTGCCGCCGGTCGACAAGCTGCTGCGCTATCAACTGCCGGTCGCGACCCGGGTGTACGCAGCCGACGGTACGCTCCTCGGCGAGTTCTACACCGAGAAGCGCTACCTCGTGCCGATCGCCAGGATCCCCGCAGTCGTCCGCCAGGCGTTCATTGCCGCCGAAGACTCGAGCTTCTACCGGCACAAGGGCGTCGACGTGCTCGGCATCGCGCGCGCGGCCTTGGCCAACTTCACCGCCGGCACCGTCGTCCAGGGCGGCAGCACCATCACCCAGCAGGTCGTGAAATCCCTCCTGCTATCCCCCGAGAAGAGCTACGAGCGCAAATTCAAGGAGATCCTGCTCTCGCTCCGCCTCGAGCGCCAGCTCACCAAGGACGAGATCCTCTACCTCTATTTGAACCTGATCTATCTCGGGAACGGCGCCTACGGCGTCGGCGCCGCCGCACAGGAGTACTTCGGCAAGGATGTCGGCGACCTCGACCTCGCCGAAGCCGCGCTGCTCGCCGGGCTCCCGCAGGCGCCGAGCCGCTACTCGCCGATCCGGCACTGGGATCGCGCCAAGTACCGGCAGCGCTATGTGCTCGAGCGCATGGCGCGCGAACGCTTCGTCACCTGGGAGCAGAGCGAGCAGGCGCTCCAGGAGGAGATCCAGCTGACGCGCCACGACGCGAACGGACCGACCTACGCCGCGGCGCCCTATTTCGTGGAGCACGTCCGCCGCTTCCTCGAGGAACGCTATGGAGGCACGGCACCGTACCAGGCCGGCCTCAACGTCTACACGACGGTCGATCTCGGGATGCAGCGTGCCGCCGAGCAGGCTCTGCGCACCAACCTCGATGCCATAGACATGGGACGGACGCGGGCCCGCCCCCTGCGCCGCCTGACCGGCGCCGAAGCCGACCGCTTCATCGCCGCCGCCAAGGCGGCGCGCGATCCGAACGAGCCCGAGCCCGGACGCGCCTACCAGGCGCTGGTGCTGTCCGCAGACAAGTCGGGGGTCCGCGTGCAGGTGAACCGCTTCACCGGTCTCCTCGTTGCCACCAAGGATCATCCGCTGCCGTCGGGGCTCGCCCGCAACGATCTCATCGCGGTTCGTCGCCACGCCGCGGCTACCGGCGGCCTCGAGCTCGAGATGGACGGTGACCCGCAGCTCGAAGGCGCGCTGGTCTCGATCGACCTCACCAATGGCTACGTAAAGGCGCTGGTCGGCGGCTACGACTACGGACGCAGCCAGTTCAACCGCGTGATGCAGGCGCAGCGGCAGCCCGGCTCCTCGTTCAAGCCCTTCGTATATGCGGCGGCGATGGATCGCGGCTGGACGCCGGCGTCGATCATCGTCGACGAGCCGATCGTGCTGGCCGGCGGCCGCCGCGCCTGGATGCCGAAGAACTACGACCAGAAGTTCGTCGGCCCGATCACGCTCCGCAACGCCCTCGCCCACTCGCGCAACGTCGTCACGGTGAAGCTCGCCCAGAGCATGGGGCTCAACTATCTCGTCAATTACCTCCCGCGCTTCGGCTTCTCGCGCCCCTTCGCGAAGAACCTGTCGATCTCGCTCGGCACCGCCGAGGTGACGCTCTTCGAGCTGGCGCGCGCGTACACGGCGTTCGCTACGGGCGGCCGTCGGCTCGACCCGATCTTCGTCACCAAGATCACCGATCCGCACGGCAAGGTGCTGGAAGAGTTCCAGGCGCAGTCCGACCCGGTGATCGCTCCCGAGACCGCGTACCTGGTCACGAGCATGCTCGAGAGCGTCATCGAGCGCGGCACCGGCAAGCGCGTCGCCGCGCTCGGCCGACCGGTGGCCGGCAAGACCGGGACCACCAACGACATGCACGACGCCTGGTTCGTCGGGTACACGCCCGAGCTCTTGACCGGCGTGTGGGTCGGCTACGACAGTGAGCGCAGCCTCGGCAAAGAGCAGACCGGCGGCCGTGTCGCGGCGCCGATCTTCCTGAGCTTCATGGAAGCGGCGCTCGGCGACGCGCCGGTCAGCGACTTCACGATTCCCGACGGCGTCACCCTCGTCAGCGTCAACGGCAACCTCGAGTGTTTCAAGAAAGGCACCGAGCCCGGCGCCCGCCAGCTCGTGGCGAGCCAGCAGGGGGACGAGCTCGACCGTGCCGTGGCACGCCTGCGCGGGCGCGAGCCCGGCGAGCTCGACGGCGAACGCGACCTTGCTCCGAGCGACGACGAGCTCGATCGCGAGGAACCGACGTGGGCGCCGCAAGACCAGGACGACGAGGCCCCGCCCAACGACGAAGCGGACCTGCCCCGGCTCGACACGCGTCCGGCGCCGCGCGCGGAAGACTATCTCGAAGGCGGCGGCGGAGCGCGCGGGCGCCACGACGAGGATTATCGCGGCATGTCAGACCGGCCGGCGCGCCGCCCGATCTCGGAACCTGCCGACGACTACCGCGTGAACACGCCCCCGCCACGCGGTGGCCGGAAGATCGTCGAAGAACCGCTCACCAACTGAGCCCAGGTCCCCGCGCACCGGCGGCGCTCATCCGGGGATCTCCCAAAACCCCCGCTGCGCCGCCCGTGCCGGCGCCAGCACCGACTGGCGCGGCGCCGGCGTCGGTATGGCCTCGCGAAGGCGGGCGCCGCCGAGCTCGTCGAGCACGGCCGGCACGGCGGCGCGCAGTGCCGCCAGGTCGTAGCCGCCCTCGAGGACTGCGGCGACGCGGCCGGCCGCGGACTCCTCCGCGATGCGCATGACGATCCGCGCGAGCGCCCCGAACCCGGCTTCGGTCGCCTGCATGCCGGCCAGCGGATCGCGATGATCGGCGTCGAATCCCGCGGAGACCAGGACGACCTCCGGACGGAACTGCCGCGCCACCGGCGCGACCAGGTCCGTGAACGCGGCGATATACTCGTCGTCGCCGCAGCCGGCGGGAAGCGGCACGTTCACCGTCCGACCCGCGGCCGCACCGCCGCCGACTTCGGACGCGGCGCCGGTCCCCGGGTAGAACGGGTACTGGTGGATCGACGCGTAGAGCGTGTCCGGATCGTCCCAGAAGCTCTCCTGGGTGCCGTTGCCGTGGTGCACGTCCCAGTCGACGATCAAGATTCGCCCGACGCCGCGCGCGCGCAGCCAGTGGGCACCGATCGCCACGTTGTTGAAGAGGCAGAACCCCATGGCCCGATCGGGCTCCGCATGGTGTCCCGGCGGGCGCACGAAAGCGAAGCCATTGTCGACGTCACCGGCGAGCATGGCCTCGAGGAGGCGCAGATAGCCTCCGGCCGCGAGCGCCGCCGTCGCGTACGACTCGGCGCATACCGGCGTGTCGGCGTCGAAGGCGGTACGCGCCCGGCCTGCCGTCGCGGCGACTCGGGCGACGTGGGCCGGGTCGTGATTCAGGGCGATCTCGGCGTCGGTGGCCACGCGCGGCTCGATGGCAACCAGGCCTTCCCGGCGGTATGCGTCCATCAGATCCCGGATGGCGCGAATGCGCTCCGGCCGCTCGGGATGTCCGGCGCCCGTGTCGTGCGCCTCGTAGCGCCGATCGAGCACCACGCCGGTTCGCATGGAGCCGACTATAGCCGCCGACGGCGACTGCCGGAACCCGAGTCGACTCGCAGGCGGCGGCGCGCCCGGGCCAATTGACTCCGGGTTTGGTCCGCACTACGGAGCCTTCAATGTTCGGCATCGGCATGCCCGAGCTCATGGTGATCCTGGTGGTCGCGCTCGTCGTCCTCGGACCGAAGCGGCTCCCAGAGATTGCGCGGGCGCTCGGGAAGGGCCTTGCGGAGTTTCGCCGTGCCACCTCGGACGTCAACGAAGAGCTGCGCAAGGCTCAGCGCGCCATCGAGGAAGAGGCGCGCGCCGCGGAAGCAGCGGCGCGGCGCGCTGCCGCCGAAAAGCAGGCTGCCGCCGTCGTGAAGCCGGCCACGGGCACGGTCGCCGTCGACGACGCCCCGGCCGCGCCTCGGCCGGAGAGCGATCCCGAGCCCAGCGCCTGATGCGCGCGGGCCCGCTCGCCGGTACGGGCGAGGGCGGCTGCCGTGGCTGACGCGCCCGACGCCGGCACGATGCCCCTCACGGCGCACCTCGAGGAGCTGCGCTGGCGCATCGTCAGAGCCCTGATCGCGGTTACGGTCGCGTTCCTGGGCTGCTACCTGTACTCCGACCGCATCTTCGAGCTGCTGACGCGCCCGCTGGTCGGAATCGGCGACAACCGCCTCCAGTTGATCGGCACCGGCGTCACCGAGGCCTTCTTCACGCGCCTCAAAGTCTCGTTCATCGCCGCCATCTTCGTCGCCAGCCCCGCGATCTTCCATCAGGCTTGGGGCTTCGTGGCGCCGGGGCTGGTCGAGAAAGAGCGCCGCCTGGCGATCCCCTTCGTCCTCGCAGCGACCATCTTCTTCGTCAGCGGCGCCGCCTTCTGCTACGTCCTGGTATTCCCGGTCGGCTACGCGTTCTTCCTCGAGGAGTACGCCAATATCGGCGTCGCGCCGCAGATCCGCATCAGCGAATACCTGTCGTTCGCGGCGCGCATGCTGCTCGCATTCGGCGCCACGTTCGAGCTGCCGGTCGTCACTTTTTTCCTGGCGCGCCTCGGCCTCGTCACCCACCGCACGCTGCTCGCCGGCACCCGCTACGCGATCGTGATCATCTTCGTCGTCGCGGCGGTGCTCACTCCCGGCCCCGACGTGGCCTCGCAGATGCTGATGGCGGGCCCCCTCTTGGTACTCTACGTCCTGAGCATCGGCGTCGCCTACGTATTCGGCCGGCGGCGCGCGGACGCGGACGGCGAGACCTCACCCACCGTCACGGACTGAGTCCGAAGGAGGCTCCCATGGCCATCTCTCGCACCTGCATCAAGCTCGAACCCGGCAAGGTCGGCATGACGTCGCTCGACATCCCGAGCCCTGGTCCGGGACAGGCGCTCGTACGCACCCGGCTCTCGACGATCTGCGGCAGCGACCTGCACATCGTCGACGACATCCCGGCGCTGCCGGCGGGTACGCCGCTCGGCCACGAGGCGGTGGCCGAGGTCGTCGACGCCGGCGAGGGCGTGACCGGCTTTCGCCAAGGCGATCGGGTCGTGCCCTCGTGCCTCTTCGGATGCGGCCTTTGCGCGCGTTGCCTGGAAGGAGACCTGCAGATCTGCGAGCGCTTCGGTGCGCCCATGAACCTGCTCTTCGGCGCCCAGGGCGAGTACTTCCTGGTCCCCAATGCCGAGATCAACATGGCCAAAGTGCCCGACGCGCTCGACGACGAGGCCGCGCTGTTCGCGACCGACATCATGTCGACCGCCTGCGGCGCGATCGAGGCGGCGAACCTGCGTTACGGCGACCGCGTCGCCGTCTTCGCACAGGGTCCGGTCGGCTTGTGCGTAACCGCAGCCGCCCGCGCCCGCGGCGCCGGCCTCGTCATCGCGGTCGAGGGCATTCCGGCGCGCGCCGCAATGGCCAAGCGGCTCGGCGCCGATCTGGTGCTGGCGCCGGAAGAGGCGGTGGAGAAGATCCTCGACCTCACCGGCCACAAGGGCGTCGACGTCGCCGTCGAGGCGCTCGGCAAGCAGAGCACGCTCGAGAGCGCCGCGCGGGTGACGCGGCTCGGAGGCGTCATCTCGAGCGTCGGCGTCTACAGCCTCCACCCGACCGTCGATCTCCCGACCGACGGCAGCTTCATCCACCGTCGCCTGGTGACGACGCTCTGCCCGACCGGGGCCGATCGCCTGCGGCGGATGATGGACGTCGTGCGCTACGGCAAGGTAGACCTGACGCCGCTCTTCACGCACTCGATGAAGCTCGCCGCCGCGCCCGAGGCCTACGACCTCTTCCGCAGCAGGCGCGACGGGGTGATCAAGATAGCGCTGCGCCCGTAGGCGGAATCTCGCGCCACGGCACCTGAGAGCGGAGCGACGCCAGGAGCGCCCGCGCGTCCGCTTCCATGTCGGCGGCGACCATCACGACGATGACTGCGCGCGCGCGGTCGAGGGTGCGCAGTACGCCGATCCCCTCGGCGGCCTCGACGACGTGCTTGACGAAGACGATGTCTTCGGGTCGGAGCTCGAGGAAGATGTCGACCGTGCCGGGATTGCCGCGACCCGCGCTCACGGCCGCAGCAGCTTCTCCAGGCGCTCGATGACCTGGCGCTCGAAACCCCCGTCGCGGCGGCGCTCCCTGCGCGCGGCGCCGGCGTCCGGCGCCGCCGCACCGTCGCGCTCGGGGCCGAGCAGCGCCTCGAGGCTGCGCGCGCGGAGGCGCTTCACGTCGGGCTCGACCCGCACGGCGTCGAGCTGGCCGCGGGCCACGAACGGCAGCGCGATCCGTCCGTCGTCCGTGGCCAGGTACTTGGCGGCGCGCACGTCCTCGCGAAGCGTGCGCGACACCGCGGACCCGAGCAACACGGTGCCCCGGAACCGGAGCGCCCGCGCCTCGTCGAGCCAGCCGTCGCCGGCGACCTGATACGCGGGATTGACGAGCACGCCATGCTCGACCGTCAGCCGCCGGCGCGCGATCGTGAACGGCAGCGTCGCCGACTCGATGACCGTGTCGCGGCTCGCGAAGAGCGCGCTATAGCGCTCCCGCGTCGACGCCGACACCAGCGTCGGCATGAACGGCAAGGCCTCGACCGACTGCACGACGCGATCGGGGAGGTTCACGTCCCGCAGCCGTCCGTCGACGATGCCGAGCGTACCACCGCCTGTCAGCGATCCGACCGCGATGGCACCGTCGACGATGCGCCCCGTGAGCACGGCGGTGCCGCTGCCGCGGCCTTCGACACGGCCGGCGACCTCGGGCACTAGGCGCGTCGTCGCCGGGCCGAGCGCGATCGCCGCTGCCTCGATCTGAGCGCGCGCCGCACCCGAGGCGTCGATCGCCAGCCCTGCCGCCAACGTGCCCCCGAACGGCTGCGCCTCGACCTGCATTGCCATCACCGGAGGATCGACGCCCGTCATCTCGCCGCGCAGCGACACCGGCACGTCGTCGACGTGCAGGGATAGCGGCGCGAACGCAACCCCGGCGCGCCCGAACGCCACCCGGCCCTCGAGCGCGCGCAGCGCGATCGTCCGCAGGCCGAGATCGAGCCCAGCGGCGCCCGCAGGATCGGAGCGGAGATCGAGGGAGAGGCGCCAGGGATCGAGTTCCCCCGCACCGCGGCCGCGGACGACGAGCGTGCCGACCGTGGCGCGCAGATCCTCGATCGTCAGCGACTCTCCGGCGCGGGAGAGGCGCGCCTGCACCGCGATCGGCTGGAGCGCGCCGAGCGGCAGAGCCCCGATCCGGAGCGTCGGATCGGTAGCCTCGACGGCGAACGTCGCGTGCGGGCGATCGAGCGTCCCTTCGACGTCGATCGTGACCTGCTGCACGCGACCGCTCGCGAAGCGCGGACGTCCGAGCCGGTCGGATAGCTCCGCCATGTCGACGCCGTCGAGGGTCAGGCGGGCGGTGAACGGCGCGTGCGCCAGGTCGTGCTCGCCGAGCGCGGCGGTGCGAAGCTCGAGGCGCACGTCCGGCTCGCTCGCCCGGAAGAGCGCGGCTTCCACCCCGACGTGCGCAGCGGCGCCGACGCGCACGTCGGTGGCGCGGACGGACACGTGGCGGAGGACGACCGGGGCCGCAGCGCCGCGGCTCCGGTCCGTGATCGTGATCGTGCCGTCGCGCACGCGGGCGAGAGCCACTCCGACCATCCACTCTATCGGGACACGGAGTGCCAGGCGTCGCTCCTTCGATTTCCCGCGGCCATCCTTTCGCGCCGTCGGTCCGCCGAGGCTCGCGACGTTCCAGCGTCCGCCCTCCGCGCGCACCAAGTTCAGATGCGGCGTTTCGAGCGTTATCCCCGCCGCCTCGATGCGGCCGCGCACCAGCGGCCACGCGCGCACGCCCATTACCACCCCTTCGGCGTCGAGGAACGGCTCGGTCCCGAAGGCCGGATCCTCGCCGACGGTCACTGCGTGCAGGCGAATACCGAGCGGCCACCACGACGGCGAAACGTCGCCGACGGCGAACGGCCTGCCGATCGCGCGCTCGATGCGCGCCACCAGGCGGCCCTGGTGGGCGCCGACGAGCGCACGGAGGTTCAGCACCGCGAACGCGGCGAGGCCGAGCAGGGCCGCCGCCGTGACGGCGAGCCCGGCGGTCAGGATGCGCATGAAGAAGGCGCCGCCGCTCGGCAGCTCGGGCTCGCGTCGGACCGGCCGACGCAGCCGCGGTCGGCGCCGTCCGCTCCGCCGATCATGCCGCGGAGTCCGGCGGCAGGTGGGCGACGATCCAGTCCACCGCCCCGCCGATCAAGGCACCGAGGTGAGCCGGGTCCGAATAGCGATGGTCGCAGCCGGGCGTGACCACTAGCTGCTTCGGCTCCGGCAGCGCGGCGAAGAGAGCGCGCGCGTCGGCGACCGGTACCACCTGGTCGTCGGCACCGTGCGTGACCAGCGTCGCCGCCTCGAGGCGCCGCGCCGCGCCGAGAACGTCGACGCGGCCGAGATCATCGAGAAAGCTCGGGCCGATGCGCTCTCCGCTCTCGCCGCGAAGCCCGTGCCGGCGCCACCCCTCGACCGCGGCCGGACTCATGCGCTCGATGATTCCGAGCGGCAGCGCCACCGCCGCGATCGTGACCAGCGCCCGCACGCGCGGCTCGCCGCCGGCGAACACGACCGCGACCGTGCCGCCGAGGCTCGAGCCGACGAGCCCAAACGCGGTCGCGCCGCGAGCCGCGAGATGATCGATGACCCCGCCCAGATCCTCCACCTCGCCGCTGATCGTGATCTCCTCGAAGCGACCCTCGGATTCGCCGACGTAGGAGAAGTCGAATCGCAGGCAGACGTAGCCGCGCGCGCTCAGCCGCGCCGCCAGGGCCTGATGTTTCGCTCCCTCCTTCGTCGACTCCATGCCGTGGCAGAGCACCACGACCGGCCGCCCGGCGACATCGACGACGCCCGCAGGCAGGTGCAGCACGCCTGCCAGCCGCACGCCGCGACGGCTCGTCATCGTCACCCGTTCCGTCGTGACGTCGCATTGCGGCCTCATCTTCGGGCTTGATACCATGCGCCGCGCGCGCGCGAACAGTGGCGCGCGGGGGAGGCGGAGATGGCGAAGGACGCGGCGCTGGACGCCGCCTCGGAGCGGCTGATCGCGCGCTTCGAGGCGCACCTCGCTCACGAAGCGAATGCGGCGGCGCACACGATCAAGGGCTACGGCTCGGACCTGCGACAATTCGCCGCCTTCGCGGCGGTGCGCGGAGGCACGCTCGCCGCGGTCGACGCCCACGGCGTGCGCGCCTATCTGGCGGGCCTCGCGGGCACCGTACGCAAGACGTCGACCGCCCGCAAACTCGCCGCGCTCAAGCACTTCTTTCGCTGGTGCGCACGCACCGGTGTCCGCCGCGACGATCCGGCCGCCACCCTGGCTGCGCCGAAACGCGAGAAGTTCCTGCCGCCGCACCTGAGCGTCGACGAGATGTTCCGCGTGCTCGACGGCATTCGCGACCCGGGCCCCATCCCGGCTCGGGACCGCGCCATCCTCGAAGTTCTCTACTCGACCGGCATCCGCGTGAGCGAGCTCGTCGGGCTCGACTGGGCCGACGTCGACCGGCGCGGCGAAGTCGTACGCGTCCTCGGCAAGGGGCGCAAGGAGCGCGTGGTCCCGATCGGCGCCACCGCCCTCGCTGCCCTGGACGCCTACCGCCGTGCCTGGCCGACAGGCCGCTGGCGTGACCGCGAGGCCGTCTTCCTCAATGCGCGGGGAGGCCGCCTCACCGTTCGCAGCGTCGCGCGCATCGTGGCGCGCTGGGTCGAACGCGCCGGCACCAGGATCGCGGCGAGCCCGCACGCCTTCCGGCACTCCTTCGCGACTCATCTCTTGAACGGCGGCGCCGATCTCCGCGCGATCCAGGAGATCCTCGGCCACGCGAGCCTCTCGACCACGCAGCGCTACACGCACGTCGACTTCGCCCGCCTCGCCGCGGTCTATGACAAGGCGTTCCCGCGCGCCTGAACGCTGCCGGTGCTTGTCGCCGTCCCCGCTTCCGTGCAACCTCGGCCATACTTCAAGGAGGGTGAGCGCATGATCGATCTGACGGGGAAAGTCGTGGTCGTCACCGGCGGCTGCAGCGGCATCGGGCGGGGCACGGTGCAGGTGCTACACCGCGCCGGCGCCCGCGTCGCCTGTATCGACGTCCAGGACGAGAAGGGAGAGGCGCTCACCGCCGAACTCGGCGACCGAGTGCTCTACGCACACGCCGACGTCACGTCCGAAGCCGAGATCGCGGCGGCCTTCGACCGGGTGATGCAGCGCTTCGGCGGCGTCGACGCGCTCTTCAACAACGCCGGCGCCGCCGAACCGCTGGGCTCGGATCCTTTCGACGTCGCCCTCTTCGAGCGCGTTCAGCGGCTCCTGGTCTCGAGCATCGTGCTCGGCACCAAGTTCGCCATACCGTCGATGGTGGGCCGCGGCGGCGGCTCGATCGTGAACACCGCGAGCATCGCCGGGCTGCAGGCAGGCTACGGACCCTTCGCATACTCGGTTGCCAAGGGCGCCGTCATCCACCTCTCACGCGTAGCCGCTGCGGGACTCGCGAAATACGCGATCCGGGTGAACGCCATCTGCCCAGGGCTGATCCCGACGGCGATCTTCGGACGGGCGCTCGGCGACTCGATCGCCGATGCGGATAGGCGCGCCCGCGACATCGGCGAGCGCGCCCACGGCTTCCAGCCGATCCGCGTCGCCGGCGCCCCGGAGGACATCGGCAACGCGGTCGCCTACTTCGTGAGCGACCTCTCGCGCTTCGTGACCGGCCAGTTCCTCGCCGTCGACGGCGGGCTCACGGTCGGCCCACGCCAGGCGTGGGACGAGGACGCCGCGGTCGAGGCATGGACGCGCTTCGGGATGAGCGCCGAGCAGATCAGGGGCGTGTTCGGCGCGGCATGATCCTGGCGAACCGGCGGCGCCGATCACGGACGCTGCAGCCGCAGGGGGCCGCGAGCACCGGCTATCGCCAGGCGACGGCGAAGCGATAGAGGTCGCCGCCTTGCGGCGGCTCACCCGGGAGATAGCGGCCGTAGACGTCGGCGAGCGAGGCGTCGTCGAGCCAGACGAAGCCGGCGGCGCGGATCCGCGGCAAGAGATCCTCCGGATCGAAGCGCGACACGGGGTAGCTGAAGACGAGGCGCGAAGCCGTCGCGGCGACTTGCGCGATCCAGCGCAACATGCGGTCGCAGGCGACGTCGTCGAGATAGCCGAGCACGCCTTCCCACACGACCACCACCGGCACGCTCGCATCGTAGCCGGCCGCGACGAGGTCGCGCGTGAGCCCGGCCGCGAAATCGGTGGTGAAGTCGGCCGCGACGAGGCGGGCGAAGGGCGGCATCGCGATCCCGGCCGCGGCGAGAATCGACCGCTTTCGTTCCAACTGCTCCGCGAGGTCGACCTCGAAGACTCGAGCCCCCTGTTGCGCGATCTCGCCGAGGCGCAGCGTCCGGCAGTCGAAACCGACGCCGAGATTCAGGATCTGCCTGATACCGGCGGCCAATGCCGCACGGACGGCATCGTCGATGAAGCGGGTCCGGAGGCGGACATAGTCGCGAAAGACCGGCACTGCGAGCAGGAGCTCGACGGCTTCGTCGGCCGCGGCGCCGCCGCTGAAGAGGCGGGCGAACGGATCCTCGAACAGGCGTTCGCCCTCCGGGAGCTGATTTTCCCACGAGCGCACCCGGGCGATCGCCGCGGCAGTATCCGTGATCTCGACGCTCATCGCACGCTCTCACGCCGCGCTCGAGGCCCAGTCGCTGGGTAGCCTCTTAGCCGAGCTCGGCAGTGAAAGCCAATCACCGAACGGTGCGCAGCGCCGCAGAAACCGCGTTTACATGGGCGGCGTCGACCGCTAGTGTCCGCGCGTGTCCGCGACGTTCCACGCGACGACGATCCTCGCCGTGCGCACGAAAGGCAAGCTCGTCGTCGCCGGCGACGGGCAGGTGTCGCTCGGTCAGACCGTGATGAAGCACCGCGCCCGCAAAGTCCGGCGGCTCTACGAAGGCCGCGTGCTCGCCGGCTTCGCCGGAGCCACCGCCGACGCCTTCACGCTCTTCGAGAAGTTCGAGCACAAGCTGGAGGCGGTGAACGGCAATCTCCGCCGCGCCGCCGTCGAGCTCGCGAAGGACTGGCGGACCGACCGCATCTTGCGCCGGTTGGAGGCATTGCTCGTGGTCGCCGATGCCGAGTCGACGCTGCTGATCTCGGGCAGCGGCGACGTCGTCGAGCCCGACGACGGCATCATCGCCATCGGCTCCGGCGGCAACTACGCGCTCGCCGCCGCCAAAGCGCTCGTCGGGCACACCGAGCTCGAAGCGCGGCCGATCGCCGAAGCCGCCATGCGCATCGCCGCCGAGATCTGCGTCTACACCAACGATCACCTGGTATTCGAGGAGCTCTCGGCGTGATCATCCACCAGCCGCGCTCCGTCGACCCGCCGCCGCAGACGATGACGCCGCGCGAGATCGTCTCGGAGCTCGACCGCTACATCGTCGGGCAGCGCGCAGCGAAGCGGGCCGTCGCCATCGCGCTCCGCAACCGCTGGCGGCGCCAGCAGGTTTCCGAGGACCTTCGCGACGAGATCGCGCCGAAGAACATCATCATGATCGGCCCGACCGGCGTCGGTAAGACCGAGATCTCCCGCCGCCTCGCGAAGCTCGCGAGCGCTCCCTTCCTCAAAGTCGAAGCGTCGAAGTTCACCGAGGTCGGCTACGTCGGCCGCGACGTCGAGTCGATAATCCGCGACCTCGTCGACCTCGCGATCGGCATGGTGAAAGCGGAGGAAAAGGACAAGGTCGCCCGCCGCGCCCGCGAGGTCGCGGAAGAGCGCCTGCTCGATCTCCTGCTGCCGTCGGGGCCGACCCCCGCGGGCGCCGATGCCGGCGGGGCAGCGGGCTCGCAGAGCCGCGAGACGTTCCGGCGCTGGCTCCACGAGGGCAAGCTCGACGACCGCATCGTCGAGCTCGAGGTGACCAGGAGCGCCTCGCCGATGGTCGAGATCCTGACGCCGCAGGGGCTCGAGGACATGGAGCTCAACGTCAAGGAGCTGTTCTCGAACATTCTGCCGAAGAAGACCAAGAAGACGCGCGTCGCCGTGCCGGAGGCGCTCGCGGCCCTCACCACCGAAGAGGCAAACCGCCTCGTCGACATGGAGTTCGTGACGCGCGAAGCCGTGCGGCGCGTCGAGCAGTCCGGGATCGTCTTCCTCGACGAGATCGACAAGATCGCCGGCCGCGAGGGCATCCACGGCCCGGACGTGTCGCGCCAGGGAGTGCAGCGCGACCTCCTGCCGATCGTCGAAGGCTCCACGGTCAACACCAAGCACGGCATGGTGCGCACCGATCACATCCTCTTCATCGCCTCCGGCGCCTTCCACATGTCGAAGCCGTCGGACCTGATCCCCGAGTTCCAGGGACGCTTTCCGATCCGGGTCGAGCTCGACCCCCTCACCCGCGCCGACTTCGTCCGTATCCTCACCGAGCCGAAGAACGCCCTCGTCAAGCAATACGTCGCCCTCATGGCGACCGAGAAGGTGCGCCTCGGCTTCACCGACGAGGCGGTCGACGAGATCGCCCGCATCGCCGCCGCCGTGAACGAACGGACCGAGAACATCGGCGCCCGGCGCCTGCACACCGTGCTCGAGAAGCTGCTCGAAGAGCTCTCGTTCGACGCCCCCGAGCTGGACGGCCGCGAGGTCACGATCGACGCCGCCACCGTGCGCGCCAAGCTCGACGCGATCCTCGGCGACGATGACCTGTCGCGCTACATTCTCTGAGTCGTCCGGGCTCTCTCGTGGCGCCTCCCCCGCCGTGTGATAAGGACCCGGCGTCATGAAGGACGTCATCGCCAAGGCCGAGATCCTGCTCGAGGCCCTGCCCTACCTGCGGCGCTTCTTCGGCAAGACCATCGTCATCAAGTACGGCGGCCACGCCATGGCGAACGACGAGCTCAAGGAGTCGTTCGCGCAGGACGTAGTGCTGCTCAAGTACGTGGGAATGAATCCGGTGATCGTCCACGGCGGCGGGCCGCAGATCAATTCGATGCTCGAGACCATGGGCGTCGAGTCGAAGTTCGTGCGCGGCATGCGCGTCACCGACGAGCGGACGATGAAGGTCGTCGAGATGGTCCTCGTCGGCTCTACCAACAAGGAGATCGTCGGCCTCATGAACCGGCACGGCGGCCGCGCGGTCGGGCTCTCCGGCAAGGACGGCGAGCTCATCGTCGCGCGGAAGATGCTGGTCGAGAACCAGGACATCGGCCTCGTCGGCGAGGTGATCGGGGTGAACCCGCGCGTGATCCAGTCGCTCGACGCCGCCGACTTCATCCCGGTGATCGCGCCCGTGGGCGTAGGCCTCGACGGCGCCACCTACAACATCAACGCCGACCTCGTGGCCGGCAAGATAGCGGCGGCGCTGCACGCCGAGAAGCTCATCCTCTTGACCGACGTCGCCGGCATCCGGGACGAGGACGGCAACCTCATCTCCACCATGGCCAGCGAGGAGGCGACGCAGCTTATCGCCGGCGGCGTCATCAGCGCCGGCATGATCCCCAAGGTCGAGTGCTGCATCGACGCGCTCGCGGGCGGCGTCGCCAAGACGCACATCGTCGACGGCCGCGTGAAGCACGCCGTGCTGCTCGAGATCTTCACGACCGAAGGCGTCGGCACCGAGGTCGTGCGCAGCACTGCGGCGAAGCGCCGGGCGGTCCGCCGCATCCGCAAGGCTTGACGCGCCGCCGCTCGGACGGCGTCAGCCGAAGATCGGACCGGCCGCGTCGAAGCGCAGGTCACTGTCGGCGTCGGCCAGCGTGACCAGAAGACTCTGCGGAGCGGCGGCGAGGTTGCCGAGGACCGGCACCGGCGCCCCGACCGCGAAGAACCGGGCGCGCGCGAGGACGGCGTCGAAGGCCGCAACCGAGCTGGCCGTCGCGACGGCGTCGAAGCCGCCGAGGCGCGCGAGCTGTTGCACCGCGGCCACCACGTGCGCGAGAGTCTCCGTTCGCTCCGGGGCGAGGCGATAGTCGACGAGCAGGAGCACCGAGAGCCCGCGGCGGGCGGCCGCCCGCACGACGAAGAAGCAGCACGGATCGTCTTCGAGCACGTAGGTCGCATAGACGTCGGGGACGGCGAAGAAGCGCCAGGCGAGAAACGCGGGCGAGCGATCGAGCTCGAGGCAGTCGGGCGACCACGGTCGCTGGGCGATCCGGGCGACGTCGCCGACCGACGCCCTGGTGAAGCGCGCACCGCCGACCGCGCACGTCGGCGGTGCCGCCAGCGGCCGCAGCCTGGCGCGCCCGCCGACCGCCGCCCGCACGAGCCCCGCCAGCCCTCGCGCGCCGCGGACCCAGAGGAGCTTGCGCATGGTGCCGATGGTGCGGATGCCGATCGCCGCGAACACCTTCTCGGCAGCCTCGCTCACGGTGACGCAGAGAAACGGGCTGTAGGCGCGCGCGATCTTGAACGCCAGCGCCCCGCCGGCGCGCGCGTTGCGGCCGCTCTCCTTGACGAAGAGGTCGACGCCCATGAAGCCCCGCGTCCGCGTGCCGCCGTAATGGAACTCGATCGGCTGCAGTGCTACCTGCCCGAGGATCGAGCCGTCGTCCTCCGTGACCAGCACGACATCGGGCGCGTCCTTGGCTGCGAGCAGCGGATTGTCGACGATCTGGAAGCGAAAGCGCGCCGGCACCGACACCCGGGTCGGGAAGATCGCTTCGTTGAAGCGATAGAACGCGTCGTAACGCTCCGGCCGGAGCGTTTCGAGCTTCATGCAGCGGAGAGCGCGCGGCCGTCGATGGCGCGAACGAGGTTCAGCCGCACCTCGCGGCGCGGGTGCTCGCGCTGCACGAAGTAGCGGTGCAGGAGCGCCGTCGAGAGCAGCAGGATGAACGCCTGGTTTTCGCGTTGGCTGATCCCGCCGGGCGGCGCGGTGCGGACTTTCTTCAGGAACTGCCGGCAGAAGGCGCCGTTCAGAAAGGGCAGCTTCGCGAGCTCGCGTTCGGAGAAGAGCGCCTCGGTATAGTCGGCGTCGGCGGCGCCGAGGAAGGCGCTCAGGTCCGGAGCGCGGTAGGGCTGCTTCGGCTTGGCGAGGATGCTCGGCGGCAGCGTGTCGGGAAACGCCCGCTTGAGGATCCACTTCTCGTCCATGTCCGGCCCGAGCTTGAGCTCCTGCGGCAGGCGCGCCGCCCACTCGACGACGCGGAAGTCGAGGAACGGGCAGCGCCCCTCGACGCTGTGGGCCATGCTCATGCGATCGCCCTGGGTCGAGAGCAGATAACCCGGCAGCAGCGTCTTCCACTCGAGCCACTGCGCGCGCTCGACGAGGCCGAGCCGCCCGAACACGGCCGCGTTGTCGGCGAGGTAACGCTTCACGTCCGCGAGGCCGTCGCGCTGCTCCTTCAGGAGCCGGAGCCCGAAGAGCGAGTTGTGGAAGCGCAGCTCGTGCGAGAAGAGGCCGGGCGTCTTCTCGCGCGCGAACTGCCCGAAGACCGAGGCGAGGGCCTTCATATTGGCGTCGTTGAAGTGCGGTAGGTACGGATACAGCCGCCGCAGCTTCTCGGCGTCGCGGTCGGCCTCGAAGCCGTCGCGGAGCAGCGCTTCCTTGAAGATGTCGTAGCCGAGGAAGCTCTCGTCCGAGCCTTCGCCCGTCAATACGACCTTGATGCCTTTGTCGTTGACGAGCTTCGAGAGCAGGAACATCGGCACGAAAGCGGTGCGGAACACCGGGACCTCGCCGTGCCAGATCGCCGCCGGGAAGGCGCGAGCGATGTCGCCGTGGCGGACCGGCAGCGCCGTATGCTGCGTTCCGAGGTAGCGCGACAGCGCGAGCTGATCCGCCGACTCGTCGAACTCCTTGTCGTCGAAGGTGATGGAGAACGAGTGCACCCGGCTCAAGCCGTTGGCGAGGGCGAGCTGGGTGGTGATGGCGGAATCGAGGCCGCCCGAGAGATACGTGGCGACCTCGACGTCGCTGCGGAGGCGCAGCCGCACGGCCTCGGAGAGGACGCCGCGGGTGCGCTCGATGGCTTCGTCGGCCGAGCCCGTGAAGCGGCCTTCCTGCGGCCAGTCGAGGGTCGTGTACGCAGCGATGGAGCGCGCCGTCCCGCGCTGCAGCAAGTACGAGCCGTTCGGGATCTGGTGGATGCCGGCGAAGCCGCTCTGGTGCGGCAGCGGCGTCCAGATCGTGAAGATCGACGCCAGCTGCGCCTCGTCGATCTCGAACCGCACTCCGGGAAAGGCGAGGAAGCTCTTCATCTCCGATGCGAAGACGAGCGTGCCGTCGACCTGCGCGTAGAAGAGCGGCCGCTTGCCGTAACGGTCGCGCGCGAGCAGGAGCTCCTCGCGCTCGCGATCGTAGATGGCGCAGGCATAGGCGGCGTTCAGCCGCGGCAGCACGGCCGTTCCCCACTGCATGTAGGCGTGAAGCATCACCTCGGTGTCGGAGGTCGAGCGGAACCCGTGCCCGAGCGCCTCCAGCTCGGCGCGCAGCTCCTTGTAGTTGTAGAGCTCGCCGTTGAACGCGATCCAGAAGCGCCCGCTCGCATCGGAGATCGGCTGTTGGCCGGTCGCGAGGTCGATGATCGAGAGGCGCGCCGTCCCGAGCCCGGTACGCAGGTCGTAGTAGTAGCCGGCCTCGTCGGGTCCGCGGTGGTGCATGAGCGCCAGCATCGGCTCGAGGACGCGCGGCGCGGCGGCGGCGTCGAAGCGCGCCGCCGCCGCGTCCGTTGCGTGGAAGTATCCGACGATGCCGCACATGGTTGGTCGTTAGCTCACGTAGAAGGCCTGGTGCTCGACGGAGCGATCGATGAAGAAGCCGAATTTGGTGAGCACGTTGCCGTAGCCGATCTCGACGAAGCGCGCGGCGCCCTCGGCGAGCAGCGCGCGCATACCCTGCTCCCAGAGTACCGGATGATCGAGGTGGCGTGCGAGATGCCGATCGAGCGCCGGGCGCTCGGTCGGAAGCCAGCCGCCGGTGGCGTTGTCGACGACCGGGACGTTCGCGGGCGCCAGCGCGACGCCGGCCAAGTAGGCGGCGAACCCGGCGTGCGCCGCGGCGAGGAGCGGCGTGTGCCAGGCGCCGCTCACCGGCACGCGCGCCATCTTCTTGGGCTTCAGGGCCGCGAGGGCGTCCTCGGCGCGGGCGATCGCTGCGGCGGTGCCCGCGAGAGTGTACTGGCCGACGCAATTGTAGTTGCTGACCCACACCCGCTGGCTCGTGGCCCGCAGCCCGTCGCAGAGGTTCTCGAGCACCTCGGCCTTGAGCCCGATCACCGCCAGCATGGCTCCCGGGAGATCGGCGAAGCACGCGTCCATGAGCGCCGAGCGTTCGGCCACGATCGCGACCAGTTGCTCGAACGACACCGCTCCGGCCGCGTAGAGCGCCGTCCATTGTCCGACGCTGTACCCGGCGACGAAGTCGGCGCGCCCGCCGGTCTTCTCGTGGAAGAGGTCGAGCGATATGGAGCTGACGAGCAGCGTCAGCAGCGCCGTCACCCGGTTCTGGTTCAGGTACGCCGCGTCCCCGGCGGCGATCGCTGCAAGCGGCGAACCGCCGAGCGCCTCGGCCACGAGGGCATGACGGCCGGCGAACGCCGGGTGCCCGCGCACGCCGTCGAGCATCTTCACGTCGTGCGCGCCTTGCCCCGGAAACAACAGGGCGAGCGGCTCACCCGCGGCGGTCGGCATGCGATCGAGCTGCTGCGCCTAGACTTCGTTCCAGTCGAGGCCGATCTTGCGCGCCTGGCGCTCGACGCGTGCGAAGTCGGGAATATCCTGGACCTTCTCTAGTGCTTCCGCCCGCGACATCAGGCCGGTCCGCACCTGCTCCGCGATCTCGTTCACGTACGGATTGTAGCCGTGCTGCTTGTAGTGCACCGCGATGCCGAGGTCGTTCAGGAGGCAATTGGTCGAGTTGCTGCCGGTGTCGGAGGTCTTCCGCCACCCGAGCGTGGCGATCTCCTCGATGATGCGATCCTCGGTGACACCGAAGGCGAGCATCGGGTTCACGATGTTGATCTTGCGTAGCGGACTCCGTGCCACGAGCGCGTCGCTGATGCCGAAGTAGCTCGCGGCATCGGGCCCGAAGTGCTTGACGTAGCGCTTGATCGCCTCCGACCGGAAGCGCGCCTGGACGTCGAGGTCCATCACCATGAGGACCGAGTCCTTCGGCACCTGGCCGCCGATATAGCCGCCGGCGATGATCGGCACCGACTTCTCGAGCGCGAGCTTCACCATGTGGTTGTTGATGAGGTTGATGCACGAGTTGCACATGCTGCTCGCGCGCGTGAGCGCCGCCTTCGTATGCACCGCCGTGGTCGCGCTCGTCTTGTAGAGATCGTTCATGAAAACCGGCGCCGGCGTGAACAGCAGGAAGTCGATGCCGAGCGACGCGGTCACGACACGCAGGTTCTTCTGCGCCTGCTCGGCGATGAAGCCGTTGTCGATGGTGACGGCGAGGCACTTGAGCCCGTACGTCCGGGCCAGCGTCATCAGCGTGTACGATGAATCCTTGCCGCCGCTGAACGCGACGATCACGTCGTACTCGGCCTTGCCGCGATGGGCCGCGAAGACCTCCTCGAGCTTGCGGCGCAGATTACCGCGGATCTTGTCGAACTCGGGCGCCGGCGGCGCCTCCTGACACATGCTGCACAACCCGTCGGCATCGAAGGAGACGCCCGGGAACGTCGACGGCAGCACGCAGCGCGTGCAGCGGCGGATCTCGGTCACCGGAACTGCGCTCATCGCCCGACCTTGTCCGCTACGAACGAACGGATCTTGGCGAAGGAGCTGAGTGCGTCGGATAGTACCTCCTCATCGCTGATCTCGATGGCGAAGGTCTTCTCGAGGAAGGCGACCAGTTGTACGAACCCGAAGGAGTCGATGAGGCCGGACTCGAAGAGGTTAGCATCTTCGCTCACCCCGGAGCCGTCGTCGCCGAACTCGATCAGTAGGGTCTCAGCCAGATATTGCCGGATCTTGTCGTCCATGTGCGGGGTCCCGATAGTCCAAGAAACATGCCACGAACCCGGTCGCCGGGCCGCCGCGAGAGCGCATCGCCGCGGCGGCCGGCCACGGAAGACACGGGCGCGCGCGCGCAATCGACGGGCTCGAGCGCGGCGTCCCGGAGATCGCTGCGTAGGGGTTCATAGCGGGGATCATCGTCCGGCCGGAAGACGGCGGATCGTGCAAAGCGGCGCGGCTCGGGGCGAGCATCGCAGGTCTGCACGAAAAACAGCGGCGGGGCGGAACGACTGTCCGATGGCTACTAGGGAGTCTCCGCACCGTCAAGAACGAATCCCGGCGCCGATCAGAGACCGCCGGCAGGCGCTCCGCGGCGCGAATCCTCTGCGGCGCCCAGCACGACGCGGCGAAAGACCTCCTGCTCGTACGCCAGGCTCGCTTCGAGCGTCGCCCCGGCAGTGGCGCGAACGATCTCGGTCTGGAGGAGCAGGCCGCGCCGCGGCAGCACCGCGAGCTCCGCCGCGACTGCCTCGGCACGCGCCAGCGCCCTCCCGTCGGCGACGACTTCGGCGAGCAGGCCGACGCGGAGCGCCTCTTCGGCAGCGAGCGCCCGCCCCGTGAGCGCCAGCAGCCGCGCCGTCCCGTCGCCGACCGCCGCTCGGAGCACCGCGAAGCCGCCCGCAGCCCCGAACTTGACCTCCGGCATGGCCAGCTCGGCGCTCCTTGCGGCGATCCGGATGTCGCAGGCGAGCAGGAGCGCGAGCCCGCCGCCGAGCGCTCGCCCCTCGACCGCCGCCACGAGCGGCTTCGGGAACTTCGCGAGCGCCGCGAACATGATCGTCGACGACTCGACGATCTCGCGCCGGTTCGCCGCGTCGCCGCCGAAGCGGGAGACGTCCATGCCGGCGCAGAAGTCGGGCGCCGCCCCGGTCACGACCGCGCAGGCGAGCGCGTCGTCGGCGGCGACCGCCGCGAGCCGCTCGGCGAAGCCGCGGCGCATGGCGAAGGTCAGCGCGTTGCGCTTGGCGCCGCGGTCGAGGGTGAGGATCGCGTAGCCGTCGCGGCGGGTGAGCGTGAGGTCGTCGGGCGTGGCCATCGGGAAACGGTGCGCCGATCGCGGACAGCAGTCAATCGACGACGCGCCCGTAGATCCCGGTTCGCCGCACTGGACCGACGACGGACCGCTGGCGCTCTTCTGCCTCCGCCCGGAGCGAGAGCGGGATCGTTGCAGCGCCAGCGCCCCCCTCGCCGTCTTCGAGGTTGCGATCACGGCCTCGGCTCCGCTACCTGGACGCAACAGGCCCCTGCCGCTCGTGCTCTATCTTTTTCGAGAAGGACTCGTCGCGACCCCGAGTGTCGGCAATGCGTCGTCGACGGCCGCAGCGCTCGACCACGCGACCCGCGCCGCCATCGCGTCCCGCTTCGGCCACTTCGCGGCCGGGTGCCTGGCCCCTGCCGTGGTGTGGGCCGTGACCTTCGCCTGGGCCGTCCCGGACCTGGCGCCGTTGATCGTTCTAGCGCTCGCCGCCGAGGCCGGCGCGCTCGGTGCCGGGTGGTGGGTGTTGGACCGCCGCGGCGCCGCCGTCGCCGTGATCGCCACGGTATGCGCGACGACGCTGCTGGCGGGAATCGCCACGACCGTCACGTTCGTAGCCGTCGGCGCCGGCGGCGAGGTGCTCGGATTCGCGCTCTTCACCTTCTGCGCACTGGCGGCGGTCGTCTTCCCGTGGGGCTGGCGCCGCGAGGCCGGCTTCACGGCCGGCGCGCTCCTGCTCCTCGGAATCGCGGCGCCGTCGCTGCGCTTCGCGCTCGTCGATCACGAAGTCGTCCCCATCGTCGTCATCGCCGCCGTCCTCTGCCTCGCGATCGCCGAGGGCCACGCGCGGGCGTTCCACGCCGAGCTCAGGCGGCGCTGGGGTGAAGACCGGGCGCAACGCGAGCTCGCCGCCTCGCGCGACACGTATCGCGACATCACCGAGAACGCTCGCGACTTCATCTGGGCCTCGGATCTCGACGGGCGCATCACGTACATCAACGAAGCCGGTGCGCGCATCCTCGGCTTCGCGCCGGCCGACCTCGTGGGCAAGAACGTCGACCAGTACGCCGTCGGCATCACCACCTACGGCAACCCGGCCGACATGCGCGCCCGCCTCGCGGCGGGCGCGACGTTGCCGCCTACGGTCGCCGAGTGGCGTACCACGAAGGGCCGCATCTGGGTGGAGGCCGTCGCCTACGCCGTCCACGACGCCGCCGGCCGGACGATCGGCTTCCGCGGCATCAGCCGCGATATCACCGAGCACTGGCTGGCGGCGGCGGCGCTCCGTGAGCGCGAGGAGCAGCTGCGCCGCATGGCGCTGCGCCAGGCCGCCATCCGCGAGGAGGAACGCAAGCGGCTCGGCTTCGATCTCCACGAAGGCGTCTGCCAAGAGCTCGTCGGCATCGGCATCCTCATCGAAGCGGCACGCCGGAGCGGGGTATCGCCGCCGGCCGCCGACATGCTCGCCCGCGCCCAGGGCTACCTCGGTACCGTGGGCGAGCACCTGCGGCTGCTCGCCCGCGAGCTCCGGCCGCTGCAGCTCCCGGATCTCGGGCTCGGGGAGTGCCTGCGGATACTCGCCAAGGGCCTGGAGAGCGCCGAGACGAGCATCGCCGTCGGCGTGCCGGCCGACTTGCCGCGGCTCGCCGAAAACATCGAGATCGGTGTCTACCGCATCGCCCAGGAAGCCCTCGCCAACGCCGTCCGGCACGCCGGCGGAGCCAGGGTGACGCTCAGCCTCGAGGCCGCCGCCGGCACGCTCGCCCTCGAAGTGCGCGACGACGGTCGCGGTTTCGAGCGCGGCAGCCTCCCCGCCGCTGCCGTCGGCCTCGTCGCCATGGAGGAGCGTGCGGCAGCGATCGGCGGCCGGCTCCGCATCCGCTCCGCTCCCGGAAACGGAACCACGGTCCGCCTGGAGTGCCCGCTCGCCGGTTAGCCGGCGCCCGCCCGGCCGCGGCGGCGCCATCCGGCACGATTCGCGCGCGGCCGCAGCTCCCTGCGGAGCGGTCGCGCACTGCGCCGACAAGTCGCCCTGCCGGCGCCGGCGGCGTACACTTCGCATCGTGCGGCGGCCGACTGCGTCGGACCCCGACGCGCACCCATCTCGGATCGGAGGGAAGACCATGAATGCCGACAAGTTCTGCCTCATCGCCGCGGGACTCTTCTTTCTCTGCGGACTGCTCACCGGCGCCTGGAAGTTCTTCTGCATAATGGCTGCCGATGAGGGAACGGCTCCGGTGTACGTCGACATCGCCCACCGCGCGGCCCTCATGTACGCCTTCGCCTGCATCCTCGTGCGCGAGTTCGTGCCCTACTCGCCGCTCGGGCCGACCGGGACGCTGGTCGCGGTGGCGGTACCGATCGCCTTCTTCGCCTCGGCTGTGGTGAGCTACATCGTGCACGGCTGGCTCCGCGATACGGAGAACCAGCTGCGCCGCCCGTTTCGGCTCGGACGTTTCACGCTCCGCCCGGCAATCGTCTGGAGCGCCATGATCGCGCTCATTCTCGGCGAAGTCGGCGGGTTCGCCGTCTTGCTCGCCGGCGCGATCGGCGGCTGACTCGGGCTGGCGGCCGGTTCTCCCGCGCGCGCCCGGCTTTTGTTGACATCCACGGGCGTTGCACGGAGTATCGGCGACTTTCCCGGCGAGCGGTGTAATGAGCAACCAGGACATCGTCACCCGCAGTGATCGGCATCTGATGGCGACGTACGCACGAGCGCCGGTGGCATTCGTGCGCGGCGACGGCGCTCGGCTCTGGGACGCCGACGGCAAGGAGTATCTGGACCTCTTCGCCTGCCTGGCGGTCACCAATCTCGGCCACGCGCCGCGCGCCGTCGCCGACGCCGTCAGCGCCCAGGCGGGCCGGCTCTTCCACGTCTCGAACCTCCACTATTGCGAGCCGCAGATGCGGCTCGCCGAGCTGCTCTGCGCCCACTCGTTCGCCGACCGGGTCTTCCTCTGCAACAGCGGCGCCGAGGCCAACGAAGCCGCGATCAAGCTCGCACGCCGCTTCGGCCATATGAACGGCGGCAAGCGCTTCGAGGTGGTGAGCGCGCTCGGCTCGTTCCACGGGCGCACGCTCGCAACCTTGACGGCGACGGGTCAGGAGAAAGTCCGGGTCGGCTTCCAGCCGCTCCCCGGCGGCTTCCGCTACGTTCCCTATGACGACCTCGCGGCTCTCGACCGCGCGCTCACCGACACCACGGCCGCGCTCCTGCTCGAGCCGATCCTCGGCGAGGGCGGCGTCATCGTGCCTCGCCCCGAGTACCTGGCCGGCGCCCGCAAGCTCTGCAGCGACCGCGGCATCCTGCTCGTCCTCGACGAGATCCAGGTCGGCATGGGGCGCACCGGGACGCTCTTCGCGCACGAGCAGGCCGGCATCGTGCCCGACGTCATGACGCTCGCGAAGGCGCTCGCGAGCGGCATTCCGATCGGCGCCTGCCTGGCGCGCGCCGACGTCGCCGCGGCATTCACCGCCGGCTCCCACGGTTCGACCTTCGGCGGCAACGCGATCGCAACGGCAGCGGCGGCGCGGACGCTGGAGATCATGACCGCACCCGGATTCCTGGCGGACGTGCGGCGGCGGGCCGCCCACTTCCGCGCCGGCCTCGACCGCCTCGCGGCACGCTCGCCGCGGGTCAAGAGCGTGCGCGGCGTCGGCTTCATCCAGGGGATCGTGCTCGACGAGCCGGGGGCGCCGATCGTCGCCGCGTGCCTGGAGCGCGGCGTGCTCCTCAACTGCACGGCGGACACTGTGCTCCGGCTCCTGCCGCCGCTCGTGATCACGGAGCCGGAGATCGATCGAGCGCTGGCGATCATCGAGGAGGTCCTCGCCACGTGAAGCGCGACCTCCTTCGCCTCGTCGACCTCGCGCGCGACGAGTGCACGGCGCTCTTCGCGCTGGCGGCCGAGATCAAGGCGGCCCTCCGTTCCGGGAAGCCCGAGCACCTCCTCGCCGGCAAGACGCTGGCGATGATCTTCGAGAAGCCGAGCCTGCGCACGCGCGTCAGCTTCGAGACCGGCATGTTCCAGCTCGGCGGCCACGCCATCTACCTGGCGCCCTGGGACATCCGGCTCGGCGAGCGCGAGAGCGTCGCCGACGTCGCCCGCAACCTGGCCCGCGTCGTCGACATGATCGTCGCCCGCACCTTTCGCCACGAGGTGCTGGTCGAGCTCGCCGCTCATGCGACGGTCCCGGTCATCAACGGCCTCACCGACCTGCACCATCCCTGCCAGGTGCTCGCCGACCTCTTCACCTTGGTCGAGCAGCGGCGGCGCCTCGACGACATCCGCGTCGCCTTCGTCGGCGACGGCAACAACCTCGTGCACTCGTGGATGGAGGCGGCGGCGGTCTTCCGGTTCACGCTCGCCGTGGCATGCCCCGCGGGCTACGAGCCGGATGCCGCGCTCCTCGCCGACTGCCGCGCCCGCGGCGCCCGCATCGAGATCACCCGCTCGGTGATCGACGCCGCCCGCGGCGCCGACGTCCTCTACACCGACGTCTGGACCAGCATGGGCCAGGAGGACGAGGCCGCGGAGCGGCGGGCGCACTTCAAAGACTACCAGATCAACGACGAAGCGCTGCGGCACGCCGCGAAAGACGCGCTGGTCATGCACTGCCTCCCCGCGCATCGCGGCGAGGAGATCACCGATGCCGTGATCGAAAGCCGCCAGTCCATCGTCTTCGACCAGGCGGAGAACCGCTTGCACCTCCAGAAGGCCTTGATGGCCTGGCTCGCCCGGGAGAGCGGCACATGAACGAGAAGATAGACAAGATCGTCCTTGCCTACAGCGGCGGGCTCGACACCTCCGTCATCCTGCGCTGGCTCATCGAGCGCTACCGCTGCGAAGTAGTGGCCTTCTGCGCCGACCTCGGCCAGGCCGAGGAGATCGCGACCATCGAGGAGCGCGGCCTGGCGACCGGCGCCGCGCAGGTGGTGGTCGAGGATCTGCGCGAGGAGTTCGTGCGCGATTTCGTGTTCCCGATGATGCGCGCCAACGCCGTATACGAGGCCGGCTATCTCCTCGGCACGTCGATCGCCCGCCCGCTGATCGCCAAGCGGCAGATCGAGATCGCACGCCGTACCGGCGCCGGCGCGGTCGCGCACGGCGCCACCGGCAAAGGCAACGACCAGGTGCGCTTCGAGCTCGCCTACTACGCCCTCGAGCCCTCGATCCGCGTCATCGCGCCCTGGCGCATCTGGGATCTCGACTCGCGTACGGCGATGATCGCCTATGCCGAGAAGCACGGAATCCCGGTGCCGGTGACGCGCGAGAAGCCCTACAGCTCCGACCGCAACCTACTCCACATCAGCTTCGAGGGCGGCATCCTCGAAGACCCGTGGCTGGAGCCCTACGCCGACATGTTCCTGCTCACGACCGACCCGACGCAGGCTCCCGAGCGGCCGGAGTACGTCGAGATCGACTACGAGGCCGGCGACCCGGTGGCGGTGAACGGGGAACGGCTCTCGCCTGCGGCCTTGCTCGCGAAGCTGAACGCTATCGGCGGCCGGCACGGCGTCGGCCGGCTCGATCTCGTCGAGAATCGCTACGTCGGCATGAAGTCGCGCGGCGTCTACGAGACGCCGGGCGGCACGCTCATGCTGGCGGCGCATCGCGCCGTCGAATCGCTCACGCTCGACCGCGAGGTGATGCACATCCGCGACGGCCTCGTGCCGCGCTATGCCGAGATGGTCTACTACGGCTACTGGTTCGCGCCCGAGCGCCGCATGCTCCAGAGCGCGATCGACGAGTCGCAGCAGCTCGTGAACGGCACGGCGCGCTTGAAGCTCTACAAGGGCAGCGTGACGGTCGCCGGCCGCAAGGCGGCGGCGTCGCTCTACGACCCGGCGATCGCCAGCTTCGAGGCGGGCGGGGTCTACGACCAGGCCGACGCCGAGGGCTTCATCCGCCTCTCGGCGCTCCGCCTCCGCATCCAGGCGCTGGTCGCACGGCGCGCCGGGAGATGACGCGCGTGCCGGCCAAGAAGTCGAAGCCCTGGGAAGGACGGTTCGCGGCGGCGACGGCGCCGATCGTCGAGGAGTTCACGGCCTCGATCCAGGTCGACAAGCGCCTGGCGCCCTACGACATCGCCGGCTCGCTGGCGCACTGCCACATGCTCACCGCGTGCGGCATCATCCCCGCCGCCGACGGCAAGAAGATCGCACACGGCCTCGCCGAGATAGAGAAAGAGATCGCCAACGGAACCTTCGTCTACACGCAGGCCGACGAGGACATCCACATGGCGATCGAGCGCCGACTGATCGAGAAGATCGGTCCGGCGGGCGGACGCCTGCACACCGCCCGCAGCCGCAACGACCAGGTCGCGCTCGACCTGCGGCTCTTCGTGCGCGCCGAGATCGGCGCCATCCTGAAGAGCATCACCAGCTTCCAGAAGGCGCTGGCCGCCCTCGCCCGCAAGCATCAGAAGGTGGTGATGCCGGGCTACACGCACCTGCAGCACGCCCAGCCGGTCCTCTTCGCGCACCATCTCCTCGCCTACCACGAGCAGCTCGAGCGCGACGGCGAGCGCTTCGCCGACTGCCGCCGCCGGGCCGACGTGCTGCCGCTCGGCGCCGGCGCGCTCGCCGGCACCACGTTTCCCATCGACCCCGAGCAGGTGGCGCGCGAGCTGCGCTTCGCCAAGGTCGCGAACAACAGCCTCGACGCCGTCTCCGAGCGCGACTTCATCGTCGAGTTCCTGGCGGCGGGCGCGATCACCGCGACCCACCTGTCGCGGCTCGCCGAGGAGCTGGTGCTGTGGTCGTCGAGCGAGTTCGGCTTCGTCACCTTTCCCGACGACTTCGCCACCGGCAGCTCCATCATGCCGCAGAAGAAGAACCCGGACGTCGCCGAGCTGGTGCGCGGCAAGACGGGGCGCGTCTACGGCAACCTGGTCGCGATGCTGACGATCATGAAAGCGCTGCCGCTCGCGTACAATCGCGATCTCCAGGAGGACAAGCCGCCGCTCTTCGACACCGTCGACACCATCAAGGGCTGCCTCGCGGTGCTGACGGCGCTCCTGCCGCGCCTGACGGTCAATGCCGACCGCATGCAGGCGGCGACCCGGGAAGGCTACCTCCTCGCCACCGACGTCGCCGACTACCTGGTCACCAAGGGGGTTCCCTTCCGCGAAGCGCACCACATCGTCGGCCGCGCCGTGCGCCGCTGCCTCGCCGAGAACCGGCCGCTCGAGAGCCTGAGCGTCCGCGAGTGGCAGGAGCTCTCGAAGCACTTCGCACCGGACGTCCGGGAGTGGCTCACGCAGGAGGCGGCGCTGGCCCGCCGCGTCGCCGGCGGCGGAACGGCGCCGGCGAACGTCGCCCGGCGGCTGCGGGGGCTGTGACGGTGCGCGGCGCCGCCATCCTCACCGCCCTGGCGCTCCTCGCCGCCCCCTCCGGCTGCGGGCGGAAGACGATGCCGAAGCCGCCGCAGCTCGTCGCTCCGCGGGCGGTGCAGGAGGTCTCGCTCGCAACCCAGTCCGGCGGCATCCTGGTGCGCTGGTCGCGGCCGACAGAGTACGTCGACGGCGCGCGCATGGAAGACCTCGGCGGCTTCGTCGTCGAGCGCAATCGCTACAACTCGAGCTTCGAGGAGATCGCGCGTGTCCCCGTGACCGACCGCGGGCGCTTCCAGAAGGCGAAGCGCTTCGACTACCTCGACACCAGGCTGCTGCCCGGAGCGACCTACCACTACCGGATCGTCGCCTACACGACCGACGGCTACTACAGCTCGCCCTCGGGGGCGGCCGAGATCACCTGGAATCCTCCGGGGACGACCACCGCGCCGGCGGCGCCGGCAGCGACGCCGGCGGGTGACCCCAAGCCCTGAGCGAGCGAAGGATCCCCATGTTCGACTACCGAGCCGACGAGCTCCACTGCGAAGACGTACCGCTGACGCGTATCGCCGCCGAGGTCGGGACCCCGGCCTACGTCTACAGCCTGGCGGCGCTGCGCTCGGCGTACCGCGCCTACGACCGGGCGCTCGCAGCCGTGCCGCACATCGTCTGCTACGCCATCAAGGCGAACGACACCTTGGCGGTGATTCGCGCCTTCGCCCGCGAAGGCAGCGGCTTCGACATCGTCTCGGGCGGCGAGCTCGCCCGCGCGCTCCGCGCCGGCGCCGACCCGAAGCGCATCGTCTTCGCCGGCGTCGGCAAGCAGGCGGCCGAGATGGAAGCGGCCCTCCGCGCCGGCATCCTGATGTTCAACGTCGAGTCGCCGGCCGAGCTGGAGGCGCTGGCGGCGCTCGCGGAGCGTCTCGGGACGCGGGCGCCGATCGCCATCCGGGTGAACCCCGACGTCGATCCGAAGACGCATCCCTACATCTCGACGGGCATGAAGAAGAGCAAGTTCGGGGTCGCGATCGACGCCGCCCTCGAGCTCTACGCGCGGGCCGCCGCCCTGCCCGGGCTCGAGGTGGTCGGCGTCGACTGCCACATCGGCTCGCAGCTCACCTCGATAGCGCCCTTCCTCGACGCCTGGGCGCGCATCCGCGCGCTCGTCGGCGACCTGCGGGCGCGCGGCCACCGCATCCGCTACGTCGACCTGGGCGGCGGGCTCGGCATCACCTACCGCGACGAGACGCCGCCCACCTACGCGGCCTACGGGGATGCGATCGCCGACGCCGTGCGCGGCCTCGACGTGACGGTCCTCGTCGAGCCCGGCCGTTCGCTCGTCGGCAACGCCGGCGTCCTGCTCGCCAAGGTCGTCTACAACAAGGCCGGCGCCGCCAAGCGCTTCGTGATCGTCGACGCGGCCATGAACGACCTCATCCGGCCGTCGCTCTACGAGGCCTACCACGACATCCGGCCGGTGAAGCGTGCGACGAAGGACGGCGTGCATCCCGTCGACGTCGTCGGACCGATCTGCGAGAGCGGCGACTTCCTGGCGCAGGACCGGCCGCTGCCGCCCGTCGCGGCCGGCGACTTGCTGGCCGTCATGAGCGCCGGGGCGTATGGTTTCGTGATGGCGTCGAACTACAACGCCCGCCCGCGGCCCGCGAGCGTGCTCGTCGACGGCGCGCGCTTCGATGTCGTGCGCGCGCGCGAGACGATCGCCGACCTGATGCGCGGCGAGACCGTGCCGACGAGCCTCGGATAACGCGTGGGCGACGTCGTCCGCATGACCAAGATGCACGGAATCGGCAACGACTACCTATACGTCGACTGCCGCGGCCGCGACGCCGTCGCCGACCCGCCGCGCCTCGCTCGCGCCGTGGCACGGCGTCATCACGGCATCGGCTCGGACGGCCTCATCCTGGTGCGCTCCGCGCCGGAGGCCGACTGCCGCATGGAGATGTACAACGCCGACGGCAGCCGCGGCGAGATGTGCGGCAACGGCATCCGCTGCGTCGCCAAGTACGTCTTCGACCGCGGCCTGACGAGAAATCCGCTGCGGATCGCGACCGACGCCGGCGTCAAGACGGTCACGGTCCGCGTCGGACCCGACGGCCGGGCGGCGGGCGCCACCGTCGACATGGGCGCTCCCGTCCTCGACGGTCCGCGCATTCCGGTGGCGAGCACCGGGCGCGTGATCGCGTACCCCCTCGACGTCGGCGGAACGACCTGGAGCGTCACCTGCGTCTCGATGGGCAATCCTCACTGCGTCGTCTTCGTACCCGAGGTCGCGGCGCTCGACCTCGCCAGGATCGGCCCGCAGTTCGAGCACCACCCGTTCTTTCCGCAGCGCGTCAACACCGAGTTCGTCGCCGTCCGCTCGCGGACCGTCATGGACTTCCGCGTCTGGGAGCGCGGCTCGGGCGAGACCATGGCCTGCGGCACCGGCGCTTGCGCGGCGCTCGTCGCCGGCGTGCTGACCGGACGGACCGAGCGGCGGGCGACGATCCACCTGCGCGGCGGCGATCTCGACATCGAGTGGCGGCGCGGCGATCTTCCGTCCGCGGACGGGACGCCCGCCGCCGACGACCACGTCTTCATGACCGGCGCGGCGGCCGAGGTTTTCACCGCCGACGTCGACCTCGACCAGCTCTACGCCGCCACCGGCGTCTGAGCGCCACCCAGGGACGAACCCAACCATGACCACATCCACGACTCGTTTCCGCGGCTCGATGGTCGCTCTCGCCACGCCCTTCGCCGACGGGGCTATAGACTGGAAGGCGTTCGGCGCCATGATCGAGCGCCAGATCGCCGGTGGCTCGGCGGCGCTCGTGCCCTGCGGGTCGAGCGGCGAGGCGGCAACGCTCACGCACGAGGAGCACACCGAGGTGGTGCGCTTCGTCGTCGAGCGGGCGCGCGGCCGGGTGCCGGTCATCGCCGGCACCGGCTCCAACGCCACTGCGGAAGCGGTGCGCCTGACCCGCGAGGCCAAGGCTGCCGGCGCCGCGGCCGCGCTCATGATCTCGCCGTACTACAACCGTCCGACGCAGGAGGGCTTGAAGCTCCACTATCTCCGCGTCGCCGACGAGGCTGACCTGCCGATCATCCTCTACAACATCCCCGGACGGACCGGCCGCGCCATCGCGGCGGCGACGGTCGCCGAGCTGGCGCAGCATCCGAACATCATCGGGCTCAAGGAGTCGGACGCGCTCGATCACACTCTCGACGTCCTCCACGCCGTTCCCGCGGACTTCGCGATCTACGCCGGCGACGACTCGACCACGCTCACCGTGATCGCCAACGGCGGCGCCGGCGTGATCACCACCATCGGCAACCTCGTGCCGCGCGAGATGGCCGACCTCGCCGAGGCGGCGCTCGCCGGCGACTACGTGAGGGCGCGGGCGCTCCAGACGCGCCTCTTCCCGCTCATGCGCGCCGCCTTCACCGAAGTGAACCCGATTCCGCTGAAGCACGGCCTCGCCCTCCTCGGGCTCTGCCGCGACGAGCTTCGCCTCCCGCTCGTGGCCATGACCGACCCCGGCCGGCGAGCGGCGCTGGCGGCGGCGCTCCGTGATCTCGGAGCGCTCGAGTGACGCCGATCATCGTCTGCGGCGCCGCCGGACGCATGGGACGGCTGCTCGTCCGCCTCGTTCTCGAGGAGCCGGCGGCGACGCTCGCCGCTGCGATCGAAGCTCCCGGTCATCCGGCGCTCGGACGCGACGCCGGCGAGCTCGCCGGCGTATCCGCCGCCGGCGTACGGATCGTCGACGTTTACGCGCCGCCGCGGGAGAGCGTGACGCTCGACTTCACGACCCCCGCCGCCGCTCTCGGGCACCTCGCCGCTGCCGCCGCCGCCGGCGCCGCGATCGTCGTCGGCACGACCGGTTTCACGCCCGACGAAAGAGCCCGCGCCCAGGCCCTCGCCGCTGCGACGCGCGCCGTGATCGCGCCGAACATGAGCGTCGGCGTCGCCGTCCTCGAACGGCTCGTCGAAGCGGCCGTGCGCGCCCTCGGACCGGGCTTCGACGTCGAGGTCGTCGAGATCCACCACAAGCTCAAGCGCGACGCGCCGAGCGGCACCGCGCTCCGCCTGGGCGAGGTCGCAGCGGCGGCGCAAGGCCGACCGCTCGCCGGCCGCGCCGTCTTCGGCCGCGAGGGCGAACCCGGGCCGCGCGCCGACGGCGAGCTCGGCGTGCTCGCGGTCCGCGGCGGCGACGTCGTCGGCGACCATACCGTCTACTTCCTCGGCGCCGGCGAGCGCCTCGAGCTCGCGCATCGCGCCCAGAGCCGCGAGTGCCTGGCCCGCGGCGGTCTGCGCGCCGCACTCTGGTTGGCGACGCAGCCGCAGGGCGTGTACGGCATGCGCGACGTGCTCGGCCTCTGAGCGGCCGCGCCAGCCGCCGCACCGCGACCGCCTCTGGCGCCATGCGCGCGCACCCGTTAAACCCGTCTCTTCCCATGCCGGATTCGATCTTCGTTCTCGACGGAGTGCTCGCGGTGCCGACCGATCTGGCGCGCGGACCGTGGAACAAGGAGGCGCAGCACGGCGGTGCGCCGGCGGCGCTCCTGGCGCGCGCCCTGGAGCGCTGCGACGGCGGCGACGAGGCGATCGTCGTCCGGGTGACGGTCGATCTGTTGCGGCCCGTACCGATCGCACCGCTCAGGATCGCGACCCGGCTCGCCCGGCCGGGGAAGAAGGTGCAGATCGTCGAAGCCTCGCTCGCCGTCGCCGCGACCGGCGTCGAAGTGGCGCGCGCCAGCGGGCTGCGGCTGCGGCGCGGGGAGGTGCCGCTCCCCGCGGACGCGACGCCGAGCGGATGCCCGCCGCTACCGGCAAGCGGTGTCTCCAGCCGGCCGCCCTGGGGGGACCAGATAGACTACCCGGCGTTTCATTCGGCGGCGATCGACATGCGCTTCGTCCGCGGCAGCTTCGCAGAGCCGGGACCGGCGACCGCCTGGATCCGCCTCCGCGTCCCCCTCGTTGCCGGGGAAGTCACCTCGCCGCTGTCACGCGTGGCCGCCGCCGCGGACTTCGGCAACGGCATCAGCTGGGTGCTGAGCCGGCGCAGCGGCTATCGCTTCATCAATCCCGACTTGACGATCTACCTCCACCGCCATCCCGTCGCCGAGTGGGTCGCGCTCGAATCGATCACTCTCCCGGAAGCTCTGGGCGTCGGCCTGGCGGAGAGCCGTCTCTACGACGAGCACGGCCCGCTCGGGCGCTCGGTACAGAGCCTGCTGCTAGAGCGCGACTGACCGGCAGCACACGGGCGGCTCCGCCCGCAGCGATCGACGGCCCACGGACGCCCGACCGCCGGGTGCGCGCGGCAGCCATGCCTGCATATACGAAATCGCAGAGTGCCTTGTGCTCGCGGAAGTGTTCGGCTAAGTAGCGGCCTTTCGATCGGCTCTGCGTGTCTGCTGGAAGGTCGGGGCGGCGCGCTGCGGTCACGGAGGAGAGCCAGACGGTGCCCGTAAGTATCCTTCCCGCCGAGAGAATTCGAAAGCTTCCTGCGTATCTCTTCGCGGCGATCGACCGCATGAAGAAGGAGGTCGCGGGGCGCGGCGTCGATCTCATCAGCCTCGGCATCGGCGACCCCGACAGCCCGACGTTCCCGCACATCGTCGCCGCGCTCCAGGAGGCGGCGACCCGCCCGGCCAACCATCGCTATCCCGACTACGAAGGGATGCCGAGCTTCCGCGCCGCCGCCGCGAGCTACCTGGAGAAGCGCTTCGCGGTAAGCGTCGACCCCGATGCCGAGGTGGTGTCGCTGATCGGCTCCAAGGAAGGCATCGCCAACATGGCGGTCGCCTTCGTCGACCCCGGCGACATCGTGCTCGTGCCCGATCCCGGCTATCCGGTGTACTCGATCGGCACCCAGTTCAACGGCGGCACGCCCTACCCGATGCCGCTCCGCGCCGAGAACGGCTTCCTCCCCGACCTGCAGGCCATTCCCGAAGAGATCGCCAAGCGCGCCAAGCTCATGTGGATCGGCTATCCGAACAACCCGACCGGGGCGCTGGCTACGAGCCGATTCTTCGCCGACGTCGTCGCCTTCGCCGAGCGCCACGGCATCATAGTCGCCCACGACAACGCCTACGCCGAGATCTATTTCGACGAGCCGCCGCCGAGCTTTCTGGCGACGCCCGGTGCGCGCGAGCTCGGCATCGAGTTCCACTCGCTCTCGAAGACCTACAACATGACCGGCTGGCGTGTCGGCTTCGCAGCGGGCAATCGCGAGCTCATCGCCGGCCTCGGCAAGGTCAAGACCAACGTCGACTCCGGCATCTTCCAGGCGGTGCAGGAAGCGGGCATCGCCGCGCTCACCGGCGATCAGGCGCCGGTCGCGGCCATGCGCGCACTCTACCGTGAGCGGCGCGACATGATCTTGCCGGCCTTGCAGAGCCTGGGGCTCGAGGTGCAGCCCATGCGCGGTACCTTCTACGTCTGGGTGACCTGTCCGCGCGGCTTCACGTCGACCAGTCTGGTGGCGAAGCTCCTGCAGGACATCGGCGTCGTCGCGACGCCGGGAAGCGGGTTCGGCGCCGCCGGCGAGGGCTATATACGCTTCAGTCTGACGGTGGCGACGCCGCGGCTCGCAGAGGCCGTAGAACGCCTGCGAACGCTCGAGCTCTAGGAATTCCCGACTGGCGATGGCGCATCGGATCTACGTGGGTCTCGGCTCCAATCTCGGAGATCGCAAGGCGAACGTCCGCGAGGCCGAGGCGCGCCTGGCCGAGCTGCCCGATACCCGCATCGTGAAAGCATCGTCGCTCTACGAGAGCGAGCCGCACGGAAACGCCAAGACCTGGTTCATCAACAGCGTCCTCGAAGTCGAGACCGAGCTCGAGCCCGAAGAGCTCCTGAAGCGCGCGCTCGCGATCGAGAAGGCGATGGGGCGCAAGCGCGTCAGCGGCAAGCGCTGGGGATCGCGCATCATCGACATCGACCTGCTGCTCGTCGACAACCAGACCATCAACAAGAAGCAGCTGAAGATCCCGCACCCGGAGATGCACAAGCGGCGCTTCGTACTGCTGCCCCTGGCAGAGCTGGCGCCGCACGTCACTCACCCGCACCTCGGAATGTCGGTGTCCGAGGTGCTGGGCGGGCTCAAGGATCCGAAACGGGTGACGTTGACTCGTCCGTGACGTCGCCGGCATCCGCGGCCGCTGCCTCCGCCTCGGCCGCCGCCCCGTTGGCGAGCTGCAGGACGCGGCGCAAGGGCGAGATCGCCGCCGCGAGCGAGCTCTCGACCAGGAGATCGAGGACGCGCTGCGGACGCCATTCGATGCCGTCCCGGAGGGCCGCGAGCTGCTCGCGGAGCATCTCCATCAGCCCCTGCCGGTGCTGGAGGAGGGCATCGCCGGTAGCCGGAGCCGCACTGTCCGCCGGCATCTGATCGCGCAGCGTCCGCGCCAGCACCTCGACCTTGCCGCGCAGGAGCGCGAGCTGGACGTCGAAGCCGTTGGCGGCCGTGCGCATGACGTTGCGCAGCCGCTCTTCGACGTCGGCGGCATGGCGGCGATGGTCGCCTTCGAGCCGCTCGATGCAGCCGCGGAGCGCGCCGAGCTCGACGTCGAGCCGGCGGCCGACCTCGTGCGCGCCTGCCGCCGATGCCGCCGCGACGCTCTCGAGCTGCGCTACGAGCGCCGCGTGTCGATCGTGCAGGTCGGTCCGCACCGCCGCCGCCTCGGCGCGCAGCCCGTCCACATGCTCCGCGTACCCGGCTTCGCGCGCTACGTGCTCCGTCGCGGCGGCGCGCTCCTGCGTGCGGAAGCGGCGGACGAGCTTCACCACCGTGCGTCTGGCGCCGGCGATCCGCGTTGCCGTCCAGCCAAGTCGACGGTCCAGCCCTTCCTGGAGCGCACCCAGGGCCTCGCGGAGCTCGCCGATCTCCCCGGCGCTGCGCTCGGCGAGCGCGACCGCTGCCGCCTGCGCCGTCGTCGCCGCCGCCGCCGCACCCTCGAGCCGCCGCAGTTCTTCACGATCCCGACCTGTCGCTGCGAGCGCGGCGGCGAGGTCGCTTCGTATGGTCTCGAGCCCCTCCTCGCCGCGCGCCATGCGCCCGTCGAGCTCGCCGCCGGCCTGCCGCTGCTCGTCGACGGCCCGCCCGAGCCCCTCGACCTCGGTCCCGAGCCGCCCCATCGCCGTCTCCGTCTCGCGCCGGAGCGCCGCGATCTCGCGGCGGACGTCGCCGCAGGCACGGTCCAGCGCCGCCAGCTCCCGACGCCCGTCGACGGCCGAGCAACGCATCTCCTCCTCGCGGGCACGCGCCGCGCCGACGTCGGCGGCGAGCGTGTCCACGCGCCGTACGAGCGTCTCGAGGCGCCCCGCGAGCGCCGCGCCGTCGTCGCCATGCGCTGCGACGTCGCGGGCGACCGCCGCGAGAGCATCGTCGAGCCGCCGCGCCGCTGCGTCGGCTTCCTCACGCAGGCGGCGCGCTGCGCCCTCCACCTTCGCCAGGCGCTGCGCCTCGTCCTCGCGCCGCTCCCGTTCGGCCTCCACGTCGCGCCGCACCGCCGCCACCTCGCGGGCGACGCGCTCGGCCGCCGCCAGCGTGTCGCCCTGCAGTGCGGCTTCGAGCGTCGCCGTCGCGGTGCGCAGCTCCGCCACCTCGGCGCTCATGGCGAGCAGCCGCCGCTCGCACTCATCGTCGCCGCCGGACTCGGCACGGCCGTCTTCGGCCGCCGCCGCAACCGCCGCCTCGAGCACGTCGTACTTGCTCCGCAGCTGATCGAGCGAGTGCACGATCGCGGCGCAATCTACCGTCGGCACGGCTCCGGCAACGGCCCGCACGCTCGCGAGGGCCTCGTCGGCAGTCGCCGCGATGCGCGCTGCGCCGGCGGCGAGGTCGGCGAAACGCCGTTCGTGCGCTTGCCGCAGCTCGGCGACGATCACGTCGAGCTCGTCGAGCCGGCATGCGTCCGCTCTTGCCGGCTCGACGACGGACGGGAGCGTGGCGGCGTGCGCTTCGACTGCCTCGGTACGGGCGCCGAGAGCGCCGAGCCGCTCCGCGATCTCGTCGAGCCGCCGAGCGAGGGCGCCGACGCGCTCGTCGCGCGTCGCCAGCTCGCGGCGCAGGTCCTCGCGCTCCGCCGCCAGCTCGCCGAGCAGCGCGCTCACGTCCACACCCCGCTCCGACGCCGGCCCCGCCTCGACGGCGGCGGCCGATACCACGCCGCGCGTGGTGTCGGGAAGCGGGGGCGCGCCCACGGCCTGGCTGCCGTAGGTCCGCTCGAGGATGCGCTTGACGCGCGCGAGCAGCCCTTCTCGGCGGAACGGCTTCACCATGTAGTCGTCGGCGCCGACCCCGAACCCGCGCGCGACGTCGTCCTCGCTGTCGTGGGCGGTCAGCATGAGGACCGGCACGAATGCGGTCCGCATCTCCGAGCGCAGCCGGCGGCACACCTCGAAGCCGTCCATGCCGGGCATGGAGATATCGAGGATGACGATGTCAGGGCGCTCGCGCCCTGCGATCGCGAGCGCCTGCGGACCGTCCTCTGCGGTCACGACCGTGAGGCCGAGGTCGGAGCGCTCGAGCGTGTGCCGGACGACGTCGCGGATGGTGGCGGTGTCGTCGACGACGAGTGCCGTGAAGCTGCGGCGCACCGCCGGGGCGGGCGGCGTGTCGGCGGCGCCAGAGCCGTCGACTCCGACGATTCCGGAGCCGCAATACGGACAGCGCGTCCATTCGGGATTGAGCGGCTTGGCGCAGCCGCTGCAGGTCGCGCGCAGCACCTTGCTGCAGTGCGGGCAGACGCTGTAGTCGTCGGCGATCTCCTTGCGGCAGGCGGGACAATGGGCGGCACTGCCGGCATCGCCGATCTGGATGACGCGCAGCACCTCCTCGACGCTGGTCGTGCCGGCTCGGAGCTTCTCGGCGGCGTCCTCGAGCATGGAGTGCAGGCCGTCGCTGCGCGCCTGCTGGCGCACCATGCTCTCGCCGGCGCCGGTCTCGACCAGCTTGGTGATCGCGCCCGTGATCGGCAGCATCTCGTAGACGCCGATGCGCCCGCGGTAGCCCTGGTGCCGGCACTGATTGCAGCCGACCGCCTGCTTCACCGCCAGACCCTCGTCGAGGTGCAGTTGGCCGCTCGCCTCGGCGTCGACCTCTCCCGGCTTCGCGCACGACGGGCAGAGCTGCCGCACCAGCCGCTGCGCCACCACCAGGTTCAGCGCCGACGCGATCGCGTACGGCTCGAGCCCGAGGTCGACGAGCCGGGTCACCGCACCCGCGGCGTCGTTGGTGTGCACGGTGCTGAGCACGAGGTGCCCGGTGCTCGCTGCCTGGAACGCGATCTGTGCGGTCTCCTGGTCGCGGATCTCGCCGAGCAGGATGACGTCGGGATCCTGGCGCAGCACCGAGCGCAGCACGCCGCCGAAGGTGAGACCCTGCTTCTCGTTGACCTCGACCTGGTTGATCCCCTTGAGCTGGTACTCGATCGGATTCTCGATCGTGACGATGTTGGTCTTCGGCGAGAAGATCTCGCGCAGGAGCGCGTAGAGGGTCGTCGTCTTGCCGCTGCCGGTCGGGCCGGTGATCAGGATCATGCCCTGCGGCCGCTTCGCGGCGTCGCGCAAGAGCTTGAGGTCTCCGGGCGCGAAGCCGAGGCGGTCTAGCGCCCTCACGGCCTGGCTCGCGTCGAGGATGCGCAGCGTGATCTTCTCGCCGTGCTGGGCGGGCAGGCTCGAGACCCGCATGTCTACGGTCTTGTCGAGATAGCGGACCTGGATGCGGCCGTCCTGGGGCACGCGGCGTTCGGTGATGTCGAGCTTGGCCATCACCTTGAGGCGCGCCACGAGGGGATTCTGGATCCACTTCGGGAAGCGGAAGGCTTCTTCGAGGATGCCGTCGACACGGTAGCGCACGAGCACCGAGTCGCCTTCGGGCTCGACGTGGATGTCGCTCGCCCGCGACTTGATGCCCTCGATCAGCATCTTGTCGGCGAGCTTGATGACCGGCGGCAGCTCGGCGTCGGCGGCGATCGTGCGCAGGTCGTCGCCGTCGTCGCGGAGCTCGTTGACGACCAGCGACTCGCCGGCGGGCACGAGTTGGAGGAACTGCTCCAGCGACTCCTGCAGGCGGTAGGTGTGGGCGAGCGCGTCCTTGACCTCGTCGTGCGTCGCGACGACCGGCTGGGCCCGCTTTCCGGTCGCGAACTCGACGGCTTTCAGGCCGTCGAGATCGAGCGGGTTGGCGGTCGCGACCTCGATAGTGTGCGCGTCGAGGCCGATCGGTACGACCTCGTAGCGGGTCGCGATCGCTTCCTTGAGCTCGCGCGTGACGTTGGCGTCGAGCGGGTAAGTCGTGAGATCGACGATGCGCAGACGCAGCGTTTCGGCGAGGAGGAGGGCGAGGTCCTTCTGACCGATCAGCTCCTCGCGCTCGAGCACCGCGTGGACGGGACTGCCGTCGGCAATGAGCCCCTCGACGCGCGCCACGTCTTCTCCGCCGAGGCGGCCCTGGCGCGCGAGAAAGCGCAGGAGGGCGCGGGCACCGTCCAGGCGTTCGGGCGTGCTCATCGTAGAACCATTTTCGGCCACTTCGGGCGGCGCCTTGAGGCGAATGCGCGGTCAGAAACTTGACCCGCACGGCGCCCGCGTGCGGAGCCTTGGCGCAACCTCGCGCAGCAATCTCGCGCAACCTTGACGCTCCTGAGGACGCGGCCTAACATGCCGCCGTCGCTAGAGAGCCTCTCGCCTCGCGACGGTGCCGAACGCCCGATGCCGCTGCCGCGCATCTACTTCGAGAAGCTGCTCGAAAACTCCCCCGACATCGTCGTCGCCGTCGACCGGCAGGGCGCGATCGTCTTCTACAACGACGGCGCGCGGCAGACGCTCGGCTTCGGCTCCGACGAAGTCCTCGGAAAACCGGTCCAGCGGGTCTACAAGAGCCGAGATCACGCCCGTGAGGTCATGCGGGCCATGCGGGGGTCCGAATTCGGCGCTCCGGGAACCGTGAAGAACTACGAGACGGTCTTCGTCGCCAAGGACGGCGCCGAGATCCCGGTCGCGATCTCGGGATCCATTACCTACGACGAGCGCGGACGCGAAGTGGGGTCCATCGGCTTCGCCAAGGATCTCCGTCAGATCCGCGGGCGCGATCGCCTGGCGACGCTCGGCGAGCTCGCCGTGAGCCTCGCCCACGAGATCAACAATCCGCTCGAAGTCATAACCAACACCTTGGCGCTGCTGACGGCATTCGTTCGCCGGATGGCGACCGCCGAGCAGATGGTGGTCGAGGGCGAGCGCTTCGAGGTCGTCGAGCGCGAGCTCGCCAGGATCCGCGCCATCGTCGACCGCGTCCAGGCGCTCGCAGCTGGCGACGAGTACGAGACGCGGCAGTACTTGCCCGGCACCCTGATGACGGATCTCCGTCAGGCACCGCCGGCCGCGGCGGTCGCACCCGCACCGAACGTGGCCGGCGACACGCCGTCGATCGCCGGCCTCACGATCCTGGTCGTCGACGACGATCTCGGCGTCTGCCGCTCCCTCGCCGAGCTGCTGCGCCACCAGGGCTGTACCGCCGTCATCGCCGGCTCGGCGCTCGACGCCATCGGCCTGGCGACGAGCCGGCGCTTCGACCTCGTGGTGAGCGACGTCGTGATGCCCGACATGGACGGCTACGACCTCTACATGGAGCTCCGCGAGCGGGTGCCGGAGCTGCCGGTCATCTTGATGACCGGCTACCTCTACGACCGCGACCACGTCATCAAGCGCAGCAAGCTGGCCGGCCTGGCCACGGGCGTGCTCTACAAGAAGCCCATCGACCTCGAGCGCCTGAAGAGCATCATCCACACCCACTGCGCCCCGAAGGAGTCCCGCGCCGCGCCACGGACCTCGGGGTGACGGAGCATCGCGAGCTCTGATACAGACGGAGCATGGAGATCCTGGAGACGCCGCCCTCCGCGGCCTGCACGACCGGGCAGCACGGCGACCGCCCCGTGCCCATCGCTGCCGGTGCCGGCGGGGAGCGCTAGCCGGTGGCAATCCGCATCAACAAGGTCTACACGCGCACCGGCGACAAGGGCGAGACGCGGCTCGTCGGCGGCCGGAGCGTCTCCAAGGACGATCCGCGCATCGAGAGCTACGGCACGATCGACGAGCTGAACTCCGTGCTCGGCATCGTCCGCTCCTGCAACGGCGCCGCTAAGCCCTCGGCCGCGGGCGAGCGCCTGGACCGGATCCTGCGCCAGATCCAGAACGAGCTCTTCGACCTCGGCAGCGAGCTCGCCACTCCTCCCGACGCCGCCTGGGAGGGGATGATCCGCATCGGACCGGCGCAGATAGAAGCGCTCGAACGCACGATCGACGAGTGCCAGGCCGACCTCCAGCCGCTCAAGTCCTTCATCCTGCCGGGCGGCGGCATGATCTCCGCTTTCCTGCACCAGGCACGCACGGTCTGCCGCCGCGCCGAACGCGACGTCCTGCGCCTCATGAAGCACGAGCCGGTCGGCGCCTCGGCGCTCGCCTACGTGAACCGCCTCTCCGACCTCCTGTTCGTCCTGGCGCGCTGGATGTCGCACCACCTGGGCGAGCCGGAGTACCTGTGGGAGAAAGGGCTGACGTTGCCGGGCGGCAAGCCGCCGCGGCGCGCCCCCGGCGAACACTCATGAGCGCACCGCGCGTCTATCTCCGCCAGCTCGAGATCGGGCCGATGCAGAACTACGTCTATCTCGTCGGCGACCCCGAGACGCGCGCCGCCGCCGTCGTCGATGCCGCCTGGGAGATCGACGCCATAATCGACGCCGCCGCGGCCGACGGCTACACGATCACCAAGGCGCTGGTCACCCATTTCCACCCCGACCACCTCGGCGGCCGCTTCATGGGCATGACCGTCACCGGCGCCACCGAGCTCGTCGCTAGGCTCGGCGTGAAGGTGCACATCAACAAGCACGAAGCCGGGTACGTCGGGCGCGTCTCCGATCTCTCCGCCTCGGACGTCGTCGCCGTCGACGCCGGCGACCGGATCGAGGTCGGCGCCATCCCGCTCACGTTCGTGCACACGCCCGGACATACGCCGGGATCGCAGTGCTTCCTCGTCGACGGCAACTTGATCTCCGGCGACACGCTCTTCATCGGTAGCTGCGGCCGGACCGATCTCCCGGGCAGCGACCCGGCGCAGCTCTACGAGAGCTTGAATACGCTGCGCAAGCTGCCCGACGACACCGTCCTCTATCCCGGGCACAACTATGCCGACCGCCCGACCTCGACGATCGGCCAGGAGAAGCGCCGCAACCTCTTCATGCGCTTCGATTCGGTCGCGGACTTCCTGGGCTTCGTCGGGCGTTGAGATCGGCTTCTCCGGGCCGAGCGCACGGCCTCGATTCCGCTCGGCTGCCGCGCTTGCGACGGCGCCGGAACGTCGAGTAAGTTCCGCCGACCTTCCTTCCAGGAGACGCCAGCGATGAGCGAAAAGCGCGACCTCTACGAGATCGGCCAGATTCCGCCCGTCGGCCACGTGCCGGCCGAGATGTATGCCCAGGTCATTCGCCCCGACCGCTTCGGCGAGCCTACCAAGGCGTTCCGGGTGGAGAAGGTGGCGGTCCCGGAGATCGGACCCGACGAGGCGCTCGTCTGCGTCATGGCGGCGGGCGTCAACTACAACAACGTCTGGGCTGCCCTCGGGATCCCGATCGACGTCGTCAAGGTGCACGCCAAGGGCGGCGACACTACCGGCTTCCACATCGGCGGCAGCGACGCGTCCGGCATCGTCTACAAGGTCGGAAGCGACGTGAAGCATCTGCAGGTCGGCGACGAGGTGGTGATCCACTGCGGCACCTGGGATCGCAACGACAAGATCGTGCGCGCCGGCATCGACCCCATGTTCGCACCGAGCTTCCAGATCTGGGGCTACGAAACCAACTGGGGGAGCTTTGCCCAGTTCAGCAAGGTGCAGGCGCACCAGTGCCTGCCCAAAGCGAAGCACCTCACGTGGGAGGCCGCCGCCGCCTACATGCTCGTCGGCGCCACCGCCTATCGCATGCTGATGGCGTGGCCGCCGCACACCGTGCGCAAGGACGACGTCGTGCTCGTCTGGGGCGGCTCCGGCGGCCTCGGCAGCATGGCGATCCAGATCGCCAAGGCCGAGGGCGGCATCCCGATCGCGGTCGTATCCGGCGAGGACAAGTTCGAGTTCTGCCAGCGGCTCGGCGCCAAGGGCTGCATCAATCGCAAGAAGTTCGATCACTGGGGCATGCTGCCCCACTGGAAGGACACCGCCGCCTACGACAAGTGGGCGGCGGGCGCCCGCGCCTTCGGCAAGGCGCTCTGGGACGTGCTCGGCGAGCGCCGCAGCCCGCGCATCGTCTTCGAACATCCCGGCGAGGACACCGTGCCGACATCCATCTTCGTCTGCGATACCGGCGGCATGGTCGTCATCTGCGCCGGCACGACCGGCTACAACGCCGTCGTCGATCTCCGCTATCTATGGATGCGGCAGAAGCGCTTCCAGGGTTCGCACTTCGCGAACGACGATCAGGCGAAGGGTCTGAACGACCTCGTGCTCGCGGGCAAGGTCGATCCCTGCTTGAGCGAGGTCTTCACCTTCGACCGCATCCCGCATGCCCACCAGCTCATGTACGAGAACAAGCACCCGGCGGGAAACATGGCGTGCCTGGTGGGAGCGCCGAAGAAGGGCATGAAGGACCTGCCGCGCTGAGCGTCGGCGGTGCGCCGGGCCCGGGTGCCATCATCCGAGCAGATTCCGGGCGATGACTTTCAGCTCGAGGATCGGCTTCACGCCCTCGAAGATCGGCAGCACGGTCGCATCGACCACGTAGCGCGAGATCGCGAACTCCTCCGCGTAGCCCCAGCCGCCGTGCAGCTGCTGACCCTCTTGCGTCGTCCACACCGCGACGTCCGACGCAAAGAGCTTCGCCATCGCCGGTTCGAGAGCGACCGTCTCGTCGGCATCCATCGCCCGCGCCGCCGCGTAGGTTAGCTGGCGCGCCGCCGCGATGTGCGTCGCCATGCGGCCGAGCTTGTACTGCGTCAGTCCGTACTGGCCGATCGGCCTTCCGAACTGCTTGCGATCGTTGGCGTACTCGCAGGTGCGCAGGAGCGCCGCCTGCGCCAGGCCGGTGGCGCGGCCGCCGGTCTGGAGCCGTCCGGCCGCGAAACCCGCCATCTGCAGGTAGAAGCCCTTGCCGACTCCGCCCTCCTCGCCGACCAGGTTCTCGGCCGGGACGAAGAAGTTGTCGAACATCAGCGTGAACGAATGCATGCCGCGATAGCCGGGAGTGGCGTCCGCCTTGCCGGCGAGCGTCCCGCCGCCCGGTTGGCGCATCTCGAACGCATGTCCAGGAAACGTGTCCTTGGGAACGATGAAGAGCGAGAGGCCGCGGGCTCCGAGCTTGGGGTCGGGATCGGTGCGGGCGAGAAGCGCCAGCACGTCGGCGCGTCCGGCGAAGGTGCACCACGCCTTGGCGCCATTGATGACGAAACCCTGCGCCCGGTCACGGACGGCGGCCTCGGCGCGGCAGCTGATCGACGCCACGTCCGAGCCGGTGTCGGGCTCGGTGACCGAAACTCCGACCATGAGCTTCCCGGCGGCGATCGGCGGCAGCCAGTGCGACTTCTGGCGCTCGGTGCCGCCCTTCACCAGCGCCTTGGTGAGGATCTCGGGGCGCGTGATCAGGCTCCCCGCCGCCGCCAGCGACACCGCCGAGAGCTCCTCGGTGGTGATGATCATGGCGAGGTTTCCCATGCCGCCGCCGCCGTACGCCTCGGGCACGGCCATGCCGAAGTAGCCGAGCTCGGCCATCTTGGCGATGAGCGCGTCGGGAACGAGGTCGTCGTGGCGGTGGATGTGCTCGGCGAGCGGCGCGACCTCGGTGCTCGCGAACTGGCGGACGGCGTCGCGGGTCATGGCCGCGAGCTCCTCGATCGGGCTGTTGTTGACGCCCCGGACCTCCAACTGGCGGCGGCCGATCGCCATGAGCCGGCCGTCCGCCATGCCGGCGCGGATCGCGGCGCGCACCGCAGGCGTGGCGAGCGTGTCGTCGATGCAGCCGGGGGACATGCCGAGATCGTCGGCGTGGGCGTCGAGCTGCGCTGCGGCCCGGCTCGCGATCTCGGCCGCGAAGGCGAGCGCCATGTCGTCGACGTGCGGCTCGCCGCGGCCCTCCCCGGCCGCGTACGCCGCGAGGCATCTGGCCGCCCGCACTTCGGTCGCGAAGTAGGCTATGCGCTCCGCCTGGGGTTGATGGGCGTCGATGTCCTTACCCTGGCGCGTAAGTGCCGCACCCTTGGTAACGACGGTCTCGAGGGTGCGATCGAGAGCCGCGAGCAGTATAGCAGTAGCTTCGCCGCTGCTCGCCGACTGGCTGCTCATCAGGAAGTCTCCTCTCGCATCGGCTTCACGGTGGGGACGCGGGCGCTTCCTTTACTCAGCGCCCCCCGGTTTCGCAACTCGATGCGCCCTGGTCTCCCTTCCCGCCGCCGGCCCCTACCGGCACCGCACCCGCGTCGTTGACGATCGCGCCACCGGCACGTACAGTCGCGCCGCTTTTTCTGCTGCCGCGGCACCAGCATTCAATTTCGAAGGGGAGCGATCCACATGGAGATTCGTCGCGTGGCCGTGATCGGGAGCGGCCAGATGGGCACCGGTATGGCGCAAGTGAGCGCGCGCGCCGGCATCGATACCATCCTGGTGAAGATGACCGAAGGACCCGTCGAGGCCGGCAAGCAGAAGATCGCCAAAGCCTTGCAGCGCGAGGTCGAGAAGCAGCGCCTCACCCAGGAAGAGCTCGACGCCACGCTCGGCCGCCTCACCTGCACCAACAAGATCCACGATCTCGCCGAGTGCGATCTCGTCATCGAGTCGGTGATCGAGGACCTCGACGAGAAGCGCCGCCTCTTCGGACGCCTGGAAGACGTCGTCAAGGAGAGCGGGATCTTCGCCTCCAACACCTCGACCCTCTCGATCACGGCGCTCGCGGAAGCGACCAGGCGTCCGACCCGGGTGATCGGACTCCACTTCTTCAACCCGGCTCCGATCATGAAGCTCGTCGAGATCGTACCGACTCTGCGCACCGATCCCGAGGTGCTGCGGGCCGCCCAGGACTTCACCGCCAAGGTGAAGAAGACCGGCGTCACCATCCGCGACTTCACCGGCTTCGTCGTGAACCGCCTGCTCACGCCCTACATGGTCGATGCCATCCGCACCGCCCAGGAAGGCCTCGCCTCCATCGCCGCCATCGACTCGGCGATGCAGCTCGGCGCCAATCACCCCATGGGCCCGCTGGCGCTCGCCGACTTCATCGGCCTCGACATCGTCTTCCACATGGCGAACAACCTCTTCGACGAGTACCACGAGCCGCGCCTGACCCCTCCCCCTCTCCTGAAGCGCCTGGTGCTCGCCGGCTGGCTCGGCCGCAAGAGCGGCAAGGGCTTCTACGACTACTCGACGACGCCGCCGACCGCGAACGACTTCCTGGTCGCGAGCGTCGCGTAAGGAGAGGAGTGCTCTCGAAGATCCATCACATCGGAGTGGTCGTACGCGACCTCGAGCAGGCCTACGGCTTCTGGCGCGACGTGCTCGGACTACCGGTGCAGGTCGTGAAGACGGTGCGCGACCAGGACGTGACCGCCGCACTCCTGAAGGTCGGCGCGAGCGAGATCGAGCTATTGCAGCCGCTCTCCGACCGCAGCGGCATCGGCAAGTTCCTCGCCAAGCGCGGCGAGGGCCTGCACCACCTATGTTTCGAGACCGACGACGTCGCCGCCGAGCTGGCGGCTGCCAAGGCCAAGGGCATCCGCGTGATCGACGACAAGCCACGCCTAGGACTCGCCGGGATGATCTGCTTCCTGCACCCGACAGCGACCCGGGGCGTGCTGATCGAGTACGCCCAGCCGATCGAGGAACATCACTGATGGAAGCACGCAGGATCGACCACGTCGTCGTCGTGACGCCGGACGCCGAAGGCGCGGCGGCGACGTTCCGCGACCACTTCGAGCTCCCCCCGTCGCCTCCGGTCGTCGGCGCACCGGCGCTGGCGATCGGCGACGCACGCCTCGCCTTCGTCTCGCCGGCGCCGGGAACGCCGCTCGCGGCCGTCCTTGCGCGCAGCGGCGAAGGGATGGCCGAGGTCTGCCTGGAAGTCCGCAGTCTCTCGGAGGCGGAAGCAGCGCTCCGCAAGGCCGGCATCGGTTTCACCGTCGAGGCCAAAGGCGGCGCCCGCGCGCTCGCGGTCGATCCGGGAGCCGCGCATGGCGTGCGCCTCACCATGGTCGAGGAACGAGCGGCGTAACGACGGCGCGGGACGATCCCGGCGTCGGAAATGTGGCGCTCTAATTCTCGCCGGCGCCAGTTCAAAGGAGGAAGCACGTGGAAGTTCACCGGCACGCGCCGTGGCACGTGGGTTGCTGATCGTCGCGAGGGCTCAGAGCATGGCGATCAACTTCTCGGTCTGGAAGCCGCTGACTCCGGCGCTGATCGGGGAAGCACCGACCTGTCCCGGCGTCTACGAGCTCGCTACCCTGGTCCGAACCGTCGTCTTCATCGGTGCCGCCGGGCACCTCGGCGAAGCACTGGCGGCGCACCTGAACGCCCCGCCGAACGCGCACCTGCGCGGCGGCCAGCTCTATTTCCGGGTGGCTCCTCTCGACGAACCCGAAGACGCACAGGCCGCGCTGATCGAAGAATTCCGCGCGCTCCACGGCGGCGCGTTTCCGGCGGCGCAGACGATCCAGCCACCGGCCCCCGTAACTCCGCGCCGGCATCTGAAAGCCGTCGTCTGACAGCGGACCGCGTGCGCGCGGTCGTCGTCCGATTCGAGCCGCCGGCTGGCCGCACTCGCCGGCACCACGCCGTGGCGGCACGCGGCATTCGATGACGGAACGAGCGGTCGTACGGGATCCTGCTTCTATCTGGAGCCCGCCGCTCGGGCGCCTCACGCTCGGGCTCACACTCGTGGTCGTCGTCACCGCCTTCGAGGCGCTCGCAGTCGCAACCATCCTGCCGATCACTACCGCCGAGCTCGGAGGACTCGCCTGGTACGGCTGGACCTTCAGCGCCTTCATGCTCGCGAACCTGATCGGCATCACCGTCGGCGGCGGCGCGACCGACCGCGCCGGGCCGGGCCGGCCGTTCGTCGCCGGTACGATCTTGTTCGCCGGCGGCCTCGTGGTCAGCGGCTTCGCGCCGTCGATGCCGGTGATCGTCGCCGGTCGGACGTCCCAGGGCTTCGGCAGCGGACTGCTCTCGGCGGTGGCCTACGCATCGATCGCGCGCGCCTATTCGGCGGCGTTGCGGCCGCGGATCCTGGCGGCGCTCTCGAGCGCGTGGGTCGTGCCCGGTCTCGCCGGTCCCGGGCTCGCAAGTATCGTCGCCGAGCACTCGGGGTGGCGTTGGGTCTTCCTCGGTCTGGCGCCGCTCCCCGCGCTCGCGGCGGCCCTGGTCGTGCCGGTGCTCCGCACCCGCCGCGGTGAAGAGCCCCGGCGCCTGGACGGCGACGGTCCGGGGCGCACTCGCACGGCGCTGCGGCTGGCGCTCGGCTCGACCATCGCGCTCGCGGGCCTCGGCGGACACGGCGCGCTGTACGGCAGCATCCCCGCCGCCGGCGCCTTCGTCACCGGCGGCGTCCTCGTAGCGATCGGCGGGTTCACTGCCATCACCGCGCTACGCCGCCTGTTGCCGCCCGGTACTCTCACCGCCCGCCCCGGACTTCCGGCTGCAGTCGCTACCATGGCGCTCGTGAACTTCGCCTTCTTCGGCACCGAGGCGTTCGTCCCGCTCGCGATCGTCGACGTGCGCGGCGCCGGTATGGCACTGAACGGCATGACGCTCACCGCCGCCGCCCTCACCTGGTCCGTGGGCGCATGGCTCCAGGTACGGCTTGCCGGGAGCGTGCCGCGGGCGCGGGTCATAGTCGGCGGCCTCGGCATCCTCGGCGCCGGCCTCGCCGGCGTGGCGGCGCTCTTCGTGCCCGGCGTCCCGGCGTGGACCGCCGTCGGCGCTTGGGCCGTGGCCGGGCTCGGCATGGGCCTCGCCTTCACGACCTGCGCCGCCGTGATCCTCGAGTCGGCGCCGGTCGGCCGCGAGGGCGCCGCCTCGGTGGCCCTGCAGCTCGCCCAGGTGCTAGGGGCGGCGCTGGCGACCGGGATCGGCGGCGCCATCGTCGCGGCGCCGTTCGCCGGCATGCCGCCCGCCCGCGGAATCGCAGTGGTCGACGCCGTCATGCTCGTCGCGCTGATCGTGGCGATGCGAACGGCGCGCGGCGTGGAGAAGCGACGGCAGATCTGATCGCCCGCAGCCTCTAGCTCACGCCGGCAGCGCTCGGGCGCGAAGCTCCCGGAGCGGGGCGGCAGCCGTCCGTGCCGGCAGATCCGGGATCACGAGCTCGACGACGGTGCCTCCGGCCGTCCCCGGCGTCACGCGGCACTCGCCGCTCAGCAACGCCAGACAGGCCCGCACCAGGCTCAAGCCGAGGCCGACGCCCTCGTGCTTGCGCGTATGGCTGTCGTCGCCCTGCCGGAAGAGCTCGAAGATGCGTCCGAGTTGGGCCGGTGCGATCCCGATCCCGGTGTCGACGACGCGGATGCGGCAGCCGCGGCCGCCGGGAGCGCACCTCGCCTCGACCCGGATCTCGCCGCGCTCGGTGAACTTGAAGGCGTTGCCGACGACGTGGAAGAGGACGCGGCGGAGCAGGAGCGCGTCGCTCTCCACGGTCGCAGCATCGGGTGCAATGTCGACGACGAAGGCGGGCGCATCGGGAGCGCCGTACCGCGGCATCGCCGCGGCGATCTCGTGAACGATCGCCGCCAGGTCGACGGTGGCGCGCGTCGGCACGATGCGCACGGTCTCGGCATCGACGAAGAAGAGCATGTCCTCGACGAGCTGGTGCAGGTGCCGGCCGTTCGACATGATCCGGTCCAGGTACTCGCCCTGCTGCTGGTTGATCGGCCCGACGGCCTCCTCACGGAGGAGTCCTCCGAAGCCCAGGATGACCGCGAGCGGCGTCCGCAGCTCGTGGGACATGAGCGCCAAGAAAGTGTTCTTGGCGCGATTGGAGCGGATGAGCGAGGTCGCGAGGTCGCCGATCCGCTCGGACTGCGCGCGCAGCGTCTCCTCCTGGCGCTCGACCCGGCTCCGGGTCGAGCCGAGCTCCGCCTCGAGCCCGGCCTGGATGGCGCTCATCGAAAGCCGCGTCTGGGCGAGCGTCATGACCTGGGCGATGATGTCGCCCACGAGCTCGAGGGCGCGCTGGCTCACCAGATCCCAGCATACCGGCACGAGCTGCAGGCACACGACTGCGCCCGCGCACTCGTCGCCGATCACGAGCGGAAAGCCCACCGCCGAGCCGCCGAGCCCCGGCGGCAGCGGCTGCCGCGCGCCGACGCCGTCGCCGCCCCAGCGCAGGAGCGCCCGCGCCCGGACCACGTCGGTCGCGAGCGTCAGCACGGCTGCGGGGGTCGCCTCCGCAGCCTCGTCGAAGCGCTCGCTCTGGCTGAAGCTGGCGACGACCGTCGGCGCCTCCTCGGGTCGGATACCGACCACCGTGACCCGCTCGTAGCCGAGCCCGAGCACGAGGGCGCGCGCCAGCTCCGACGCCAGCTCCGCGAAGGTCGACGCCTGGTGCCCGAAGCGCGTGAGGTCGCGAATCAGCGACAGATGGGTGACCAGGGTGTCGTACTGCTCCTGCGCGTCGCCGAGCGCTTGGCGATGAGCCTGAACCATGGTCAGTCCGCTCCGTAGAAGACGCGCAGATCGTCCTTCTGCCCCTGGAGCTGCGCCGCGATCTCGACGGCGGCGGCGAACGATAATCCGCCGCAGCCGTCGAGCACCGCTGCCGCCTCGGGTGCGAGCTCGCCCTGCTCCACGTCGGTCCAATGCACCAGTCGGTTGGCGAGATTGACGATGACGGGGATGCTGCACGGAGCGCCGGCGCCGACCTCGTCGTGGTGCTCGCGGCACGCATCGACGATAGCCTCCGGCAGCCGCCACGACGACCCGAGCCAGGCGCCCGCGCAGGCGTGGTCGACGCCGAAGGCGTCGCGCTCGCGGACGACGAGGGGCGTCGCGCCGCCGGCGGCGACAACGGCGTCGTACAGCGTTGCGAAGTGGAGGCGCAGCACCACCTTGCCGATGTCGTGCAGGAGGCCGGCCGTGAAGGCCTCGTCGGGATCGACCGTCCTCGTATGCCGCGCGATCAGGCGCGCCGCCGCACCGACCAGGGTCGAGTGCTCCCAGAGCACCGTGAAGCTCGCCCCCCCGCGCGTTGCCATCGTCTCCCAGATCTTGATGCCGAGCGCCAGATTCTTGACCGTCGCGAACCCGAGCAGCATGACCGCGCGCGCCAGCGACCCGACCTCCCGGGAGCACCCGAAGAAGCCGCTGTTGGCGAGGCGCAGGACGCGACCGGCGAGCGCCTGATCGCGCTGCATCAGGTCGACGAGATCTCTGGCGGCAGCGCGCTCCCCGTCGACGACGCGGAGGATGCGCAGCAGCAGCACCGGGATCGTCGGAACCTCTTTCGAGTTGATGATCTCGGCGCGCAAGCGCGCCAGATCGTGCGCCTCCCTGGTGATCATGCGCCCCTTCCCCGCGGGGCTATCGGACGCGGCCGGCGAGAACTTGAGCCCGCCGGGCGTCCGCCTTTTCCTGACATTGCGGACCCGGAACCGGTCGCATATGAGCGCTCCCGTGGAGCGGTTGCTGATCACGGGGATCGCCGGCGGTCAGGGACGGCTGGTGGCCAAGCGCCTCGCCGACCAGTTCGCGGTGAGCGGCGTGGATCGGGCTCCGTGGGAGGGTCACCCCGGCTACATCACCGTCCACACGATGGACCTGCGCAAGAGGAAATTCGAAGACATCTTCCGGCGGGAACGCCCCGCAGCCGTGGTCCACCTGGCCTTCGTCCGGCACTTCCGGGCCGACCCCATGGTTCGCCACGAGATCAATGTCGCCGGCACGAAGCGCCTGCTCGAATGCTGCGCCACCTACGGCGTGAAGAGGCTCGTCGTCCTCTCGAGCTCTTACGTCTACGGCGCGCTACCCGAAAGCTCGTATTACATGGACGAGGACACGGCCCTGAACGTGAGCCGGCACTACCCTGACATCCGCGATCTCGCCGAGGTCGACACGCTCTGCGGCACGTTCCTCTGGAAGTACCCCGAGATCGCGACCACTATCCTGCGCCCGGTGCCGACCCTCGGCTACTACGTGCACAGCGCCATCGGCGGCTACCTGAAGCTCCGCTACGTACCGACGATCATGGGCTTCAACCCGATGGTCCAGTTCATCCACGAGGAAGATCTCGCCGAGGCGATCGGCCGCACGATCGAGCTCGGCCTGCGCGGTATCTTCAACGTGACTGGACCCGGCGCCGTTCCGCTCAAGGTGGCGATCCGCGAGACCGGCGGCACGGCGGTACCGCTGCCGGAACCGCTGGCGCGCACTACGATCGACGGCCTCTTCCGCCTCGGCCTCTACCATCTGCCGCCCGGCGCCATCGACTTCGTGAAATACCCGTGCACGATCGACGGCCGCCGCTTCCGCGAAGCGACCGGGTTCCAGCCGCTCTTCTCCCTCGAAGAGATCTTCGGCAGCGTCAGGCACTGAAGCGCGGCGATGGCCAAGTCGACCTTCCCGAAATCGCCCTCCGAGCGTCCGGCCCGCAGCCGCACCCGGCCGAGAGCGGTCGTCGGCCCCGGCGGCATCTCCATGCACGATGCTCCCGGGAGTCCGGCACACCGCGACCCGGACGTTGCCGTCGACGACTTGCCGAGCCGCGACACACCCGGCGGCGCCGAGCCCTTCAGCGCCCTCTCCGACCTCGTCGGCGGCGTGCTCGAGAGCTTCGCCCCGCGGTTGATCCGCGAGCTGAATCACGAAATCCGCGAACGTCTCCATCGCTCGCCGATCCGCGTCAACAGCTACGGATACGATCCGTGGGGATTCAATCCCGACGTCGCACGCCGCACGCTGCTCCTCTTCGCGCTCATCTATCGCTACTACTTCCGCGTCCGCACCACCGGCCTCGAGCACCTCCCCAAGGGACGGATGCTCGTCATCCCCAACCACGCCGGCCAGGTCGCCCTCGACGCCGGCATGATCGGCGTGGCGACGGTGCTCGAGGCCGATCCGCCGCGCCCGCTCCGCGGCATGGCCGAGTACTGGCTGCCGACGCTACCCTTCTTCAACGTCTTCATGGCGCGCATCGGCGGCGTCGTCGGCACACCCAAGAACGCCCGCGACATCCTCGAGCACGGCGAGGCCGTGATCGCGTTTCCGGAGGGTGTGCGCGGCATGAACAAGACCTTCGCCGAGCGCTATCGGCTCCAGGAGTTCGGCTACGGCTTCATGCGGCTCGCGCTCGCGACCCGGACGCCGATCGTCCCGGTCGCGGTAGTAGGCTCGGAGGAGCAGGCGATCTCGGTCGCCAACGTCAGACCGCTCGCCGACCTGCTCGGCATGCCGGCGTTCCCGATCCTCCTCAACTACTTGCCGCTGCCGGTGCGCTACCACATCCACTTCGGTGAGCCGATGGAGTTCCGCGGCAACGCCAACGACGAGGACGAGGTCATCGGCAAGAAGGTCGCGCAGGTGAAGGACCGCATCCACGACATGATCCAGGCGGGGCTCAGGCGGCGGTGGAGCTGGTTTTGGTGACGGCGAGGTGACTTCGTTGCGGGGGACATGATGGGGCGGAAGCAGAAGCGGGTATTCATCCTCGGAGGCGGCGCCGCACTCGGCGCCCATCACGTCGGCGCCATGCGGCTCCTGGAAGAACAGGGCGTCAAGCCGGACGTGATCGTCGGCAGCTCGATCGGCGTCATCAATGCCTGCTGCTACGTCTCGGGCGGCTTGGCGCAGCTCGAGGAGGCCTGGAGCGGCTTCTACTCCCTGCCGCGCATCTTCTCGCCGAGCCTCCGCCACAACCCGATCTTCGGCCGCTCGCTCTTCTCGATGGAGCGCCTGCAGAGCGCGGTCGAGGAGTACATCGATTTCCCGAAGATCTTCGAGAGCCGGATCGACCTCGAGTTCATTCTGCTGAACGTCTCGCGCGGCCGCGGCGAGGTCTACTCGAAGCGCGACTGCAACGGCTGGCGCGACCTCCGGACCTTGTCGCGCGCCGGCTACGCCATCCCGCTCCTCTTCCCTCCGGTCCGGTTCCGCAACGACTGGTTCGTCGACGGCGGCTTCGCCTGGAACATCCCGCTCGAGCACGCGCTCGGGCTCGGCGCCACCGAGATCTACCTCCTGGCTCCGATCGCGAGCCAGCTGCCCTATCGAGGGCGCCTCGGCGGCGTCATCGACTTCGTACAGCGCTTCGCCGACGTCATGTGGCGGACCATCGGAAACATGGGCTACCTCTACGCGCGCATGGAGAACGGCCGTCTGCACGACGTGCCGGTCACCATCATCGAGCCCGGCGAGCAGTACAGCGGGTTCGGTCCGCTCCACGTCTTCAACGCCTACCCGCGGAAGAACCGCGAGCTGATGGATGCCGGCTACCGCGATGCCAAACGGATCATGGCGGCGCGCCGGCGCCTGGAGCAGCAGCACGCCGCACGGATCGCCGCCGAGCGGGCGGAGCGCACCGCCAGCACCCGGCCCATGGCCGCTGCGCCGGCGAAGGCCGCGAGCTCGAGCGGTGGTAAGGTCGTCGCCATCCGCCCGCACGAGCCGATCGCCGAGAGCTGAAGGCGGCGTGTCCAAGGCGCGGGGACGCCGGGCCGCAGCCATCATTGCACGCTCGCACGACGACCCCATCCGACGATCCGTGGAATATCTCCTGTTAAATCAATAGGTTGATTCTTCGACGCACTGTGCAATATGGCACGTCGCTTGCTAGCTGCCGCTGTCCATGACGCTCGGAGAACCCCTTGCGCGCGGCGGCAGCTTCCTCACCGGAGCTACCGTTCGCGACTGCTTCACGTACGAGGATCTGGACTCCAGAGACGCGGAAGTCGCCCGGGTCGCCGAGGAGTTCGTGCGCCGCGAGGTCCTGCCGCAGGTCGACGCGATCGAAGCGCAACGCCCCGGCGTCATGCGCGGCCTCCTCAAGAAGGCGGGGGAGCTCGGCCTGCTGATGTTCGACATCCCGACGCACCACGGCGGGCTCGGCGTCACCAAGGCGGCATCGACGCTGATCGGCGAGCGGGCGTTCAAGCTGGCGTCCTTCGCGGTGTCCTGGGGCGCGCACACCGGCATCGGCACCCTTCCCCTTCTGTTCTACGGCACCGACGCCCAGAAAGCGCGCTACCTCCCGCGCCTCATGTCCGGCGAGTTGATCGCCGCCTACGCGCTCACCGAACCCGGGTCGGGAAGCGACGCTCTCGGCGCCCAGACGAAGGCCGTCCGGCTCCCGAACGGCGACTTCGCGCTCAGCGGCGTGAAGCAGTTCATCACCAACGGCGGCTTCGCCGACCTGTTCACGGTCTTCGCCAAGATCGACGGCGAAAAATTCAGCGCCTTCCTCGTCGAACGCGCCTGGGCTGGCGTCGCGACCGGCGCCGAGGAGCTCAAGCTCGGCATCAAGGGCTCGTCGACCTGTCAGCTGCTCCTCGAAGACGTCGTCGTTCCCGCCGAGAACCTGCTCGGGGAAGAAGGTCTCGGTCACCGTATCGCCTTCAACATCCTGAACGTCGGACGCTTGAAGCTCGGCGCCGCCGCGCTCGGCGGCGCTCGCGAGTGCCTCGAATACGCGGTCAAATATGCGAGCGACCGCAAGCAGTTCCAGACGCCCCTCGTCGAGTTCGGCGCCGTGCAGCGGAAGATCGCCGACATGGCGGTCCGCATCTACGTCGCCGACGCCGCCAGCTATCGCACCGCCGGCCTCATCGACGCCCGCATCGCGCGCATCGCTGCGGACGCCTCCGACTACGATCGCCAGGTCGTGCGGGCGATCGAGGAGTACACGATCGAGCAGTCGATCGTGAAGGTCTTCGGCACCGAGACGCTCGACTTCGTCGTCGACGAGTCGCTGCAGATGCTCGGCGGCTACGGCTTCGTCGCCGACTATCCGCTCGAGCGCCACTACCGCGATTCGCGCATCAACCGCATCTTCGAAGGCACGAACGAGATCAATCGGCTCCTCATCCCCGCGACGATGATGAAGCGCGTGATGACCCAGGGTCTGCCGATGCTCGAGTTCGTGCGCGAAGTCGAGGCCGACCTCGCGAGCGGGAACGGCGACCACCCGCCGGTCGACCATACGCTCTTCCACGAAGTCCACGCGGTCGACCAGGCGAAGCGCCTGGTCGCCTACACGACCAAGCTCCTCATGCAGCGCGAGCCCGCCGAGATCGGGCGCAAGCAGATGCATCTCGAGCGCTTCGCCGACATGATCATCGACCTCTACGCGTTGGAGAGCGCGGTCGTGCGCACGCGCAAGCTCATTCGCCGCCGCGGCGAGGACAAAGCGAAGCTCGAGCAGGACATGGTCGCGGTGTTCGCGGCCGAAGCGAGCGAGCGCCTGGCGGCCAACGCTCGTACGCTCTTCGCGAACGACACCGACGGCCCCGAGCTCGCAGCCCACCTCGCGACGATCGCCCGCTTCACCACCCTGGTGCCGAAAGGCCTCCTCGACGCGCGCGTCCGCATCGCCGAGCAGATCGTCGCCGCCGGCGGCGTCCTCGCCTGACCCGGCCGGCCAACGCCGGGATCAGGCCGCGATCTCCCGCGCCGCGGCGGCAGGAAAGGCCGGCAGCACGAGCTCGAAGGTCGAGCCCCGACCGAGCTGGCTGTCGACGCCGACGCTGCCGCCGAGCTGCGCCGCAAGCTGTCGCACGATGTAGAGACCGAGGCCGGCGCCGCTGTACGAGCGTGCGTCCGAGCTGTCGACCTGGCGAAACATGTCGAAGATTCGCGGCAGGTGTTCGTCCGGAATGCCGATGCCGGTGTCGCAGACGCTGAAGGCGACGTCGCTGCCGCGTCCGGCGCAGCGTACCGCCACTTCTCCCGCCGGCGTGAACTTGAGCGCGTTGCCGACGAGGTTCTTGAGGATCATCTTGAGCTTGCGGCGGTCGGTGCGGAGCGTGACGGCGCCGACCGGCTCGAAGCGGAGCGCAAGCGCCGGCGGACGCGGCAGAACCGCGAACTCGTCGGCGAGCTCCTTCCACAGCTCGGCGACCGTGACGAGCTCGAACGTCGGCACGTCCTTGCCGGCGCTGATGCGGCTGAGATCGAGCGTCGCCTCGATCATCTCCAGGAGCTCCACGCTCGAGCGGCGGATGCGGGCGACGATCTCACCCTGAGGCGGCGAGAGCGCCTCGTCGCCGAGCATATCGGTGTAGCCGAGGATCACGTTGAGGGGCGTGCGCAGCTCGTGCGACATCGTCGAGACGAACTCCGATTTGAGATTGCTGGCGCGCTCGAGCTCCTCGACGAGCTGCGCATTGCTGAGCGCCATCGAGGCGAGCTGGCCGATGCCGCTCACGATGCGGTGCTGGTGCAGCGAGAAGGCCGTATCCGATCGCCGCCGTCCGACGGCGTGGACGCCGATGACGTCCGCTCCGCGCCGGAGCGCGACCATGAGCGCCGAGCCGAAACCGAAGTAGGCCATGAGCGGCGCCAGGATCTGGTTCTCCGTCATCGCCGAGGTCACCGCGACGACGTCCTCGCGCGCGATCCGGTCGAACAGCGGCACGCCGGAGCTGACCGGCAGGCGCATGAGGCGCAACTGCTCCCATTCCTCCAGCGACAGGCCGTAGCTCGCGATCATGCGGTAGCCGCCGTCGGCAGCGATCCAGGTCTGGCTGAAGTCGCTGTCGAGCACCTCGGACGTGATCCGGCACAAGCGGTCCATCAGGACCGGGGTCTCGAGCGACGAGATCAGCTCGCCGCCGACGCGGGCGAGCGCGGTCGAGATCGCCGCCTCTTCGTCCCGCACGCGCTCGGCGGCGGTACGCTCGGTGACATCGGCGACGAAGCCGACCATGCGCACGAGGCTGCCGCGCTCGTCGACGACGGCGTGGCCGCTGTCCTCGACTATGATCAGGCCGCCGTCTTTGCGGCGCATGCGATAGCGGAGCCTTCCCGAGCGCCGCTCCGCTACCGTACGACGCGCCGCGGCCGCGACGTAGTCGACGTCCTCGGAATGGATGAGGGCCATCCACTGCGCCAATCCGCCGCCGAGCTCCGCCGGAGTGTAGCCGAGGATGCGCTCGACCGCGCCGCCGTAGCAGATGTGGTCGCTGGCCGGCTCCCAGTCGTAGAGCACCTGCCCGCTCGCTGCGGTCGCCGCTTCGTAGCGGCCCTGCCACTCCGAACGCTCGCTGAGCGCCGCCTCGAGATCCGCTACCAGATCGCTCCAACGCGCCCTGTGGAGTTGCACGCGAACCGCGACCAGAAGCGCGGTCGTCGCGACCACCGCGAGCGTCACGGCGAGCGTCGAGAGGGGCAGCGCCGGCGGCGGAGCGGAATATAGGATGACGGCGACGCCGGCGAAGAGGCACGCGTAGACGACGAGCAGGTCGCGCAGGGTCTGGACGAATATCAGGGTCACGAATATGGCGAGGGCGCTGAGTGCGACGTCCCCGAGATGGTTCCCCTGGGCGGTGTCGACGTACACCGCTTCCAGCGGCAGCACGAGCGCCAGTCCGAAGGCATAGACACGCTGGATCCGCCACGTGGAGCCGGGTGCGAGGTAGATGCCGAGGGCCGCGTATAGGAGCACGCCGACCCGGAGGAGATTGGCGACGCTCCCCGCCGCTGGCGCGTGCCAGCCCGCGATCGCGGCGTAGGCCACGAAGAGGGCGATGCAGCCGGCGCGCATCGTCTCCGGCTCCGGCGTCTGCGGGCGGTTGAGCAGCGCCCAGAGGCCGCTCTGCGACCTGGCATGCGAAGTCGTGTTGGCCATCGCCTCGCCGTCGGAATGCAGGCAACGTGCCACTGCCCCCTAGGCCGCGGAACTGCCGAGCCTTCGATTCGGCGAGCCCGCAGGCGACCCGCACAGCGACGCACCGGCGATGCCGCAACGCTGCGGCGCGGTCGCGTCGGTGCGACCGCCGTCCCGGCTCTCAGCCGAACGCCTTCGCGTAGTCGACGGTGAGCCAGCGCTCGGGAACCAGCTCGACCAGCACCGCGCCCTCGCGCTCGGCAGCGGTCGCAGCGAGATACATCTCGGCCATCGCCTCACCGAGGTAGCGGATCGCCATGGCGCGCACGTCGCGTTCGTAGTCGGGAGCGCCGGCGATGCGCACCGGCCCCTCCACGCTCGCATACTTGTAGGGCGGCGTCTCGGTCTGGACGACCAGCGACAGCCGGCCGCTGGCGCGCACGAGGCACGCCTTCTTCGAGGCGCCGGCGGTGACGAAGCGCACGACGCCGCCCGGCTCGTAGTGATACCAGACCGGCACCGCGAGCGGCCCGCGCCCGGGCTCGCTCACGGCGATCACCCCGATCCGCGTCTCGGCGAGAAACGCCTCGCGCTCGGCCGTCGTCATCCTGGTCTCACCCATCGTGCGCGTCCTCCGTCCGGCGCCCATAGCAAGTGCGCCGGCGGCGCGCGAGACGGGTCCGGCGAGCCCGTCTCGCGTTTCGAAAACCCGTGTGTTAGCTCGTCGCCCGGCAGTCAGGCCGCCCGGAGGAGGTTAGCCGCGATGCAGGTCGTCCACGAACGCGTCAAAGTTCCCGTCGGCTCCCGTTCGATGCCCGCCTACCTGGCGCGACCGACGGCGCCCGGCACCTATCCCGCGGTACTCGTCTTCATGGAGATCTTCGGCGTCAACCATCACATCCGCAGCGTCGCCGACCGGATCGCCGCCGAGGGCTTCGTCGCGCTTGCACTCGACGTATTCCACCGGACCGCGCCCGGTATAGAGCTCAAGTACGACGCCGACGGCCTGGCGCGCGGCATCGAGCTCATGAACAAGGTGACGACGACCGAGGCCATGGCCGACGTCGCGGGCGCACGCGCGTACCTGGCGGAGCGCCCCGAAGTCGGCGGGCGCGGCGTCGGCGCCATCGGCTTCTGCTTCGGCGGCCACCTCGCATACCTTGCCGCGTGCGAGCAGCCGATCGCCGCGGCGGTGAGCTTCTACGGCGGCGGCATCGCCGTCGGCAGCCCGGGCGGCGACGGCCCGCCGACGATCGCGCGCACCCCGAAGATCACGGGTCGGATACTCTGCCTATTCGGCGAGAACGACGGCTATATCCCGAAGGAGCAGATCGCGGCGATCAAAGAAGCGTTGACGGCGGCGAGCGTCCGCCACGAGGTCGTCGTCTACCCGCAGGTCGGCCACGGCTTCTTCTGCGACGAGCGCGCCGACTACGACGCGACGTCGGCGGCGGACGCCTGGTCGCGAGTGACGGCGCTCTTCAAGCGGGAGCTCGCGTAGGCCCGCCGCCGGCGCGGCCGCACCGCCAGGAGAGCCCGTCCGACCGTGAGCACGCCGCGCATCGAAAGCCGCATCCGCACGACGACGCCGGAGTTCCGGGAGAACGCCGCCGCCATGCAGGCGGCGGTCGGCGACCTCCGGCGCCGCCTCGAGCAAGCGCGAGCCGGGGGCGGACCCGAGGCTCGCGCCCGCCACACCGAGCGCGGCAAACTCACGGCCCGCGACCGGATCGACGGGCTCCTCGATCCGGACACGGCGTTCCTCGAGCTCTCGCCGCTCGCGGCCCACGGCATGTACGACGGCAATGCTCCCGGGGCGAGCCTGATCACCGGCGTCGGCACGATCCACGGCCGCCCGGCGGTCATCGTCGCCAACGACGCCACCGTGAAGGGCGGCACCTACTACCCGATCACGGTGAAGAAGCACCTTCGCGCCCAGGAAATAGCGCTCGAGAACCGCCTTCCCTGCGTCTATCTCGTAGACTCGGGCGGCGCCTTCCTGCCGCTCCAGGCCGAGGTGTTTCCCGACCGCGAGCACTTCGGGCGCATCTTCTACAACCAGGCGCGCATGTCGGCCGCCGGCATCCCGCAGGTCGCGATCGTCATGGGCTCGTGCACCGCGGGCGGCGCCTACGTTCCGGCGATGAGCGACGAGGTCGTGATCGTCGAGAATCAGGGCACGATTTTCCTCGGCGGGCCGCCGCTCGTGAAGGCGGCGACCGGAGAAGAGGTCAGCGCCGAGGATCTCGGCGGCGGCGACGTCCACACCCGGATCTCCGGCGTCTCCGACCACCTGGCCGCCGACGACCGCCACGCGCTGGCGATCGCGCGGCAGCTCTTCACGACGCTGCCGGAGCCGCCGCTGCTGCCGGTGGCGCGGGAAACGCCGGAGGATCCCGCCTACGACCCCGCCGAGCTCTACGGCATCGTGCCGAAAGACCCGCGCAAGCAGTACGACGTGCGCGAGCTGATCGCGCGCCTCGTCGACGGTAGCCGCTTCCACGAATTCAAGGCCCGCTACGCGCCGACCGTGGTCACCGGCTTCGCGCACCTGCACGGCTACCCCGTCGGCATCATCGGCAACAACGGCGCCCTCTTCTCCGAGTCGGCGCTCAAGGCCACGCACTTCGTGGAGCTCTGCTGCGCCCGCAAAGTACCGCTCCTCTTCCTCCAGAACATCACCGGCTTCATGGTCGGCAAGACGTACGAGCACGGCGGCATCGCCAAGGACGGGGCCAAGATGGTGAACGCCGTCGCCAACGCCCGCGTTCCGAAGCTCACGGTCGTCGTCGGCAACTCGTACGGAGCCGGCAACTACGGCATGTGCGGCCGTGCCTACTCGCCCCGCTTCCTCTTCATGTGGCCGCAAAGCCGGATCTCGGTAATGGGCGGGGAGCAGGCGGCTTCGACCCTGCTGACCGTGAAGCTGCAGCAGCTTGCGGGCCGCGGCCAGACGATGAGCGCCGATGAGCAGAAGAGGTTCCAAGCCCCGATCCTCGCCAAGTACGAAGAGGAAGGGAGCGCCTACTATTCGACGGCTCGGCTCTGGGACGACGGCATCCTCGACCCGGCGGAAACCCGCGATGCTCTCGGCCTGGCGCTGGCGGCGTCGCTCGCGGCGCCGATCGAGGACACGCGGTTCGGCGTCTTTCGCATGTGACTCCTAGCTGCCCCATCGCCGACCCGGCAGTGGTGCATTTTTTCGTTGGCGGCGGCAGATCGCTGGTGTAGGGGGTGAGCAACGGTCCTCGAGTGCGGGGAGCCGCGTCCCCCGCGTCAGGAAGGAGGGAACGATGGCCACCACGGTTTACGACGTGCTGCAACGGAAAGGCGCCGGCGTCATCGCCGTCGGCCCCGAGAGCACGGTCTTCGAGGCGCTCCAGACATTCGCCGAGAACAACATCGGCGCAGTCCTCGTCCTCGACGACGACTGCCTCGTCGGCATCCTGTCCGAGCGCGACTATGCCCGCCAGGTGATCCTCAAGGGGAAGGCGTCCAAGGACACGCCGGTCCGCGAGATCATGACCACTGCGGTCGTCTGCGTGCATCCCGAGCACACGATCGAGGAGTGCATGGCGCTCATGACCGACAAGCGCTTTCGTCACCTTCCCGTCATCGCCGACGATCGTCTCATCGGCGTGCTCTCGATCGGCGACGTCGTCAAAGCGCTGCTCGACGAACAGGCGTTCCGGATCGAGCAGCTCGAAATGTACATCGCCAGCGGCGGCTGAAGCGCCGGCCGGACCGGCCCTCACTCGCCGTGGGCGCGAGGCCGGCCGACGGGCTCACAGCTCACGAGAGCGCCGGCTTCGCCGCCCAGGCGGCGAAGCCAGCGCTCGACCACGGCGACGAATCCCTCGGGATCCTCGAGCTGCGGCACGTGGCCGACGTTCTCGAAGACCTCGAGCGTCCAGTCGTGCCGCCGCGCCGCGAGCGCACGCGCCGCCGCGATCGGCACGAGCCGGTCGTGCGTGCCGTGCACGAGAAGCGCCGGTGCGGCAACGGCGTCGACCATGCGTTCGAAAGCGCTGCGACGGAGCACCGTCGACACGATCGAGCGCGCGGCAGAGAGGAACGCGGCATTCCCGCCGGCGGTCTGGGTGCGCTCCTGCGAGAGCGCAATCGTCGCCGCAACGACGCCGGGGTCGACGCGGCGCGAGTCGACGCAGCAGAAGTCGAGCATCTGTCGCACCGAGCCCTCCGATCCGAGCCACAGCTTGCGGCCGCTCATCAGGAGCTCGCCGACGCCGGGGAGGCAATAGCCGGCGAAGATCGCGGCGACCGCGGGGTCGAAGAAGCCCCCGGGCGCAGCCGGAAGCGCCGGATTGACCAGCACCAGGCCCGAGACCGCGGCGGGCGTTTCGGCCGCGGTCAGGAGCGAGATGAGGCCGCCCATCGAGTTGCCGACCAGGATCGACGGAGCGCCCATCACGCGCTCGACGAAGCGCGCCAGGAGCGCGCGGTTGGCGTGGATCGAGGCCGAACCTCCCTCGGTCGGGGTGCGGCCGAAGCCCGGCAGGTCGAGCGCCACCACGCGCGCCCGGCGCGCCAGATCCTCGCCCACCGCCATCCAGTTCACGTGCGCGCCGCCGAGCCCGTGGATCAGCACCATCGCCGGGCCATCGCCGCCGTAGTCGACGTAGTGCACCGGCACGCCGAGCTCGACGACGCGGGAGGTCGGCGCCGCCGCCCGCCGAATCTGCGGACCCGGTGCGGGAACGGCCGGCGCCGGCTGCAGGATCTCGAAGCGGCGGCGACGGCCCGGCTCGGCGAAGCGCGCGCGGAACGAAGCGCGGGCGCCGCGAATGATCTCCCGGCGGCGCCCGGCGTCGAGAACTCTCGCGCCCATCAGCTCCCGCTCGATCGCGCCCGGCTCGAGCGCCAGCACCGACGTTCCGCTCGCCCGCACGCGCGCCATCTCGCGCTGCAGGACGAAGCGGCATAGCGCCCGCATCGGAGCGTCGGCGCGCGGCCGGAAGACGTCGAAGCCCCCCGACATCGGCGAGCTCACGAGCACGAGGTCTAGGCCCTCGCCGGCGAGCAGATCGACGTTGGTCGGCGAGTGCACGCCGCCGTCGACGTAGCGGCCGCCGTCGATCTCGACCGGGCGATAGTACCCGGGAATCGCACACGAAGCAGCGACCGCCTGCGCCACCGTTGCCGGCGGCGCGCCGGCCCGCCCGAAGGTGACGCGCTCACCGGCGCCGAGGCCGACGGTATTGATCCAGAGCCGTCCGAGCGGCCAGCGGTCGCCGAAGAGCCGGGCGATACCACCGACCAGATGATCGGTGGCAACCCGGCCGGCCGGCAAGGCCGCGGCTACGAGGACGCCGAGGCGCGCCTCCCACGGTCGCCGGAGAGCGCGCTTCAAGTAGTCCAGGTCGGCCGTCGCGAAGAGCGTCGACCAACTCCACGGTTCGCTCTTCGGCGCCGGCAGCGGGCGTCCCAGAACGGCCGCCAGCCGCTGGCCTTCCTCGGAAGGCGTCTCGCCGAGCGCCCGCGCCGCAAGATCGCGCGGCGACATGCCGCCGCGCAGCAGGGCCGCAACGATGGCGCCGGCCGAGGTGCCGACGATGACGTCGGCGGTGCGCGGGTCCCACCCGGTGGCCTCTTCGAGCGCCTTCAGGACTCCGACGTGGAAGGCATGACCGGTGGGACCGCCGGCGCCGAGGACGAGACCGATGCGAGGCATGCCTAGTGCGGTAAATGCCCGACCGATCGGGGACGGGCAAGCGCGGCTGCCGCCGGCGCCCGGACTGCGCCACGCGTCTTGAAAAAGATTTTGCGCGGGCATATGTCAGCCCGCGCCATGAGAAACGGCATGACATCGTCTAGCATATCGCAGCCCATGCCGCCCTCTCGATCCTCGACCCTTGCCATCGCGGCGCTGGTCATCTCGGTTGCGACGTCCGGCCGCACGTCGCTCGCAGCCGCCCAGGATCTGGCCCGCGGCGCCGCGGAGTACCAGCTGTGCGCCGCCTGCCACGGTGACCGCGGGGCCGGCGACGAATCGCACGGTGCGCCGGCGATCGCCGGCCTGCCGGCCTGGTACTTGACGGCACAGCTGCAGAAGTTCCGCGCCGGCCAGCGCGGCTACGCGCGCGGCGACGACACCGGCCTGCAGATGCGGCCGATGGCCACCTCTCTCCACACCGACGCCGACGTGGCGGATGTCGCCGCCTACGTCGCCACCCTGCCGCCGGCCACCCCTGCCGCGACCCTCCCGGGCGACGCCGTCCATGGTCAGGCTCTCTTCGCGCCGTGTTCGGCCTGCCACGGTCCTGACGGCGGCGGCAACGAAGCGCTCAAGGCGCCGCGCCTGGCGGGGCAGGCCGACTGGTACCTCCTGGCGCAGCTCGCCAAGTTCAGGAGCGGCGCTCGCGGTGCCCACAAGGACGACGTCACGGGAGCCCAGATGCGGGCCATGGCGAGCACGCTCGTCGACGAGCAGGCGATGCGCGACGTCGTCGCCTACGTCCGCACGCTGGCGCCGACAGGGGGAACCAAATGAACGACGATACCTGGTTCGCAGCGAAGGTCGTGCGTGGATTCTGGATGACGATGATCTCCTGCGTCCTGTACGCGCTGGCGGCGTGGGTGCTGACGCGCTGAGGCGCTGCGAGGAGGACGCATGCTGGAATGGCTCATCCCCGCCGCTTCGACGTCCGCCGACGAGATCGACTGGCTCTTCGCCGTCATATTCTACACCGTTGGCGTCTGGTTCGTGGTCGCACAGGGCATCTTCTTCGGCCTCATCTTCAAGTTCCGGCGCCGTCCCGGAGTCCGCAGCCTCTACGTCGCCGGCGAGACCAAGGACGAGAAGCGCTGGATCTCGTGGCCGCACTACGCAGTGATCGCCTGCGACGTGGTGCTGATCGCGGGCGCCATCGCGGTCTGGCGCGACGTCAAGCAGGTCATCCCGCCGCCCGACGAGACGATCCGCGTGATCGCGCAGCAGTGGGCGTGGACGTTCGTCCATCCCGGACCCGACCGCCAGCTGGATACGCCCGACGACGTCGTCACCGTCAACGAGCTGCACGTCCGCAACGGTACGACGTACGAGTTCGAGCTCACGTCGCAGGACGTCGTTCACAGCTTCTCGATCCCGGTGTTCCGCCTGAAACAGGACGCCGTGCCCGGCCGCATGATCAAGGGGTGGTTCCGCCCGACCAAGACCGGCACCTTCGACATCGCCTGCGCCGAGATGTGCGGTCTCGGGCACGCGCTCATGCCGGCGGCGCTGCACATCGAATCGGCTGAGGAGCATGCCGCGTGGCTCGGGGAGCACACCGCCGTCGCCGCAGCGGCAGCCGGGAGCCGGTCATGAGCATGCCTGCCCCCGCCCACGGCGCCGCGGTCGCGCACGCGCCCGAGAGCTTCTGGAGCCGCTACGTCTTCTCGACCGACCACAAGGTGATCGGTCTCCAATACATGTTCACCGGCATGGCCATGGCCTTGATCGGCGGCTTCATGGCCTACGTCTTCCGGATGCAGCTCGCCTTTCCGGGCCAGTCCGTGCCGCTCTACGGCCTGGTCACGGCCCGCGAGTACAATGCCCTCATCACCAACCACGGCTCGATCATGATCTTCTGGGTCTCGATGCCCGTCCTGATAGCGGGGCTCGGGAACTTCCTCATACCGCTCATGATCGGCTGCGACGACATGGTGTTTCCGCGGCTGAACCGGCTCTCGTACCAGATCTTCTTCGTGAGCGTGGTGATCATCCTGATCTCGCTGGTGGTCCCGGGCGGCGGCTTCGGCGGCGCCTGGACGGCCTACCCGCCGCTCTCGGCGAGCGCCCACTACAACCATACCCCCTGGGGCGCACCGCTCTGGCTGCTCGCCGTCGCCCTCGAGTTCGTGGCCTTCCTGCTCGGCGGCATCAACTTCACGGTGACGGTGATGAACGCGCGCGCCCCCGGGATGACGGCGATGCGCATTCCGATCGTCGTCTGGATGATCGTGATCGCGAGCCTCGTCTTCATGGGCTCGGTCGGACCGCTGATCGCGGGCGCCGTCATGCTGTTCCTCGACCAGACGGTAGGCACGCAGTTCTTCGATCCGAAGGCCGGCGGCGATCCGCTCCTCTGGCAGCATCTGTTCTGGTTCTTCGGGCACCCCGAGGTCTACGTCGTGCTGCTGCCGGCGACCGGCGTCGTCGCCGAGGTGCTGACGGTCTTCGCCCGCAAGAAGCTCTTCGCCTACAAGACCATCCTCGGCACCGCGATCGCGACCGGGATCATCAGCTTCTTCGTCTGGGCGCACCACCAGTTCGTGGCCGGCATCGACCCGCGGATGGCGCACCTGTTCACGATCACGACGCTGCTGATCTCGATTCCGGTCGCCGAGATGCTCTTCGCGTTCATCGCCACGCTCTACGGCGGCTCCATCGAGCTCGCCACGCCGATGCTGTGGGCGCTCGCCTTCATCGCCGAGTTCCTGATCGGCGGCGTCACCGGCATCTTTCTCGGCGCCAACGCCACCGATATCTACCTGCACGACACCTACTTCGTCGTCGCCCACTTCCACTACACCTTCTTCCCGATCGCCATCATCGGCACCTTCGCCGCCATCACCTACTGGTTCCCGAAGATGTTCGGCCGGCGCATGAGCGAGACGCTCGGAAAGATCCACTTCTGGGGCACCGTCATCCCCTTCAACCTGATCTTCATCCCGCTCTTCCTGACCGGCGTCGCCGGGCAGCACCGCCGCATCTACTCGTACGAGAACTTCCCGCAGCTCTCGACGCCGTGGCTGAACCACCTGGCGGTGATCGCAACCGTGGCTCTCATCGTCATGCTGGCGTTCCAGGTGGTCTTCCTGGTGAACTTCTTCTGGAGCATGCGGCACGGCGAGGAGGTCGGCGCCAACCCCTGGAACGCGAACACGCTCGAGTGGGCGGCGCCGTCGCCGCCGCCGCACGGCAACTTCGTGACGATGCCGGCCGTCTACCGCGGCCCCTACGAGTACGGCGTCCCCGACCGCGATCTCGACTACTGGCCGCAGCACGTCCCGAACCAAGAGGAGCTTCCCCGCGCATGAGCCACGCCGCCGACGTCCGCGCGCACGTCCCGATCGCCACCGGCCGGAGCGCGACCGGGATCCCCACCGCCCGCCTCGCAGTGTGGTGGGTGCTCGCCTCCGAGATCGTCATCTTCGGCGGCTTGATCGGCAGCTACGTCATGCTGCGCCTGCACCACCCGCACTGGGCGGAAGAGGCGTCGCATACCAACACCGTCGCCGGCGCGTTCAACACCTTCGTGCTGCTGACCTCGAGCCTCGCCGCCGTGCTCGCGCACCAGGCGGCGGAAGCGCGCAACGGTCCGCGGGCAGCGCGCTTCCTCGGCCTCACCATCTTGGGCGGCCTCGTCTTCCTCATGGTCAAGAGCTTCGAGTGGTCGAACGAGATCGCGCACGGCTTCACGATCTTCCGCGACGTGTTCTGGTCGTACTACTACGTCACGTGCGGTCTGCACGGCCTGCACGTCATCGTCGGCATGGTGATCATGGGAATCGTCGCCGCCGACGCCCGTCGCGGCCGGAACCTCCACCGCGTCGAGCTGATCGGCATCTACTGGCACTTCGTCGACGCAGTGTGGATCTTCCTCTTCCCGCTCTTCTACATCGCCAAATGAGGACCGGAACATGAGCTCCGAAGCCGTTCACGCCGATCGCGCCCACCCCTCGTACGTGCGCATCTACCTGGCGCTGCTGGTGCTGCTGGCGATCAGCCTGCTCGGACCGATGTTCGGCCACCCCATCGTCACCCTGGTCACTGCTTTCGGCATCGCCATCGTCAAGGCGACGATGGTCGCCGCCTATTTCATGCACCTGAACATCGAGGAGCGCTACGTCTGGTACATCCTGTTCGTGATGCTGGGCTTCGTCCTGGTGATGTTCGCCGGCATCGCTCCCGACGTGATGCTGCCGGCGGGCCAGAACTGGCTCCACCTGCCGATCACACCCCCGGCGCCGCCGGTGCACCACTGAGGCCGGGCGCATCGTGAGCTCGAGCGCCACCACGATCGTCGCCGCGACGCGTCCGCCGTCGGCGCCGCGCATCCGCACGGCGGTCGCCGGCATGCTCATCTTCGTCGGCACCGAGATCATGTTCTTCGCCGGGCTCGTGAGCGCCTTCGTGATCGCCCGCAGCCACGCTCGCGGCTGGCCGCCCCCCGGCCAACCGCGCCTCCCCGTCGTCGCGACGGCGCTCAACACGCTCGTGCTGCTGGCGAGCGGCGCCGCCCTGGCGAGCGCCGGCCGCGCGGCGGCGACCGTCTTCGGCCGCCGCCGGGCGCTGCGGCGCCTGACGGGCGCTGTGCTGCTCGGCGCGATCTTCGTCGCCGTCCAGGGTCTGGAGTGGACCCGCCTCTTGGCCTTCGGCCTCACCATGCGCTCGAGCCAGTACGGATCGTTCTTCTACTTGATCGTCGGCGCGCATGCGGCGCACGCCCTGGCCGCGATCTCGACGCTCCTGTGGGCCCGCCAGCGCCTCGCACGCGGCGATCTCACGGCCGACGCCTTCACGGCGACGCGGGTGTTCTGGTACTTCGTGGTCGGCGTATGGCCCGTGCTGTACACAGTGGTCTACCTCGCATGAGCACCGACGACCACAGCCGCCCCGCCAGCCGCGACGATCGCCGGCGGCGCCGCCCGGCGCTCCTCGCAACGATCGCCCTCACCGTCCTCGGCCGAGCAGCACCCGCCCTCGCCTGCCCCGTCTGCTTCGCGGCCGATGAGCGGGCGCGGGCGAGCTATCTCGATACCGCCGTGCTGCTGTCGATCCTCCCGCTAGCGCTCTTCGCGGGGCTGGCACTCTGGCTCTGGCGCGAGCTCGACCGCGGTCGATCCGGACCCGCGGAGCCGGAGGTCGCAGGCCTGTCGGGCGATCGCACCATCCGCTGATGAAGCGCCGGCGCTTCGCCGGCGTCGAGCTCCTGCAGTTCGTCGAGATCGCAGGCGTGAACCCGCTGCGACCGGCATCCCGCCGCGGCGCTCGCCCGTCAGGCGTGCCGGCGGTGGTAGTGGTCGAGGAACTTGGCGACGCGTCCTATCGCTTCGGTGAGATCGTCGACGTTCGGCAGGAACACGACACGGAAGTGATCGGGCTTCGGCCAGTTGAAGCCCGAGCCCTGCACCACCAGGACCTTCTGCTCCTCGAGGAGCTCGAGGATGAACGCCTCGTCGTCGTCGATCGGATAGCGCCGCAAATCGAGCTTCGGGAACAGGTACAGCGCCGCTTTCGGCTTCATGCAGGTGACGCCGGGAATCGACGTCAGCAGGTCGTGCGCAACGTCGCGTTGCTTGCCGAGCCGGCCGGTCGGAAGCACGAGGTCGTCGATGCTCTGGTAGCCGCCGAGCGCGGTCTGGATCGCGTACTGCGCCGGCACGTTGGCGCACAGCCGCATCGACGAGAGGATGTTCAAGCCGTCGATGTAGTCCTGGGCATGCGACTTGTCGCCGGAGAGGATCATCCAGCCGGCCCGGTAGCCGCAGGCGCGATAGTTCTTGGAGAGCCCGTTGAAGGTGAGGGTCAGCACGTCCTCGCCGAGCGCCGCGATCGAGGTGTGCACGGCGCCGTCGTAGAGGACCTTGTCGTAGATCTCGTCGGCGAGGATGACGAGATGGTGCCGGCGAGCGAGCTCGACGATCTCCATGAGGAGATCGTCGGGGTAGAGGGCGCCGGTCGGGTTGTTGGGGTTGATGACGACGATCGCACGCGTGTTCGGCGTGATCTTGGCGCGGATATCGTCGAGATCCGGAAGCCAGCCGGCGCCTTCGTCGCAGAGATAGTGGCGCGCGGTGCCGCCGGCGAGGGTCACCGAGGCGGTCCAGAGCGGATAGTCGGGCGCCGGCACCAGCACCTCGTCGCCGTCGTTCAGGAGCGCCTGCATGCTGATGCCGATCAGCTCGGACACGCCGTTGCCGATGTAGATGTCTTCGATGCCGACGCCGGCGATACGCTTCTGCTGCGTGTAGTGCATCACGGCCTTGCGCGCGGCGAAGAGACCTTTCGAGTCGCAGTAGCCGGCGGCGTTCGGGAGATTGTAGATGACGTCCTGCACGAGCTCTTCCGGCGCTTCGAAGCCGAACGGCTGCGGGTTGCCGATGTTGAGCTTGATGATGCGCTGGCCCTCGTCCTCCATCTGCTTGGCGCGCGCGAGGACGGGTCCGCGGATGTCGTAGCAGACATTCGCGAGCTTCGCGGACTTCTGCACCACGCGGCGCGGAGCGGACGGCTTCGGATGCGACACGACGAGCTTCGGCATGCAGCTACCCTACGCCATCCGCAGCGCGGGTGACAGGGGAATCCCGCGGCGCCCCCTCAGGCCGCGGAGATGGCGGGCGTCCGCTCGGCCGCCTCGCGCCGGCTCCGTTGCTCGGCGATCGCCGCGGCCAGCGCCTGGAGCGAGAGCGGCTTGGCGAGAAAATCGTCCATCCCGGCGGCGAGACAGCGTTCACGTTGCCCCTCGAGGGCATTGGCCGTGAGCGCCACGATCGTCACCCGCGCGGCGGCCGCCGCCCCACTCGCCTCGAGCCGGCGAATCCGCCGCGTTACCTCGAGGCCGTCCATGCCGGGCATCTGCACGTCCATGAAGACGACGTCGTAGACCCGCGCCTGCACCGCCGCGAGCGCCTCGCGACCGTCGGGAACCACGTCGACGACGCAGTCGAGCCACTGCAGCATATGCCTGAGCACGTTGCGGTTGACGGCGTCGTCCTCGGCGACCAGCACCGCGAGCGTGCTCGGACCAGGCAGCGGCGCCGCTACATCCGGAGCGACCCGGGGGATCCGTCGTTCGAGTACCGCCGTCACCGTCTCCTCGAGCGTGCCGCGACAGATGGGCTTGGTCATGGCGACGTCGAAGCCGAGCCGGCGCGCCCCCTCGGCGCCGCCGCGCATCGCCCCCATCGACGAGAGCAACACGAGCGGCAGCCCCGCAAGCGCGGGGTCGGCGCGGATGCGGGCTGCGACCTGGGCCCCGTCCATGACCGGCATCTGCATGTCGAGGAACACGAGCCCGAACGGCTCGCCGGCGGCGGCGGCAGCGCCGAGCATGCGCAGCGCCGTCAACCCGTCGGCAGCCTCCTGCGGGCGCGCTCCCCACGAACGGAGGTGCTGGCACGCGATGTGGCAATTGGTCGCGTTGTCGTCGACGACGAGGACGCGGAGCCCGGCGAGCGCGGCCGTCGGCTCGGCGACCGCGATGGGGGCGGCCTGCCGCTCGAGGGTGAGCTCGACCGTGAAAGTGCTCCCCACGCCGAGCACGCTCTCGAGGACGAGCTTTCCCGCCATCAGCTCGACGAGCTGGCGGCAGATCGTGAGCCCGAGGCCGGTGCCGCCGTAGCGGCGGGTCGAGCTGCCATCGACCTGCGTGAAGCTCTCGAAGATCGCCTCCTGGCGATCTTCCGGGATGCCGATCCCGGTGTCGCGCACGCGCAGCGCCAGGCCGACCCACTGCCCGCGCTCCGAGCGTACCTCCGCCGTGACCACCACCTCGCCCCGCTCGGTGAACTTCACCGCGTTGCCGACGAGGTTGGAGAGCACCTGCCGAATACGGCCGGGATCGCCGATCACGTGCTCCGGGAAGTCGGGCGGAATCACCGCTCCGATCTCGAGGCCCTGCTCGTGCGCCTGCGGCGCGAAGAGGGTCGTCACTTCCTCGATCAGCCGACGGAGATTCAGGGGCACATTCTCGATCGTGAGCTTTCCGGCCTCGATCTTCGAGAAGTCGAGCACGTCGTTCACGACGCCGAGCAGCGCGTTGTTGCACCGCCGAATCGTGTGCGCGAGCTCGCGCTGCTCGGCGTCGAGCTCGGTCTCGAGGAGGATATCCGTCATGCCGATGATGCCGTTCATGGGCGTACGGATCTCGTGACTCATGTTGGCGAGGAACTCGGCCTTGACGCGCGCCGAGCTCAGCGCCTGGTCACGGGCCGCGACCAGCTCCACCGACTGCTCGCGCAGCCGCTCGGCGTGCGCCTCGGCGGTCGCGCGCGCCTGATCGAGGTCGGCCACGTAGCGTTCCAGATTGCTGCGTGCCCGATTGCGCTCGACCGCGATCTCGGCGAGATGCGCGGCGACCTCGATCATCGCGCACTCCGCCGGTGTCGGAGCACGCGGCGTCGAATAGTACATCACGAACGTCCCGAGGAGGCGGCCGTCGCTGGCAAGAAATGGCTCGGACCAGCACGCAACGACGCCGGCACGCCTCGTGACCTCGCGGCAGGCTGCCCAGCACGAATCCCGCTCCAGGTCCTCGACCACTACGCGGGCGCGAAAGTGCGCCGCCGATCCGCACGAGCCGGCGTCCGGACCGATCGCCAGCGTCTCGCTGATCGCGCGCATCTCGGGCGGCAGCCGTCGCGAGGCGACGTGGTGAAGCGTCGTGCCGCTCGCGTCGGCGAGGTAGAGCGCGCTCATCGCGTCCGGCGATTGCTGCTCGACGACGCGCAGGATCTCGTCGAGCACCTCTGCGAGCGGCGCATCGCGGGCGACCCGCTCGAGGATGTGCTTCTGACCTGCCTGCAAGATCTCCATGCCCTTGCGCTGCAGGCGCTGCGCGTCGAGCGTCGCCGCGGCGTACACCGACACCGCCAGCACCGTCCCCACCGTGAGCACCAGGTTCGCCGATTCCGACCAGAGCGCCGGCTCGACGGCGAGGTGCACACCGATCGCACCCGCGTTCACCAGCGCCAGCGCCACCTGCGCGTTGACGCTCCAGGGAAAGACGATGGCGCCGGCGAGCGCGAGAGCGCCGGCGACGAACAGCGTCATCATGCTCTTGCCGGCAGCGAGATCGATAGCCGCCGGGACCAGGGTCATGAGCCCGGCACAGATCACCGCGACACGCTCGACCACGCACCAGCGGCCTCTGCGGGTGAGCGGCAGCAGCACCGCGGCGGCGAGCACGTACGCGCCGACTCCCGCCAGGCGGGTCGGCAGCACCCATGGCGGCAGCGTGCGCCCGAGCGCGGCATCGACCGCGATGCCGGCGAGGATACCCGCGGCCGCGAGCACGGAGACGGCGAGCGTGCGGCGGGCGAGGAGCGGCGTGCTTTCCTCGTCGAGGGCGGCTCGGATGCTTCCGTCGTAGACCAGGGCCACGCGTGTCCCGCTCCAGAGGAGATGCCTAGAGCAAGTGCTGTGCCCCCGCCGCAGCCGCCTGCCGTGCGGGCGCCGGCGCGCTACCCGCCACGGCGAGCGGCACCTTTTCGACGGTCGACCGGCGGATGCCGGTGGCGACACCATAGACCGGGGGTCGCTGGGATGTGCTAGCTCCTGGCGGATCCGCATGGCGCCGCCCCGTTCGCATCGCCCCGCCTCCCGCATCGCGCTCGCGGTCACCGCTCTCGCCGCCATCCGGCCGGCGATCTGGTTCGGGCAGACGCTCGCCGACGTACCGGGAATGATAGTGCCCGCCGCCGCGCTCCCCGGCGCGCTCTACACGCTCGCGGTACTGTGGATCGACCGCCGCGAGCGCGCACCGGCGGCGACACTCGCGGGAGCTGTCTTCGCCGGCGCCGTCGGCGCCGCATGGCTCGCGCACGGCGCCAACACGCGCCTCCTGGAATGGGCGGCAACGGTCGTGCCCGGGGGCGACGCGCGGGCGCTCGCAGCCAGCTTTGGAGCGCCCGCCGTCGAGGAGATCGCAAAGACCCTCGCCCTCGCCCTCGTCGTCGCCATCGGCCGCGATCGCTGCAACGGAACCCGTGACGGCCTGGTCCTCGGCGCGCTCGTCGGCATCGGCTTCGCGTTCACCGAGAACGTCGTCTACCTGACGTTCGCAGTCCTCCAGGGCGGACCTGCGGGACTTCTCCGTGGCGTCTACGTCCGCGCACTCCTCGGCGGCGGCAACCACGCCGCCTTCACGGCGACGACCGGAGCGGCGCTCGGCTGGGCCCGGCGCCGGCGCGGAGCGGCCGGCGTCCGCCTCGTGCCCGCCCTCGGGCTCGCCTTCGCCATGGTGCAGCACGTGGTGTGGAACGCCGTCGCGGCCAGCGCCATCGCGGGCGTACTCTGTGGTCCCGAGCTCACGGGCGGTCCGTGCCGTCCGGTCCCGACCAACACCAGCCTCTTCGTCCTCGTCCCGATCATCACCGCGATCTTCATCGCTCCCGGGCTCGTGACGCTCGGCGCCATCGCCTTCCTCGCGAGGCGAGAGGACGAATCCGCCTGAGCTCGTGCACGGCCTCGACCGAAGCCTGGCCGCGTGCCATTTCTGCCCCTATGCCCCTCGATCCGATCCCGACCGCCGCCGTAGCCCGCGACGACGGGCGCCGCCGCTGCTATCGGTCGCGTCGGTCCAGCCCGAGCTCACAGCCGCTCGCCGCGCCCTGAGCCCGAGACGACGCTTGCTCGAGACCCTGCACGCCGCCGCCGTCACCACTCTCGCCGACGCGATCCGCAGCGGCCGACTCACGGCCCGGACCGTGCTCGAGCACCATCTCGAGCGCATCGCCCGGCTCGATCCGCCTCTCGGCGCCTTCGTCTTCCTCGATCGCGACGGTGCTCGCGCCGCCGCTGCCGCCGTCGACGACCGCATCCGGCGCGGCGACGACCCCGGACCGCTGGCGGGCGTTCCCTGCGGCGTCAAGGAGCTGGAGGATGTCGCGGGCTGGCCGCACCCGCGCGGCGCCCGCGTCTTCGCCGACGTGATCGCGACCACGACCTCCACCCAGGTCGAGCGCCTGCGCGCCGCCGGCGCCGTTCCAGTGGGCCTCACCGCCTCGCCCGAGATGGGGGCCGCATCATTCACCGCATCCCTGCTCCATGGCGTCTGCCGCAACCCCTGGAATCCCGAGCGGACGCCGGGCGGATCGAGCGGCGGCTCGGCCGCGGCCGTGGCCTCTGGGCTCGTCCCTTTCGCGACCGGCTCCGACTCGGGCGGATCGCTGCGCATCCCGGCGGCGTTCACCGGGCTCGTCGGCTTCAAGGGCACCTACGGCCGGGTGCCGCGCGGCCCCCGCTACGTCGGTCTCCCGAACGTGCGCAACTACGGCGTGCTCACCCGGAGCGTCGCCGACACCGCGCGCATCCTCGATTGCATCGTCGGACCCGACGAACACGATCCGCTGTCGCTGCCCCACCCCGGATTCTCCTACGAGCGCGCCATCGACGCTCACGACCTGCGCGGTGCCCGCGTCGCCTGGACTGCCGACCTCGGCTTCGGCGCCTGCGAACCCGAGGTCGAGCACGTCGTCGGCGCCGCTGCCGACGCGCTCGTCGCCGCGACCGGCATGGTCGCGACCGACACCCGCGTCGAGCTCGCGGACCCGGAGGAGGCCTGGCGCGTCTTCATGGCTCCTGACCTGCTCGAGCTCTACGCTCCGTTCCTGCCGGAGCGCGCCGCGGACGTGACCCCGGCGCTACGGTTCCTCTGTGCACTGGCGGCAGGGCTCGACCTGCGCGATCTCGCACGCGCGGCGCTGGTCCGCGACGCGCTCGTGCAGTCGCTCGCCGCTCTCTTCGATGCGGTCGATCTGCTGCTCCTGCCGACGACGCCGATCCCGGCCTTTGCCGCCGCAGGCCCGCCGCCGGCAACGATCGGCGGACGTGCCGTGAGCCCGCTCGTGACGGTGGCGCAGACCTACGTCTTCAACCTGAGCGGCCACCCCGCCGCGTCGGTGCCGGCAGGAACGGTCGACGGGGTGCCGGTCGGCCTCCAGATCGTCGGGCGCCGCCATGACGACCTGCGCGTGCTCGCTGCGGCGCGCGCTCTCGAATGCGCGCAGCCGTGGCCGCTCATGGCACCCGGCTGACGTGCGCCGGAGCGGCACGGCGCCTGGGCGCCGAGTCGCGCGCTCGTCGCGGTACGAGACCTGGGAGCGCTATTCGACGACCTCGAAGTCGTCGCCGGTGATGCGCAGGAGCTCGTCGTGCATCAGCTCGTCGTTCCAGCGCGGATCCGGCGCCCCGGAGACGAACCAGTCGCTGCCGTTGTCGGCGAGGATGAGCCCGTACTTCTGCATGGCGCGGACGATCACTGCCGCCGGGGCGGCGAACGCCGCCGGGTCGACGCTCGGCTTGAGGCGCACGCGGAGCCCGAGGGGCGGCCGCGCATCGCCTCCGGGGCCGGAGGTCGCGTCGTGCGACGCCGGATACACGTAGCCCTTGGTGCCGCGCACCGTGAAGCGCAGCGCGTGCTCGATAACTCCGGCCTCGAACACCTCGTCGGCGCGCACCAGCCCGGGGAGGATCGCGAGCCCGGCGGCATCGGCGGAGGTCCAGCCCTCGGGACGGCGCGCGTTACTGCCGAGGTCGAAGATCGCGCCCGAGCCGCCCTGCCAAACGCCGCCGATGAAGCGCGCGGCGTAGATCTCGAAGAGGAATCCGTGGTCGCGGTCGACGAGGATCAGGTGGCGATCGCCGCTGGCGCCGCCGCCCGCGACGCCGCCTTCGATGTAGCCCGGGACGTAGCGCGCGGCCTCGGGAATCGGATAGCCGGGCGGCAGACCGGGCGCGCCGTGATCGCTCTCGTCGTCGTAGAGGAATGTCATCGGCACCTTCGGCTGCGTTCCTTCGACCTCGACGTAGGGAATGCCGAAGGTGGTGCCGAAGTCGGGGTGCAGCGGCTTCGTGCGGCCGATGTAATCGATGATGGCGTTCGAGTCGGCCGCCACGGCCGCCGTCGAGACGTCGCGGTTCCACCAATTGTCGGGCGGAAAGATCTGCAGACCGGCGAGGCTCCCGTTCAGAGTAACGACGCCGTCGCTCGTCGCCGGTATTGCGGCAACGACGGTTGCGACGAGCGGATCGACGTACCCCGCCCCGATGGCCGCGGCGTCGCCCTCGACCGCGCACGCGTAGCGTCGGTCGGCAGTCGCGAAGGCCTTCGCGAACTTGGTCTCGAGCTGCGCCGAGCAGCGGGCGTCGAGCGCCGCTCCCGCGGCGGCGGCGCGGGCATGACAGGCGAGCTTGGCTTTGGCCTTGGCCCCGGTGGCTGCGAGCTTCGCGGCGCTGCAGCGTCGCCCGTCGGGCGTACCGTCGGCCGCGAGCGCCGCCGCGACCCCGGCGACGAAGCCGTCGAGAGCGCCGGCGATGCTCCCGGCACCGCCGCCCCCTGCGCAACCGCCCTTGGCCGCGGCGGCGGCGAGAGCGGCGGCGAGCTTGGCGTGGCGCTTCGCGAGGCAAGCGGCGTCGACCGCGGTGCTGCGCTTCATCGCGCTCGCGTGACATCCGAGCAAACCGCTAGCCGCCCCGCCCACCGCCTTGAGCTTCGCTGCGGCGCAGCGCGCCGCCGGCGCCGGGGCCGCATGCACCCGCCCCGCCGCGCAGAGTGCCGCCACCAAGGCGCACAAGGCGCCCGCGGCGCCGCATCCGATCACCCGCATCGTCCTGAAGTCATCCCGGGCTGCAACACCGCGTGTCAAGCCGGATTCCGCGCCAGGATTCCACACCCGTCCGAGCTCGGGGCGGCCGTGCCGAGACGAAGGTCGCCCCGGCGCGGCCGCCGGCCGCAAGCGCGGTTACTGCGCCGTGGCGCCCTTCTTCACCACCTCGACGTCGATCGCCACCGTGATCTCGTCGCCGACCACCAGGCCGCCTCCTTCGAGGAGCGCGTTGTAGGCGATGCCGAAGTCGCGGCGATTGAGCTTGGTCTTCGCCTGCGCGCCGATGCGGGAGTTGCCCCACGGATCCTTGATCGGCGCCGTGACGTTCGTCACGTCGAGCACCACGGGCTTGGTGACGCCGTGGAGCGTGAGGTCGCCAGTGAGCTTCCAGCCTTCGCCTGCCTTCTCGACCTTGGTCGACTTGAAAACGATGGTCGGGAACTTGGCGACGTCGAGGAAATCGGGCTTGCGCAGGTGCGCGTCGCGTTCTTCGTTCCGCGTGTCGATCGACGCCGCGTCGATGGTCGCCTCGACGGTCGTCGCAGCCGGATTGGCGATGTCGCCGGTCGCGGACCCGGCAACCTTCCTGAACTCGCCGCGCACGTTGCTGATCAACATGTGGCGCACCGAGAACTGCACCGAGGTGTGGGCGGGATCGATCTGGTAGGTGTCGGCAGCCGATACGGCCGACGGCAGGATCGCCCCGGCGACGAAACCGGCGGCGACGGCGAACGCTAGCAGGTGCATGCAGACCTCCTGGTGGTGCGAAGTGCGGCGCTTCTACCGTAAACCGCCGTGCGAGTCAGCCCCGCGCCGGCGGCTGCGGACCGTCAGCTCGGACCGATGCCGGCGAGCTCGTCCTTGTAACCGCGCTCGAGCAGCAGCTTGACTGCTTCCTTCAGCGGCCGGCCGCCGTGCAGCACCTCGTACACGTTCTCGGTGATCGGCATCTCGACGTCGAGCTTGGCAGCCAGCGCCGTGGCGGCCGCCGACGTCGAGTAGCCCTCCGCCACCGAGCGCTGGCTCGCCAGATACGCCTTCGGATCGACGCCGAGCGCCAGCTGCTTGCCGAGCGTCCGGTTGCGCGACAGGTCACCGGTGCAGGTGAGCACGAGATCGCCGACGCCGGAGAGGCCGAGGAAGGTGAGGGGATTGGCGCCGAGCGCGACCCCGAGGCGGGTCATCTCGGCGAGCCCGCGCGTGATCACCGCAGCCCGCGCGTTGTCGCCGAACCCCAGGCCGTCGCAGGCGCCGGTCGCGACCGCGAGCACGTTCTTGATCGCGCCCCCGACCTGCACGCCGATCGGATCGGCGCTCGCGTAGCTACGAAAGTTCGGCGCATGGATGAGCTCCTGGATCGCGTGCGCAGCGGCGATGTCCGCCGCCGCCACGACGACGTTGGTCGGCAGCCCGCGCGCGACCTCCTTCGCGAAGCTCGGCCCGGAGAGGAAGACGAGCCGCTCCTCGACTTCGGGAACGGTCTCGATCACCACCTCGGACATGAGCTTCAGGCTGCCCTCTTCGATGCCCTTGGTAGCGACGACGAGGATCGCCTCGGCACCGAGCACCGGAGCGATCCTGCCGACCACCGCGCGCAGATGCGACGACGGCGGCACCATGATCACCACCTCCGCGCCCGCCACCGCCGCGGCGACGTCGGCGGTCGCATCCAGGTTCTCCGGCAGCGGCAGTCCGGGCAGGTAGATCGAGTTGCTGTGCCGCGTGCGGACCTCCTCGGCGACATCGGGCTCGAGCGCCCAGAGCGTCACCGCATGTCCGAGGCGTGCCGCGTGCGCAGCGAGCGCCGTCCCCCAGGCCCCCGAGCCGACGACCGCGAATTTCGCCATGCCGCTTCCCTAACACACCCGGCGCCGCAGCGTCATGCGCAGCGTCGCGGCGGCAGCGGGCCGCCGGCACCCCCTCGGCACAACGTCGCATCGCACGGGCCGTCCGCCCGTGATACGGCCCCTCGGGCGATGCAATCCCGGGTCCTCTTCTTCGTCTTCGCCACCGTCCTCTTCGACATGGTGGGCTTCGGCATCGTCATCCCGCTCCTGCCCTTCTACGTGCAGTCGATGGGCGGCTCGGCCGAGATCGTCGGTCTTCTGCTCGGCACGTTCGCGCTCACGCAGACGGTCGCAACGCCGATCCTCGGACGCCTCTCCGACCGCTACGGACGCCGCCCGATCATTCTCGCGAGCCTCTTCGGCAACGGCGTCGCCATGCTGATCTTCGCGCTCGCCGCCGAACGAGCGTGGCTGCCCCTGCTCTTCGTCTCGCGCATCCTCGCCGGCACGACCGCGGGCAACCTGGCGGCATGCCAAGCGGCCGTCGCCGATGTCACCTCGGGCGCCGAGCGCGCCGCCGGAATGGGCCGCGTCGGCGCCGGCATCGGGCTCGGACTGGTGATCGGTCCCGTGCTCGGCAGCGCCATCGGCCGCCTGCACCCGAACGCCCCGCTGCTCGCGGCGGCTCTCCTGGCGTTCGTCGACCTCGCAGGCGTCTACTTCCTCATGCCCGAGACCCGGCGCCAGACCGCGCCGGCCGCGGCGGGCGGGCCGCCGCACCGACCGCTCCGACGCGTCCTCGCCGAGGCTCCGATCCTCGCCATCATGGGGATCTACTTCTTGACGTTCATCTGTATGACCAACGTGCAGGTGTCGCTGGCGCTCCTCGCCGATGCCCGCCTCGGGTGGACCCAGACCGAAGTGGGTCATCTCTTCGGACTCTACGGCCTGATGGCCCTCGCCGTGCAAGGCGGCGCGATCGGCAAGATCTCGCGCCGCTTTCCGGCGGTGAACGTGCTGGTCGGCGGCACCGTGGCGATCGGTCTCGGCATGGCGGCGATCGCGGCCGCCCGCTCACCGGCGCCGCTCGTCATCGGTGTCGCCCTCGCCGGGCTCGGCGCCGGCCTCGTAAACCCCATGCTCGCGAGCCTGGCGTCGCAGCACGCGGGCGCCGCGCAGCAGGGCACGATACTGGGCTTCGCGCAGTCGGCGGGCGGTGCGGCCCGCACCGTCGGGCCGGTGTGGAGCGGCTTCCTCTTCGTCCGCCTCGGCGCCGCGTCTCCGTTCGTCTCCGGCGTGGTCGCCGCCGCACTGTCGCTCGCCGTCGAGCTCGCCCTGCGGCGACGGATGCTCGCCGCCCGGTCGCTCGCCGACGACATCGTGGTGGCGCCGTCGTGAACGCGACGCGACTCGCCTGGGAAGACGGCGCCGTCACTGCCGAGTGGGACGGCGAGTCGGGGGATACGCTCGTGGCCCTCACCCACGGCGCCGGCGGCACGTACGCGGCGCCGACGCTCGCCGCCTACGCGCAAGCGCTCGCCGCCCGCGGTCTGCAGGTCGTACGCTACAACCTGCCCTACGCCGAGGCCGGGCGGCGCCTGCCGGGGCCGCGCGCGCGCGACGAGCGCTGCTGGCAGGGAATCGCAGCGGCACTCCGCCCGCGCGCGCGACGCCTGCTCCTCGGCGGCCGCTCCTACGGCGGCCGCATGGCGACCCACGCCGTCGCCGCCGGCGCCCAGTGCGCCGGGCTCGTGCTGCTCGCGTACCCGTGGCATCCGCGGGGCAAGCCCGAGCTCCTGCGCGCCGCGCACCTCGAGCGCATCTCGGCGCCGATGCTCTTCCTCCAGGGCACGCTCGACCCTCTCGCCGATCCGGCCGTGGTAGCGCCGGCACTGGCGCAGCTTCCCGGCGCATCGCGCTACCGCCTCGAAGGCGGCGATCACGCCCACGCGGTATCGGGTCGGACGGTCGCGAGCATCGCAGCGGAGCTGGCGGAAGCGACGATGCAGTGGCTGGACGCGTACGTCGGGCCGTGACGCGCCGGCGACGGCCGCGCTGCGGCGCGCAGTCGCAGGCCGGCGGATGCGCGACTCGACGCCGCGTGCTACACCCGCCCCGCCCGTGCCGCCCGTACGCAAAGTCCTGATCGCGAACCGCGGCGAGATCGCCGTCCGCGTCATCCGCACCTGCCGCGCAATGGGCCTCCCGAGCGTCGCCGTCTACTCCGAAGCCGACGCCGGCGAGCCGCACGCGCGGCTCGCCGACCAGGCGATCGCCATCGGACCGGCACCGGCGCGCGAGAGCTATCTCGCCGTCGAAAAGCTGCTCGCTGCGGCAGCGGCGAGCGGCGCCGACGCAGTCCACCCCGGCTACGGCTTCCTCGCCGAGAACGCCCGCTTCGCCGCCGCAGTGCAGGACGCCGGCCTCACGTTCATCGGCCCGCCGCCGTCCGCGATCGCGGCCATGGGCGACAAGGTGGCGGCGCGCGCCCTCATGGAGCGCGCCGGCGTGCCGGTGGTGCCGGCGACATCGGTGCTCGCACCCGACCCGGCGTTGTTCGCGGCGGCGGCCGCCGAGCTCGGCTTCCCGGTCGTGATCAAGGCGGCAGCGGGCGGCGGCGGCAAAGGCATGCGCATCGTGCGGCGCGCGGACGAGCTCGCCGAGGCGGTAGCGGGAGCGGCACGCGAGGCGGCGGCGGCCTTCGGCGACGGTCGCATCTACCTCGAGCGCTACCTGGAGCGTCCGCGCCATGTCGAGGTCCAGGTGTTCGCCGACACGCACGGCACCGTCGTCCACCTGGGCGAGCGCGAGTGCTCGATCCAGCGGCGGCACCAGAAGATCGTCGAGGAATCGCCCTCGCCCGCCGTCGGCCCGGAGCTCCGCGCCGCCATGACCGCGGCCGGAGTCCGCGCCGCCGCCGCGGTAGGCTACGTCGGCGCCGGCACGGTCGAGTTCCTGCTCGATCCTGACGGGCGCTTCTATTTCCTCGAGATGAACACCCGGCTCCAGGTCGAACACCCGGTCACCGAATGGGTCACCGGCCTCGACCTGGTGCGCGAGCAGATCCTGGTCGCCGGCGGCGCACCGCTCTCGTTCGGCGCCGTGGCTGTCCGCGGGCACGCGATCGAGTGCCGCCTCTACTCCGAAGACCCGGCTCGGGGCTTCCTGCCGGCGACCGGCACCGTACACGTGCTCGGCGAGCCGAGCGGCGCTTGGGTGCGCTTCGACTCGGGTATCGCCGCCGGCAGCCGCGTCGGCGTCGACTACGACCCGCTCCTCGCGAAGCTCTCCACCTACGGCGCGACTCGCGAAGAGGCGCGCACGCGCATGCTCGCGGCGCTCCGCGAGACGATCGTCCTCGGCGTCGTCACCAATCGCGACTACCTGGCGGCAGTGCTGGAGCATCCCGCGTTCATCGCCGGCGCCACCCACACCGAGTTCCTCGCCGAGCACTTCGCCGGCTGGACAGCGCCGGCCGGACCCGAGCACGGCATCGCCGCCGTGCTCGCGGCGCTGGCCCTGGTCCGACCGACGCCGCGCCGCGGCGGCGCGGCGCCGCTCCCGAGCCCCTGGGAGAGCCTCGGCGCCTGGCGGCCGGGGACGGTACGATGAGCATCCGCAAGACCATCCTCGTCGACGGCCTACCGCACCTCGTCGAAGCGCACGGTCGCGACGCAGCGCTCGCTGCCCGCGTCGACGATGCGCCGCTGGCGCTCGCGCTCGTTCGCGACGGCGCCGCCTGGCGCGTGACCGTCGACGGTCGCACCATTGCCGCAACTGTCGTCCGCGATCGCGACGCGGTGTGGGTAGCGCTGGGCGGCGTCGTGCACCGGTGCGTTGCGGGTGACGATACGCGCAGCGGCGGCGCGGCGAGCGGCGTGCGCTCACCGCGCGTCACGGCGCCGATGCCCGGCAAGGTCCTCGCAGTCCGGGTCGAGGTCGGCCAGCGCGTCGCCGCCGGCGACCCGCTCGTCGTGCTCGAGGCCATGAAGATGGAAACGATCGTGAGCGCCGAGGGCGCAGCGTCCGTAAAGGAAGTCAGCGTCGTCGCCGGCGCCGCCATCGAGTCCGGTCAGGTGCTGCTCGTCCTCGAGTTCACCTGACGGCGGCGCGCAGGAGCCATCCCGGTCCCGCCGGCGCGCTGCAGCCGTGCTCGCCTCCTCAGCCGAGCCGCGAGCCGACGCCGAGCCCGAGCGCGGCCGCGACCTCGGCAGCGGGGAGCTTCTCCGGCGCTCCGTCGATGCGGGCCTTGCCGACGCGCACCGCGCCGCCGCCGGTGGCGATCGTCACCCCGTCCGGGGCGAGCGCGAGGATCGTCCCCGGGATGCCCTCGCCGGCGGCGCGGCGACTCTCGTAGAAGCGCAGCCGCTTGCCGCCGGCGCTCGTGTGGGCGCCGGGCTGCGGATCGCAGCCGCGGATCAGGTCGTGGACGCGCGGCGCCGGCTTCGTCCAGTCGATCCCGGCATGCTGGTCGCGACAGAGGGGCTCGTAGGACGCCAGGGCTTCGTCCTGCGGCAGGCGCGGCGCCCGGCCGGCATCGATGAGAGCGACGCTCTCGAGGACGAGATCGACCCCGGCAGGGAAGATGCGTCGGTAGTAGAGCGAGCCGGCGCTGTCGTCGGGGTCGATCTCGATCTCGCGCTGCAGGAGGATCGGGCCCGTGTCGATGCCGGCATCGGTCCAGAAGACGGTGATGCCAGCTTTCGGGTCGCCCTCGATGAGCGTCCAGTTGATGGCGCTGCCGCCGCGGCGGCGTGGCAGGAGCGAGGGGTGGAAGCAGATCGCGCCCTTGCTCGGGATCGCGATCACCGCTTCGGGCACTATCAGCGTCACATAGGCGAGCACGATGAGCTCGGGCGCGAGGGCCGCGATCTCGGCGCGCACTGCCTCCGACTTGTAGCTCGGCGGTTGTTGACACGGGATGCCGGCGGCGAGCGCGGCAGTCTTCAGGGGATCGGGTTTGCCGCCGGCGTCGGGCGGACAATAGACGGCGACGACGTCGTCGCCGCGCGCCAACAATCCCCGCAGCACCTTCTCCGCGAACGCCGCTTGCCCGAAGAGCACGATCCTGAGCGCCATGGCGATGACCCGTTAGCAGAGAGCTGCGGGTGCCGCTACGCGCCGCACGGCGGCCGCGGACGAAGCCTGTCGGTTCCTCCGACAGAGGCTGCACGTGGAGCGGACGCGCGGCGGCGGTCCACGGCGTCTACGGCCGCCACACCTGCGCCAGAACGGCGGCAACGGTGGCACCGGCGTTGCATCGAGTCGCCGGCAAAGGAGATCCCGCCATGCCGGTGAAGCACGCTCTCTTGGCGCTCCTCACGGAGCGCGACCTCACGGGTTACGAGCTGAAGATCCGCTTCGAGCGCGTCCTCGGCGAGTTCTGGCAGCTCAACTCCGGACAAGTATATTCCACCCTCGAGCGTCTGCGCCGCGAGGGCATGGTGTCGCGCCTGCGCATCGACGGCGGCGACGACGTCAAGCGCGCCGCGTACGCGATCCGTCCGCGCGGCCGGCGGGCGCTCGCGGAATGGATGGCGGCACCGGTCGAGCGCCTGCGGCCGGTGCGCGACCCGCTCTTCGTCAAGCTCGCGTTCTGCGATCCCGCCGATGTCGATCGCGTGCTGACGAGCTTCACGGCGGAGGCGGGCCGCTATCGTGACGCCGCCGAGGCGCTGCGCGCCCTGGTGGCGCGCGAGCCGATGTCGCACGGCGGCCGTGTGCGCTGGCTCGTGGCGGAAGCGGCACGGCGCGCCTACCAAGCTCAGCTCGAGTGGCTCGAATGCGTGCCGCGCTTCCTCGGCACGGGCTCGCACGTCATGGTGCGCCGCGATCCCAAACCCCTCCGGCGCGAGGCAGCGACGCCCCCGGCGGAACAAGGACGCGCGCTCGAAACGGCATAACTGAAAAAGCGTTTTGCACGTTTCGCCGAGAGCGGCTGCACCCGTAGTCGCCTCGGCGCTGCACGTTGATTTCAGCGGTGCAGACGGGTTTTCGCGCACGGCGTACGGCGCCTCTGCCGCGCTGCCGCGCTCACATTGACAAGGGGGGAGGAACCCAATAGCCCTAAAACGCCTTTCCAAACCCATCACAATGGTCCGGCGCGAAAAGTCGAACTACATCATCCGCTCCGTCTCGCACGCGCTCGACGTGCTCGAGCAGTTCTGCGGCGACGCCGACGAGCTCGGCGTGACCGAGCTTTCGAAGCGTCTGAAGCTGCACAAGAACAACATCTTTCGCCTGCTCGCAACCCTCGAGTCGCGCGGCTACATCGAGCAGAACAAGGCGACCGAGAACTACCGGCTCGGCCTGCGCAGTCTCCATCTCGGCCAGGCCTACGTGAGCCGCATGGGACTCCTCCGCCAGGCCCGGCCGGTCATGGAAGCGCTGGTGAAGCAGGCGCACGAGAGCGTCTACGTAGCGGTAGCGCGCTCCGGCGGCATGGTGCCGCTCGCGGGCGTCGAGGCCGACCAGCCGGTGCGCGTCGTGTCGACGATCGGCGACACCCTGCCGCTGCACGCTACCGCCGTCGGCAAGGCGCAGCTCGCCTTCGCCACCGAGGAGGAGCAGAAGGCGCGGCTGCCGGAGGCGTTGAAGCGCTTCACCGCGAAGACCATCGTCGAGCGCGCCGCCCTGCTCCAGCAGCTCAAGTCCGCCGTCGACAACGGCTACACCATCGACGCCGGCGAGTACGTCGACGACGTGCGCGCCATCGCGGTGCCGGTCAAGGACTACATGGGACAGGTGGTCGGGACCCTGGCGCTCAGCGGTCCGGCTCATCGCCTCACCGCCGAGCGCATGCAGAGAGATCTCGCGCCCATGGTCGTCGCCGCTGGACGAGACCTGTCCTCCCGACTCGGCTTCCACCCCTGAGATCGACTAACGACGTTTGCGACGGTCGCTTGACCGGATTTTTTCTACCGTGTTAGGTGGCTCGTTTTTTCGATGCCCAAGGAGGTCCAGGCCGTGAAGATTCTCGCCACCGTCAAACGCGTTCCCGATCCCGAAACCAGCATCAAGGTGAAGCCCGACGGGTCGGGCATCGTCACCGACAACATCAAGTGGGTCGTGAACCCCTTCGACGAGATCGCCGTCGAGGAATCGCTGCGTATCAAGGAGAAGGTGGCCGGCTCCGAGGTCGTGCTCGTGAGCGTCGGAGCGAAGGTGGTGCAGGAGCAGCTGCGCACCGGGCTGGCGATGGGCGCCGACCGCGCCGTCCTCGTGGTCGCCGACGACGGCCTCGAGCCGCTCGCAGTCGCGCGCGTGCTGGTGAAGATCATCGAGGCGGAGAAGCCCGACCTCGTCATCATGGGCAAGCAGTCGATCGACGACGACTCGAACGCAGTCGGCCAGATGCTCGCCGAGCTGCTCGGCTGGCCGCAGGCGACGTTCGCCTCCAAGCTCGAGATCGCAGCCGACCAGAAGTCGGCGACCGTCACTCGCGAGGTCGATGGCGGTCTTGAGACGCTGAGCTTCGCGCTCCCCGGCATCGTCACCACCGACCTGCGCTTGAACGAGCCGCGCTACGCGTCGCTCCCGGGCATCATGAAAGCCCGCAAGAAGGAACTGAAAGAGATCGAGGTCGGCTCGCTCGGAGTCGACGTCGCTCCCAAGGTGAAGCTCGTAAAGATGGATCCGCCGCCGAAGCGTCAGGCCGGCAAGAAGGTCGCCTCCGTCGAGGAGCTCGTCAATCTGCTGCACACCGAAGCCAAGGTCATCTAGGAGGCCGTCATGGGCGACGTTCTAGTCATTGCCGAACACTCACACGGGAAGTTCCCCAAGACCACGCTGGTCGCTTTCGCGGCCGGCAAGGACGCCGCGGCCAAGCTCGGCGGCGCCTGCTGCGCCGTCGTCCTGGGTGCCGGCGGGCTCGACGCGCTCGCGAACGAAGCTGCGGCCTACGGCATGAAGACGGTCTATCAGGTCGAGCATCCGCGGCTCGAGCACTATGTGGCCGACGCCTACGCAGCGGCCCTCGCCGACCTCGTGAAGGCGAAGGGCATCGAGACCGTGATCGCGACCGCCACGGCGGTCGGCAAGGATCTGACGCCGCGCCTCGCCGCTCGTCTCGGCGCCCCGCTCGCCGCCGACATCACCGGCATCAACGCCGACGGCACGATCGTCCGCCCGATGTATGCCGGGAACGTCTTCGCGACGGTGAAGCTCGAGGGCGCGCCGCGGGTGATCTCCGTCCGCGCCACCGCCTTCGACGCGGCGGCGAAGGGCGGCGCCGGCGCCGTCGAGAAGGTCGCGGCGGCGCTCGACGAGGGCGCGCTCAAGACCAAGTTCCTCGGCCTCGAGGAGATCAAGTCCGACCGCCCGGTGCTGACCGAGGCGCGCATCGTCGTCGCGGGCGGCCGCGGCCTCAAGAGCGGCGAGAACTTCAAGGTCGTGCTCGAGCCCCTCGTCGACGAGCTCGGCGCCGCGATGGGTGCGAGCCGCGCCGCCGTCGACGCCGGCTTCGTGCCGAACGACCTCCAGGTCGGGCAGACGGGTAAGGTGGTGGCGCCCGAGCTGTACGTCGCCGTCGGCCTCTCCGGCGCCATCCAGCACCTCGCCGGCATGAAAGATTCCAAGGTGATCGTCGCCATCAACAAAGACGAGGAGGCGCCGATCTTCCAGGTTGCCGACTACGGCCTCGTCGCCGATCTCTTCAAGGCCGTGCCCGAAATGAAGGACGCGGTCGCGAAGCTGAAGCACTGAGGATCGCGCCGACGTTCTCTGCTCGCGGCGCGCGCCGGCGTCTCGGCGCCGCGCGCGCCGCGTTTTCGGCGCTGGCGCTTGGCGTCGCGCTCGCGGTAGCCGCGGCCGGCGCCGACGCGGCGCCCCTCGCGGCCCCGCTCTACCGGCCGATCCGCCGCCTCTCGGTCCCGGAAAACGGCGGCGAGTTCGGCTCCGCGCTCGCCGCGGTCGGTTCGCGGCTCCTCGTCGGCGCGCCGAACCTCGGCACGGCCGGCAGTACCGTCGCCTATGCCTACCTCTTCGATCCGGCGACCGGAGATATCGTCCACGAGCTCGCGGTCGAGGTCGGCGCCGACCGCTGGCGGCAGTTCTCGGTCGGCGCCGTCGGCGCCAACCCCGTGATCGGGATCGCCCCCGGCGCCGAGACCGACGACCGCGGCGGCTCGCTCACGATCTTCGACGAAGCGGGCAACCGGCTCCGCACCATCTGCTGCCCCGGCGCGCTCGCCGTCGGCGCCGGCGAGGACGTGCTCGTCGGCGGCGCCGGCGGCGCCTCCCTCTACGATCCGGAGACCGGCAATCTCGTCCGCACCTATCCGATCCCCGACCCCAACCGCCGCGGCGTCTTGTCACTGGCTATGGTCGGGCGCTCGACCGTGCTCGTCGCCGCCGCCGCGCCGGTCGGGGTCCACATGTTCGACCTGCGGACCGGGAGGCGGATCGGCTTCGTCGGCACACGGCACGGCGACGCCCGCAGGTTCGGCTCGGCGATGGCGGTCAACGGCTCCATCCTCGCGGTCACCGAGATTCCGCAGGTTAACGTCTTCGACGTCGGCTTCGGCGCCTATCTCGGCACCATCGATCCGCCGCCGATGCTCGGCGGCGCCTCCTTCGGCGCCGCCCTCGCCTACGTCGGCGGGCTCCTGGCGGTCGGCGCACCCTCCGGCGGCGACGCCGGCGCCGTTCATCTCCACGACGCCGGCGGCAACGTCTTCGAGTCGTTGCCCGCGGCCGGCGCCGGTGCCGGCTTCGGACGCGCGCTGGCGGCCCTCGGTCGCAGCCTCGCCGTCGGCTCCCCGACCGCGGACGGCGGCGAGGTCGTGATCTTCTCGCCCTGCGGCGACGGGATCGTCGACGCGCCGGTCGAGCAGTGCGACGACGGCAACGACGACGACGGGGACGGCTGCGACACACGGTGTCGTGTGGCCGGCGGTGGCGGCGGCGGCTGCGGCGACGTCGACGGCGACGGTAGGCGATCGGTGAGCGACGCGGTGCAGATCCTGCGCGCCGCGGCCGGGCTCGATTCCGCCTGTACGCCGGCGCGCTGCGACGTCGACGGCAACGGCAGCGTCGCCATCAGCGACGGGGTGCAGATCCTGCGCGCCGCGGCCGGGCTCTCCTTCGTGCCGCACTGCCCGGCAGGCGCGCCCGCCGGTTGATCATCCCGCCCCGGCGCCGCCGCCCGGCCGGCGCCGCCGCGCTCACCCTCAGACGAGGCTACGCTCGATCATCTCCATGACGTCGAGCGCCTGCACCTTGTCCTCGACGTCCTTGGCTTTGATGCCGTCGCCGATCATCGTCATGCAGAACGGGCACGACACCGCGACGACCTCGGGGTTGGTCGCGAGCGCTTGATCGGTGCGCAGCAGGTTCACGCGCTTGTCCGGATCCTCCTCGATCCACATGCGGCCACCGCCGGCGCCGCAGCACATGCCGGCGCGTCCGTGGCGCTCCATCTCGTTCGGCATCCTGCCGGTGGCGGCTTTGATGATCTCGCGCGGCGCGTCGTAGACGCTGTTGAAGCGGCCGTAGTAGCAGGAGTCGTGGTAGGTGACGGCCTTGGCCGCGAGGTCGCTCTCCCGCAGCTTGATCCGGCCGCTCGCGAGCAGCTGCTTCACGAGCTCGGCGGCGTGGACGACCTCGTAGGTGCCGCCGAACTGCGGCAGCTCGTTCTTGATCGTGTTGAAGCAGTGTGGGCAGTTGACGATCACCTTCTTCACGCCCCCGCCGTTCATCAACTCGACCAGCATCTGCGCCATCGACTGGAATAGATACTCGTTGCCGAGGCGGCGGGCGGCGTCGCCGTTGCAGAGCTCCTCCTTGCCGAAGATCGCGAAGTCGATGCCGGCCTTGTGGAGGATCTTGGCGAACGAGACCGTGGTCTTCTTGTTGCGGTCGTCGAAGGCGCCGCCGCAGCCTACGTAGTAGAGCCACTCGGTCTCGGGATGGTCGGACCAGCGCTTGATCTCGAACTCCAGGCCCTCGGTCCAGGCGTCGCGCTTGTCGGCACCGAGGCCCCATGGATTCGACTGGGTCTCCATGCCCTTGAAGACGCGGTTCAGCTCGCTCGGGAAGCGCGCCTCCTCCTGGACGAGGTGGCGGCGCATGTCGACGACTTTGTCCACGTACTCGATCATGACCGGGCACGCCTCCTCGCAGGCGCGGCAGGCATTGCAGCTCCAGAGCACATCGTCGTGGATGACGCTGTCGTCGCCGACGATGTTCTTCCCGACCTCGGGGAGCTCCGCGCCCTCCTCCGCCTTCACCCCGACGCGCTTGCGGATCAGCTCGTCCTGGTTCTCGTAGAGGTAGTCGCGGAGGTTCAGCATCAACTGGCGCGGCGCCAGGGGTTTGCCGGTCAGGGTCGCGGGGCAGTTGGACGAGCACCGCCCGCACTCGGTGCAGGTGTACATGTCGAGCACCTGCTTCCACGTGAACTGGTCGATACGCGACGTGCCGAACGTAGTGCCGTTCTCGAGGTCCATCTTCGAGAGTGCACCGAGCGGCTCCAGCTTGCGGAAGAAGACGTTCGGCAGGCCGGTGATGATGTGGAAGTGCTTCGAGAGCGGCAGGAGGTTCAGCATGAAGAGGATGAGGAGGTTGTGCCCCCACCAGCCGGTCTCGGAGAGGACGGTGGCGCCGCCCGCGGAGAGAGGCAGTACGCTCGCGAACGTCGACGCGACCGGCGTCCACCGGCGTTCGAGCTCGACGTGGCCGGCGCCCGCGAACGCGATGTAGCGTCCGGCCTCGAAACAGAGGTCGGTGATCATGATCCCGCCGATGCAGCAGAGAATGACGATCGCCTCGACGTGATCCTGGCCGGCGAGCCGGTCTTCGGCGGGGCGGAAACCGTAGAGCCGGTGCGGATGGATGACCAGCCAGCGCAGAAGCGCGTAGCCGATGCTCACGAGCACGAAGACTTCGATCACGTCCTTCAGTAGGAGGTACGGTCCGCCGAGCATGTCGGCGCCGAGGAGCGGCAGGTGGAACTCGATCCCGAACCAGCCCTGCGAAAACGCCGTCACCACCCGCAGACCGAGGATCGTGAAGCCCCAGAAAATGAAGAAGTGCATCCAGCCGGCGGATTTCTCGCGGCGGTCGATCAGGAACTTCTTCTGTCCGAAGCCGATCACGAGGAGCGCCCGAATACGCTCGGGAATCTTGTCGAAGAGGTTCGTCCACCGCACCGCCTGCAGCGCCCGCGCACGCCCGTAGAGCGTGCGCAGGAAGAGTCCGAGGCCGACGGCCACGAGCACGGTGTGGATGGCGAATCTCGTCCAGAAATCCATTGCGGCTCCTTTGCCAATGCGGCTGCGCGGTTTTCTAAAGGATCGGTTCTGGAACGGCAAGGCGAAGCGAGCGCTCGCATCCTCCAACCCGCGGCAGGCCGCGAGAGCAACCGGATCGCGGCACCCAACCGGCGCGCGGGCGCGGAGCGCTCGTTGCCGCTGCCGCCGCCGCGGCTTGACACCCGCTCCGCGGCGGTCGAGGAACGGCGCGTGACGCTCGACGACTGGTATGTGGGCGGACAGCGCGAGACGGTGCGGCTCGCGAGCGGGCCCCGGAACGTCTTCACGCGCGTCGCGGGCGCTGGCAGGTGGTGCACGGTCTTCCACGGCTTTCCGACGTCGTCATGGGATTGGCACCGTGTGTGGCCGGCCCTCGGCGCCCGACGGCGCGTCCTCGCCTTCGACTTCCTCGGCTTCGGCGACTCCGACAAGCCCGCCGATCACGACTACTCGTTGCTCGAACAGGCCGACCTCGCGGCGGCACTCTGGCGGCGCCACGGCATCGCAAGAACGGACCTGGTCGTCCACGACTACGGCGTCTCGGTGGCGCAGGAGCTCCTCGCCCGCGACGCCGAGGGCGGGCTCGGGACCGAGCTCGCGAGCGTCACGTTCATGAACGGCGGCCTCTATCCCGACCTCCACCGCCCGCAGCCGGCGCAGCTAGCACTCCTCGATCCCGTACAGGGGCCGAAGATGGCGGAGCTCGTCACCGCCGAGACCTTCGCGATGGCGCTCGGCGCTACCTACGCGCCGACGCGCCAGCCGAGCGCTGCGGAGATCGCCGCCGCCTGGGCGACCGTGGTCCGCCGCGGCGGCCATCGGATCGGCCACCGCCTGATCCGATACATCCGCGATCGCGAACGCCACGCAGCCCGCTGGGTGCGGGCGCTCGAGACCACGACGGTGCCGCGCCATTTCCTCTGGGGCATGCTCGATCCGGTCTCCGGCGCCCACATGGCGGCCCGGATCGCGGAGCGCCTGCCCGGCGCCGACCTCGTCCGACTCGAAGACGTCTCCCACTGGCCGCTGCTGGAAGCCCCCGCGGCAATCGCAGGCCACCTCGAAAGGATCCTCGCATGAGCGTCGACGTCACCCGCATCGCCGCGCTGCCGAAGCTCGAGTTCGCCGTCGAGGTACGAGACGAGCGCGGATCGAGCCGACACGCGGTCACGGCCGATCCGGCACTCGTCGCCCGGCTCGCCGGCGGCCGCCGCATCAGCGACGAGCGCTTCGTGGAAGCCGTCTTCGAGTTCCTGCTCGAACGCGAGCCGAAGGACGCGATCCTCTCGCGCTTCGACGTGAGCGTGGTGTCGCGCTACTTTCCCGAGTTCGAGCGCGTGATCGGCACCTACCTGCCCTGACCGCCGGTGCCGACCGCGCCGGCGGTCGACTCGCGACCCGGCCCGAGTCTGCTATACCCGACCCGTGTTCCGGATCCCGTCCGCCTTGCCACACGCGCTCCGGGTCGTGTCCCTGACGCTCGCTTTCTGCGCCGCGGCCTGTGCGAGCGAGCCGCGGGTGGTGCTGCACGCGGTCGGGGGCGACGTGCCGGTCGCCGTAGAGATCGCCGCCACGCCGGCGCAGCAGGCGCTCGGCCTCATGTACCGCAAGGAGCTCGGCGCCGGCGCCGGCATGCTCTTCGTCTTCGACGCCGCCGTCGAGCATCCTTTCTGGATGAAGAACACGGTGCTGCCCCTCGACATGATCTTCCTCGACGACGATCCGAAGGTGGTCGGTATCGTGAAGAACGCGGTCCCCTTCACGACGACCTCGCGCACCATCGGCGCGCCGTCACGCTACGTGCTCGAGGTTCATGCCGGCTTCAGCGACGCGCACGGCGTGAAGGTCGGCGACCGGGCTACCTTCGAGAACGTCACCGCGGCTCGGTGAGCGTCGCCGGAAGCGGACGCCGCCCGGCGGCCGCGCTTCGTCAGTTGCGAAGGGCGCGCAGCTTCGCGCGGAGCGCCTCGGGCGAGAGATCGAGCAGGTCGCACACGTTGAGGAACGAGAACGGCCACCGTCGTTCGTCCGACTCGACCCACGTCCGGGCGTCGCGAAATACCCGCCGGCGCCGCACTTCCCTGGCGTCGCGGTGCTTCTCGAGGTCCTCGAATGCCAGGTGCAGGACCGCGGCGGCGAGCACCCTCTCGGCCTGGGCTTCACGCTCGACGGGTTCGGTTGCGGGCGCTTCCCTTCCCCACACATCGACGTGTCGTTCGCCGGCCATCGTTCTCCTCATCGGTAGTGACATCGCCGGGCGGCGGGAGGGAGGTGGGCGGCACTGGCGCGCGTCGGCGTGGATTCCATACTACCCGTCCGGGAGCGCTTGTCACCCCGGTCCGAGCGGGACCGGGATGCTGGCCTTTTTCGTTCTCCCCCATTAGGTAAAACCGCTCCGGCCATGACGATGACCAAGACCAGCACCGACGCCCCGCCGAAACCCCGCACCGCCGCCGCCCGCGTCGTACCGACGCTCGACGATCCCCTAAGCGACGCGGGCGACGCGGCGCCGCCTCCGAGCGGCCCCTACGACGAAGCGGTCGCAGCCGGCGAGGAGCTCCGTCGTCGCCCGTACACGGCCGCCGGCGTACTAGCGACGCTCCGCCAGCACGCCAAGGGCCGCATGACGGTCTGGGAGCGGATCGACGTCCTCAAGGACCCGGGCAGCGAACCGACGGTCTTCTACCAGAACTGGGGCAAGAACCTGGACGGCGCCTCGCTGGTGACTGCAGTAGTGCAGATCGGGGGCCGCGACGTCGCGCTATACGGCCACGACTTCACCGTGCGCGCCGGCTCCATGGACGCCACCAACGGCCGCAAGCTCGCCAACCTCATCTACCTCGCCGGCGACCGCGGCATGCCGCTCGTCGGCATGAACGACAGCGCCGGCGCCTACGTGCCCGCCGGGATCGGCGGGCTCGACGGCTATGCCGAAGCTTTCACGGCACTGCGCAAGATCAGCGGCATCGTTCCGAGCGTGATGTGCATGTTCGGCTACAACGCGGGCGGCGGCTCCTACCTGCCGCGCCAGGGCAGCTTCATGATCCAGCCCGCCGACACCTTCTTCGGACTCACCGGCCCCGGCGTCATCAAGAGCGTGCTCGGCGAGGACGTGACTCCCGACGACCTCGGCGGTCCGAAGGTGCACGGCGCCTCGGGCGTCGTCGACCTCACGGTGGCCGACGAGGTCGGCGCCCTCCGCACCGCCGAGCGCCTCCTCAGCTACCTGCCGAACTCGAACGCGGTGGCGCCGCCGGTCGAGAAGACCTCCGACCCCATCGATCGCGCTACGACCGAGATCGACGTCCTGCTGCGGAAGGCGTTCAATTCGCCGACCGGCTTCAACACCCCGGTGGACGTCTCGATCATCATCGAGCGCATCTGCGACCACGGCGACTACTTCGAGCTGCAGCCCGACCGTGCGCGCAATGCGATCACCGCCTTCGGCCGCCTGAACGGCAACGTCGTCGGCTTCGTCGCCAACAACAGCGCCGTCGCGAGCGGCCAGATCGACGTCGACGCCGCCTTCAAGATCGCGCGCTTCGTCCGCTTCTGCAGCCTCTACAACACGCCGGTCGTCTTCATCGAGGACACGACCGGCTTCCTCCCCGGCAAAGATCAGGAGAGCCGCGGCATCGTCCAGGCCGGGCGGGCCATGCTCGACGCCATCATCGACCTGCGCACGCCGCGCATCCTCTTGATCCTCCGCAACGCCTTCGGCGGCGCCTACGCGGCCTTCAACAGCTACGCCACCGGCGCCGACATCGTGCTGGCGCTGCCGACGACGCGGGTCGCGGTGATGGGCCCGGCCGGCAAGGAATACGTCTACAAGACCGAGCTCAAGCAGGCCCGCAACACGGCCGCCAGGCGCCGCAAGGCCGGCGACGACGAGGCGGCGATCGCCGAGTGGCTGAAAGCCCAGGAAGGGGAGCTCAACCAGCGCTACGAGCGCGAGCTCATGAACCCGCGCGAGGCGCTGAGCCTGGGGTCGATCTCCGAGATCGTGATGCCCTCGGACCTCCGCCGCGTACTCGCCGGAAACCTCGAGTTCCTGCTGCGTCACTACGTCCCCGGCCCGATGACCGGCGTCCAGCGCGAGTTCCACTGATGGCGGCAACCATGAGCCGCCGCTCCGGCACCATCCGGTAGATCGCTTTCGTCGTACACGGCATCGGGCGCGCGCTGCGATACCGGGCCGAGGCGCCGGGCACCTGACCCAGCCTCACGACGACCTCGCGCGCCGGCAGGCGGCGGAGCGGCGCCGCGGCTACGGTCCGCCCCCGCGAGCCGCGCGCCCGGACCGCGCTTGACTCGGTCGCGCCTGCCGTCGAAAGTCCGCGCTCACCATGGCTGCGGACCGCAAGTACGCGATGAGAGCCGTCTTCGGACCGGCCAAGTTCGACATCGGGCGGTTCACGCCGCACGCGGGGCGGCTGCGCATGCGGGTCGTCGAGACCGGCCCCGGCTTCGCGGTCTTGGCCCTCCCCTGGCACGAGGAGCTCATCGGCGATCCGCAGCGCCGGGTGGTCTTCGGCGGCGTCATCACGACGCTCATCGACCAAGCTTCCGGAATCGCCGTCGCCTGCGCCATGGAAGAGCTCGTGGCGATCGCGACCATCGACCTCCGGGTCGACTACCTGCGCGCTGCCGCGCCGGAACGGGAGCTCTTCGCCCGCGCCGAGTGCTACAAGCTCGGACACAACGTCGCCTTCGTGCGCGCCACCGCCTGGGACGACGAGCCGGATGACCCGTTCGCCGGCTGCCTCGGGACCTTCATGATCGGCTCCGGCAGCGGCGGCAGTCCCTTCAGCAGCGTCGGCCGTCCGGACGGCGGCAGCCAGTGAACCGCCTGGTCGCAGCGATCCCCTATGCGCGCCTTCTCGGCATCGACGTCGAGGAGACGCGCACCGGCACGGAGTGCCTCTTGCCCTTCCGCCCCGACCTCATCGGCAACACCGGCCTGCCGGCTATCCACGGCGGCGTCATCGGCTCGTTCCTCGAGATGACCGCAATCGTCCGCCTCCTCGCCGAGAGCGGCCTCGCCAACGTACCGCGACCGATCACCTTCACGATCGACTACCTGCGCTCGGCGGGCCCGCGTGAAACCCGCGCCTGCGCCGAGATCTTCAAGCTCGGCCGCCGGATCTCGCACGTGCGGGCGATTGCCTGGCAGGATGCGCGCGAGCGTCCCGTCGCAGCCGCGAACGGCAAGTTCCTGATGGGCTGAACCACCCTCGAGCCACTGGCGTTTTGGCTCCGTCCGCCATAGGTAAGTGCGCCTTCCCGCATGACGACATCCGAGCCCGCGTCTTCATACGACGATAACCCGCTGGTGCACCGCGACCGCCGCCTCGGCCGTGCCGGCACTCCCTGGACGCGTTCCTTCGCCTGCGACGACATGGGCGTGCTGATCGTCTGCCGCGGCCCCATCCGCAAGGAGGCGATCGACGTCTTCCACGAGATGGGCATCACCCGGGTCGGGATCCTGCTGTCGGAGCGCGACAGCATCGTGTTCCCGCGCGCCCTCTCGCCGGAGCTGCGGATCATGGATCCGCGCCACGTCCACGCGGTCCCCGACTACACGGGCACCACCAAGGAAGAGCGCGGCGAGCGGATCGAGCAGATGATCGGGATCTGCCGCGAACACGGATACGGCTACGTGTTCGCCGGCTATGGCTTCATGGCCGAGGATGCGGAGTTCGTGCGCCGCCTGGAAGACGCCGGACTCGGGTTCATCGGCCCGTGCGCGTACACCCAGACCGCCGCCGGCGCGAAAGACGAGGCCAAGCGCACCGCGATCGCCAACGACGTCTCGGTGACACCGGGTATCAACGACGCGACGACGCGCACGCTGCTCCGCTTGTACCCCGGCCGTGAGGACCTGCGGCGCCTGGCGAAACAGCGCGGTCTCGACGTCGCCGCCCTGGCGGACCCGAAGATCGCGCTCGCCGCCGCCGCCGAACAGCTCCTCGACGCGTCGTACCGCGCCCGGATCGACCTGTTCTCGATCGACGAGCTCGCCGAGACCCTGCGTCTGGAAGCGGTGAAGCTCCTCGCCGATCAGCCCGGCCGGCGCTTCCGCCTGAAAGCCATCGGCGGGGGCGGCGGCAAGGGCCAGCGCATCTTCGACGTGGCGGCGCAAGTTCCGGCGCTCGTCCGCGAGGTGCTCGCCGAGGTCAAAGCCACCGGCGTCGGCGACAACAAGAACATCCTGCTCGAGCTCAACATCGAGCAGACCCGCCACAACGAGATCCAGATCCTCGGCAACGGCGAGTGGTGCATCGCGCTCGGCGGCCGCGATTGCTCGCTGCAGATGCACGAGCAGAAGCTCGTCGAGGTTTCGGTCACCCGCGAGGGCCTGGAAGATGCCATCGCCGAAGCGCGAGCCGCCGGCCTCGAGGCCAAGGCCGCGGCGCTGACTAGCGATCTGGCGACGCTGGCGCGCATGGAAGAACAGGCCGAGCGCTTCGGACGCGCCGTGAAGCTCGATTCGGCGTCGACCTTCGAGTGCATCGTCGACGGCGACCGCCACTACTTCATGGAGGTGAACACTCGCATCCAGGTCGAGCACCGGGTATCGGAGCTCTGCTACGCGCTCCGCTTCGCCAACCCCGACGACCCGACGGAGCACTTCGACGTCGAGTCGCTGGTCGAAGCGATGGCGCTGATCGCGCGCCACAAGGCGCGTCTGCCGAAGCCCGTCCGCGTCGGACGCAGCCGCGCCGCGATCGAGGCGCGGCTGAACGCCACCGACCGGGCCCTCGCTCCCGCTGCCGGCGGCGTCATCATCTCGTGGTCCGACCCGATCGCGGGCGAGATCCGCGACGACCAGGGCATCTGCATCAAGAACCCCGACACCGGTCTTTTCATGCGCTACCGCCTCGCCGGCGCCTACGACTCGAACATCGCGCTGCTCCTCGCCACCGGCGACAGCCGGCACGAGAGCTGGGAGCGCCTCGTCGAGATCTTCCGCCGCACCACGATCCGCGGCATCGACCTCGCCACCAACCTCGAGTTCCACTACGGCATCCTCACCTGGTTTCTCGCCCGCGACCCGTGGGCGAAGCCGACGACCAAGTTCGTGGTGCCCTACCTGACGCTCGTCGGCCAGCTCGCAGAGGAAGCGCGGTCGATCGACCTCGGCCATGCCTTCGAGCGCATCGCACGCGCGGCGACGAGCGGCGCAGCGCCCGAGACGGTCGAGGCGACGCGCCGGGTCCTCGACCTCAAGGAGACGCTCCTCAAGCGGCCCATCGAGCGCCTGGTCGAAGAGCCGCACTTCCTCTCGGCATGGCTCAGCCGCCACCACCGCGACTTCGTCTTCGCCGACAACCACGTGATCTGGCAGCGCAATCCCGTGCGCATCCTCTCCGAGACCTATCGCCTGCTCCACCTCGACACCCCGACCGCCGCCGCCGCCCACCGTATCTGGGACCATGACCGCGACCACCTCGAAACGGCGCTCGCCTTCTACGACAAGGTCAAGGCGCGCGCCGCCGATCTCGCCTGGCCCGAGATCGATGCGGCGCTCGCCGGCGACGAGCCCGCCTTCGGATTCGACGCCGCGGCCTGGGGGCGCGTCCGGGCGGCGCACGCCGGGCACCAACTCGGCATCGAGATCCTGGCGCTCCTGCCTCTGATCGCCGCCAAGGTCGGCTTCTACGACCTGAAGCTCGAGGACGATCTCACCATCACCATCCCCGAGCGGCTCCTCGATCCGAAACTGCAGGACGCGATGCGTAAGGTGCTCGTGCCGCCGCCGGTCACCAAGGCAGACGAGATCGTGGCGACCATGGGCGGCACCTTCTACGCCCAGGAGGCGCCGGGGCTCCCGCCCTTCGTCACCGCAGGGTCGCACTTCGAGAAGGGACAGCCCCTCTACATCATCGAGGTCATGAAGATGTTCAACAAGGTGCACGCGCCCTTCGCCGGCACCATCGTCGACGTCCTCATGCCGACTAGCGGCGTCGTCGTCCGCAAGGGCCAGCCGCTTTTCAAGGTCGCTCCCGACGAGATCGTAGTCGAGGAAGACCCGCGGGCGAAGGCCGAGCGCATCCGGGCCAGCACCGAAGACTACCTGCGGAGCCTCTTGTAATCGCCGCCCGTGCGCCTCGCTTCAGCGCCGCTCGGGTTCTGCCCGAGCCGCATCGAATCGGCTTCCCGGGTGGCGGGACTCATGATCGCGGCCGCTGCCTGAGGGCCGCCTTCGCATGGCGCGCCCCGGCGAGCGAGCGAAGACAAGTAGACTTCGCGGGCGCTGCACTATAGACGTCGAGGCACGGCGCGCGCCGGCGCGTCCCCATCGAGGAGGCAAGAGGGACTGTTGCTGAAAGTCGCGTCGCAGAACGATCTCCGAGCCTGGACCGTCCGAGACTCGATCGAGCTCTACAACGTCAACGGCTGGGGTCGGGACTTCTTCACGATCAACGACGCCGGCAACATCGAGGTGACCCCCGGGGGGCCGGGCTCGCCCAGAATAGATCTCAAGGAGCTCGTCGACGACCTCCGCAGCCGCGGCCTGAAGCTCCCGCTCCTGATCCGCTTCTCCGACATCCTGAAGACCCGCATCCAGCAGCTCGTCGGCTCGTTCCAGCAAGCGATCGTCGAGAACGAGTACCGCGGCGCGTATCGCGGCGTCTATCCGATCAAGGTGAATCAGCAGCGGCACATCGTCGAGGAGCTGGTCGAGTACGGCCGGCCCTGGAACCTCGGCATCGAGGCCGGCTCGAAGCCCGAGCTCCTGGTCGCGCTCGCTATCCAGGACAACCCCGAGGCTCTGATCCTCTGCAACGGGTACAAAGACCGCGCCTACATCGAGACCGCCATGCTCGCCCAGAAGCTCGGGCGCCAGATCATCATCATCATGGACCGCATCGGCGAGCTCGAGACGATCCTCGCGTGTGCCCGCGATCTCCAGGTGCGGCCGGTGCTCGGAGTGCGGGCGCGGCTCGCCACCAAGGGCGCCGGCAAGTGGATCGAGTCGGCAGGCGACCGCTCCAAGTTCGGCTTGACGACGGCCGAGATCGTCGCCGTCGTCGACCGCCTGAAGCGGGAGGACATGCTCGATTGCCTCCAGCTCCTGCACTTCCACATCGGCTCCCAGATCACGAACATCCGGGCGGTGAAAGACGCGCTCCGCGAGTCGAGCCGCATCTTCGTCGAGCTGCACCATCTCGGCGCCAACATGCGCTTCCTCGACTGCGGCGGCGGCCTCGGCGTCGACTACGACGGGAGCCAGACGAACTTCCACTCGTCGGTGAACTACACGCTCCAGGAGTATGCGAGCGACATCGTGAGCCAGGTGGCCGAGGCCTGCAACGCGGCCAACGTGCCCCACCCCGACATCGTGACCGAGTCGGGCCGAGCACTCGTCGCGCACCATTCGATCCTGGTCTTCAACGTGCTCGGCACCAACGAGATCCTCGACGGCCAGGTGCCCGAGGCGCTCTCCGGGGACGAGCACCGGATCATCCAGCAGCTGCACGAGACCTACGAAACGATCTCGCGGAAGAACTTCCAGGAGGCCTACCACGACGCCCTGCAGTTGAAGGAAGAGGCGATCACCGCCTTCAACCTCGGTGTCCTCGATCTCAAGGCCCGGGCCCGGGTCGAGCAGCTCTTCTGGGCCGCCTGCGAGCGCATCTTGAAAATCGTCCGCGACCTGCCCTACGTCCCGGACGAGCTCGAGGGCCTCGAGAAGCAGCTCTCGGACACCTACTACTGCAACTTCTCCATCTTCCAATCGATGCCGGACCACTGGGCGGTCCGACAGCTCTTTCCGACGCTGCCGATCCACCGCCTGAACCGGCCGCCGACGCGCCGGGCGGTCCTCGCCGACCTCACCTGCGACAGCGACGGCAAGATGGATCAGTTCATCGACCTCCGCGACGTGAAGCACACGCTCGAACTGCACGCCCTGAACGGCGACGCCTACTACATCGGCAGCTTCCTCGTCGGCGCCTACCAGGAGATCCTCGGCGATCTGCACAATCTCTTCGGCGACACCGACGCCGTACACGTCCGCCTCGACGGCGGCGACTACCGGGTCGAGCACGTCGTCGAGGGCGACTCGGTGAACGAGGTGCTCTCCTACGTGCAGTACTCGAAGGACGACCTGGTCTCTCGGGTACGGCGGGCGGTGGAAGTAGCGCTGCGCGAGAAGCGCCTGACCATGGCCGAGTCCGGCCGCCTGCTCCGTCGGTACGAGGAAGCGCTCGAAGGCTACACCTACTTGACGGAGAGCGAGTAGCGCCCGAGCCCGCGGGAGCGCCGAGCCATCCGTCGATCGCGACCACCGCGCTCCCCGAAGACCCGACGCGAGCGCACCGCCCGCGCCCGCACGCCGGCGCAGCGCGCGCGCGGGCTCCCCGGGCACGAGCGCAACGCCGGACGCCGGCGCCGCCCGGGCGGACCGAGCGACGAGGCAGCGGCGATCGCCGCGATCGAGCGCGATCTCGGGGCCGCCGGTACGCCCCCCGACGGCGAGGTCCTCGCCGCGCTCGCGACGACGCACGGTCTGCGGGCCGGAACGGTCGCGGTACACCGCGACGGCTACGCGTTCCTGGTGGAGCACGGCGCCGGCGAGCAGCGCCGAGACGATCTATACATAAGCGGCGCCGCGCTCCGCCCGGCCATGCACGGCGATACGGTGCTCGTCGCCGTCCGCTCCGACCGGCGCGGGCGCAGCGCACGCCTCGAGGGCCGCGTCGTCCTGGTCGTCGCCCGCCGCTGGCAGCGCCTCCTCGGAGTCTGCCGCACCGGCCGCAGCGGTGCGTACTTGATTCCCCAGGATCCGCGCATCCTCTACGGGTGCCGTCTCACGGACACCGGTGGGGCGCGCGACGGCGACATGGTAGACGCCGTCGTCACCCAGTATCCGGGATCGCACCACGATCTCGAAGCCCGCGTGGAGGCGGTCCTCGGTCCGGCGAGCGACCCGCGCGTCGAGACCGAAGCGATAATCCGCCGGCTCGAGCTGCCGCGCGAGTTTCCGCCGCCGGTCCTCGCCGAGGCGGCGCGCGTCCCCGCCGTCGTCGACCCCGCGGCACTGGCGATGCCGGCGGCCGAGCTGCCGCCGCCCGTCACCGAGCGCCGACCGTGGCACGACTCGGTGGCGATGCCCGAGCGGCTCGACCTCCGCGCGCTACCGTTGGTGACGATCGACGGCGAGAACGCGCGCGACTTCGACGACGCCGTCGCCGTGCTGGCGGCGCCGAACGGCGGCATGCGACTCCTCGTCGCGATCGCCGACGTCGCCGCCTACGTGCCGCGCGGCAGCGCCCTCGACCGCGAGGCGCGAGCCCGGGGGACGAGCATCTACTTCCCCGATCGCGTGCTGCCGATGCTCCCAGAGGCGCTCGCCAACGGCATCTGCAGCCTGAATCCAGGCGTCGACCGACTGGTGCAGGCCGTGCTCCTCGACTGCGATCCGCACGGCGAAGTGCTCGGAGCCGCCTTCTTCCCGGCCGTGATGCGCAGCCGAGCGCGGCTCACCTATACGATCGTGCGACAGATCGTCGTCGACCGCCACCCGGCGGCACGCCGCGAGCACGCCGATCTCGTCGCCGACCTCGAGCGCATGGCGGTGCTCGCCGAGAAGCTCGCCGCGAAGCGCCGCCGGCGCGGCGCGATCGACCTCGACCTCCCCGAGGCCGAGGTCGTCCTCGACGCCGCCGGCCGCCCCGAGAACATCGTCCGCGCCGAGCGCAGCGCCGCACATCGCCTGATCGAGAGCTTCATGCTGGCCGCCAACGAAGCGGTCGCGCACTACCTGACCGCGCGGCGGATCCCGATGCCCTACCGCATCCACGAGCCGCCCGCCGACGAGGCGGTCCGCGATCTGGCGCGCTTCCTCGAAGGTTTCGGCCTGCGCCTGGAGGTTCGCGAGGGCGGTGTCCGGCCGCTCGCCGTACAGCGCGTGCTCGCCGCCGTCGCCGGTCGACCCGAGGAGCGGCTCGTCCACACGGTCGTGCTGCGCTCGTTGACCCAGGCACATTACGCCCCCGCCAACGCCGGCCATTTTGCCCTCGCGGCTGCGTGCTACGCGCACTTCACCTCCCCCATCCGCCGCTATCCCGACCTCATCCTGCACCGCATCCTCGCTGCCCACCTGCGCGGCGACGCACGAGCGCTCGCGGCGGCCGCCGGAGAGCTCGGCGTCGTCTGTGAGGAGAGCTCGCGGCGCGAGCGGGTGGCCATGGACGCCGAGCGCGAGGTGATCCAGCTGAAGAAAGTGCAATTCATGGAGGACAAGGTCGGCGAGACTTACGCAGGCTTCGTCTCGAGCGTCGCTGCTTTCGGCCTCTTCGTCGAGCTCACCCGCTATTTCGTGGACGGACTCGTCCACGTCGCCACCATGACCGACGACCACTACGATCTCGTCGAGCGCCGGCACTGCCTCGTCGGTCGACGACGGGGACGAACGTACCGCGTCGGCGATCCGGTCACCGTCCGTGTCGCCGCCGTGGCGATCGAGCGGAAGCAGATCGACCTCGTGCTGATCGAGGCGCCGCGCACCGAGGAACCGCGGCAGCGCAGGCGAGGGCCGCGGAGCGCCGCCCGCAACCAACGACCGCGACGCGCCGGCTGATATCCGGCGCCGTCCTCGCAGCAGCGGCGGTCACAGACTCGGACGCCGACGTCGTCGGCCGCCGCCGAGCCCGCCGGAGTGCCGGGGCTGCGGAGAGATACGGGATCTGCTCCGCATCGTCACTTCGGAGCCACGCCGCGCACGCTCAAGACCGGGCACTGCGCGTGCCGCACTACCCGCTCCGCGACGCTCCCCATGAGCGCGTGCGTGAGGCCGGTGCGGCCGTGGGTCGCCATGACGATCAGGTCGGCGCGCTCCTCGGCGGCGGCGCGGACGATCTCTTCGGCGGCGGCGCCGCGCCGGTAGACGGCGCTCGCCCGAACGCCGCGGCCGCGCAGCGCCGCGGCGGCGCGCTCGATCGCGGTCTTCGAGGCGACGACGTCGCCGGGCACGGGATCGTAGATCGACGGCGCGAAGTCGACGTAGAGGACGAGCAGATCGGCGTCGAAACGCCGCGCCATTTCCTCCGCGTACGGCAGCGCCCGCAGGGACGACGGCGAGAAGTCCGTCGCGACGAGGATGCGCCGGATCGCCTGCATCCGCGCCGGGTCCGGGGCCCGGTCGACCTCTGCCGTGAAAGCCGCGATCAGGATCTCTTCGAGCGCGATACGCTCACCCTCGGGTCGCGTCATGACGTGTGCCTCCGCTCGGCCGCGAGTGCAGAGACCATGCCACCGCCGGAGAGGCAGCGCGGCGCTCGCCGCCGCTGCGGTGGCGCGGCGCCATTCCCAGCGCTGCGAGCGGCCTCACTGGCCTTTCCCGCCAGCCGGAACACAGCGTCCGGCAGGCGCTCGACCGCTCGCCACGACGCCCGCGGCTAGACCCGGTCCGGGCCAAGGCGCACGAGCATCTTGCCCACGTTGGTGCCGGTGAAGAGGCCGAGAAAGGCGTCGGGAGCATTGGCGATGCCCTCCACGATCGTCTCCTCCCACTTCATCTTGCCGTCGCGCACCCACTGACCCATGTCGGCGAAGAAGTCCGGCACCATGTCGAGGTAGTCCGAGACGATGAAGCCCTGCATCGTCAGGCTCTTGCCGATGATCTGGATGATGTTGCGCGGTCCCGGAGGCAGCTCCGTGGCGTTGTACTGACTGATCATCCCGCAGGCGACGATGCGGCCGAAACGGTTCATGAGCGCGAGAGCGACCTCGAGGTGCTCGCCGCCGACGTTCTCGAAGTACACGTCGATGCCGTGCGGCGCCGCATCCCGCACCGCCGTCAAGAGGTCGCCGCAGGTCTTGTAGTTCACGACCGCATCGACGCCGGCCTCGCGCCGAAGCCAGGCGGCCTTCGCGTCCGATCCGACCGAGCTGACGACGCGACAGCCCCTGGCCTTGGCGATCTGGCAGACGACCGCACCTACCGCACCCGCCGCCGCCGACACGAAGACCGTCTCGCCGTCCTGCGGCCGCCCGACGCGCAGCAGGCCCGAGTACGCGGTGAGGCCAGGCATGCCGAGGACTCCGAGATATGCCTGCAGCGGCGCGAGCGCGGGATCGACCTTCTGCATCATCGTGCCGTCGGAGACCCACCACTCCCGCCAGCCACCGTTGGCGAAGCCGCAGACATAGTCGCCGGCCGCGAAGCCCGGGTGCTCGGACTGCATCACCTGCCCTACCGAACCCCCGTCCATCACCTGCCCGACCTGGAACGGCGGAATATAGCTCTCGCGGTCCATCATGCGGCCGCGCATGTACGGATCGACCGACATGAACACGTTCCGCACCAGGAACTGCCCGGCGGCGGGTGTCGGAATCGAGGTCTCGACGAGCACGAAATCGGCGGCGACAGGCGTTCCGACGGGTCGGCGCCGCAAATGGATCTCCCGGTTCATGGTCGCGCGCATGGGCTCCTCCGAGCGCGCACTCTCCCACGGCTCCGGCGGCGGCGCCAGACGTCGGCGCCGCCGCGCCGCGGATTGCGCCGCCGCGCCGGCCGGCGCCGGCACGTCGCCGCGTCGACGGCAGATGCGCTGCCGAACCTACGCGGCCGATCCGGCACCGGCGGTACGCCCGGGGGTTGACCTCGACCGGTCGAGCCTTACGGTGCGCTCCGTACCACCGCAGCTCCGAAACCTACCGCCTCTCCCGTCCCGCCAAAATTCATAACCAGAGGAAGGACGATCGCGTGGCCGCACCGCCGTCGGCGCGGTGGGCCACGCAAGACGATACTATGGACTCCGAAAGCCAAATTTTCGAACCTGACGTCGTACTGGCGCCGGATTTCTACGCGCCGCGAACCGGTCTTCCCGATCCCGAGCGGTCGCTGATGATCGCGGTCCTGGAAGAAGCGTCGCGCTGCCTGCTGAACTACTGCACGTCGATCGACCGCAAGCAGCGGCAGCTCTACGAAGAGGCGCGCGACTGGTTCGCGTCCGAGGACTACGAGCACCTCTACTCCTACGAGAACGTCTGCCACGTGCTCGGAATCGACCCCGCGTACCTGCGCCGGCGGATCTTCGCCGTCCGCGACCGCCGCGCCGCGAGCACCGCCTCGAGCCGGCGTCCGGAGCCGGCCGTCGCAACGGATACGAACCGTAAGGTCGGAATGACGGCCTCCCACGGCGCGAGCGGATAGCCTCGCGGCCGAGGGCCGGGGCCCGGGACTGGCCGAGTCCCGATTGCCCGGCGACGGGACCACGGGCTAAAGGCAGCGGCATCGCGCCATGCGCTGCCGCACTCGTCGCCGCCGTCGCTCCGATCCTTTCTCCGCCGCAATCATCGCGGAGCGCCCGTGAGCGCGGCACCCGGTGCGGCGCTCGTCGTCGGCGCCAACGGCTTCCTCGGCAGCCACGTCGTCCGCAGCCTGGTCGCGGGCGGACGCGACGTGCGAGTCGTCGTCCGCCGCAGCAGCGACACCCGCGCCATCGACGGCCTCGCGCTCGAACGCATGCACGGCGACGTACTCGACCCGACCTCGCTAGCTGCCGCGATGCGCGGCTGCGCCACGGTATTCTACTGCGCCGTCGATACGCGCGCCTGGCTGCACGATCCGGCGCCGCTCTTTCGCACCAACGTCGACGGCCTCCGGAACGCCGTCGACGCCGCGCTCGCAACCGGCATAGGCCGTTTCGTCTTCACGAGCTCGATCGTGACGATCGGCCGCCCGCCGTCCGGCGGACCCGACGGCGAGCGCCTGGCGACCGAAGCCGACGAAATCGATCCGCGCCAAGACGTGCCGGCCTACGTACGTTCACGCTGCGAGGCCGAGCGGATCTTCTTCACTGCCTGCCGCGAGCGCGGGCTTCCCGGCATCGCCCTCTGCGTCGGCAACACCTATGGAGCGGGAGATTGGGCGCCGACCCCGCACGGCAAGCTCGTCCGCGACGCCGGACGCGGGCGGATACGGTTCTCGTGGGACGGCGGCGGGCCGTCGGTCGACGTCGCCGACGCCGCGCGCGCGCTCCTCCTCGCCGAAACGCGCGGCCGCATCGGCGAGCGCTATATCATCGCCGAGCGCTGGCTCTCGTTCCGGGAGCTCCTGGCGATCGCAGCCGCGGCCGGCGGCGCGCGTCCGCCGCGCTGGCACATACCGCCGCGGCCCATGGAAGCGGGCGTTCGTGTCATCGGGCGCATTGCGCGCCTGCTCGGCATCGAGACGACCCTCACCATGGCGTCGCTCGACTGCTCACGCCGCATTCCCGCCATGGACGCGAGCAAGGCCCGCGCCGAGCTCAGCTGGGAACCGCGCCCGGTCGCCGCCGCAATCCGCGACGCGGTGGCCTTCCACGCACGCCGGCTTGAACGAGGCGATGCATGAGCCGGCGTCGGACCCCCATTGTCCGCTTGCCCGCGACCCACGCGCGCCGGCCGATCCTCCCCGATGCGGAGTTCGAGCACGGGCTCGCGGCGCACCTGCGGGCGACAATGGCACCGAAGGCGATCGTCGAGCTCTGGGCGCGCTTCGTCGACGGCGCCGGCGATTTCGACACCCTCATGCGGCGGGCCCTCCTCCGCGCCATCGCAGCCCGCCTCGGCGACGGCGTGCACATCGACCCCGGGCTCGGATTCGTCCACGCCGAGAGCTTCGACATCGGCGACGGCGTCTTCATCGGTGCGCAGGCGTATATCCAGGGCGGGAGCAGCGGCACCTGCTGCATCGGCACCCGCGTCTGGATCGGTCCGCAGGCCTATCTCGACGCCCGGCATCTGCTCATCGAAGACGGCGCCGTGCTCGGTCCGGGCGTCCGCGTTCTCGGAGCGGCGCACACCGGCCTGCCGCTCGCGACGCCGCCGGCCGCGAGCGAAGCCGCCCCGGAGCCGGTGCGCATCGAGCGCGCCGCCGAGATCGGAGCCAACGCCATCGTGCTCCCCGGCGTGACTATCGGTCGCGGCAGCCTCATCGGCGCCGGCGCCGTAGTCACCCGCGACGTACCGCCGCTCGCGGTCGTAGCCGGCGTGCCGGCGCGAGTGCTGCGCCAGCGCCGCCGGCCGCGCCGCGCCGGCCAGGCGTCCGGGAAGACGAGCCCCTGAGTTGCCGCGAGCCGGATCCCGACGGACCTACGGCCGTGACCGGCTGCGTCTTGACCACCGGGCGGGTTCCTCGTAGCAGGCGCCAACGCTCGGCCACGGAGGTTCATCCCCAGATGCGCACCCTCATCGCAGCCCTGTTCGCGGTCAGTTGCCTGCTGGCCACCACTGCCGACGCCCAGACGACGCTGGTCGGCGGCCGTACGCTCGCCGTCAAGGCCAAGCCCGGCAAGCCGTCCTCGGTATCGATCGGGTTCGTGAAGGACCCGGAGCTCTACGCCCTCACGAGCCCGCTCTGCCCGGCGATCTCGACGCTCAGGCTATCGTCGTCGACCCAGGTGAAGGCGGAAATCAACCTTCCGTGTGCGAACTGGTCGATCGCAGGCTCCGGCTTCGCTTACAAGGACAAGAGCGGCTTCGCGGGCGGCGTGCAGAAGATCACGTACAAGAGCGGGAAGCTCGCCATCAAGATGAAGGGCGCGGCGCTCTCGCCGCTCACCGGCCCGGTCGCGTTCGCGGAGGTGCGGCTCCGGATCGGAGCGGCGCGATACTGCGGCCGCTTCACGACCTTCAAGGCCAACGATGCGACCCGGATCGGCGGCAAGGGGCCGACGATAGCGTGCCAGCCGATCTGCGGCGACGGCATCGTCGACGCCAACGAAGCCTGCGACGACGGCAACCTCACCAGCGGCGACGGCTGCGACGCCAACTGCACCCCGACCGCCTGCGGCAACGGCATCGTCACCGGCGCCGAGACCTGCGACGACGGCAACACGACGCCGGGCGACGGTTGCCGCGCCGATTGCACGGTCGAAGCGTGCGGCGACGGCATCGTCGATCCCGGGGAGGCGTGCGACGACGGCAACAACGTCGACGGCGACTGCTGCTCGGCGACGTGCACCGCCGAAGACGGCGGACCGTGCAGCGACGGCAACCTCTGCACCACTGGCGACACCTGCGTCGGCTCGACCTGCGTCGGCACCGCGGTGAAGCCGTGGATCAACGAATTCGACTACGACGACTTCGCCCAGGGCGGAAACATCGATCGCGACGAGTTCGTCGAGATCGCAGCGCCGGCGGGAACCGACCTCGGCGGCTACGCGATCGTCGCCGTCGAGGGCAACGCCGGCTGCGGCGGCACCGTCTTCCCGGGCGTCACGACCGGCAACGCCAACTTCACGGCAGTGATTCCCGCCGGCACGGTCGTCCCCGACGACACCGGGCTCGGCGTCGGTTTCCTGGTCGTCTGCTTCAGCTACACTTCGGGCCGGCATGTCACCGCCGGCGACTGCGACCTGGTGTTGCCGGCTCCCAGCACCGAGTCGAACCTGCAGAACGGACACCTGCTGAACGGTGACGGCTGGAGCTGCCCCGACGGCATCCTGCTGCTCGATCCCCAGGGACGGATGGCGGACGCCGTGAGCTACGAGGGCACCGTCCCCGGAGTCGGCAACTTCGGACCGTTCTTCCAGGTGACGCCGTACAGCGCCGGCGTCGACCAGGGCTTCAAGACCGGCGTCTCGTTCGAGAAGCGAACGCAGATCGGACGCGCGGTGGCGGCCTCGGAATGGCGCCTGTCGGGCAGCTGCACCGACGCCGGCATCTTCGATTTCTCCTGCACCGAGCTCTCGAATTCCCCGGGACGTCAGAATCCGGGGCAGGATCTCCACTGTCCCGAGCTCTACTGCGGCGACGGTGTCGTCACCGCCGGCGAGCAATGCGACGACGGCGCCGCCAACTCCGATGCGCCGGATGCCGGGTGTCGCACCGACTGCACGCTTCGCCGCTGCGGCGACGGCATCGTCGATCCCGGCGCCGGCGAGGTCTGCGAGACGAACGCCGAGTGCGGTATCGGCCAGACCTGCTTCGGCTGCGAATGCTTGACGGGCTCACTGCTCGGTCCGCTCGACTTCAGTGTCGCGCCCGGACCATCGCTCCCGACCGTCACCGACGACGGCGAGTCGAGCTGGCTCGCGGTCACGCCGACCATGGGGATCAACAACGGCACCCAGGGTAACTTCAACCCCGGCCCGCTCCACCTCTCGGCCGGGATCCCCGATGTGAACGGCAGGACGGCCCTCTATCTCACGGGGACGGCGTACATCGGCGCCAGTGTTCCCTCGCTCGCCGGTCCCGGGCGTGCCTGCCTGCGCATCGAACAGGACCCCGCGCACGCCGGCGAGATCGACTGCGACGGCGGCACCAACTACGACGTGAAGCTGGTAGTCGACAGCGCCGGGCTCGGCCCGAACGGCGCGCCGACGCTCACGGTCGGCACCGGCATCACCGACTCGGGAGCAGGGGCAGCGGTGCTTCGCGTCCTGGTGACGCCAGCGCTCACCACCGACGGCTCGACACCGTGCGAGAACGCCGACTACTCGCCGGCGCCGACCATAGCCAGCGCGTTCACGACGGCCGTCGCCAAGAGCACCATCCTGAACCCGCGCCAGGGCGGCGCCCAGACATCCCTCACGGTCGCGGGCAAACCCTTCGACTGCAACGCCTGGACGGAGAACGGCCCGGCGAGCATCGTCCTGCCGAACGTCAACATGGACGTGACCCTGCCGGTCGTCGGCACGCTCGACATCGCTCAGGCTCTGCGCCTGAACGACAACTGACCGCCGTCCGCGGCCGGTCCCCTCACGGGCCGGCCGCGGACGGCGCCTGCGGACCTTCGCAGCCCGCGGGCGTCGTCCGCTCGATCTCTCCGAACGCGGCGAGCTGCGGCGCGATCACGGCGGCCGGGCCGACGACCACGATGGCGGCGTCGACGGTCGGCACCCAGCGCTGCGCCAGGTGCGCCACGTCTGCGAGCGACGTGGCTGCGACGCGCGCCGGGTAGGCTTCGAGGTCGCTGCGCGGCAAGCCGTAGCCGGCGAGCTCCGCGAGCTTTCCGGCGATGGCGCCAGGTGTCTCGAGCTGCTTCGGGAACTGCCCCGTGAGGAGGCTCCGGGCGCGCGCCAGCTCTGCAGCCGTGGCGCCCCTTGCCGCGAAGTCGGCGAGCACATCGAGCGCCACTCGCAGCGCCTCGCCGGTCGTCTCTACCTTGGTGAAGGTCCCGACACGAAAGTCGCCGGGCTCCTTGCGCGCCACAAAACCGCTCCAGGCGCCGTAGGTGAGGCTTCGCTTGACGCGCAGCTCGTCGATGAGGCGCGAGCCGAAGCCGCCGCCGAGTATGGTACTGGTGACGTTGGCGGCGACATAGCTCGGGTCGGTGCGGGCGATGGCGACGTTGCCGATGCGGATGTGGGTCTGGGTCGCGTCGGGCTTGTCGACGAGGAGAATGCGCCGGCCGCTGACGCGTGCCGGTGCGCTCGGTGTCGCGAGCGGCATGCCGCCGCGCTTCCAGCCGCCGAAGGCATCCTCGACCTTGGCGAGCATGGCGGCAGTCGACGCGTCGCCGATGACGACGAGGACGGCGCGTTCGGGCACGTAGTAGCGCGCATAGAATTCCCGTACGTCGGCGTCGCCGAGGCGCCGCACGCTCGCTTCGGTGCCCTGCGGGAGGTGGCCGTAGGGATGGCCGCCGTAGAGCCAGCGCGCGTAGCACCCATCGGCGACCGCGGCCGGGTTGTCGCGCGATGAGATGATGTCCGCGAGCCGGAGCCTCCGCATCCGCCGCAACTCGTCGGCGCGGAAAGCCGGCCGCAGCACCACGTCGCTGAAGAGATCGAGCCCGGCAGCGAAATCCTTGCTCAGGAACTCGCCCGTAACCGTCGAGAAGTCGGTGCCGGCGTCGGCGCCGATGCGACCGCCGAGGAACTCGACCTCGCGCGCTAGCTCTTCGGCACCCCGCCGGGTCGTGCCCTGATCGAGGAGATCCGCCGTGAGCTCCGCGACGCCCTCCCGACCGGCAGGATCGTAGGCCGCGCCGCCCGGCAGGAGGAGGCTGAAGCGCATGATCGGCAGCTCGTGGTACTCGGCGACGAGCACCGTGAGACCGTTGGCGAGCACGCGCTCGGTGACCTGCGGCATAGCGACCGCGGCCGCCGGCGGACCGATCGGCGGCGGCTCCGACCGGCTCGCTGCGAAGAACGCTCCCGGGTGCGTGCAACCGACGGCCGCGGCACCCGCCAACGCCGCCACGGTACCGCAAAAAAAGGAACGGCTCCGGCGTGTCATCGCATCACCCCCGGCGTCTGCGGCACGGCCGCGGACGGAGGCAGTGCCGGCCGCGGCAGCGCCCCCGCCTGCGGCTTTTCGGGTACGAGCTCGATGGTCGTGCGCTCGTTCGCTACGAGATACGTGCGCGCAACGCGCTGCACGTCGTCTGCCGTCACCGCCTCGACCCGCTCCATCTCCTTGAACATCTCGCGGTAGTCGCCGAACACGACCTCATAGAAACCGAGCTGGTTGGCTTTGCCGGAGATCGAAGTCAGCCCGCGCACGTAGTCGGCTTGCAGGAGGTTCTTGGCCTTGCGGAGCTCGCGGGCATCGGGCGCATGCTCGCGGAGCCGCGCCACCTCGGCCTCGATCGCTTGCGCCACCGCTCTGGCGCTCTTGCCCGGCTGCGCCTGGGCCAGGAACCAGAAGAGCTCCGGATCAATGCCCCAGTTGAAGCTCACGCCGACACCGCTCGCCAGCTCCTTTTGGCGTACGACGGCGCGATGGAGGCGCGAGCTCTGGCCGTAGCCGAGGATCGTCTGCAGGACGTCGAGCGCGGGACGATCGGGGTGGCGGGCGTTCACCGCTTTGTAGGCGATCGCCACCGCGGGCAGCTCGGCCGCCTTGTGGTACTCGACGAGCTTCGGGCCGTTCTGGGGCGGCTCGATGTTGACGACCTTTTCGGGCGGCGCCTGCGCCGCAATGTCGCCGAAGTACTTTTCCACGAGCGCGAAGCCCTCTCGCGGCGACACCGCGCCGGCCAGGACGACGGTCGCGTTGTTCGGCGCGTAGTAGGTCCGGAAGTAGCGCTTGGCTTCGTCGAGCGTGATCGCACCGATGTCGGCCATGAAGCCGATAGGCCCCCAGCGATAGGTGCTGGCATTGTAGGCGGTGAGATACACCTGCTCGTAGAGGGTGCCGTCGGGATCGTCGTCGGTGCGCAGCCGCCGCTCCTCCTTGACGATCCCGCGCTCCTGCTCGAGGTTCTTCTCGGTGATGGCGAGGGCCCGCATGCGGTCGGCTTCCAGCCACAGGACGCGCTCTAGCGCCGGCGGCGGGAAGCTCTCGAGGTAGACGGTGAAGTCGCGGGTCGTGTAGCCGTTGGTGGACCCGCCGTTGCCCTCGATGATCTCGTCGAACTTGCCCTCGGTATGCGCGCCGCCGTTGAACATCATGTGCTCGAAGAGATGCGAGATGCCGGTAATGCCGGGACGCTCGTTGCGCGAGCCGGCGTGGAAAAAGATGTAGAGGCTCACGACCGGAAGGCGACGGTCCTCGTGCACCAGCACCGTTAGGCCGTTCGCGAGCGTCGTCTTCTCGACCGGAACATCGATCGCGGCGTGCGCCGCCGCCGGGCTCACGCCGCCAGCCGCGATCGCCGCCAACCCCATAGCCGCCAGAAAGCGTCGTCCGCGCATCGTCCTCCATCCGCGGGCATTCGAGTGCCCGAGCTCCGGGATCATGCCGCGCCGTTCGACCCTCGCCAACCCCACCGGGCCACGGGGTATCCGCCGGGCCGCCGCGATCGGACTTGGCGCCGCCGCGGTGGACGTCATAGTCTCCGCGGGGAGGAAGCGTCATGAAGAACGTCCGCCTGGTCGGTGCCCACGCCTCTCCCTACTCGCGCAAGATGCGCGCCGTGCTGCGCTACCGGCGCATCCCGTTCCGCTGGATCGCCCGCGGCGGGCCGGACGACGTCGACGTCCCCCCCGTGCCGGTCGCGCTCGTCCCGGTGCTCGCATGGTCGGGACCCGAGGGCGAGGTCGCGATGATCGACTCCACCTTCCAGATCGGCCGCCTCGAGGATGCGGTGCCGACGCGCTCGATCGTACCGGCGAATCCGGCGACGGCGTTCCTCGACGCCCTCGTCGAAGACTACGCCGACGAGTGGCTGACCAAGGTGATGTTCCACTATCGCTGGACCTACGCTCCCGACGCCACGAAGGCTTCGCGCGTCATCCCGTTCGACCAGAATCCGATGCTACCGGCGGGCCAGCTCGAAGGCGGCGCCGCCGCCTTCGCCGAGCGCCAGATCGGCCGGCTCGCCGTCGTCGGCTCGACGCCCGCCACCGCACCCGTGATCGAAGCCAGCTACCGCCGGCTGCTAGCCACGCTCGACGCCATCTTCGAGCGCGCGCCCTTCCTCTTCGGCACCCGGCCGAGCGCCGCCGACTTCGCCCTCTTCGGCCAGCTCTCGCAGCTCGTCGCCTTCGACCCGACGCCGACCGCGATCGCGGCCGAGGTCGCGCCGCGCGTCATCGCCTGGGTCCACCACGTCGACGATCTCGGCTCGCTTCCCGATCCCGGCCCGGACGGCTGGCGACCCGACGCGATCGTCGCTGCGGCGCTGCGCCCGTTACTCGCCGAGATCGGCCGCGTCTACGCGCCCTTCCTCCTCGCCAACGCTGCCGCCCTGACGGCGCGCTCCGAGCTCGTCACCTGCTCGATCGATGGCGCGCCTTGGGCGCAGGCACCCTTTCCTTACCAGGGCAAATGCCTGCGCTGGCTGCGGGAGCGCTACGGCGCGCTCCCGCCCGCCGACCGGAGCAAGGTCGACGCCGCCCTCGCCGGCACCGGCTGCGAAGCGCTCTTCACGATGCAGGCCTGAGCGGCGGCCGTCCCGAGCGCGCGGCTCAGGCCACGAGCTTCTTGCACTCTTCGATGAGCGCTGCGCAAGCGTCGGCGCACTCCTTGCATTCCTTCTGGTGCTCGGCGTGCTCGCGGCACACCTTCTCGCAGTCGGTGCAGACGCCGATGCAGGTGCGCGCCAGGTCCGGGAGGTGCTTCGAGTCGTAGGCAGCGAGCTGCGAGATGGCACGGCAGACCGGCAACATCTGCTGCACGGCGTCGGCGCACGCTCCCATCGTCGTGTCCCCCGCCATGAAGGTCTCCATGCAATGGCTGAGGCAGGCATCGCCCTTGGCCGTGCAGTCGAGAGCGGCCTTCACGAGCGCCGTCCGCTTCTTGTTGCGAACGCCCGGGGTGTAGTGCTTCGCGCCGTGCTCATGGCCGGCGTGCGGATCCGCGGCGAGCGCAGATCCGGCGACCAGCACCGTCGCCAGGCCCGCCGCACCCGCGAGGAGGCGCCGCCGCGCCACCGGGTTATCCGTCCCTACCGCACCGTCGCGAAAGTTCGGCTCCATGATCGTCTCCTTTCGTCACCTCGATCCGCCCTACCGCAAGCGCGCGCACGATGCCACGCCGCTCGCGGCCGCGGGGCACGTCGCTACAAACCGAGCCAGCGGCCGCCCTGGTACACCACGAAGCTCGCCGACCACGCAAGCGCCGTCATGTAGGCGAACATGAACGCGGGCCAGCGCCAGCTGCGAGTCTCGCGGCGAGTGACGGCGAGCGTGCTCATGCACTGACAGGCGAGCGCGAAGAACACCATGAGCGACAGGCCGACGAGCGGCGTGTAGAGAGGCCGCCCGTCGGGTCGGCGTTCGGCCTGGATCCGCTGGCGGAGAGGGATCGCCTCGTCCTCCTGCTCGCCGACCCCGTAGACCAGCCCGAGGGTCGAGACGAAGACCTCGCGGGCGGCAAAGGCGCCGACGATGCCGACGCCGATCTTCCAGTCGAAGCCGAGCGGTGCGAGCGCCGGCTCGATGGCTCGACCGAGCCGCCCGCCATAGCTCTCGGCGAGAGCGTGCTGGCGCACGACCTCGCTCGGCACGCCGCTCGGCGGCGGCGGGCGCGGAAAGGACAGCAACGCCCAGAGAACGACCGTGCAGGCGAGGATCATCGTCCCGGCCTCGCGCAGGAATACCCAGGCGCGCTCGAACATCATGCGCAGCATGCTGCGGGGATCGGGGAGGCGATACGGCGGCAGTTCGAGGATGGGCGGCACGTGCTCGCCGCGAATCACCGTCCGACCGAGCACGGCGGCGGCGGCGAGCGTTACCACGATCGAGAAGAGGTACATCGCCACCATGAGCAGACCCTGCACCGGCATCCATCCGACCGCCGGCGGGAAGAGCGCCCCGATGATGAGCGTGTAGACCGGCAGCCGTGCCGAGCAGGTCATGAGCGGAATCACCATCATCGTCAGCAGCCGGTCGCGCCGCCGCTCCATGGTGCGGGTGGCGAGGATGGCCGGCACGGCGCACGCGAATCCGGAGAGCATGGGCACGAAAGCGCGACCGTGGAGGCCGAGCGCCTTCATGATGCGGTCCATCAAGAACGCGATCCGCGCCATGTAGCCCGAGTCCTCGAGCAGCGAGATGAAGAAGAAGAGAAGGAGGATCTGCGGCAGAAAGACGATGACGTTGCCGACGCCGCCCACCACGCCTTCGCGCAGGAGGTCGCTCAGGAGCCCGCCCGGCAGGTGCGCCGCCATCTGCTCTTGCAGCCACGCGGTCGCGCCCTCGACGAGGGTGATCCCGGGATTGGCCCAGGAAAAGAGCGCCTGGAAGAGGACGAGCATGACGGTGACGAAGACCGCGAAGCCCCATACGGGATGGAGGAGCACGCGGTCGATGCGCTCGGACGCCGCGCGCTTGCGGAGGTGTTGATCGGCGCGCGCCAGGAGCTCGGGCGCGTAGCGGTCGAGGAACGCATAGCGCGTCGCGATCACCTCGTCGTCGAGATCGCGGCCGCCGGCGCCGCGGCGGACCGCCAGGCAGGCCGCGCGCAGCCCGGGATCGACGTCCCGGAGCTCGTCGTGCTCGTCGATGCTGGTGAGCGCCCAGAGCGCGAGCGCCCGGTCGCGCGCCGCGGAAGCACGGAGCCCGGGCGGCAGCGCTGCCTGCACCGTCGCCAGATCGCGCTCGAGCGCCGGCGGATAGTCTATGGCCACGCGCCCGCGCGGCGGGCGGCGAACGCACTCGCGGATCCGCGCCGCCAGCGCCTCGAGACCGAGCCCCCGCCGCGCGCTCGTCGCCACCACGGGAACTCCGAAGAGCCGCTCGATCGCCGCCGCCGACGGCCCTTCGCCTTCGACCTCGTCGATCATGTTGAGCGCGACCACCAGCGGCACCTCGAGCTCGACGAGCTGGAGGACGAGGTAGAGGTTGCGGATGATCTGGCCGGCGTCGACGACTACGAGTGCGAGCGCCGGCTCCGGATCGTCGCCGCGGCCGAGGACGGCGTTGATGGCAATCTGCTCCTCGGCCGAGCGCGCGCTCAGCGAGTAGCAGCCGGGGAGATCGAGCAGCTCGACGGCGTCGCTGTCGCCGTCGCCGCCCAGGCGCAGCCGGCCGGGGCGGCGCTCGACCGTGACGCCGGGATAGTTTCCGACCCGCCCGCTGGCGCCGGCGAGACGGTTGAAGAGCGTGGTCTTGCCGACGTTGGGATTGCCGATGACGAGCACGAGAGGACTGGCGTCCGCTTGGCGCTCGTTCATCGCCGGTCGCACGACCTGCACGGCATCGCCGCCGCCGCGGGCATCGGCACCTCGTCGCACCCGCCGGCGCTCCCGGCGGCGCGCCGCACCGCGATCCAGAGCGCCTCGCCGCGCCGGATCGACAGGTTGCACCCGCGCATCAGGAGCTCGATGGGGTCACCGAACGGCGCCACCCCGACCAGCTCGACCGGAGTCCCGGGAACGAATCCGAGCTCCATGAGGCGGCGGCGAAACGCGCGCTCGCCGCCGATCTTCTCGACGATCAGCCGTTCACCGGGGCGGGCGTGCGCGAGGGTCACGTGACGACCGTATACGGGTCGAAACCGACCTTCAATTTCATACCGGCGACGCGGGCCGGGCACGCGGGCAGGATGCGGAAGCCGGATGCGTTCGCCCGCCGTCGTTGCGACGGCGCCGGCGCAACCGTACACTTCCTGCCCGCATGCCCGGCCCCGAAGAGGAGATCGCATCCCTCCGCCGCGAGATCGAGCGCCACAACCGGCTCTACTACGCCGAGGACGCGCCCGAGATCACCGACGCCGAGTACGATGCCCTCTTCCGCCGCCTGCAGGCGCTCGAGGCCGCGCATCCGGAGCTCCGGAGCTCCGACTCTCCGACCCAGCACGTGGGCACGGCGCCGACGGAGCGCTTCAGGGCCGTCCGCCACACTCTGCCGATGCTCTCGCTCACCAACGCCACGGCCGCGGAGGACGTACGCGAGTTCGAGGGGCGCATTCGCCGCATCCTGGAGCTCGCCGACGACGCCCCGGTCGGCTACGTCGCCGAGCCGAAGCTCGACGGGCTTGCGGTCGAGCTCGTCTACGAGCGCGGCCGCCTCCTGGTGGGATCGACGCGCGGCGACGGCACGACCGGCGAGGACGTCACGCTCAACCTGAAGACCATGGCCACCGTGCCGCATCGCCTGGAGCACTCTGCGGCACCGCCGATTCCCGCCCGCCTCGAAGTGCGCGGCGAGGTCATCCTGACGCGCGCCGGCTTCCGCAAGCTCAACGCCGAGCGCGCCGAGCGCGGCGAACCGATCTTCGCGAACCCGCGGAACGCCGCCGCGGGCTCGCTCCGCCAACTCGATCCTGCGATCACCGCGCGGCGCCCGCTCGCCCTCTTCTGCCACAGCGCCGGCGCCATCGACGGCGCCGGCTTCGCCACCCACTGGGACTTCCTGGCGGCGCTCCGGCAGTGGGGCCTGCAGACGAATCCGCTGAACCGCCGTTGTCCCGACCTCGCGGCGGCCTTCGAGCAGTACGCGGCTTTGGTCGCCGCCCGCGATACCCTGCCCTACGAGATCGACGGCATGGTGCTCAAGGTCGACGATCTGCGGCGTCAGGAGATCCTCGGCCAGGTGTCGCGGGCGCCGCGCTGGGCTATCGCCTACAAGTTCAAGCCGCAACAGGCGGAAACCCGCGTGCTCGACATCGTCGCCTCGGTCGGCCGGCTCGGCACCCTGACGCCGGTCGCCGAGCTCGAGCCGGTGGTCGTCGGCGGCGTTACGGTGCGCAACGCCTCGCTCCACAACATGGACGAGATCATGCGCAAGGACGTCCGCAAGGGCGACACGGTGCTGATCGAACGCGCCGGCGACGTGATCCCCTACGTAGTGCGGGTCGTAAAGGAAAAGCGGGTCGGGCGGCCGCGCCGGTTCCGGATGCCGAGGCGCTGCCCCGTTCCCGGCTGCGGCGGCCACGTCGTCCGCGAGGAGGGCGAGGCGGCGTACCGCTGCATCAACGCTGCCTGTCCGGCGCAGTTGAAGTCCCGCATCCGGCACTTCGCCTCGCGCGGCGCCATGGACATCGACGGCCTCGGCGAGAAGCTCGTCGACCAGCTCGTCGAGCACGGACTGGTGCGCGACTTCGCCGATCTCTATCGCCTCGACGCGACGACGCTCGCCGCGATGGATCGCATGGCCGAGAAGTCGGCGGCGAACCTCAGCGGCGCGATCGCGGCGAGCCGGCGCCCCGACCTCGACCGCTTCCTCTACGCCCTCGGCATCCGTCATGTCGGCGAACACCTGGCGCGGGTCCTCGCCGAGCATTTCCGCAGCGTCGACGCGGTGCTCGCCGCCGACGAGACCGCCCTGCTCGAAGTCGCGGGGATCGGCCCGGAAGTGGCGAAGAGCGTACGCGCCTTCGCCGACGATCCGAAGAACATGGCGGTGGTGCGGCGTCTGTTGGCGGCGGGCGTGGAGCCGCAAGCGCCGGCACCGGCCAGCGGCGGCCTCGCCGGCAAGACCTTCGTACTGACCGGCGGACTCGAGTCGCTGACGCGCGGCGAGGCCGAGCGCCGCATCCTGCATGCCGGCGGCCGCGTCGCGAGCAGCGTCGGCAAGAGCACGAGCTACGTGGTCGTCGGCGCCGATCCGGGATCGAAGCTCGCCAAAGCAAGGAAGCTCGGCGTCCCCATCCTCGACGAAGCAGCGTTCCTGGAGCTCCTGGGCGACGCCTCCTGACACCGGACCGGGGCCGCCGGCGCCGCGGCAGCGAAGCGGCGTCACTCTGCTCCCGGCAGCACCAGCCGGAAGGCGGCGCCCCCGAGCACCGACGCCCCGACGACGAGATCGCCGTCGTGGAGCCGCGCCACCATGCGCGCGATCGGCAGGCCGAGGCCGACGCTGCCCGGCGCCCGCGCTTCGTCGAGTCGGGTGAAGCGCTCGAAAACGCGCTCCCGCGCCGCCTCTGGGATCCCGGGGCCCGAGTCCTCGACGACCACTGCCGCTCGGCCGGCGTCCGTCGCGACGGCGATGCGCACCGTCGCACCCGGCTCGCTGTGCCGAAGCGCGTTCTCCAGCAGGTTCGCGATCGCACGCTCCAGGAGATGGCGATCGACGGCGACGCTGACCGGCGCCGGTGCCACGAGCAGGCGCTTCTCGCAGCGCTCCATCTCCGGAGCGTAGAGCTCCCCTAGATCGGCGACCAGGGCGCCGAGGTCGACGTCCTCTCGGGCGAGGCGCAGTCGCCCGTCCTCCCCTTTGGCGAGCAGCAGGAGCTGGTCGATCGTCCGGCGCATGGCATCGGCGGTCGCGTGGATGGCGGCGAGCGCATCGTCCTTGGCAGCAGCGTCGGTGGTGGTCGTGCAGGCCACCTCGGCCGTGTTCAGCATGCGGTGCACCGGGGTCCGCAGCTCGTGCGCGACGTCGGCGCTGAAGGCCGAGAGCCGGGCGAACGCCCACTCGAGGCGGGCGAGCACCTCGTTCGTCGCTGCCGCCAGTCGATCGACGTCGTCGCCGGTGCCGCGCTCGGGCACGCGCGCGGCCAGACGCCGCGAATCGATGGCGCGGATCGCCGCCGTGGTGTCGCGGAGCGGTTGCAGGGCGCGGCGCGCGCTCAGGATGCCGAGCGCGATCGCGCCGCCGAGACCGACGAGCACGACGACACCGGCGCGCGCCGCGAGCTCGCCGCGCTCGCGTACGAAACGGCGAAGCGGCAGGGCGGCGGCGACGACGGTGCCGCCGGAGCCGCGCCGCTCGCGCACCAGGTATTCGTGCGCCCGTGCCAGGAGGGCGTCGCGCACCGTGGCGTGCCGCCTGATCACCGCGTCCGCCGGCCAGACGCCGCCGGCAGCGAGCGTGCGGCCGGCGCCGTCGCGTACCTGCCAGGCGGCCCCGGGATGCCAAACGCCTGCCTCGACCCCGCGCGCCGTCGCCGCAGCGACGACCGCGGCCAGGTCGTCGGCGACTACCGCCTGTTCCTCCAACGCCTCTTCGAGCGCGTAGGCGAGGAGCCCGCAGAGCAGCAGCGACGTGAGGGCCGCCGTCACGCCGGCCAGGAGCAGGGCGAGGCGGACGTCGATACGCGCGCACCAGGCACGACGCCGGCGGCTCATGCCGGCGTCCCGTCGCCGAGCGCGTAGCCGATTCCACGCACGGTGCGGATCGCCCCTGCCGCACCCGCCAGCTCGAGCTTCCGCCGCAGCCGTCCGACGTGCACGTCGACGACGTTGGTGCCGGGATCGAAGCGATACCCCCAGACCGCGGCGAGCAGGTCGCGGCGGGTCACCGTGTCGCCGCCGTGCTCGGCGAGTGCGAACAACAGATCGAACTCGACCCGGGTGAGATCGAGACGTCGGGTTCCGACACTGGCATGCCGGTGCACCGGGTCGAGATCGATGCCGGCGGCGCGGAAGGGGTCGACGCGGCGGGCGGGACGGCGCAGGAGGGCGCGCAGTCGCGCCAGGAGCTCGGCGAACGCGAACGGCTTGCCGAGATAGTCGTCGGCGCCGCGCTCGAGGCCGTCGACGCGATCGGCGACGCCGTCGAGCGCGGTCAGCATCAGCACCGGCACGTCGTCGCCGGCGCTGCGCAGATGCCGCAGGACATCGTATCCGCTGCCGCCCGGCACCATGACGTCGAGGACCGCGACGGTGAAACGACGGAGCCCGAGCTGGCGCAGGGCCTCGGCGCCGGTCGCGGCCCAGGTCACCGCGAATCCGCAGCGCTCGAGTCCGGCGCGGAGCGCGTCGGCCGCCGCGGCATCGTCTTCCAGCAGGAGCAGGTGCACCGGCGGCCATGCTAGCCGGTGCCAGTAGCGCCCGAACAGAGGACCGGCGCCGAATCCCTCCGGCGGTCGGATGACAAGCGCGTCATGTTCGCCGGACGCTCTTGCCGCCCGCCTCCCGCTCCCGCACCGTAGCGCGGTGGCGAGACTCCGGCCGATGTGCGCAACCGCGACGATGGCGCTTGCCGGTGCGCTCGCGGCGGGCGCCTGCCAGCACGTCCCGCCGCGGCCGCTCTCGCCCGCGGCGACGGCGGCGGCGCTCGCCGGGCGCAGCCTCGACGCTCCCGAGCTCGCGCGCTTCGTCGCCGCGGCGCTCGGCCGCGCCCCGAACGTCTGGCCTCCCCGGCGCTGGGATCTGCCGACCCTCACCCTCGCCGCGCTCTGGTTCCAACCGTCGCTCGGGGTCGCCCGCGCCCATGCCGCCGCCGCCGGTGCGGCGGTCACGACGGCGCGCGCCTGGCCCAATCCGACCCTGGCACTCACTCCCGAATACAGCACCAACGCCGTCACCGTGCCGTCACCGTGGCTTGCCGCAGTGCACCTCGACTGGACGATCGAGACCGCCGGAAAGCGCCGGCGGCGGCTCGAACGGGCGCGCGCCAATGCCGAAGCGGCGGGCGCCGCGGTAACCGGTGAAGCCTGGCGCGTGCGCCGCCAGCTCGCTGCGGCGCTGGTGACGCTCGCCGCCACGCGCGCCCGCGCGGCGACGCTCGCCGCGGAAGTCGCCGCCGACGAGCGCCTGGTAGCACTCGCCGCAGGGCGCGAGCGCGCCGGAGCCGCGTCCGCCGCCGCCGCCGCCCCGCTCCGCATGGCCTTGCTGCAGGCGACGACGGAGCAGGCGACGGCCGCCGCCGCGGTCGCCGAGGCCCTGAGCGGCGTTGCCGCCGCCGTCGGCGTCCCGACACAGGCGCTCGCGGAGCTCGCCTTGCCGTCCGGGCTCGACGACGACGAACGGCTGCAGCTGCTCGCCCTCGCCCCCGATGCGGCGCGCCGATGCGCGCTCCTCGGCCGCGCCGACCTGCGCCAGGCGCTCGCCGCCTACGCTGCAACGGAGGCGGGTCTCGCCCTCGAGCTCGCCCGTCAGTACCCCGACGTACACCTCGGCCCGGGCTACCAATTCGATCAAGGCCAGAACAAGTGGAGCGTCGGCCTATCGGTGGATCTGCCGCTCCTGAACCGGAACGAAGGCCCGATCGCCGAAGCGGTGGCGGCACGCGCCGAAGCCGCAGCGCAGCTGCTCGCCGTCCAGGCAGCGGCGCTCGCAGAGGTCGAGCGGGCGCTGGCGCGCCGGGACGGCGCCACCAGCCGCGTCGCGCGCGAGCTCGCGACGCTGGCGGCTCGCGAGCGCGAGCTGCGCCGCGCGCACGCGGCCCTCGCCGCCGGCGCACTCGACCGCACGGCGGTCGTCGTCTTCGAGCTCGAGCGGACGCGGGCGGCACGCGCCGCCGCCGAGGCCGAGAGCGCGCTCGCACAGGCGCTCGTCGATCTCGAGGCCGTGATCGAAGGTCCGCCCTCGGCCCTGCCGGCCGTGGTCGCCGACGCCCCATGATCGTCCGTCCGGCGCGCAGCGTCCCGCGTCTGCTCACAGCCGCCCTGCTGGCAGCCGCGCTCGTGGTCGGCGGCTGCCGTCGCGCGCCCGGCGCCGGTCACGAGGCGGCGGAGGCGCCGCTGCCGCCGCCGGAAAACGGTGCCCCCCGGCGGCTGGCGCTGAGCGCCGACGCCGCCGCGCGCGCCGGCATCCGCACCGAAGTCGCCGTGCCAGCGGCCGGGGGTCGCGAGATCGATGCCTTCGCGACGGTGCTCGATCCCTTGCCCCTGCTCGCGGCCAGGCATGCGCTCGCCGCCGCCCGCGCCTGCGCCGACACCGCCGGCCGCGAGCTCGAACGCATGCTCCGGCTGCGCCGCGAGGACGAGAACGCGTCGGCACGCGACGTGGAAGCCGCGCGCGCGGCACTGGCGACAGCGACCGCGGCGCTCGCCGACGCCACGGCGCGCCTGCGCCTCGGCTGGGGACCCCTCGCCGACGCCGGCGACGCGCTCGCAGGCGAGCTCCTCGACGGCACGACCGCGCTCGCCCGCATCGACCTGCCGCCCGGAGCGCACCTGACGGCGCCGCCGGCCGCCGCGGTCGCCGTCACCGCCGCCGCCGATCCGACGCTGCGGGCGACGGCGCGTCTCGTCGGCCGTGCGCCGGCGACCGATCCGGCGCTGCAGGGCGAGAGCTGGCTCGCCGCGCTTCCCGGCGGCCAATTCGCCATCGGCATGGTGCTCATGGCGACGCTCGCGGTGGACGGCGCGGCTACCGGCGTCGCCGTGCCTGTCGCCGCCGTCGTCTGGGTCGACGCCGCCCCGGCCGTTTACCTCATGACCGCAGCGGACGAGGTCGAACGTCGGCAGATCACGGTCGCCGGCCGCGATCGCGGTCGCTGGATCGTCACCGCCGGCCTCGCTCCGGGCGACCGCATCGTCACCGAGGGAACGGCGCGCCTGTTCTCGGCCGAGCTGTTCTCTGCGAGCGCGGCGGCGGATTGAGCGCCGCACATGCTGCGCGCGATCATCGCCGGCTCGCTGCACCACCGCGGCGTAGTCCTGACGCTCGCCGCCGCACTCTTCGCCTACGGCGTATGGACCGCGGGACGCGCTCGCGTCGACGTGCTGCCGGACTTCGCGCCGCCGCAGGTCGACGTGCAGACCGAGGCCCCCGGCTTCGCGCCCGAGCAGGTGGAGCAGCTGGTGACCCTGCCGATCGAGACGGCGCTCGGCGGCGTCCAGGGGCTCGCGAGCTTGCGCTCGGAGTCGATTCCTGGCCTCTCGGTGGTCACCGCCGTCTTCGCCGACGCCGTCGACGTGTACACCGCACGCCAAGCCCTCGCCGAGCGTCTGGCGGACGTGGCGCCGCGCCTGCCGGCCGGCGTCATGCCGCCGCGTCTGTCGCCGCTCACGTCCGCCACGATGGACGTCTTGAAGATCGGGCTCACGTCGGCGGTGCAGTCGCCGCTGGAGCTGCGTACGCTCGCCGACTGGACGCTCCGCCCGCGCCTCCTCATGGTGCCCGGCGTCGCCCGCGTCAACGTCTTCGGCGGCGAGGTCCGCCAGATACAGATACAAGCGCAACCGGCGGCGCTTCACGCGCACGGATTGACCCTCGCCGACCTGGTCGCCAGCGCGCGCGCCGCCACCGCGATCCGCGGCGCCGGCTTCGTCGACACCCCGAGCCAGCGGATCACCATCGATGCGACCGCCGGCGGTCGCTCCGCCGACGAGCTCGGGCGCACGATCGTCGCCACCGTCGCCGGGCGGCCGGTGCGGCTCGCCGACGTGGCGCAGGTCGGAGAAGGACCGGCGCCACGCTTCGGCGACGCCGTCGTACAAGGCGAGCCCGGCGTCCTGCTGACGCTTTCGTCCGCATACGGTGCCAACACCCTCGAAGTGACGCGCGGCCTGGAAGCAGCGCTCGCCGAGCTTCGGCCCAGGCTGGAGCGCGACGGCGTGAGCCTGCTGCCGGCACTCCATCGACCGGCGACCTTCATCGAGTCGGCCCTCGCCAACCTGCGCCGGACCCTGATGCTCGGCGCGCTCCTGGTGGTGATGGTGCTGTTGATCTTCCTCCAGGATGTGCGCGCCGCCTTCGTATCGTTGACGGCCATTCCGCTGTCGCTCCTGGCAGCGGTGATCGTGCTCACGCGCGCCGGCATCGCCCTCGACACGATGTCGCTCGGCGGACTCGCCATCGCCATCGGCGAGGTCGTGGACGACGCCATCATAGATGTCGACAACATCGCTCGGCGCCTGCGCGCCGCCGGCGGCGCGCGCACGCCGAGCGCGATCGCGGCAATCGCCCTCTCGGCTTCCCTGGAGGTGCGTCAGGCCGTGGTCTTCGCCACGCTCGCGGTAGCGCTCGTCTTCGTTCCGCTCCTCGGCCTCGGCGGCCTGCAGGGCCGGTTTTTCGCACCCCTCGCAACCAGCTATCTGCTCGCGGTCTTTGCCTCCCTCGCCGTCGCGCTCACGGTGACGCCGGCACTGGCCGTGACCCTGCTCGGGGGACGGCCGCGGACGGCGGCCCCGCGCCTGCAAGCGGCGGCTGCGGCGGCCTACGAACGCCTGCTGGCGTGGGTGTGGCGCCGCGAGCGCGCCGTACTCGCCGCCGTCACCGCAGCGGCGCTCGCCGCCTTCCTCCTCCTGCCGACGCTCGGCGGCGAGTTCCTCCCCGAGTTCCGGGAGCACCACCTGGTGATCCAGCTAACCACGGCGCCCGGCACCTCGATGGAGGCCATGCGCGACCTCGGGCGCCGGCTGTCGCGCGACCTCCTGGCGCTCCCCGGCGTCCGGACCGTGGAGCAACAGAACGGGCGCGCCGAACAAGGGGAGGACACCTGGGGTCCGAACCGCGGCGAGCTGCACGTCGAGCTCGCCGCCGACGCCGACGACGCGGCGACGACGGCTCGGGTTCGCACCCTCCTCGCCGCCACTCCGGGCATCCAGTCCGAAGTGCTCACGTTCCTGGGAGACCGCATCTCCGAAACCATCAGCGGCGAAGCCGCGCCGGTGGTCGTCAACGTCTTCGGCGACGACCTCGACCTCCTCGATGCCAAAGCCCGAGAGATCGCCGCGGTCGTGCGCGACACGCCCGGCGCCGTGGACGTCCGTGTCGAGCTCGCCGCGGCCGCGCCGCACGTCGCCGTCCGCATGCACCCGGAGGCGCTGGCGCGGCGCGGCTTCCGGCCGGCCGAGGTCTTCGATGCGCTCGCAACCGCCTTCGCCGGCACGACCGCCGGTCAGGTGTATCGCGGCCAGCAGCCCATCGACGTCGTCGTCGCGCTCCCGGCCGCCGACCGCACCGATCCGCTAGCGGTCGCCGACCTGCTGGTTCAAAACGCCGCCGGCGGCATCGCGCCGCTGCGAGTGCTCGCCGACGTCGCGGTAGCTACGGCCCGCGACATCGTCCGCCACGAGGGCGGCAAACGGCGGCAGACCGTGACCAGCAGCTACAGCGGCCGCGACGTGACGACGTTCGTCGCCGATGTCGAGGAGCGGCTGGCGCGCATCGTCGTGCCGACGGACGTCTACCTGACGGTCACCGGAACCGCGCAAGCGCGGGCCGGCGCGGTGCGCGACCTCGCCTTCCAAGCCGCCCTCGGCGTCATCGGCGTCGCCCTCCTCTTGACGGTCGTCGCCGGCCATCCGCGCAACCTGGCGCTCCTCCTCCTGAACCTGCCGCTCGCGCTCGCAGGCGGCATCGCCGCCGCGGCGGCGACCGGCACCGGCTTGTCGCTGGGGGCGCTGGTCGGCTTCGTCGCCCTCTTCGGCATCACGCTACGCAATGCGATCCTGATGCTCGCCCACTACCGCTTCCTCGTCGACGTCGAAGGCCTACCGTGGACGACGGCGACGGTGATCCGCGGCGCCCGCGACCGCCTGCTGCCGATCCTGATGACGGCGCTGGTCACCGGCCTCGGGCTCCTGCCGGTCGCGCTCGCGTCGGGGGAGCCGGGCGGAGAGGTCGACGGCCCGATGGCGATCGTGATCCTCGGCGGCCTCGTCTCCTCGACGGCGTTGAACCTCCTGGTCCTGCCGACGCTCGCTGCGCGCTACGGACGCTTCGCGCCCGCCGCGGCGGCCGCCGGCGCCGATGCCGCTACGGCGCCGCTCGCGTGAGCCGCCCTACGAGCCCCAGCGCGGACACGGGCGCTCCGGATGGCCGGCGCCGACGCGCTACGGCGCCGCTCGGCGTACCGTGACGAGGGCCCTCGGGCGCGCTACTCTGCCGGCCCGTGACCGCCGCCCCGCACGCTGCGCGCCTCCGCCTCCGCCTCGCGGTCACCGGCCGCGTGCAGGGCGTCTGGTACCGCGGCGCCGCCGCCGAGGAGGCGCGGCGGCTCGGCGTCGACGGCTGGGTGCGGAACCGCGCCGACGGCAGCGTCGAGGTGCTGGTCGAGGGGCCGCCGGACGCCGTGCAGGCGCTCGTCGCTTGGTGCCGTACGGGTCCGCCCGCAGCCCGGGTGCGCGAGGTCGGCACCGTCAGCGAACCCGTCGGCGCCGACCTCGTCGGCTTCCACATCCGATCCTGACGGATGCAACTCGCCCAGGTCCTCACCCGTACGGTCGTCGTCTACCTCGGCAGCCGCTTCTGCGTCGGTACCGCCATGATGCTGCTGCGGGCGGCGATCGCCTGGCACGTCTTCGACCTCACGCGCTCGGCGTTCCACCTCGGCCTGATCGGCCTCGTGCAGTTCGTACCTGCCTTCGCCTTGACGCTCGTCGCCGGCGCGCTCGCCGATACCTTCGATCGCCGCCGCATCATGATGACGGCGCAGACGCTCACCCTCGCGGCCGGCCTCGCTCTCGCGATCGCAACGGTGCGCGGCACGGTGACGCTCGGCCTCCTCTACGCCATCGTCGTGGCGGCGGCAGTCGCGACCGCGTTCGACAGCCCGGCGCGCATGGCCTTCCTGCCGAGCCTCGTACCGCGCCTCGCCTTTCCCAGGGTAGCCACGATCGCCTCGACGAACCAGGCTCTGGCCTTCGCGACCGGTCCCGCGATCGGCGGGCTGCTGATCGCCGACCTCGGCATCGCCGCCGCCTACGGGGCTTACGTCGTCCTGATCGCGGTCGCGCTCGTGCTGCTGGCGCTCTTGCCGTCGCCGCCCGCGGCCCCGAGCGGACGCGGCGTCAGCCTCACCGTCATCCGCGAAGGCGTACGCTTCGTGCGCAGCCGGCCCGTGGTCTTGGGATGCATGACCCTCGACATGTTCGCGGTGATCTTCGGCGGCGCCGCGGCGCTGCTGCCGGTCTACGCAACCGAGATCCTGCACGTCGGCCCGCGCGGCTACGGCCTCCTCTCCTCGGCGCTCGAGGTCGGCGCTCTCTGCACGTCGCTGGTCTTGATGGTCCGACCTCCGATCCGCCATGCCGGCCGCGCCCTCATGGCCGCCGTCGGCGCCTACGGGCTGGCGACCATCGTCTTCGGCGTCTCGCGCTCGTTCCCGCTCTCGCTCGCTGCCTACGCGCTGGTCGGCGTCGCCGACCAGGTGAGCGTCGTCATGCGCTCGACGGCGATCCAGCTCTCGACGCCCGACGAGCTCCGCGGCCGCGTAAGCGCGGTTAACCTCCTCTTCATCGGCGCCTCGAATCAGCTCGGAGCCGCCGAGTCCGGGTTCGTCGCCGCGGCAACGAGCGCGCCGTTCGCGGTGGTGAGCGGCGGACTCGCGTCGCTCCTCGTGCTCGCGATCGTCGCCTGGCGCATCCCCGAGCTCCCCCGCTATCGCATCGATCGCGATTGACCGCAGACGACGGACGGGTAGCGACGCGCCGGGCCGCGGCCCGAGCTCAATGGGTGTCGTGCTCGGCCTTGCGGCGGTAGGTGCCGTCGCTGAGCTCGGCGAAGTGCTCGGCCACCAGCGGATGGCGCACCGGGTGACCGGTCTCGTCGGGAAGCAGATTCTGCTCGGAGACGTAGGCGATGTAGGTCGTCTCCGTATTCTCGGCAAAGAGATGGTAGTACGGCTGGTCCTTGCGCGGGCGGATGTCCTCCGGGATCGCTTGCCACCATTCCTCGGTATTGGCGAACTCCGGGTCGACGTCGAAGATCACGCCGCGGAAGGGATGGAAGCGGTGGCGCACCACCTGACCGATATGGAACTTCGCCTCGCGGGCGACGACAGTCATGGTGGCCGAGACTGCTATCACGGCCGGTGGCGGCGAGAAACGACGCCGTTTACCGTTCCGCGGCGGCGGCCTGCCCTGCGGGACGGCGCCCGCCGCGCCGCATCCGCCGCCCCCACCCGCGACGGCACCGCGTCCGTCGGCCGGATGATTGGCTCCTTCGCGAGCGGGCCAATTGGATCTTCACCATCCGATTGGACCCATCTAGAGTCCGCTCGTGCTGGAACTGGCGTTCACCCCGGACCGCGGGCACGGCGAGCCCGTCTATCGGCAGCTGCGCGACTATCTCCGCGACCTCGTCGCCGCCGAGCGTCTGCCGCTCGGCACCAAGCTGCCGGCGACCCGCGCGCTCGCCCTGGCGCTCGGCCTGTCGCGCAACACCGTCGCCCAGGCCTACGACGAGCTCATCGCCGACGGCCTGCTCGCAGCCCACGTCGGTCAGGGCACGTTCGTCACCGGGCCGCGGCAAGACGGCGCGAGGCCGCGACCACAGCGCGACGAGCCGCAGCGCCGCTTCGTCTGGTCCGGCCTCTTCGCGCTGCGCGCCCGCGCCCTGACGCTGCCGCCGGGGCTGATCGCCGGCCGCAGCGGCCGCAAGCGCTTCGACTTCCGCGGCGGTCAGGTCGCGCGTGATGCTCTCCCTGCAGGCGAGATCCGCCGCGCCTTCGCGCACGCGCTCGCCTCCGACCTCGGAGCGATAGCCGGCGCCCGGGATCCCTACGGTCTGGAGGCGCTCCGCGGCGCCGTCGCGCGCTACCTGGTGAGCCGCGGCATCGCCTGCGACGCCGACGACGTCGCTATCGTCGACGGCGCCCAGCAGGCGATCGACCTGGTGACGCGCGTGCTCGTCGATCCGGGCGACAGCGTCGTCCTGGAGCAGCCGGGGTACTTCGGCGCCCGCGTCGCCTTCACCGCGGCGCAGGCCAACGTCATCGCCGTCGACGTCGACGACGAGGGCCTGCGCACTGCCGACCTCGCCCGGGTGCTGCGCACCCGGCGCGTCAAGCTGGTGTACGCGACGCCCGCCGTGCAGAGTCCGACCGGCGTCGTCATGAGCGCCGCTCGGCGCCGCGAGCTCCTGGCCCTCGCCGACGAGCACCAGGTGCCGATCCTCGAGGACGACTACGGCAGCGAGCTGCGCTACGAGGCGCCGCCGATCGCAGCGCTGAAGACGCTCGACCGCGCCGGTCAGGTCGTCTACGTCGGGACGTTTTCCAAGGTGCTCTTCCCGGGGCTGCGGGTGGGCTACGTCGTCGCCGCGCCGCCGCTCCTCGAGAAGATGATGCTGGCGCGCTGGAACGCGAACGTCACCACCAACGTCGTCGCCCAGGCGGCGCTCGCGCACCTCCTGGCGACGGGCGGCCTCGGACGCCATTTGCGGCGCGTGCGGACGGTGTACGGCGCCCGCCTCGCGGCGATGCTGGCGGCGCTCGCCGCTGCCATGCCGGCCGGCACGGAGTGGACGCGCCCGCGCGGCGGCCATTCCGTATGGGTGACGCTGCCGCCGGGGATCGACTCCGGCGCCCTCCTCCACCCGGCCTGGGAGGCCGGTTTGCGCTACCTGCCCGGCGACGTGTTCTGCGGCCCCGGCCGCGGCGGGCGCCACCTCGAGCTCTCGTTCGCCAACCATACGCCCGCCGAGATCCGCGCGGGCGTCAGACTGCTCGGCGCGCTCGCCGGCAAGCAGCGGCCGCGGAGCCGGAGACGCACATGACACAGCGAACACCAGCGACCGATCCGTGGCTGTGGATCTTCCTGCTGAGCGGCCTCGGCAACCTCGCCAACGGCCTCTGGATGCTCGCAGCGCCGGCCTACTGGTACGCGACGCTTCCCGCCGGCGTCCCGGACTTCGGCCCGTTGAACGAGCACTTCGTCCGCGACATCGGCTCGGTGTTCACGATGTTCGGCGTCGCCCTCCTCTGGGGAGCCTGGAGCGCGGGCGTACGCGCGGCGGTGCTCGCGCTGGTGACGCTCTTCTACGCCCTGCACGCGCTCGTCCACATCTGGGACACGGGTCGGGGCTTCGTCGGCCCCGAGCACTGGGGCATCGACTTCCCGACCGTCTACTTGCCGGCGATCGTCCTCGCCTTCCTCACCGCGAGGCTGCTGCGCCGGGAGTCCGCACGCGCATGAGCGGCCTCCCGGTCCTGCGGATCATCGCCGCCGTCCTCCTCGGCCTCGCGCTCGGCAGCCTCCCGTTCTGGCGCTACGCGGCGCGCTGGCATCGGCACCACGAGCCCCCGGGCACACACGTTCACCACCCTTGACCCCCCGCACAAGGAGAACCGCCATGCGTCTCGATCCCATCGAACGGCCCGCCACCATCGTCGGCAAGATCGCCTACTGGATGACCGCCCGCCGCCTCGGCAAGGTCATCACGCCGATGAAGGTCATCTACGCGCGCTTTCCGGCGCTCTTCCGCCACGCCTACCAGCAGCTGCAGATCGTCGACAAGGCGATCACCCTCGATCCCGTGATCAGCCTGCTCGTCCGCACCTGGCCGGCGATGATCAACGAGTGCGCCTTCTGCGTCGACATCGCCAAGGCGGCGGCGCTCCACCAGCACGTGGCGCTTGAGAAGCTCGAGGCGCTGCCGTCCTACCGCACGAGCCCCCTCTACGACGCCCGTGAGCGCGCCGCCCTCGCCTACGTCGAGGAGGCGACGCGCTACAAGCGCGTCGGCGATGCCACCTTCGCCGAGCTCCGCCGCCATTTCGACGAACGCGCCATCGTCGAGATCACGTGGCTGAACGCCCTCGAGAACTACTACAACCTGCTCAATCTCCCGCTCGGCATCGAAGCCGACGGGCTCTGCGCCCTCGCCGCGAAGCGGGCAGCGTGAGCCCGCCCGCGGCGGCCCGCCGGGCGCGGGCTGCCGCCGCCGGCCCCGGGCTCGCCGCTCGCGGAGAGTGGACGAGGGCGAGCGCGGAAGGGGCCGGCGGCTGCCGCCTACGACCGCGAAGGTCTGCGGGTGCGGCGCCTCAGCGCGGCACGACCGGCGTCAGCGTCGGGCCGGGCTGCGGCGGCGCCGTGCGCGTCGCCGCCGGCGGCGGCTCGGTGGGCTGCGGCGCCGGCGTTGCCACCGGCGTCGGCTCGGTCGGAATGCCGCAGCCGTTCATGCAGGTGCGGTAGGCGGCGCGGCAGGCGTTCAGACCGGAGCGCACCTGCAGGTCGGCGCGGCACTCGTCGCGGCAGAGGAAGGCGCGGATCTGGGCGCGGTCGATGCAGAAACCGCGGGCCCGCCCCTTGCGCGGACACGCCGCACGCTCGGTTTCGAGCTGGGCGCGGCAGGCGTCGACGCAGCTCTCGAGCGCGGTGATGATCGGCGCCCGGCAATTCCCGAGCTCCGTGCGACAGCCGGCAGCGCACACCGGATCGATGTTGCGACAGATGTCGCGCGCGATGGTGAAGTCCTCGTCACATGCGGCGTAGCATTCTCCGCGCTGCGCCTTCGCGTCCTGCATGCACTCCGAAACCGCCGCCGCACGCCTCGCTCCGATCGCGACCAGCAGCCCCAGCGTCAATGCCAATGTCAGTGTCAGTCTCGACCTCGGTGTCGTCCCGAGCGCTCCCATGGTGCGTCTCCTTCCGGCGGGCGGCTCGCGACCAGATCCCGCCGAGGAGCGCCATTGCACGACCTATGCCAGCCGCCAGCACAGCCGCGCTCGGCGCGCCCTCTCGTGATGCCGCGCGGCGATGGCGCGACGCGCACGGCCCTTGCCATTCGCCGCGCGCCATCGGAACGCAATCACAAATGCGCCGCTCGCCACGGCGAGCGCCGAGCGGCCGCTACGAGATCTCCCGCAGCCAGGCGCGGTGCACCCGCGCATCGTCGCCGAGTTCGGGATGGAACGTGGCCGCCCACGCAGCGCCGCTGCGGACGAGCACCGCCTCGCCGGCGACGCGCGCCAGCACCTCGACGCCGTCGCCGACGCGGACGATGCGCGGCGCGCGGATGAAGATGGCGTGCAGGCCGGGGAAGGCGCCGCCCGGATCGACGACGGCGGTGAACGAGTCGAGCTGCGTGCCGTAGGCGTTGCGCTCGACGTCGAGGTCGAGGGCCGTGAACGATCGCTGCGCGGGATGCGCCACCCCGCACGCCAGTAGGATCGCGCCCGCGCAAGTGCCGAACACCGGGCGCCGGCTGCGCGTCCACGCACGCACCGGCGCCTCGAGCCCGTCGCGCGCGAGCCCGGTCAGCATGGCCGTCGATTCGCCGCCCGGCAGCACGAGACCGGCGACGTCGCCGAGGTCGGCGGGCCTGCGGACGAGGATCGGATCGGCGCCGAGGCCGGCGAGCATGCGCGCATGCGCCGCGAATCCGCCCTGGACCGCGAGGACGCCGATCTTCACCAGCCCCGGTTCGCCAGGCGCTCGCTCGCTGTCAGAGTCTCGATGGCCAGCCCCGGCATCGCCGCGCCGAGCCCCCGCGAGGCGGCAAGCACCTCGGCCGCGTCCTGCCAGTGCGTCGTCGCCCGCACGATGGCGCGAGCGCGCGCCGCCGGGTCGTCCGACTTGAAGATACCGGAGCCGACGAACACCGACTCCGCCCCGAGCGCCATGCAGAGCGCAGCGTCGGCGGGCGTCGCGATGCCGCCCGCTGCGAAGTTCGGAACCGGCAGCCGCCCGCTCTCGGCCACCTGCACGACCAGGTCGTACGGCGCGCCGAGGGCCTTGGCGCGGGCCATGCGCTCGTCCGCGGGCGCGGCGGCGAGCTCGCGGAGCTCGCGACCGATCTGGCGCAGATGCCGCACCGCCTCGACGATGTTGCCGCTCCCGGCCTCGCCCTTGGTGCGCAGCATCGCCGCGCCCTCGCCGATTCGCCGCAGCGCCTCGCCGAGGTCGCGCGCCCCGCAGACGAACGGCACGCGGAAGGCGTGCTTGTCGATATGGTGCTGGTCGTCGGCGGGCGTCAGCACTTCGCTCTCGTCGACGAAGTCTACGGCTAGGGCTTCGAGCACGCGGGCCTCGACGAAATGACCGATCCGGCACTTCGCCATCACCGGGATCGAGACCGTCTTGCGCACCTCCTCGATGCGCTCGATTGCCGCCATGCGGGCGACCCCGCCCTCGCGGCGGATATCGGAGGGAACGCGCTCGAGCGCCATGACGGCGGCCGCGCCCGCATCCTCGGCGAGGCGCGCCTGCTCGGCGTTGGTGACGTCCAGGATCACCCCGCCCTTCAACATCTCCGCCAGATGGACCTTGAGCTTCTGCGCTTCGGCGTTCATGGGCGTGTCCTTTCCGCTCGCGTCGACATCACCGACCTTGAGTAGTCAAGCATCGGCAGCAAGTCAAAATATCCAGACTTTTCGCGCCGGGACAGACCGCGGGACGAAGGGTCGGAGCGACGCTGCGAGACAGGCGCGAGAGCGCGCGCTCCGTTGACTCGCGCGGGAAACGCCGGCAGAAGCTCCCCGTGTCGGTAGATCTCAACGGCATCGCCCACATTCAGTTGACGGTGACCGATCCCGCGCGCGGCGTTCCCTTCTGGGAGAAGCTCTGCCACTTCTTCGGCATGCAGACGCTCATCAAGGCCGACGACATCGTCTACTGCATCGGCAGTCGCACCGGCATCCTGGTGCGCGGCGTGATGCCGGGCCGGGACCGCAGCCGCTTCGACCAGGAGCGCGCCGGCCTGCACCATTTCTGCTTCCGCGCCCGCAGTCGCGAGGACGTCGATGCGATCCACCGCTTCCTGGTCGACGAGTTGCAGGCGCGTATCGTCCGCCCCCCCGAGGAAGGCGGCTTCGCGCCCGGCTACTACTCCCTGCTCTTCGAGGATCCCGACGGCATCCGCGTCGAGGTGAACCACGTTCCCGGCAAAGGCCACTTCGGCTCCGGCGGACGACTCGGCGAGGGCGGCAGCGGCCCGGCGGATCGATTCGACGCCGAGGGCATGACGCGCGGCCGCTGAGCGGCGTCGCTGCTCCGGCTGCGATGATGCCCGAGATGCGCGCGCCGCTCTGGCGCAACCCGTACGTACTGGCTGTCGCGACCGCCTGCGTGGCAGCAGCGCTGCTGCGGCCGCTCCTCCGCCCGGAGCCGGAGCCGCTGCCGGTGCTCGGCACGCTCCCGGAATTCGCCCTGATCGATTCCTCGGGGAGGCCGTTCGGCACCACCGAGCTCGCCGGCAAGGTCTGGGTCGCGAGCTTCTTCTTCACCCGCTGCCCGTCGGTATGCCCGCTCATCATGGCCCGCATGGGCGAGCTGCAACGGCGCCTCGCTGCCGCCGGCGTCGCCGACGTTCGCCTCGTCAGCATCACCGTGGATCCCGAACACGACACGCCCGAGGTGCTGCGCGCCGCCGAGCCGCGCTACGGCGTCGACCCGGGACGCTGGACGCTCCTCACCGGGCCGCGCGAGCGCCTGCACGAGCTCCTGGTCTCGGGCTTCCACGTGCCCGGTCTCGACGCCGCGGCGCTCGCCGACGGTGACATCCCGCACACCACCAAGCTGGCGCTAGTCGACGGCGTCGGCCGCATCCGCAGCTACTACGGCTCGGACGAAGAAGGCGCCGCCGAGGTCCTCCGCCACGCCCTGCGCCTGCTCGCGACGGCCCGCGGCCGCGACTCCTGAGAGGCGCCCGGGCGCCCGCGGCCGGCGCGCCGGATCACGCGCCGCACCGGCCGCCGCCGAACACCGCCCGTGCGATCGCTGCTTCGGTGCCGAAGGGCTCGGGGATCACGCGCCGCGTGGAGCGCCGCCGAACATCGCTCTCGCGAGGTACGGCGTCAGCACCGCGGCGACGTCCACCTCCGATCCGAGCTGCTTGCCGATCCCCGACAGCAGCCCGAGCACGCGGCCGACCAACAGGATATCGCCGGGCAGCTCGACGATCGGGTTGGCGCGCATGATCCGCGGCATCTCGGCGTTGACGAGGTTCACGAGCTCGCGATCGGCGTAAGCGCGCTTGTTGCGGATCGTCCAGCCGAGGAAGGCCTCGCCGAGCCACCACAGGCTCTCGTCGGAGTCGTCGCGGGTCTTGAAGCCGAGAGCGCGAAAGGCCGCCGCCACCGCGGCGCGGTCGCCGCTCATGATGGCGGCCGCGAGCCGGGCGATGCCCGCCGCGAACCCCGGCGGCAGGTCCTTCGCGAGACCGAAGTCGAGGAGCACCAGACGTCCGTCGCTCCGTACCAGGATGTTGCCGGGGTGCGGGTCGGCGTGGAAGAAGCCGTGGACCAGGATCTGCTCGCAGAAGACCTCGAGGAGGCGGCGGGCGAGATCCTTGGGGTCGATGCCGAGGCGGTGCAGCGCCTCGACGTCGGTGATCCGCACTCCCGGCTCGTAGGCCATCACCAGGAGCCGTTTGGTGGAGAGCTCCCGCACCACGAGCGGCACCACGACGTCGCTGCGGTCGGCGAGGGCGCGGCGCATGCGGTCGGCGTTGTCCGCCTCGACCGCGAAATCGAGCTCGCGCGGCACGTACTTCTCGACCTCGTCGGTGACGATGCGAAAATCGAAATCGGGCTCGAGCCGCGCCAGTACGCGCACCAGGAAGGCGAAGTTCTTGAGGTCGATGGCGACCAGCCGCGCGATGTCCGGATACTGGACCTTGACCGCCACCTCGCGGCCGTCGCGCAGGCGACCGCGGTGGACCTGCGCCAGCGACGCCGACGCCAGCGGCGCCGGATCGAGCTCGGTGAAGACCTCGCGCCACGGTCGTCCGAGCTCGCGCTCGATCGCGCCGGCGATGACGGCGAGCGGCCGCGGCGGCACGCGGTCCTGGAGCCGCGAGAGGATCGTCACGTAGTCCGCAGGGAGGATGTCGGCGCGCGAGCCCAAGAACTGGCACACCTTGATCGGCAGCCCCTCCAGGCGGATCGCCATGCGGTAGACGGCGCGGGCGCTGCGGCGGTCGCGACGGGCATAGCGCGTCCGCGCATTCGGCCAGCCGAGCCGGGTCGTGAGCTGGACGAGCTTGTAGCCGGCGTAGATGCGGGCCACGAGCGCGGCGACGATGGCGAAGCGCCGCCAGGCGCTCTCCGGCGGGACCTCGCGAACCGCTGCGCGCGCGTCGCCGCACCGCCTCGGCGCTGCGACCGTTGCGATCGGCGCTCCCGGCGAGCCCGATGCGCTGCCGCTCGCGCCGCTCATGCGCGCTCGAGCGCGAGGACGAGCCGGTAGACGGCGCGGCGGTTGAGGCCGCGCTCGCGGGCAAGCGCGGCAGCGACGTCGCGGACGCTGGCACCGGCGGCACGCCGGCGCCGAACCTCGTCCGCGAGCGCGGTGTCGTCCACGTCGATCCGGTCGGGCTCCGACGCGGGCGCGCCCGCGACTCCGATCACGAACTCCCCTTTCGCGACCAGCGTCTTCGCCCGCACCGCCAGCGCCGCCAGATCGCCGCGCACGATCTCCTCGTGGAGCTTGGTGAGCTCGCGGCCGATCGCCGCGGGTCGGGCGCCGAAGGCGGCCACCATGTCGGCGAGCGCAGCCACAAGGCGCGGTCCGGTCTCGAAACAGACGAGCGTCCGCGGCTCCGCGGCGAGGGCGGTCAGGCGGCGGCGACGCTCCGCTGCCCGGGCGGGAAGGAAGCCCTCGAACGTGAAGCGATCGGTCGGCAGACCCGATACCGGCAGAAACGCAGTGAGAGCCGACGGACCCGGCACCGGCACGACGGGCGCGCCGGCCGCGATCGCCGCCCGGATCAGTCGGTAGCCGGGGTCGGCGATACCCGGCGTGCCGGCGTCGGACACGAGGGCGATCGAGCGTCCGGCGGCGAGCTCGGCCACGAGCGCGGGAGCGCGCGCCGCCTCGACCGCGTCATAATAGCTCCGCAGCGGCTTGCGGATGCCCAGGTGCGCCAGCAGCCGCCCGGTCCGCCGCGTATCCTCGGCAGCCACGAGATCGACCGCAGCGAGGGTCGCCCGCGCCCGGGCCGTGAGATCCTCGAGATTCCCGATCGGTGTTGCGACTACGTAGAGGATCCCCGTCATGTGCTCTCGCGTTGCTGTCACGGAACATCGCAGCGGACAACCGGGCAGTGCATGGTGATCGGCCGCCGGCGCCGCGCAATGCGAGCGCGGCGCGCCGCTCCTTGGACGTAGACCCGGCGAGCGATGCGGGCTAGGAGTCGACGCCGGGCATGGGGAAGAGTGCACGCCGGCGACGCGAACGAATGCCGCCGACGAACGCATCCGCACCCGCCGTCGTTCCCGGGCCGTGGCCGACGTGGCCGGCCGGCGAGTCGGCGCGCTGGCCGTCGATAGCGCTCGTCGTCGGCATAGCGCTGGTCGCCCGGGTCGTCGCCCTCGCGGCGATGACGGCGACGCCATATCTTCGAATCGACAATATCGACGCGCGCAGCTACCACGCGTGGGCGAACGGGATACTCGCTGGCGCCTGGCTCCCGGCCGGACATTTCTATCAGTCGCCCGTCTACGCCTACTACCTAGCCGTCGTGGCGGCGTTCTGCGGCGACTCACCGTGGCCGCCGCGCGTTATCCAGGCTCTGCTCGGCGCCGCCAGCACCGGTCTGCTCACCGTCATCGGCGCGACGATCTTCGACCGCCGCGTCGGCGTCATCGCCGGGCTCCTGCTCGCGATCTACGGCCCGATGATCCTCGAGGAGATCTCGCTCGGCAAAACGTCGCTCCTCGTCTTCGGGAGCCTCGTCGGGTTCATGCTCTTCCTGCGCGCGCTCGCGGCCCGACGGGGGGACGTCATGGTCGCCGCCGGTCTCGTCCTCGGCGTCACCGTGATCGGCGTCGGGCAGTGGCTCCCGGCGCTCCTCGGACTCGCTCTCTACACCGGCTCCGGCAGCGCCGCGCCGAAGCACGCCGCCCGCCGTCTCGCAGCGTGCTTCCTCGGCGGCGCCCTGTTGGCGCTGGCGCCCCTCATCCTGTGGAACAGCTGGCAGGGCGGCGGCCTCATGCTGACGAGCGGCGACGCGGGGCTGAACCTCTACCTCGGCAATAACCCGCTCACGACCGGACTCTCCGGCCGCCCGCAGGGCCTCCGCGACGTGCCCGAATTCGAGGAGGGCGACTCGCGGCGCCTCGCCGAGCGCGACGCCGGGCACGCGCTCACGCCGGCGGGCGTCTCCCGCCACTGGGCGCGCAAGGCGGTAGGCTGGGCAGCAGCGCATCCGGGGGACTTCGTCGCGACCACCGCGAAGAAGATAGCCGTCCTCTGGAACAGCTACGAGATCCCCGACAGCTACCACTTCGCGTTCATTAGAGCGCAGTACATGTCCTGGCTCTGGGCCGGGACGAGCTTCGCGATCGTCGGACCGCTCGGACTCCTCGGACTCGTGCTCGCGGTCCGACACCGTCCGGCGCGGCCGCTCTACGTCGTCTGCCTCGGCTATCTCGGAGTTGTCGCGCTCTTCTACGTGCGCTCGCGCTACCGCATGCCGGCGGTGCCGTTTCTGATGGTGTTCGCGGCGGCCGTGGTCGACTGGACTATCCGCATCCTGCCGCGCGAGGACTGGCGACCGCTCGCCGTGCTCGCAGCCGGACTCGTCGTCGCCGGTTTCTTCGTGAACCACCCCTACTGCGAACCGGCGATTGCGGACGCTCCCGCGCTCTGCCTCGACGGCGACGTCTGGTTCGACGGCGAGTGGCAGAAGCTCGCCGAGGCGCACGAACGCAGCGGCGACCTCGCCGCTGCCCTCGCCGATCTCGGCCGCGCCGCAGCGACCGAATCACAGCGCAGTCCTGGACAGACCCAGCTCTGGATCGGCCGGCTAGAGGTCGCGCTGGCCGAGGGCGCGAGCGGAGCCGCGCAGCAGTCGCATCTCGCTGCCGCGCTGCCCGCCCTCGAGCGAGCCATCGGGCACGGCTTCCACGTCTGGGAAGCAGCGGCCTACCTGGCGACGGCGCAGCGGCTGAGCGGGCGCCCCGAGGAGGCGCTGGCGGCGAGTCGGCGCGCGGTGCAAGCGCGGCCGCACGATCCGCACGTCCTGATGCAAGCCCTACGCCTCCGGGCGGCGCTCGGACGCTGTGACAGCGCCGCGGAGATCCGGGAAGAGCTCCGCCGGCTGCAGCCGCGCAATATCCAGGCAGACGCGGTGCTGGCGAGCTGCCGGAGCGGCGACTGAGCGCCCGGCCGGGCGCTCAGTCGCCCGGAGCGGCCGCGCCGCGTAGCCACGCGAATACCGTCGCCGCGATCAGCCGGTGGCCGGAGGCGGTCGGATGGTGCCAATCGGCTTGGTAGAGCTCATCGCCCGCTGCGGCGAGAAAAGCCGGCTGCGTATCGATGACCGGTGTGCCGGTCCGCTCGCCGACGGTGCGAATCACGGCGTCGATCGCGATCTCTCCCGGGTGCCGATCGCGAATGAGATAGTCGCCTTCGCCGATCGGCGTTCGACCGAAGAGCGCGTGATAGTACTCGCTCCTCGTGTAGGGATTGGGCGGCAGATCCTGGTGCGGGTAGGTGAGGAAGGCGCACGGAACGCCGGCCGCGTGGCACATGGCGGCGATGCGCTCGAGGTTGGCGCGCGCGATCTCTTGATAGGCGCGGAAGTCGTAGAGCTGCATGCTGGTCGTCTGCGGGACGACCGCGACGTCGTCGAGGACGAGCGTCAGGCTGCGATACGTCGCGGCGTGCTTCAACACCCGGTAGAGGCGCGAGCGCGCGAGCCAGAGATCGAGGCGCGCGGTCCACGGCACCGTGCGGGCGCGCGCCACCGCCCAGGCGGCGAAGTCGCCGTCGTTGGCGTTCCAGCTCGTCATCACCAGGACGAGGCGCGCGTCGCCCGCCGCCAGCGCCTTCGCCACCTCCGCTATCGCCGCCGAGCTCGAACGGCCGGGCTCGGCGAGCGTCTGCACGCGGACGTCGCCCTCGCCGGCCGCACCGAGCATACGGGCCAGCACCTGCGGCCAGGCCTCGCTCCGCCCCACTCCTTGCCCGTACGTGAAGGAGTCTCCGATGCAATAGATGGTACCGGCACCGGCGAGCGTCGGCGGCAACGCTTGGTCGCGGCGCAGCACGAAGCTTGCGAGGCGAATCGAACCCTCGGCAAGGGCCAGGATGGAGGCGAACCAGACGAGGACGACGGCGGCGCGACGGCAGGCGACCACGAGCCGATAGCCTATTCCACATCCGGGCGCGTCGGCGCGATCCGAGCCCTCACCGCGCCGACTCCGCCGCCGCGAGCCGGCGGGCCGCGTCGGCGCCAACGTCGAAGACGAGGAGCGAACGGCCGATCAACGCCGTCGGCGCGAGACGATCGAGCCACGACCACTGGCCGCGCCGGACTCCGATCATGCGCTCGCCTGCGTACGTGATCGCGTAAGGATATCCCGCGAGGTAGTTGGCGCTCACGACGTATCGGCCCGGAGCCGGCGCCGCCGGCGGCAACGTCCACTCGAGGCCGTAGAGTCCGGGGTCGACATGCCCGAAGTACGCGAGTGCGACCCGGTCCGCGCCTCGCGCGGCGAGCCAGGTCTGCAGACGACCGAGGTCCTGCCCCCAATCGAGATTCGAGTCGAGGAGGAGCCGGCGGTGGTGGTCGGCGCTACCCGCGAGCTCGTTGAAGTAGGCGAGGTGGTAGGGTGCGGTCGTCACGCACGCTGCGAGCTGCCAGAGCGCCAGGGCCCCGACCACGACGGTCGCGCGGCGGTCGTGGAGCATCGCTTCGACGCCGCGGCCGGCGACGACGAAGAAGAATGGTAGCGCGGGCAGCAGATACCGGACACCGTAGTTCTTCCCGAAATGAAGGGACAGCACGTAGAGGAGTAGGAGCGGCGGTACCACGAACCAGAGGTCGGCGCGCGCGCGCCGGCGCACCGCGGTGGCGAAGCCCGCGACCACGACCATCAGCGTCGGCAGCGGCGTCTTCACCGCCAGCGCCTCCAGGAAATAGTACCACCAGCCCGTCTGCGACCACTGGCCATTCAGAAAGGCGGGGAATTCCCCGACGCTGCTCGCATTGACCTGGAAGCGGATGCCTTCGAGCACCGGCGCCGGCAGCGGGAAGCCGGAGAACCGGTACACGGTGAGGAGCGCGATCCACGCTGCGAGCGCCAGGACGACGAGCCCGTCGGCGAACGCCAGGAGGCGTGCGCGGTCCCAGCCGCCCCAGCCGGCGGCGAGGAGCAGGGGCGCGAGCGGCGCGAAGATCAAGGTAACGCCCTTCCCCGCCACGCCGAGTCCGAAGAGCGCGCCCGCGATCGCGGCCCACGAGCGCTCCGCAGTCGCCGCCAGCCGCGCGAGCGCGAAGAACGCCGCGAATACGAGGGCCGTAGCACCCATATCGAGCGTCGCCAGGGCGCCGTGTGCGATCACCGTCGGCTGCGTGCACCAAAGGAAGAGCGCCGCCAGGGCCGCGCTCGGTGTCGCCGCGCTTCGCGTCCACCACCACAGGAGAGCACCAGTGGCGACCGCGATGACGATCGTCGTCGTCCGCGCCGCGAAGAAGGCGTCGAGATAGCGCCTCCGGTTCATCTCCATGAAGCGCGTGCCGTATACCCAGGGACCCCAGCCGGTGCGGTTGTCGCGCCAGCGCGGATCGAGATCGGCCCGTACGTCCATCGCCAGGAGCGGCAACGCCATCACCATCTTGAGCAACGGCGGGTTGGTCGGGTCGAAGGTGAGATCGCCGGTGACCAGGTGATAATGCCCCGCCGGCAGGTAGACGAACTCGTCGACGGTCGGCGTGTCGGTGCGCGCGACGACGAGCGCGTTGACGCCGAGGAACGCGAGCAGCAGGCCGACCAGGCCCCGCTCGACGGCGGGCGTCAGCGCCCGCATCCGCTCCTGCCGGCGCCCTCAGCAGCCCCAATCGCGCGCATAGCGGAAGTCGTGGTCGATCGTCCGCGCCGAGACCTTGGCGATGACCGGAGGTCGGCGCTTGAACTGGGAGCGCCGCACCATGCCGGCGACGCGCCGCACGAGAGCAGGTGCGAAGCCCGCCGCCGCGATCTCGTCTTCCTCCCAGCGCTCGTCGATCAGTAGATAGAGGAGGCGGTCGACTTCTCGGTACGTGAAGCCGAGCTCGTCCTCGTCGGTCTGGCCGTGCCAGAGATCGGCGGACGGCGCCTTGCGGACGACCGGAGCCGGGATGCCGACGCGCTCCGAGAGCGCCCACACCTGGGTCTTGTAGAGATCGCCGAGCGGATTCAGCGCCGACGCCGTATCGCCGTAGATCGTCCCGTAACCGAGGAGCAGCTCGGTCTTGTTGCTCGTCCCGAGCACCAGCCCGCGCCAGACGACCGACTGGTCGTAGAGAATGGCCATCCGCTCCCGCGCCATCTTGTTGCCGCGCCGGACCGCGGCCGCATCGGGAAAAGCGGTGAAATAGGCGTCGATCTGCGGCGTGATCTCGATGGTCCGGATCTCGATCCCGATCGCCTCGGCGACGAGCGCGGCATGCTCGAGGCTCTCGCGGCTCGACGTGCGGTACGGCATACGGATACCGAGCACGTTCGCAGGTCCGAGGGCCTCGGCCGCAAGGAACGCCGCGAGGCTCGAGTCGACGCCGCCCGAGAGTCCGAGGACGACCCGCTCGCCGCCGACCTTGCGGACCTCGTTGCGAACGAAACCGGCGAGGATGCGGCGCAGCTCAGGCGCATCCAGCGGCATCTCGGGGAACTCGCGCGGCGGCCGGCGGGCGGCGCTCATCGTCGGCGCGGGGTCTTCGCCGGCTTCGCGGTCTGCCGCGTCTTGGCCCCGAGCTTGCGGGTCGTGGCACGCATCGGTGTCCGCGCCGCGACCGGGGCCGGCGGCGGCGCGCCGGCGCCTGCGGGGGCCCGGCGGTCACGGATGCGCAGCAGCTCGTTGATCGTGAGGTCGATGTCTTCGTCGCGGATCATCGGCGCCACGATGCGCCGGCGGCGAACGGCCGCCCTACTCACCTCGGCCGCGATCATGTCGGCCTCGTAGTACGCCGCGCGTGCCAGCATCTCGCCCGCCGGACCTAGGATCTCGCTGCCGCCCCAGAAGCCGATGCCGTCCTCGAAGCCGACGCGATTGGCGTAGATTAGGTGCACGCCGTACGACTCTGCCGTCACCCTGTTGGCCCGCTGCCAATAGGCGGCGTTCTCGGGCAGCACCTCGCGCCCGAGCCCGGCAATCGGGCTCGCCGACGGCACGATCAATGTCAGTGCACCGTCCAGCGCCGCGACGTACGCCGCCGACGGGTGCCAGAGGTCCTCGCAAAGCAGCATCGCGGCGCGTCCGAAGCGGCTCTCGAAGGCGCGGATCCGATCGCCGCGGGCCAGGTCGCGAAGCTCGTCGAAGAGGCCGTACGTAGGCAAGTACACCTTGCGGTGCACGTGCACGAGCTCGCCGCCGTCAAAGAACATGGCGGCATTGTAGAAGCGGCACTCGGGCCGCTCCTCGACTGCGCCGGCCACGAAGGCCACCGTCTCACGGCTGAGCTCGCGCAGGCGCCGCAGCACCTGCGACTCGCGATCGAGCGCTACCGCCGGCACCAGGTCCTTCAGGAAATAACCGGTGAGCGAGAGCTCCGGGAACACCAGCAGGTCGATGCCTCGGGCTTTCGCCTCGCGGAGCTCGCGTTCGTAGATCGCGAGGTTGGCCTCGACGTCGCCGAGCCGGCAGTCGACCTGGGCGACGCCGACGGTGAAGGTCGTGGCCATGCGCCGGCGATTGTCACGTAGGGATCGGCGAAAGACAAGGCGACGGCGGTGCGCTAGAGAGCGCCCGTGAGCGCGTCTTCCGATCGCCATGGCAGCGACGGCGCATCCGCCGAGGCGGCGCGCGCGGACGCTGCCCGCGCTCCGGCGCGTTCGCGGCGGCCGCCGCGGATCGCCAAGCGGGTCCGGCGCCGGCTCGCCGCATACGCCATCGCCCTCGCGGCGGTCGTGCTGCCCCGGCTCTACGTCGCCTACATGTGGCTCGTGCGCATCACTTCGCGAGAGGACGATCGCACCCTCCGGGAGCAGATCTTCGGCGCCCTCGAGCGCCACGACCGGGTCGTCGGCGTCCTCTGGCACGAGGAGGTCTTCAGCGTCGCCTACAACTACCGCCACTACCGGCCGCACACTCTCGCCAGCGTCAGCGACTTCGGCAGGGTCATCACCGCGATGCTGCAACGCTGCAACTTCGTCGTCTTCCGCGGCGGCTCCGGATCGAAGTCGCGGCGGCGCGACGTGCTCGGGGACATGATCGCGCACATGCAGACCTCGCCGCGAGTGATCTACGGACTCACCGTCGACGGGTCGCAGGGACCCGCCTACCATTTGAAGCCGGGCGCCGTGCTCATTGCCCGCGCCTGCCGGGCGCCGATCGTGGTCGTCCGCACGTACTACAAGCGCGGCATCGCGCTGCACACCTGGGATCGCACCCAGATCCCCCTACCCTGCAATCGCCGCTTGACGCTCGCCGCCGGCCCCTACTGGATCAGGCCCGATGCCGACGATGTCGAGGTCGAGCGCTTCCGGCGGCACATCGAGAACGAGATGCTGGAGGTGACGGCGCGGGTGGCGCGCGAGCTCCTCGGCGACCCGGGACCCTACCGCGGCTTCCCTCCCGGGTGGACGCCGCGGTGGACGCCGGAGCAGCTCGGCACCGCCTACGGTCCCCACGATCTCCGGCCCGACGATCCGCCCCCGTGGGCCAGCCGCAAACTCTGAGCGGCACCGGCCGCGTGTCGATCACGGCTTGCGCCTCGGAACCCAAGTCCTTTAAGACCTGGCGACGATGACTTCTCGAGTCGCTGTCCGGATCGCCGTGCTCGCCGCCGTCGTCGGCGCCGTCTGGTACGTCACCGCGATCAACGCGGAGAACGCACGCCTGCGCGCGGCGACGTCGAGCGCTCCGGCCCCCGCTGTCGCCGCTCCTGTCGCCGCGGCTCCCGTAGCGGCGCGCTCGCTCAGCACCGAACAGCGTCAGGCGATGCTCGAGAAGCTCCAGAACGAGCCGGGCCGTCCCGTCTGGTTCGCGACCGTTGCCAACAACCCCGAAGCCGCCGCCTATCAGAAGCAGCTCCGGAGCGTCTTCGAGACTGCCGGGTGGAAGATCGAAGGCGACAGCAGCGTCCGCTTCCCGATGAAGCCCGGCGTCTTCGTGTTCGCCGCCGACGAAGAGCCGCCCGACTATCTCGCGAGCGTAAACGACGCCTTTGCAGCTGCCGGTATCGTCATCACTTCGGGCCGCGGCTATCGCGAGTTCGTGCGCGCCAAGAAGGAAGAGAACCCGGCTTGGGTCGGAATCGAGCTCGGGCCCGAGGACGTCTACGTGATCGTGATCGGCCGCGCCGGCTGACGTTTCTGCGGTGCGTCACCGGCACCTGATCGTACCCGGTGGAGCCGTGAATACGCACGTCGGGCGAGTCGGGCCCGGGAAGACGACATCGCCGCACTGATTGGTCATCGCGTAAGGCGGGTCGAGGACGAGCGTGGCAGCGAGCGGGAGGGCACCCGGCAGCGGAAAGCTGCCGCCGACCGCCGACAGGTTGAACCGCACCCGACCCGGGATCTTCAGGTCCCGCTTCAGGAGCACTTTGTCGATACCGGCGAGCGCGGGGATCGTGCTGCCCTTGTTCTTGTAGGCGAACGTGGTCTTCGCACCGTTCGTCTTCCACCCCGCTGCGGCAGCCTGGTCGTAGAGGCCGGCGGGTACGGTCGCGTCGACGATCACCCGATCGTCGGCGTCGGTGATGATGAGACGAAGGCCGACCGCCGACGGATCGATGGTGTTCGAGGGTACGGTCATCTCGCCCGAGAGCTTGAAACGGTCGTCGCCGAGCGGCGGACCCATGTTGCGCATGGCGAGCTTCGCCTTCACGGCCTTGACGCCGTTGCCGTTCGTGCACGGATCACAAGCGTCGCCGAGGCCGTCGCCATCGGTGTCGGTCTGAGAGGGATCCGCGTGCTCCGGACAGCTGTCATCGAGGTCGCAGATTCCGTCGCCGTCGCCGTCGGGCCGGCCGCTGTCGGCGGGACAATCGCTGCCGACACCGGAACAGTGCTCGGCCAAATCGCAGGTTCCGGTGCTCGGCCGGCACTCGACGGCGGACGATAGATAGCCGTCGGCGGGACAGCTCGCTGACGTGCCGGTGCATTTTTCAACGGCGTCGCATACACCGGCGGCAGGGCGGCACTCGACCGTGCTCGGAGCGAATCCGTCGCTCGGGCACGCGGCCGAGCTGCCGGTGCACTGCTCGGCGACGTCGCATACGGAGACCGCCTGCCGACATACCGTCGCAGCCGACGCGAACCCGTCCGGCGGACACATGGTCGTCGCTCCGTCGCACAGCTCGGCGACGTCGCAGATCCCACTCGCCGGACGACAGACCGTGGCCGCGGCCGCGACGACGTCGGCCGGGCAATCTCCCGACGTTCCCGTACAGGTCTCGGCGACGTCGCACACGCCCGCAGCCGGCCTGCAGACCGTCGACGGCGGTGCGAAGCCGTCCGCCGGGCATGCGGATCCGGCGCCGGTGCAACGTTCGGCGACGTCGCAGACGGTCATCGCCGGACGGCACGTGCGCGTGTTGGCGGCAAAGAGGTCGGCGGGGCAGCCGGGGCCGACGCCGGTGCACGTCTCCGCCAGGTCGCAGACGCCCGCTGCCGGCCGGCACACGACGCTCGCCGACGCGAACCCGTCGGGCGGACACGCCGCGCTCGCACCGGTGCAGCTCTCGGTCACGTCGCAGGCGTCGACGGCGAGGCGGCACGGCGTTCCCGTCGGCATCAGTTGGTCGCCTGGGCAGGCGTCGGCGACCCCGTCGCAGATCTCGACGGCGTCGCAGAGGTCGACGGCATTGCGACAGGGCGCCGTAGACTTGGCATCGGCCGGACAGCCGGCCGACACGCCGTCGCAGATCTCTTCGAGGTCGCAGGCGCCCGCTGCCGCGCGGCAGACCGTGCCGGCGTCGGCGATGACGTCGCCGGGGCACGCCGCGCTCGCCCCGGTGCACAGCTCGGCCCGGTCGCAGCCGCCCGCCGCCGGGCGGCAGACCGTCGACGCCGACGCAAAGCCGTCTGCCGGACAGGCTCCCGACGCGCCCGTACAGGTCTCGTCGACGTCGCAAGGCCCGGCCGCCGTCCGGCACGTCGTTCCCGTCGCCACGAGCTGACAGGACGAACTGCAGCACGAGCTAGCGCTGCCATTGGCGCCCCCCTGGTCGCACTGCTCGCCGAGCTCGACCGCGCCGTTCCCGCAGACGCTGGTCTTGTCGATGATGAAGGTGTCGAAGACGGTGCGGTTGTTGTCGATCGCCTTCATCGTCATGATCGAATCGTTGGCGATTCGCACCTCGGCGTGCTGGTACTTCGCGAAGCTGCAGTACTGGCCGTTCGTGCCGTTCGCACAGTCGGTAGCAAGCCACGGACAGTACTCCTTTGGGTGCGTGAGGCCGACTCCGTAGGGACCGCCGCCGTCGACCGAGCAGGCGCCGTCGAGGCCGGCACCGCCGCCGCCGGTCATGACGTAGTACGTGCGCCTACCGTCGGGGCCGCTGCCGCCGCCGACCACGTAGTCGTCGACGGCCCGTGAGCGCTCGTAGACGTGGTCGTGGCCGAGGAACACGATGTCGACGCCGTATTGCTCGAAGATCGGTCCCCATGTGGCGCGGACGTTGTGGTCGCTACCCAGCGACGCCAAGCCGGTCGCGCACGAATAGGGCGTGTGGTGCAAGAAAACGAACTTCCATTTACGAGCCGTGCTGGCGAGGTCGTTGGCGAGCCACGCGGTCTGGGTGGCGTTCACGCCCGGAGGATTCGAATCGAGCACCACGAAGTGGGCGTTGCCGTCGTCGAACGAGAAATAGCGCTCCTCCTGCCCCGCAGGTGCGTTCCGCGGCAGCGCGTGCATCTTGATCTCGACCGAGCTCGCCCAGTTCGCAGCGCCGACACCGTTCAGGTCGTGGTTGCCGAGCGTCGGCATGAAGACGGCGCGGCGCAGGATGCCGTTCCTGAACTGAGAGATGAAGGCGTTGTTGTCCCAGTCGGACTGGGTGCCGTTGGTATAAGCATTGTCCCCGACGGTGAACAGCAGCGGCGGGTCGTCGGCATCGAGGTTGTTGCCGATCTGCCCCTGGACGCTCGTGCCCTGCCCCCAATCGCCGATCACCGTGAAGTATAGCTCGCTCGCATCCGCCGGCGCTTTGAAAGTTCGGAAGTAGGTGGTGGCCAGCACCGGCGTGCCGTTCGTGAGGAGCCGGTAGTAGTAGCGCGTGCCGGGCTGGAGGCCGGTTAGCGCTACCGTGTGACAGGTCCCGGCGGCCCCGATCTCGCAGCTCGCCGCCGGCGGTACGCTCGCCGACGCCCCCAGCGAGGGAGTGGTGCCGTACTCGACGGTGCTGTCGCCGGCGATGTCCGTCCACCAGACGATGGTCATGGTGGTCGCAAGCGCCGCCGGATTCTGAATGAGAGGCCCGCGCGTCAGGACTTGCGCCGTGGCGGGAACGGCCACCACTGCCGAGAGTACGCACACGGTCAGCGTTCGGATCACTCGCACGGACTTCCCGCCCTGCGCACCGCTCTTCACCCGATCGCCAGTCCCGCCGTCGACGCCGGCCGTTCTACGTCGCTCGCCGACGACGGCGGATCTCCCGGCGCGCAAACCGCCCTCGGAGCCGCTAGCCTTCCGAGCTTCGCTCGCGGCGCGAGCGCCCTCGCCACCGACCTTCGTCGACGGCAGTACGCTCGCGCCGCGGCTCGATCACGGGACCGGGAGGAAGGTGGCCTTGTTGGAGAGCTTCCAGCCCTTGTCGCCCTGCTTGGTCCAGAGCCCGCGGATCGCCCACTCGTCGCTGCCGACGTAGACGTGCGTCCGCATGTCGGAGACCGCGCCCGACATCTCACCGTACGCCTTGATCAGCAGCACGTAATGTCCGGGCCCCGCCTTGGTTTTCAGCTGATAGATGCCGCCCGCCGCTCGGGCGCCACGGTTCTTGTAGCGCGTCGACTTGGCACCCTGGACTTCGATCGAGCCCCGCACCAGCGAGGCCCGGTAGATGACGGCGCCGCTGCTGTCCCGGAGCTCGATCACGAAGTGATTGTCGATGAAGTCCACGGGCACGTCGGAGATCAACCGACCGTGGAAAGTGAAGGCGTCGGGCATCTCGTGCGCCCCGAACTTGATCTTGGCCGGGTCGGCGCAAATCGGCTCGCTGCAGTTGTTGAGGCAGCTGTCGAGCGGCTTCTGCGGCTTGTCGGTCCGGCAGCCGCTGATCAGGTTCCCGTCGTCGCAGGTTTCGCTGTTGTTTGCTTGGATGACGCCGTCGCCGCACCGCGTGCAGTCGAGGCGGCAGTTCGGCTGCCCGTTGGCGCCAATGGAGAGGTCGGGCGGATCACAGGTCTCACCGTCTGCCGAATCGACCACGAAGTTGCCGCAGTTCGCACCGATGCAGATGCCGTTGTTCGTGTATACGCAGAGGAAGCCTCCCGCTTGCGAGTCGCAGGCGTCATCGGTGCAGGGATTGACGTCGTCGCAGTCCACGGGATTGGATCCGACGCACGTGCCGGAGCCGTCGCATTCGTCGGTCTGCGAGCAATAGTCGCCGTCGTCGCACGTCGTGCCGGCGCTCACGAAGCCGTCGGCCGGGCAATCTTTCCCGGCGCCGTCGCAGGTCTCTCGCAGATCGCAGTCGCCGGCGGCGGGGCGACATACTGTGGTCGCGGGCTCGACGGCGTCGGCCGGACAAGCGACACCGGCCCCCGTGCAGTTCTCGGCCGTGTCGCAGACGCCGCTCGCGGGCCGACAGACGACCGCGCTGCTTTCGAAGCCGTCGGCCGGACAATTAGGCCCCGTACCCGTACACTGTTCGGCCACGTCGCAGACGCCGGCGACCGGGCGGCAGGTGACCGAGCCGTCGGCGAAGGTATCGCTGGGACAGTCGACGCTGCTGCCGTCGCAGCTCTCGGCGACGTCGCAGACGCCGGCGACCGGACGGCACTCGGTGGTCGTCGGGGCGACCGCATCGGCCGGACACGCCGCGTCGTTCCCGGTGCAGTTCTCGGCGACGTCGCAGACGCCGGCTTCGGGCCGGCACACGGTCGTAGCCGCGGCCAAGGCATCGGTCGGACAGTTGTCGGATACGCCGTCGCAACTCTCGGCGACGTCGCAGACATCGGCCGCCGGACGGCAGACCGCCGTGCTCTTACCGTCGGCGGGGCACGCTGCCGACGACCCCGTGCAATTCTCGGCGACGTCGCAGACGCCGGCCGCCGTGCGGCACACCGTCGCGGCGCTCATGAAGCCGTCGCCCGGACACGCTGCGCTGGTCCCGGTGCAAGTCTCCGCGAGGTCGCAGACATCAGCCGCGGGGCGACAGACGGTCGCCGCACTCTGGAAGCCATCGGCCGGACAGTCGTTGCTGGCGCCGTCGCAGCTCTCGGCGACGTCGCAGACCCCGGCCGCCGCCCTGCAGACCGCTACGCTCTTGCCGTCGGCGGGACACGCCGGCGACGAGCCCGTGCAATTCTCGGCGACGTCGCAGACGCCGGCAGCGGGCCGGCACACGGTGGCCGCGCTCGCCAGACCGTCGGCGGGGCAGTCGTTGCCGACGCCGTCACAGCTCTCGGCGACGTCGCAGACGCCGGCGGCGGGCCGGCAGACCGCTACGCTCTTGCCGTCGGCCGGACACGCCGGCGACGAGCCCGTACAGTTCTCGGCGATGTCGCAAACGCCCGCTGCCGCACGGCAGGTCGTGGCTGCGCTCGCAAAAGCGTCCGGCGGACACGCCCCGCTCGCCCCGGTGCAGGTCTCCTGGACGTCGCAGACGTCCGCCGCCGTGCGGCATACCTGGCCGGCGGTGCGGAACTGGCACGCCGTCGTGCAGCACGACGTCGCAGCGCCGTTG